>Ga0209181_10001236_pt1 | contig 45310 bp, 35 predicted proteins | sample MAT05_FD_187208 | JGI IMG/M metagenome (GOLD analysis project Ga0209181, IMG submission 187208) | Freshwater microbial communities from Lake Fryxell liftoff mats and glacier meltwater in Antarctica - MAT-05 (SPAdes) (version 2) | ecosystem: Environmental > Aquatic > Freshwater > Ice > Liftoff... | reverse complement strand
CACGGTCACGGGCACGGTCACGGTCACGGTCACGGTCACGGTCACGGTCACGGTCACGGTCACGGTCACGGTCACGGTCACGGTCACGGTCACGGGGGGGCTCGCCGCCGCGCCATAACTGGACTTCGCGGCCCGGCGGTGTCCTGCTAGCGCCGTGCTCGGCAAACATTTCTTCCTCGGCCTGCGGCCCACGCCCGATCTGCACGCCGACGATCGCAAGCTGCTCGCCACGGTGAAGCCGGCCGGCATCATCGTCTTTCGCGGCAACTTCGACAGCGCCGCGCCCTATCCGCAGTGGCACGCCCGCTTCGTCGCGCTGATCGCGGAGGCCCGCGACGCCATCGGCCGCGCCGACGTGCTGGTCGCGATCGATCACGAGGGCGGCACGGTGCTGCGCACGCCGCCGCCGATCACGCCTTACGCCTTCGCGCGGCAGTGGGCCGATCGCGCCGGCGTGGTCGGGCGCGCGATGGGCGTCGAGCTCGCGTCCCTCGGCATCAACGTCAACTTCGCGCCGGTGGTCGACATCGACTCCAACCCGGCCAACCCGGTCATCGGCCCGCGCGCCTTCGGCACCACCGCCGACGACGTGATCGGGCCGGCCCGCGCCTTCATCGACGCGATGCAGGCCGAGGGGGTGCTGGCCTGCCCCAAGCACTTCCCCGGGCATGGCGACACCGCGGTCGACTCCCACGTCGGCCTGCCGGCGCTCGACCTCGATCGCGCCGCGCTGGCCGCGCGCGAGCTGCGCCCCTTCGCCGCCCTCGCCGACGTCGCCCGGCTGGTGATGACCGCGCACATCGCGTTCCCGCAGATCGATCGCGACCTGCCGGCCACCATGTCGGCGGCGATCGTCGACGGGATCTTGCGTCGCGAGCTCGGCTATCGCGGCGCCATCGTCACCGACGATCTCGGCATGCGCGCGGTGTCGGCCCGGTTCGACGAGCCCGGCGCCTGCGCCCGCGCGCTGGTCGCCGGCACCGACCTGCTGATGGTGTGCAGCCACTGGAGCAGCACCGACCGTGTCTACGGCATGCTCGACGATCTGGCGCGTTCGCGCGACGACGGCACGCTCCCCGACGCGGTGATCGAGGCCGCCGACGCCCGCATCGACGCGCTCTTGGCCCAGCTCACCCCGGCCGCGCCCCGCCTGCTCAGCCCCCATGAGCTCGCCGTCCACGCGACCCTCGCCCCGCTGCGGGCCCGCGCCGGCGCGGTCGGCCAGACCGTGTCGCTCGAAGAGTCCTGACCGCTGCGGATGGGCCTCGTAGGCCGCTTTCCCGATCTACCGACAGCGCGCCAGCGCCGAGCGGGCGGCCAGGGCGATCTGGCGCTCTTGGTTGCCGACCAGGGAGCGGAGCAGGGCGGGGGCGGTGCGCGGGCAGGCTGGGCCCAGGGCGCCGAGGGCGCGAATCGCCGCCGCGGCCAGCTCGGGGAACGCGGTGTCGGCCGCGGTCTCGACCAGCGCCGGCCCGGCCCGGCCGTCGCCGAGCGTGCCGAGCGCGGTGGCGGCGCGGATCGCCATCGCCAGGGCGGGCTCGTCGGAGAACGCCTGGCTACGCCAGCGGGTGAAGCGGGTGAGCAGCGCGACCACGGCCACGTCGACCGCGGCACCGCGGGGCCGCTCGGCGAAGGCGGCCAGCGCGCGGTCGCGCACCGGCAGCGGCGTCTTGGCGTCGTCGGCCAGGGCCAGCAGACGGGTGTCGAGATCGGGCGTCGGACAGCGGGCCAGGGCGGTCACGGCGTCGACGCGGACTGGCACCTCGGCGTCGCCGGCGATGGCCGCGACCAGGGCGTCACGGGGCTCGGCGCGCCCGCAGCGCAACCCGAGCGCGGCGGTGGCGGCCCGTCGCACCGCCGGCCAGGCGTCGCCGGTCAGCGCCGCGATGAGCGCGCGATCGCCGTCGGTGGTCGACCCGCCGGCGTGATCGATGGCGAGGCCGCGGATCGACTCGAGGCGGATGCCGGGATCGTCGGCGGTGGCGAGCCCGGCCAGCCCGACCTGGGCCGCGCCGTCGGAGTTCTCGGCCAGGGCGCGCGCCGCGACCCGGGCCAGCCCGTGACCGTAGGGATCGTCGGGCAGCCCGGCCACCACGCTGGCCAGCGCGCGCAGCTGGTCGCCGGAGCCCAGCGCGCCGATCCCCGCGATCAGCCGATAGCGCAGCTCGTAGCGATCGGCGCCGGCCTGCCCGAGCGCGGCCAGCATCGCGCTCGCCGCCGCCGCGCGCTCGGCGGCCGATGCGCTCGCGGTGTCGGTGGCCAGCGCCACCGCGCGCCACAGATCGGCCTGGGCCAGCTCGTCGGGGCCGGCCTGGGCCGCGGCGACCAGCGCCGTCGTCCCCAGCGGCGCCAGCAAGCGCGTCAGCGCGGCCCGAAAGCTCGGGCGGCCTCGTCCCACCAGCGCCACCAGCGCGCCCCGATCGATCGAGGCCAGCGCGTCGGCCGCGGCGATACGGCTGGCCTCGTCGGTGAGCGGCGAGGCGATGGCGTCGCGCAGCGCCTGCGCCCCGTCGGTGCCCAGCCCCGATAGCGTCGCGGTCGCGTCGACGAGCGCGCGATCGCCCAGCTCGCCGGCGACCAGCGCGGCGGCCAGCGGCTCGATCACGGCGGCGTCGTGGAGCTGGGCCAGCGCGGCCAGCAGGCGCCCACGGGCGGCCCCCTTGGCGGTGGTCAGCGCCGCGAGCAGCGCCGGCACCGACGCCGGCCCGCGCGCGATCAGCGCCCGCGCTGCCGACTCGCCGGCCAGCCCGCCGGTCACCACCTGGGCCGCCAGGATCGGCGCCGCGCCATCGGGGGTGAGCTCGACGTCGGCCAGCACGACCAGCTCGGCGAGGGCCGTCGCGCCGCGTCCCCGCCCCACGTCGAGCACCGCGACCGACACGCAACCGGCGATCGGCGTCGGCAGCACCGCTTCGTAGGCCACGCCGGCCGGCGCATCGGGGACCTCGACGATCACCGCGCCGCGGGCCCCGATGACCGCGAGCCGAGACGGTCGCACCGTACCGCGCGCGCTGGCGCCGACGATGCGCAGCACCGCGGCCTGGCCGCCGGCGACCGACGCCCGGTAGCTCCACACCGTGCCGCGCCCGGCGCCGGTCCACGCGGTCGCGACGTCGCCGTCGTCGAGCCCGCGCGGCGCGGTGAGCATGCTGGCGTCGGTGGCGCCGCTGCGGGTCGACGCGGCGACGGCGCGGTACCAGCCGCCGGCGACACCGCCGCGCGCCGGCTTGGCGACCACGACCGGCGTGCCGCTCGGCAGCCCGATCGGCTGGGGCGCCGCGCCGACGAAGCCGCGACCGTCCCAACGCTCGCGGAACAGCTCGATGGGCACGCCGTCGCAGCGGCGCTGGTCGGCGCGGGCCTGGAACCGCACCAGCCCTTCGGCCTCAGCGGCGACCCAGCGCTCGTACTCGTCGTCGTCGCCGGCCGGGCCGACCTCACCGCGCCAGACCTCGATCATCGGCCCGCCGCCCTTGGGGGCGCGCAGGGCGATCGCCTCCCACCGGCCGTCGATGCGCGCGCTGCCGACGACGAAGGGCGCCACCGCGGTGAGCCGGGCCTCGGTGAGCGCGCCCGAGGCGCCGAAGGGCACCAGCTGCCCGGCGCCCTTGCGCTCGACGACCAGCTGGCCCGGCGCCTCGATGCGGACCTGATCGACCGCACCGTCGCCATCGACGTCGACCGCGAGCGCGGGGAGCGGCTCGGCGACGGCGTGGCCCAGCCCGATCGCGAGGAAGAGTCCGGTCCAGCGCGCGCGCATCGTGGCAGCCTACAGAAGTCCGCGCGACCCGGCCACCCGGCCGCGGGTGCGCGGTATCGTGCCGAGGCCGCATGGAAGACGTGCTCCCCACGGGGACCCGGCTCGGGAGATACGAGATCGTCACCCGCCTCGCCTTGGGCGGAATGGCGGAGATCTATCTCGCGCGCATCACCGGCCTGGCCGGCTTCGCCAAGCACGTCGTGCTCAAGCGCATCTTGCCGGCCTACGCCAAGGATGCCGAGTTCGTGCGCATGTTCTTCAACGAGGCCCGCTACGCCGCGACCCTCGACCATCCCAACATCGCCCACGTCTACGACCTCGGCGAGGAGGACGGGCTCCACTACTTCACGATGGAGTACCTGCACGGCGACGACTGCCGCGCGTTCCTGCGCGAGCTGGCCGCGCAGCGCCAGCGCCTGCCGCTCGAGCACGCGCTGACGATCGTCGTGAACGCCGCCGCCGGCTGCCACTTCGCCCACGAGCTCACCGACGCGGACGGCGATCCCCTGGGCCTGGTCCACCGCGATGTCAGCCCGTCGAACGTCGTCATCACCTACGCCGGTGCGGTCAAGCTGGTCGACTTCGGCATCGCCAAGGCGACCCGCCGCGAGGACGCGACCGCGGTCGGCGTCACCAAGGGCAAGCTCGCGTACATGGCGCCCGAGCAGTGCAAGGGCGCGCCCCTCGACCGCCGGGTCGACGTGTACGGCCTCGGCGTGCTGCTCTACGAGCTGACCACCCAGCGGCGCGCCTTCGTCGGCGCGAACGACGCCGCGGTGATGTGGCAGGTCGTGTCGGGCGAGGTGCCGTGGCCGTCGCAGGTGATGGCCGACTATCCGCCCGACCTCGACGCGATCGTGCGGCGCGCCATGCACTTCGAGCGCGAGCAGCGCTACCCCAGCGCGCGCGAGCTGCAGCACGCCCTCGAGACCTTTGCGCGCGACCACGGCTTGGCCCTGGGCGCGACCGCCCTCGCCGAGTACTTCGAGGCGACCATGGGCCCCAAGGTCGAGCCGTGGCGCGAGTCGGGGCGCGCCGAGCGGCTGGCCCGCGCCAGCACCCAGGACACCCCGCGGCCGGCGCCGGTCGTCGAAGCGCCCGTCGTCGCGGTGGCGGGCCCGGCGTCCGCGATCAGCGATGCGCCGACCCTGGTCCCGATGGGCACGCCATCGCCCAGCGCGACCGGTTCGCTCGCGCCCAGCGTCCGCGCGACGGCGCCCGAGCCGCCAGTCACCGCGGCGCGTTGGCCCTGGATCATCGCCGGCGCGGTCGTGCTGTCGGCCAGCGGCGTGGTCGCGATCGTGCTCACGACCCACCGGGCCCGGCCCGCCGCCGACGCCGCGCCGGTCACGATGGTCGCCGAGCGCGGCACCGCGACCGTCGAGCTCGATGGCGGCAGCTCGACGTCACTCGTCGCCGCCGCGGCCCGCGAGGCTGCGCCGGTCGCCGCCGCGTCCGCCGACGCCGCGTCCGTCGACGCCGCGTCCGTCGACGTCAGGCCGGTCGATGCCGGGCCGGTCACCCGTAAGCCAGCCACGCCGTCGGTGGCCGGCGGCGCCGCCGACCCGCTCAGCAACGCGTTCCGGCGCGATCTGCCGGCCGTGCAGACGTGCTTCGAGGCCCACGTCGCGTCGGGGCAGGGCGCGCCCCGACTGCAGCTGCGCTTCGAGATCGACACCCGCGGTGTCCCCACCCAGGTCGCGGTGCTGCCCGCCGACCTGGCCGGCACCGCGCTCGGTGCCTGCGTGGTCGCGGTCGGCAAGAAGAGTCGCTTTCCGGCCCAGACCGCGCCGGCCGCCTTCAAGATCCCGCTCTCGGTGCGCCCGTGAGGAGCGCCATGCTGCATCCCACCGTCGCGCTCGCGCTGATCGCGCTGTCCGCGCTGATCGCGCTGTCCGGAACCCGGACCGTCCATGCCGACGGGGGCCACGCGGTGGGCCGGGTGCGACCGGTCGAGGCCGGCCCGACGGTGTCGCTCGCCCTGCTGGCCGGCTACGGCTACACCGGCGCGGTCCTCCACGACGACGATCGCCATCACCGGGCTCAGGGCGCGGTCGCGTTGGCGGTGCGGGCGCGACCCTGGCTCGAGCTGGGCGGCTCGCTCACCGGCCGCTACGACCAGCACACCGGGGCCTCGACCGACGACGACGGCCTGATCGGCGACCCCCGGCTGTGGCTCACCGCGGGCCGCGAGCTGGGCGGTGGGCGGGCCGCCGGGCTGCGGCTCGGGGTGTGGCTGCCCGGCGCCGACGCCCCGTCGGTCGAGTGGGCCGCGGTCTCGGTCGACGCCTCGGCGGTCTTCACGCTCACCCGTGGCGCGACCGCGCTCACCGCCAGCGCCGGCTTCCGCCTCGATCGCTCGACCGCGGCCGTCGACGCCGCCAGCCTGTCGAGGGCCGACCGCCTCGGGCTCGGGTTGTCCGACGCCAACGCCGCGATCGTCGGGCTGGGCGTGGTGCGGCGGGCCGGTCCCTGGCAGCTGGTCGGTGAGCTGTCGGGCGATCTGCTGGTCGGCGCCGGTGCGCCTCCGCTGGGCGACAGCCCGCTGCGGGTCGGCGTCGGGGTGCGGCGCGCCCTCGACTCCGCGTTCACCCTCGAGGCCCTGGTCGAGGTCTCGGCCAGCCAGCGCCCGGACGGCTCGACCCTGGACCCGTCGGCGCTGGTCGCCGTCGAGCCGCGCGCCGCGATCGGCCTCGGGTTGTCCTGGCACCCGGCCCCCGCGCGGCCCCGGGTCGCGCCCCGCGCGCCCGATGATCCGGTGGTCGCTCCTGCCGACCCGTCGGCCGAGCCGTCCGGCGGTGTCGACGCCACCGTGGCCCTGCGCGGCACCATCGTCGACGAGCGCGGCGCGCCGCTCCCCGACGCCCGGGTCACCATCGGCGCGCTCACCGCGACCACCGGCGACGACGGTCGCTTCGTCGTACCCGGCCTCGCGCCCGGTCCGGTCGAGGCCACGATCGCCCGCGACGGCTACCAGCCCGAGACCCGCACCCTGACCGCCGGCAGCGACCCCCCGCTGGCGATCGGCCTGGCCCGCATCAAGCCGCCCTCGCAGGTCAAGGCGCTCATCCGCGGCTTCGACGGCCAGGGCCTGGCGGCGCGGGTCCGCATCGAGCCCGTCGGCATCGAGGTCACCGCCGGCGCCGACGGCCGCCTCATCGTCGACTTGGCGCCCGGCACGTACACCCTGGTGATCGAGCTCGACGGTTACCGAGGCCAGCGCAAGACCATCGTCATCGAGGAGGACGGCGTGGCCCAGCCCAACATCGAGCTGCAGCGGGCCCGCCGGTGAAGGCGCTCGCGGTCGCGCTGCTCGCGCTGGCGCTGGTGGCCTGCAAGGACCCCGGCCCGGCCCGGGTCGCCACGCTCCTCGAAGGGCAGGGCGCGGTGCAGGCCGAGCACGCCGGCACGACCGCGGCCGCGCCCACCGGCCAGCCGTTCTTCCTCGGCGACGCCGCCCGCACCGGCGCCGAGGCCTGGGCCCGCCTCGAGCTGCGGGGCGGCGCGGTGGTGCGGCTGGGCGCCGACACCGTGGTGCGCTTCGTCGCCGGTGGCGCGCGGCTCGAGTCCGGCGAGGCCACGGCCGAGCGCGCGGTCACCCTGGTCACCGAGGCTGGCGCGGCCCAGCTCGAGGCCGGCGGCGTGCTGCGAGCCAGCGGCAGCGCCGCCGGCGTGCGCTTCGAGGTCGTCGCCGGGCGCGCCATCCTCCAGCGCGAGGACGGCCCGCTCACCCTCGAGCCCGGCGCCGGCCTGGTGGTCGCGATGGGCGGCGCGATCGTGGAGCGGCGCGGGGGCGAAGCGCCGGCTCCCGTCGATGCTGGCACCCCCGAGCCGGTCGCGTCCGCCGCCGCCATCTCCACCATCGTCGCGACCGTGCGGGGCCGCGGCGCCACTGCCCGCACCGGCACCGACGCCGCTCGGGCGCTCGCCGCGGGCGAGGTCGCGCTCCAGCCCGGCGATGCCGTCAAGCTCTCCCGAGGCGCCAGCCTCGAGCTCGCGCGCGGGGCCGATCGCGCCACCGTCACCGGACCTGCCGAAATCATTGTCGGCGGTCCCATCGGCCCGTTCTTCACGGCCCGCGCCGGCGCCGCCCAGGTCTCGGCCCGCAACGCCGAGCTCGCCGTCGCGGTGCCCGGCGGCACCATCGTCACCCGCGCTGGCGGCGACGCTCGCCTCGCCATCGGCCGCGCCGAGGCCACCGCCCGCGTCGAGCGCGGCGAGGTCGGCCTCGACGGCGATACCAGCGACGCCCAGGCCCGGGCCGGCGAGACCGGGGTCATCACCCGCGCCGGCGCCGCCGCGGTGCGCGACGCGGTCCCGACGACGATCGACCTCGCGCTGCCGCCGGGCGAGGCCGCGGTCGTCCACGACCCTGGCCGCGAGGTCGCCGTGCAGCTCGACTTCACCGGCTGCACTGCCGGCGGCGTCCTCGAGCTGGTCGACGGCAAGGGCTCCTTCGCGTCGGCGCGTCGCATCGCCGGCGCCTCCTCGGCGGCCTTCTTCGCCCACGCCGGCACCAGCCGCTATCGGCTGCGCTGCGACGGCGGCGCCACCCGCACCGGGTCGATCCGGGTCGCCGGCGACACCGGCGCCGCCGCGGTGGTCCGCACCCCCGGCAGCAACGAGGTCGAGGCCGACGGTCGCAAGTACTGGGTCACCTACCAAAACCGCATCCCGCAGATCACGATCCGCTGGGGCGAGGCGCGGGGCCCGTCGACGCTCACCGTCAAGCCGGCCCGCGGCCCGGCCCGCACCTTCACCGCCATCGGCGATCACGTGCTGGCACCCGGCACGCTCGGCGAGGGCAGCTACACGCTCACCATCGCCGCCAGCAAGCGCACCTCGCCGACGACGACCTTGCGGATCGCCTTCGACAACGCCGCGCCGACCGCGCAGATCACCGCGCCGCCGCCCCGCGCCGAGTGGAGCGATCCCCTGGTGGTCACCGGCGTCACCGTCGAGGGCTGGAGCGTCGAGGTCGCCGGCAAGCCCGCCGATCGCGACGCCAGCGGGCGGTTTCGCGCCGAGATCGCGACCGCCGGCACGCAGGCCTTCGCCATCCGGCTCGCGCATCCCCAGCACGGCGTGCACTACTATCTTCGCCGCCGCCGGTAGCTCATGGATCGCAAGTCCGACTTCGCCTTCGAGCTGCCGCCCGCGCAGATCGCCCAAGCCCCGACCGCGGTGCGTGACGCGTCGCGGCTGCTGGTCGTGGGCCCGCCTCGCGTCGATGCCCAGTTCACCGACCTGGCCGCTCGCCTGCCGCCCGACGCGGTCGTGATCGTCAACGACGCTCGCGTGGTGCCGGCCCGGCTCCGCACCCGCAAGGCCTCGGGCGGCGCCATCGAGCTGCTCTTCGTCGAGCCGGCCCCGCAGCAGCCCGGGCCCGCCGACCGCCCGGTGTGGATGTGCCTGGCCAAGGGCGCGCTGCGGATCGGGCAGGTGCTCACCGTCGATGCCGACCCCGACGTGGAGCTGGTGGTCGCCACCGAGCGCGACGACCGGGGCGCCGTCGGCCTCGCCGTGCCCACGGCGCGCGACGGCAGCGTGTTCGCCTTCCTCGACCGCTGCGGCGAGCTGCCGTTGCCGCCGTACATCGCGCGTGCGGCCGGCCCGTCGACCGACGATCGCACCCGCTACCAGACCATGTTCGCGCGCACCCCCGGCGCGGTCGCCGCGCCCACCGCCGGCCTGCACATGACCCCGGCCGTGGTCGATGCCATCACCGCCCGCGGCGGCACCGTCGTCCCGCTCACGCTCCACGTCGGCCTCGGCACCTTCGCGCCGATTCGCGTCGACGAGCTGGCCCGCCACGCGATGCACACCGAGCGCTTCGACATCCCGGCCGCGACCGCGGCGCTGGTCGCCAGCGGTCGGCCCATCGTCGCCATCGGCACCACCGTGGTGCGTGCCCTCGAGTCGGCGGCGCGCGGCACCCGCGAGGTCGCCGCCGGTCCCGGGTCCACGGCGCTGTTCATCCGGCCCGGAATCGGCTACCGGTTCCGCATCGTCGATGCGCTGGTCACGAACTTCCATCTCCCCGAGTCCACGCTCCTCATGCTGGTCACCGCGTTCGGTGGCTACCAGCGCGTGATGGACGCGTACCGCCACGCGGTCGCCGCTGGCTACCGCTTCTTCAGCTACGGCGACGCGATGCTGCTCCAGCGGGCCGACGCGTGAGGGTCGATCTCCCGACCTCCGGCTTCGCGCTCGAGATCGTGCGCAGGCTCGGCAAGGCGCGCGCCGGCTGGCTCCACACCCCGCGGGGCTCGATCCCGACGCCGGTGTTCATGCCGGTCGGCACCCAGGGCACCGTCAAGGCCATGACCCCGGGTGAGCTCGAGGCGCCGCCCCTCGACGCCAGCATCATCCTCGGCAACACCTACCACCTGTATCTGCGGCCCGGCCTCGAGGTCATCGGCGCCACTGGCGGGCTCCACAAGTTCGCCGGTTGGACCCGACCCATCCTCACCGACTCGGGCGGGTTCCAGGTCTTCAGCTTGTCGGGCATCAACAAGATCGACGACGACGGCGTCGACTTTCGGAGCCACCTCGACGGCTCGAAGCACCGGCTCACGCCCGAGGTGTCGCTGCACATCCAGGGCGTGCTGGGCTCCGACATCGCGATGGTGTTCGATCAGTGCCCGCCCGGTGACGCGCCCGAGCCGGTGCAGGAGAAAGCGCTGGCCCGCACCACCGCCTGGGCCGCTCGCTCGGCCGCGGTCGTGCGCCCGCCCGGCCAGGCGCTCTTTGGCATCGTCCAAGGCGGCACCGACCTCGAGCGCCGCGCGCGTCATGCCAAGTCGATCGTGCCGATCGGGTTCGATGGCCTCGCGATCGGCGGCCTGTCGGTGGGCGAGCCGATCCCCGAGATGTACCGAGTGCTCGACGGCTTCGCCGACACGCTCCCGTTTGACCGGCCACGCTACCTGATGGGTGTCGGCACACCGGCCGATCTTGAGCATGGCGTCCTCGCCGGCGTCGACATGTTCGACTGCGTGATGCCCACCCGCAACGCGCGCAACGGCAACCTGTTCACGTCGCAGGGGCGGGTCGTGATCGGCAACGCCAAGCACAAGCTCGATGGCGGCCCGCTCGATCCCGACTGTCCGTGCGAGACCTGCCGGCGCCACTCACGGGCGTACCTGCGACATTTGTACATGGCGAAGGAGATCCTCGCCGCTCGCCTCGCAACGCTGCACAATCTCACGTTCTACGCCCGCCACATGGCGCGGCTGCGCGAGCGGATCCTCGCCGAGGGCACCCCGGTCTAGCCGGCGATCCCGCCCGATCGTCCGGTACCAGTCCGGGCCGCGCGTTCCTACGGCTTGACCCTAGCGAGGCCGGGTGCTACTCACCCTCGACTTTTCGGGAAGTTGGTGCGTGTTCCGCTTCGCGGAGATTCGCCAGCTTCGACGCTGCCACCACTGCCAGGAGAACTGCCATGGGCGCCATGTCGATGCCAATCATGATGCTGCTGATGTTCGGGGTGTTCTACCTCCTCATCATCCGGCCCCAGGCTCGCAAGCAGAAGGATCACCAGGAGATGCTCAACAAGCTGGGCGTCGGCGCCAAGGTGATCACGCGCGGCGGGATCATCGGCACCATCACCGGGACCCAGGGCGACGACGTCGTCGTGCTGCAGATCCAGGAGAAGGTCCGCGTCCAGGTCCCGCGCTCGTACATCGAGAACAAGTGGGCCCCGGCCGACAGCAAGGCCGAGAAGGCTGACAAGTCCGAGAAGGCTGACAAGTCCGAGAAGGCCGAGAAGGCCGCCTGATTCGTCACCTCCCGTCGTCGCTTACCTAGGCGACGGGCCACAACCGCGCACGTTGCCCCGTTTGTGTCCGGCGCTGTTGCCCCGGGTCGTCGGGGCTGACTGGTTTTCGAGGTTTTCATGGATCGCTCTCTCCGACTTCGCACGATTGTCCTCGGCGGTATCCTCGCGTTCTGCGTGGCGTACCTGGCCCCGACGTTCATGCCCGCCGGCGCGTTGCCGTCGTGGTTCTTCAAGAAGCAGATCCAGCTGGGACTCGATCTCCAGGGCGGAGCGCACTTCGTCTACAGCATCGATCTCAACAAGGCGGTCGACGACAAGGCCTCCGAGATCAAGCGTGACCTCGAGGCCAAGCTCGCCGACAAGAAGATCGCGGCGACCGTGAGCAACCCGAGCTCCGCGCCGGGTGCCATCACGATCAAGCTGCCCGACGCGATCCGCAAGGCCGAGGTCGACTCGATGATGTCGAAGGACTACGGCGACATCGTCCAGTCGCGCAAGTGCGGCAAGGACGACGGCGTCGCGGTCTGCGTGCGCATCTCCACCAAGTTCGCCGACGGCATCCGCAAGAGCGCGCTCAAGCAGGCGGTCGCGACCATCCGCAACCGCATCGACGAGCGCGGCGTCGCCGACCCGACCGTCATCGAGAAGGACGACTCGATCATCGTCGAGTTGCCGGGTCTCGACGACGAGGCCACCGGGCGCGTCAAGGAGCTCATCGCCCGCACCGCGAAGCTCGAGTTCAAGATCGTCGACAACGACTCGGACTACATGAAGGCGCTGTTCGCCCACGTCGGCGGCACCACTACGACCGACCCGACCGCCATCGACCTCGGCATCAAGGGCGCGCCCGACTCGTGGTCGGACAAGAGCGGCAAGGAGTTCGTCGACTACTCGCTGTCGGCCAGCGATCGCGAAGAGTCGATGACCCGCGACGAGGCCAAAAAGGTCGGCTGCTGGCGCAAGGACCTCACCGTCACCAACGACAAGGTCCGCTGCAACGTCACGGGCCGCGTCGTCCTCGAGCGTTACCTGGCCGGCCTCGCCGCCAGCGACCCCAAGTTCGCCCTCGATGACTCGCACCAGATCGGCTACGAGCTGGTCTACCCGACCGGCGAGAACGCCGGCGAGGCCCAGCGTCCCTACTGGCGCACGTACTACCTCGACCGCGCGGTCCGCCTCACCGGCACTGCGGTCTCCAACGCGATCGTCACCTACGACAGCAACACCCTGCGGCCCGAGGTCGCGGTCGAGTTCAACCGCTACGGCGGCCGCATGTTCGGCGAGCTCACCGGCCAGAACGTCGGCAAGAAGATGGCGATCATCCTCGATGACAAGGTCGCCTCGGCGCCGATCATCCAGGGCGCCATCAAGCAGGGTCGCTCGACCATCACGATGGGCGGCAACGACGCTCAGACCCAGGAGCGCGAGGCCTCGGATCTGGTGAACGTGCTCAAGACCGGCTCGCTACCGGCGCCGCTCCAGGAGGAGTCGGTCGCGCAGCTCGGCCCGACCCTGGGCCAGGACGCCGTCGACAAGGCCAAGCTGTCGTTTGGCCTCGGCATCGTCCTCGTGCTCGTCATCATGGTCGGCATCTACCGCTGGTCGGGCACGATCGCCGTCACCGGCATCATCATCAACCTCCTCATCCAGCTCACGATCATGTGCGCGTTCGGCGCGACCTTGACCTTGCCCGGCATCGCCGCCTTGGTCTTGACCGTAGGCATGGACGTCGACGGCAACATCCTCATCTACGAACGCATCCGCGACGAGCTCAACCTCGGCAAGTCGGTCAAGGGCGCTGTCGACATCGGCTTCTCGCGCGCCTTCTCGACCATCCTCGACGGTCACATGACGACCGCCGCCGCCGGCTGGGTGCTGCTGCAGTACGGCACCGGGCCCATCCACGGGTTCGCGGTCCTCCTCCTCGTCGGCATCGCCTCCACCCTGTTCGTCAACACCTGGGTCACCCGCCTTCTCTTCGACTGGTACATCTCGAAGAAGAAGGGCGACCTCGCCACGATCTCGATCTGACGAGCTCATCCAGAAGGCATGACCATGGCGACCCCGCAGACTCCTGTTCCCAAGCACCACAACTTCCGCTACCTCATCAAGCCGGGCACGGACTTCAAGTTCACGTCGAAGTTCCGCATCTGGGTGATGTTGTCCCTGCTCCTGTCGGCGATCTCGATCGGCTCGCTCTTCGTCAACAAGGCGGTCCGCGGCCAGCACCTCAACTGGACGATCGACTTCAAGGGCGGCACCGAGATCATCTACGCCTTCAAGGACAAGAACGACGCCAACGTCTACGTGCGGCCCAACGCATCCAAGGTCCGCGAGGCGCTCAAGCGCTCGGGGGCCGAGGGCTTCGACGTCTCGGGGATGTCCTGGACCGCCGACGTCGCCGGCAAGGATGTCCACGTCGAGGGCGTCCTGATCCGCACGCCGCGCTTCGGCGCGACCAGCCCGGCCCAGCAGGCCGCGTCGAGCGACGCGTTCAACAAGCAGTTTGCCGACCGCGGCATCGAGAGCCTGCGCTGGTCGGGTGACCGGCTGTTCGTCCGCTCGACGACGCTCATCACCGACAAGGAGGCCGCGACGGTCTTCGACGCGCTCGGCCTCAAGGTCCGCCCCTGGGAAGACTCGGCGGCGCTTTACACCACGCCGGAGCAGGGCACCGGCGAGTACAGGATGACCTTCGGCCTCAAGGGCCTCGACGATCAGTACGAGACGGTCCTCGAGAAGGAGTTTCCCGACGTCAACGTCACGCTGGTGCAGAGCTCGCAGGTCAGCGCCAAGGCCGGCGCCGAGCTGCGCAACGAGGGCATCAAGGCGCTCTTCTACGCGATGCTCCTCATCACGCTGTACTTGGCGATCCGCTTCGACATCCGCTACGCGCCGGGCGCGGTCATCGCGACCATCCACGACGCGATCATGGTGATCGGCGTCTTCTCGGTCACCTGGACCGAGGTCTCGCTGACCTCGGTCGCGGCGCTGCTCACCGTGGTCGGCTTCTCGGTGAACGACACGGTCGTCATCTTCGACCGTATCCGCGAGAATCAAGTGAAGCTGAAGGACAAGAAGCTCGATCGCATCGTCGACATCTCACTCAACGAGGTCGTGGTCCGCTCGATCCTGACCTCGGCGACGCTGTTCGCGGTGACGCTGATGATGAACGTCTTTGGCACCGGCTTGGTCAGCAACTTCGCCTTCGCGATGAACGCGGGCATCATCACCGGCGCCTACTCGTCGATCTTCCTCGCGCCGCCGACGTTCCTGTGGGTCGCCAAGAAGTTCTACAGCGGCAACGCGCCGGCCCGCCGCGGCAGCGCCGGCGTCTCCACGACTGCCGAGGTCTGAAACCTGGGTCGGAGTCGGGGGCGGAGGCGTCGGGTCGCGGACGCGTCGCGTCGGGTCGCGGACCCGTCGGGACGGGGGGCGGCGGAGGGCGAGGCGGGACGCTCACGGCGGACCAACCACGCTTTGAGGAGGGTTTCCGTCCCGGAGCGGTCGGTCGTCGCGCAGCGTCGAGGCTGCTCGAGCGACCTTCGGATGGCGCTCGTGCCGCAGTCGGAGGTCGCTCGAAACCTCGGACGTATTGCTGGCAGTCGCCGCCTCAGACGTACTGCTGGCAGTTGCCGCAGAAGTAACGCTGGTACTGAGCCGCGTAGGTGACCTGGCCCTGGGGGCCGCAGCGCGGGCAGGTCGGCGCGGCCTGCGCGGCTTGAGCGCCTTGCTGTGGCGGCGCGTAACCCTGCTGCGGCGCATAGCCCTGGGGCGCGTAGCCGCCGGGCGCGGCGCCGAGCTGGCTGACACCGCGCATGCGGGCGGCGGCGGGGCGGATCATCAAGCCGGCGATGAGCGCGCCTCCGACCAGGCCCAAGATCGCGAGGAAGAACGACCACCCGGGCCCCGGGCCTCGCGAGCCGTGCGCTTCCGAGAGGACGCGCCCGACATAGATGACGCCGAACAAGAGGGTCACGCCGCAGACGATGTACGTCGCGAGCAACGGCACCTTGTCCGGCTTGCGGGTCAGCGCCATCGCGCCGCCCAACGACAGCAGCACGACCGACGCGATGCCGCCGAGGAACGCGACGTAGCGCTCGACGGTGATGTCGGCGTCGGAGCCTTTGCTGAGCTTGTCGGAGAAGAACTCGCCCTCACAGCGATCGCCCCGGCAGGCCTCGAAGCCGATGAGGCCGATGCCCATGTGGCCGCGGTCATTGCTGGCGGTGAGCCAGCCGCGCGAGAAGGTCGCGATGAGGACCAGCGCAGCGCACACCAGGAGCAAGATGCCACCGAGCTGGGCCGGGTTGCCCGGGCTGCGGGTGAGGGCGGGCGCGTGTGCAGGCGGGGGAATGGGTTGCATGCGGAGACCGTACACGAGCGGCCGATCTCGGTTGGTGCGCCGGTTGGGGCTCGCGGCGCGTTCCAGCGGCCTTTGAACCTGAACATCGGCGCAGGCAGATCGCGCGGCTCGACCTGCGACCGTGTCAGAGCCGGCGCGTAGCGTGCGCGCGTGATCGACGTCCGTTCCCTCGACGACGCGGTGGTCGCGCGGCTCGCCGCGCGGCTGCGCGTCCGCAACGCGACCGCGCGTTGCATGGTCGCGCGGGGCCATGACGGCGACACCGCCGAGGGCTTCCTCGATCCCCGGCTCAGCCGGCTGCGCCGACCCGAAGGCGACGCCGCCATGGCCGGCTTCGCGGCTGCGGCCGATCGCGTGATGCGGGCGGTGCTTCGCCGCGAGCGCATCGCGGTCTTCGGCGACTACGACGTCGACGGCGTCACCACGTGCGCGTTGCTCACCAGCTTCCTGCGCGGTTGCGGGGCCGAGGTCATCGCCCGGGTGGCCCGCCGCGACGAGGGCTACGGCTTCGGCGAGGTGCCGTGTGCCGAGCTCATCGCCGGCAGCCCCGGGCTCATCATCACCGGCGACTGCGGCACCAGCGACGTCGAGTCGATCGCGTGCGCTCGCGCCGCCGGCATCGACGTCATCGTCGTCGATCACCACACCGTGCCGGAGCGGGGCGGGCACCCGGCGTTCGCGCTGGTCAACCCGTACCGCGGCGACTCGGCGTTTCCGTTCCGCGGCATGGCGTCGGTGGGCATCGCGTTCTACCTGGCCGCCGCGGTCAAGACCCGGCTCGCGGCCCAGGGCCACTTCGCGACCCGACGCGCGCCCGATCCGCGCGAGCTGCTCGACCTGGTCGCGCTCGGCACCGTCGCCGATCTGGTGCCGCTCACCCACGAGAACCGGATCCTCGCCGCCGCTGGCTTGCGGGTCGCCCACGAGCGGCGTCGGCCCGGCCTGGCTGCGCTGCTGGCCGTCGCTGGGGTCTTACCCGAGCAGGTCGTCGACGAGAAGGTGCTGTCGTGGAAGCTATCGCCGCGACTCAACGCGCCGGGCCGGCTCGGGGATGCCGCGCCCTCGCTCGAGCTCCTGCTGGCGACCGCCGAGCAGGCCGCGGCCTGCGCCGACGCGCTCGAGCAGGCCAACGTCACGCGCCGCGCCCACCAGGACGTCGCGACCGCCGAGGCGTTCGCCGCGGTCGGCGACTCGCCCGACGCCGCCATCGTGGTGGCCAGCGATCGCTGGCTACCCGGCGTGGTCGGCATCGTCGCCGCCAAGCTGGTCGATCGCTTCGCGCGGCCAGCCTTCGTGATCGCGATCGATGCCGCCACCGGCCTCGGCCGCGGCTCGGCTCGCAGCGCCGGCGGCGTCGATCTGTATCGGTCGCTGGCGGCCTGCGCGTCGATGCTCGAGAAGTTCGGCGGCCACGCCGCCGCCGCCGGCCTGACCGTGCGCGCCGCCGAGATCGATCGGCTGCGAGCAGCGCTCGGCGTCGCGGTGCTCGCCGCGGGCTCGGGCCCGGTGGTCGATCGCGCCGCCGACGCCGAGGTCGCGCTCGGCGAGGTCGACGAGGCGCTGGTCGCGGAGCTGGCGACCCTGGGGCCGTTTGGGCAAGACAACCCCGAGCCGCGCCTGGTCGCGCGCGACCTGCGGGTCACGTCGAGCCGCCGGGTCGGCGACGGCTCGCATCTCAAGCTCGAGCTCACCGAACTGCGCGGCGCCGGCGTCACCCGCACCGCGATCGGTTTCGGCCTGGGCGAGCGCGACCCCGGCGTGGGCGCGCGGGTCGACGTCGCGTTCCGTCCGACCGCGTCGAGCTGGCAGGGCAAGACCCGGGTCGAGCTCGAGCTCCGCGATCTGAAGACCCGCGTGCCCGCGACCGGCTGAAGTCGGGGCGGTCCGGGAGTGTCCGGAAGCCGGACGCCTGTGGCCGGAACCCGGACAGCCGGACGGCGCAGTCGAGTCGTATCGCGCGCTTGCGACTGGCACGCTTCTCGAAATGGGCGGGTGGGGAGGTCAACGTGCATGTCAACGATGCTCAGGAGCGGCGCGATCACGGGTTGGAGCGTTGGGAGTACGAGGCGCTCGTCGAGCGCGGCGTCCTCAGGCACGCGCGCGTCGAGCTGCTCGACGGTCAGCTGGTCGCCATGAGCGCGCATCACACGCCCTACGCCAGCACCGTGGAGCGGCTCGCCGCGGTGTTGCACCGCCAGCTTGACGACACGGTGCGCGTCCGCTGCCAGCTGCCGCTGGTGGTCGGCGTGCGCTCGTTGCCCCAGCCCGAACTGGTGGTCGCGCCGCACACCGGTTCGCGCGCGCATCCGATCACGGTGCACCTGGTCATCGAGGTGACCGAGTCGAGCCGCGACATCGACGAACGCAAGGTCGGCCTCTACGCCCGCGCCGATGTGCCGGTGTACTGGCGTTTCGAGCTGACGCGCGGCGTGGTGCGTGTCCACGAGCAGCCTGATCCCGAGCCGGGTACGTACCGCCGCGTGACCTTGCACGGCGCCGACGACGTCCTGCGGGTCGCGGCGCTACCGTCGCTGTCAGTCGGGCTGGCCGACCTCTTGGAGTGACGGCGGTCAGCCCTTGACCGCGCCGGCGGTGAGGCCGCCGACGAGGAACTTCTGGAGCACGTAGAAGAGCGCCATCACCGGCAGGCTGGTCACCAGGGCGCCGGCCGCGAACCGGCCCCAGTCGGCGGAGAACTGGCCGACGCTCGACTGCAGCATCACCGGCAGCGTGTACTTGCCCTCGTCGGTGAGGAAGGTCGACGCCATGATGAACTCGTTCCACGCGGTCATGAACGAGAAGAGCGCGGTGACCGCGATGCCGGGCCGGGCCAGCGGCAAGACGATGGTCCAGAAGATCCGAAACGGTCCCGCGCCATCGACGCGCGCGGCCTCGAACAGCTCGCGCGGCAGGCTGTCGAAGTAGCCCTTGAGCGTCCACACGCAAAACGGGATCGCCGTCGTCGAGTAGACCAGCACCAACCCCGAGAGCGAGTTGAGGAGGCCGAGCTGATGCAACAACACGTACAGCGGGATGATCAGCAGCGACGCCGGGAACATCTGCACGACCAGGAAGCCGGTGAGCGCGCTCGTGCGACCCGGAAATCGGAAGCGCGACAGCGCGTAGGCGGCGGTGCACGACAGCGCGATGCCGACCGCGGTGGTGGCGATCGCGACCGCGAGCGACGCGCCGGCGTGGTGCAGGAACGACAGCTCGCCGTGGCTACCGCGGGCGCCCAGGAGGTCGCGGAAGTGATCGAGCGTGAGCGCGCGCGGCACCGGCGAGGCCGACAACGCAAACTGCCGACCCGGCTCGAAGGCCTTTTTCACGACCAGCACCACCGGGTACAGCACCATCGCGGTCGCGAGCGCGATGCCGACGTGGACCGCGATGACGATGGGCAGGCGCGGGCGCCGCGAGCCGGTCAAGGTCGCGCCTCCTCGGCCGAGCCCGAGATGGCGCGGCCGACCAGGGTCCACACCAGGAGCAGCAAGAAGATGATGAAGCCGAGCGCCGCCGCCATCCCGTACTGCTCGCCGCGCTCGAAGGCCCAGCGGTACGCGTCGGTCACCAAGATGTCCGTCGAGCCACCCGGCTTGCCGCCGCTGACCAGCACGATGACGTTGAACATGTTGAAGGTCCAGATCGAGCCCAGCACCACCGCGGGCCCCAGGGCCGGACGCAGGTGGGGCAGGGTGATCTCGCGGAAGCGCTGCCACGCGCTGGCGCCGTCGACCTCGGCGGCCTCCTCGAGCTCGCGCGGGATCGACTCGAGCGCCCCGAGCGCGACGACCATCATGAAGGGGAAGCCGAGCCAGGTGTTGGTCGCGACGTTGGCCGAGAAGGCGGTCGCCCACGACGAGAACCACGACACGCTGTCGATGCCGAGGCCGCGGAGGATGGAGTTCACCGCGCCGTACTCGCCCTGGAACATGCCCTTCCAGATGAGCGCGGTGATGTAGTTGGGCACCGCCCACGGGATGATGAGCAAGACCCGCCAGGCGCCCTTGCCCTTGAGCCACGACTGTCGAAGCCCGAGCGCGAGCACCGTGCCGAGGGTGACGTGGAAGAGCACGTTGATGAACGTCCACGCCAGGGTCACGCCGAGGATGAACCAGAAGTTGAGCGGGTCGCCCAGCGCGTGGCCGTCGCCCGACAGGATGCGGCGAAAGTTGTCGAGCCCGACGAAGGTCCAGCGGCCATGGTGATGATCGTAGAAGCCAAGCGCGAGGCCGACCACGAAGGGCACCACGACCAGGATGAGCATCGCGACGCCAGCGGGCGCCAGGAAGCCCAGCGCGATGCGGTGCTCGCGCACGGTGGTCAGGACCCGCGTGGTCGCGCCGCGGTGGTGCGCGACGCCGATACCGAGCGCGGTCGCGCCCACGACGATCGCGAGGATCGGCCCGCCCCACCAGGCCGCCGGGATGGCCCAGGTGGCCAGACCGATGGCGACGCCGGCGCCGCTGGCTCGACCGCCGACGATGCTGGTGCTGGCTGCCGCGACCACCAGCCCGAGGCCGGCCACGCCCAGCAGCGCCAGCCACGGCAAGCCGGGGTGCGGCTCGGCCGACGCGGTGACCGCGATGGCGGGCCCGCGCGCGGTGGCGACCGCGGCGACCGCGCGGCCGGTGCCGTCAGCGAGGTTCGTGGCGAAGGCGCCCTCGCGCTCGAAGCGGTTGGCCGCGTCGTAGAGCAGCTTGTCGGCGGCCGGGGCGCCGGGGCCGCCCAGGGAGCGGTCGCCAGCGGAGGTGCGCGCGACCCGGCGCGACAGGAACGCGTGGCGCTGGCTCGCGACCGCCGGGCCGACCACCGCGGCGGCGGCGGTGGCATGGATCGGTGCGTCGCCACGCGCGATGGCCTGCGCGGCGGCCTGGGCGTGGGCCAGGGCGTGCGCGGTCGCCTCGCGGTTGCGGCTGCGCACGAAGGCGGCGACCACCACGATCCACAGCACCACCCCGACGATCGCCACATCGCGGATCGCGCTGCGGGTGCCGGGCTGGCGGACGACGCGTGCCTCGGCCAGGGCGGTCACGGCCGCTCCGCCCGGGCGTATCCGGCGACCTGGCCGGCCGCGCGCTCGAGGCCGTCGGCGGGCGAGGTGGCGCCGATGACGATCTGGCCGAGGGCGTTCTTGTACGGCGTCCACACCGCGCGCATCGCGGGCGTGGCCGGCATCGGCACCGTGTGCTCGAGCTGCTGGCGGAACGCGCTCAGCACTGGGTCGGCAGCCAGCGCGCCGGTGTACGCCGCGACGTTGGGCACGACCTGGTGGGCCTCGGTGGCGCGCTCGGTGGCCGAGGCGTCGTCGGTGAGGGCCAGGACGACCGCGATGGCGGCCTGCTTGTCGCGAGCCCGCGCGCTCATCAACACGCCCTCGGCGCCAAGAAACGGCGCGGCCGGCTGGCCGGTCGCCGACACGATCGGCAAGGTGGTGACCGTGTACGGCACCCCGAGAGCGATGTCGGCCACGAACCACGGGCCCGACAGCGCCATGGCGGCCTTGCCCTCGGAGAACAGGGTCGCCGTGAGCGCGCCGTCGGCGTCGCGGGGCACGACCTCGCGGGCCACCAGCTGGCGCGCGAAGCTGGCCGCGGCCACGCCCTCGGCGGTCGCGATGGTTGGAGTGTCGCCGTCCATCACGCGCCCGCCGTACCCGTGCAGCCAGGCCGCGTGGGCGTACAGGTCGTCGACCGGATAGGCCAGCGGGAACACGCCGCGGGCGCGCAGCCGGGGCGCCATCTCGAAGAGCGCGTCGGTGGTGCGAGGCGGATCGGGCACCAGATCGGTGCGCACGAACAGCGCCAGCGACTTGACCGCCAGCGGCAAGCCCCACAGCGAGCCGCGGTACGCCATCGTCGAGAGCGCGTCGGGCGCGAAGCGGGCCGCGGTGGCGTCATCGATCCAGAACTCGATCGGCTCGAGGAGGCCGGCCGCGGTCCAGTCGCCCAGGCGATCCTGGGAGTAGATGAACAGGTCGGGGCCGTTGCCGTTGGGGATGGCGCTGGTGATCTTGTCGCCGAAGCCGTCGTAAGGCACCGCGACCACGACCAACGACTGGTCGGGGTGGGCCTGGTTCCAGTCGGCGGCCAGGGCCTCGAGGGTCGCGCGCTCGGCGCCGGCATAGGCGTGCCACAGCGTCACCGCCGCGTCGGTGCGCGAGCCGCAGCCTGCGAGCGACCCGACCAGCGTCGCCGCCAGCATGCCGGCGAGCGTGAGGCGCGGTCGCGTCACGCCGCGGCCAGCCGGGCTTCGGACCCCGCATCGAACCAGTGGATCGCGGCCGGATCGAGATAGACCGTCACCGAGTCGCCGGGCCGGGCCGCCTGCTGGGGCGCGGTCCGGACCGTCACGTCGCCGGCCGGCGACGCCACGTGGAGCACGATCTCCGAGCCCAGCACCTCGCGCAGCGACACCGCGCCGGGCAGGGCGACGCGATCGCGACCCGGCTCGAGCGTCACGTCCTCGGGTCGGATGCCGAGCACGACCTCGCCGCCCAGGCCCGCGGGCGCCGCCAGCTGGAACCCCAGGCCGCGGGCGCGCCGGTCGCCGCCGTCGCCAGCGCCCACCGTCGCGTTGAGGAAGTTCATCGTCGGCGTGCCGAAGAAGCCGGCGACGAACCGGTTGGCCGGCCGCTGGTAGATGTCGAGCGGCGCTCCGACCTGCTGCACCTCGCCGTCCTTGAGGACGACGATGCGGTCGGCCAGCGTCATCGCCTCGATCTGGTCGTGGGTGACATAGAGCGACGTGGCCTTGGCGTCGCGGTGGATGCGCGCGATCTCGCGCCGCATCTCGCCGCGCAGCTTGGCGTCGAGGTTCGACAGCGGCTCGTCGAACAGGAAGACCTTGGGCTTGCGCACCACCGCCCGGCCGATCGCGACCCGCTGGCGCTGACCGCCCGATAGCGCCTTGGGCCGGCGCTCCAGGAACGGGCTCAGCCCGAGCGCCTCCGCGACCTCGGTGACGCGCTTGACGATCTCGGCCTCAGGCGCGCGCCGGATGCGCAGCGCGAAGGCCAGGTTCTCGAACACCGTCATGTGCGGGTACAGCGCGTAGCTCTGGAACACCATCGCCAGGTCGCGCTGCGCCGGCTGCAGCGCCGTCACATCCTTGCCGTCGATGATGACCTGGCCCTCGGTCGGCTCCTCGAGCCCCGCCACGATGCGCAGCGTCGTCGACTTGCCACAGCCCGACGGCCCGATGAGCACGACCAGCTCGCCCGACGGGAACGTCAGGTCGAGCCGCTCCACGGCAGCGCGGGTCGCCTTGGCGTTGTCGTAGAGCTTGCGGATGCCCTTGAGCCGGACTTCGCACATGAGCGCGGCTCCGAGCAAACCCTCGGCCAGCATCCGGCGCGGCGCTCGCGTCGCGATGTCGGCCGGTTACGGTCACGACGGCCCGCGTCGAGCCGGTCACGAGTTGCGTTTGGCAACGACCCTACCGCGACGACGACGCGTCGGGTTCATCCCACCAGCGACGGTTTTCTGTCGTGAGCGCCACGGTGCGCGCTGTGATCTCGAACGCTTGCGAGCTGCGAGGGCAGGGCACGACCCTTGCTGCGGGTCCGCGCCATGCGATTCGTCCTGGGCCTGGCTGCCTCGCTCGTTCCCACCGTGGCGCTAGCCCAACCGAGCGCGGTCCCGGTGACGCCCGACGCGGATCGGCCGACCGCCGCCGCCTCCGCGCCCCCGGCCGCGCCCCCGGCCGCGCCCCCGGCCGCGCCCCCGGCCGCGCCCCCGGCCAGCCCGATGGCCTTCGGGCCGTCGGCGACCAACCCCGGCGCCGCGCCCGGGACCGTCGCCCTCGAAGCCCCGCCCGCCGATGGCGGCCTCGCCCCGATCGGCCTCGCCCGCCGGGTCGATCGCGACGCTGCGGCCGGCCGCGCGTACTTCGCCGACACCGCGCTGACGTCGCCCCAGGGCAGCTTCAGCCTCGGTCTGCGCATGCCAGCCGGTCCGGCCGCCAACCTCGAGCTGCGAGCCGCGCTGACCGACCGCATCGAGGTAGGGGTCAGCGGCCTCGGCGTTGCCGGCGAAGACGACCACCTGCTCGGCGTGCAGGTGAAGGGGCAGGTCTGGCACAACGACCGGGCCGCGGCCGCGATCAGCCTTCAGCACTACCATTGGACCGACGGCGGCGGCGTCACCATCCCCTCGATCGTCGCGTCGAGCTGCCTCGACGGCGCCGACTGCCTGGTGCTGGTCTCGCTCAGCCTCGAGGCCATCGCCATCACCGACGAGGACGAACTGCCGATCTTCGTCGGGGCGTCGTGGGCCCTGGGCCGCGCGGTGCAGTTCGTCGGCGAGGCCCACGTGTCCAACGACCGAGGCAACTCGTTCCTGTTCGGGTACCTCGGGGTCCGCGCCAACGGCTCGCGGGTCGCCGTCGATGGCGGCGTCGCCTTCGCGACCGCTTTCGGTGACGTTTGCTACGACGTTGGGTGCGCCGACGACACCATCGCGTATCCGTTCTTCGCGCTGTCGACCCGCATGTAAGGGCCCGCGAATGAACAAGTCGACCGTTCTCGCGGCCGATCCATCCCGGCTGGCTGGGTTACCGGTTCCGGTCCTCGGGTCACCTCCGTCGAGGATGCTCCCCTGCGGTCCTCACCGTCGCCTTGCCCTCCGAGCGCCTCGACCGCGATCCTCGATCGACTTGTCCATTCGCGGGCCCTAAAGGCGCCTTGCGCCAACCCGAGGCACGCGGTACCAACCCAGCCGCTACGATGCGCCGCCGTACCAAGCCCGCCATGAAGGCGGCGCGCCCGCTCCGGCCTTGGCCGCCTCGCCGCAGCGCCCGCGTGGTGCCGTCGCTGCCCGGCCCTCCGGTCGACCTGTTGGCCGGCTCCCAGCCCGCGCTCCTCGCCGACGTCCCGCGGGTGGTCGGCACCGGCGAGGTCGCGTTCCAGCGCATCGTCGAGCGCATCTACAGCGCGCGCCGCTCGGTCGAGATCCGGGCGTTCCTGTGGCGCGACGACGCCGCCGGCAACCTGCTCGGCGAAGCGGTGCTGGCGGCCGCCGATCGCGGCGTCGAGGTCACGATCCACAAGGATCGCATCGCCGCGGTCTACGAGTACGCCGGCGGCAACAAGCAGAGCTTCTTCCACAAACGGGTCGACCCGGTCCGCGGCTTTCAGGCCTGGTTTCTAGGCGCGGTGTTCCGGGCCAAGGGTTCGTTTCGCCAGCGCCCCAACGCCTTGGCGCAGGCGATCCTCGAGCACGACAAGATCCACGTCGAGCACCTGCGCAAGCGCTTCGATCACTCCAAGGTCTACACCGTCGACGACGAGTGGATGTGCCTGGGCTCGATGGGTATCGGCGACAACCATCGCCACGACTGGGTCGACCTGATGGTCGAGCTGGACGGCGCCGAGCACGTCCAGCGCCTGCGCGCCCGCATGGCCGGCGACGACGAGTTCGATCCGTCGCGCGGCATCGACTTTCTGGTCCACAGCCGGGCCGCCCACCGGGCCCGCACCTGCCCGATGCTGACCCACCGCCTCGCGCTGCTCGACAGCGCCCGGACCGCGCTCACCGTCGAGATGGCCTACCTGGGCGACGTCCGCTTCACCCGGGCCTTGGCCCGCGCCGTCAACCGCGGCGTCGCGCTCACCCTGGTCACCGCCGAGCGCGCCGACGTGCTCGGCAACGTCAACCGCGCCACCTGCGACCTGCTGCGTCGGCTCACCGGCGCGCCCGACCATCTGCGCATCGTGCTGCTGCCGCGCATGGTGCACTCCAAGGTCGTCGTCATCGATCACCGCTGGGCCGACGTCGGCTCGGCCAACTTCACGCGCCTGTCCCACGGCGTCTACGACGAGATCAACCTGTACGCCGACGCCGCGCCCTTCGCGGTCGCGCTCGAGGCCGAGATCGCCCGCCACTGCGACGGCGGCGACCTCGTCGAGGAGCGCCTCAACGGCGGGCGCGGCATGCGCACCCAGGTCGAGAAGGCCATCATGGCGTTCCAGTCGCGCAAGGGCGGCTGAGCCCGTGGCCAAGCCCCCGGTCGACGAGGATCGCGCGTCGATCGCGCGCGCCGAGCGCCGTCGTCAGATCCTGGCCGCCGCCAAGCACGTCTTCGCCGAGGCCGGCTACCACGGCGCCACCATCGGCGCGATCATCGAGCGGGCCGCGATCGCGCGCGGCACGTTCTACCTGTACTTCGAGAGCAAGGAGGCGGTCTTCGGCGCGCTCCTGGACGAGGCGATGTACGAGCTGCGCCGGCGCATCGTGCGGGTCGAGACCGGAGCCGGCTCGCCGCCGCCCGAGACCCAGCTCCTCGACAGCATCGCGCGCGTCCTCGAGTACATCGTCGCCGACCGCGCGCTGGCGGTGGTGCTGCTCAGCTCGAGCTGGACCCCCGACGCCGAGGCCGCGGCCCGCCTCCACGCCTTCTACGACGAGATCCGCTCGGTCATCGCGCTGTCGCTCGAGCACGGCGCCGCTCTCGGGCTCTTGCGCAGCACCCATCCACGTCGTACCGCGGCGGCGCTCCTGGGCCTGGTCCGCGGCATCATCGAGTACTGCGTGACCGAGGAGATCGAGGGCGAGATCAGCCAGGTCACCCGCGAGCTCATCGACGTCGCGCTGCGCGGCGTGCTGCGAAACTAGCGGTCAGGGCGCGACCGCGTAGCGGCGCAGCGCGCCCCACTCGTCGTCGGCCCCGGCCGTCACGACGCCGCCCGCGCCCGCGAACCTCCGGCCGCCCTCGCGCCGCGTTGTGACGAGCTACTGCACCGCGCCCGCGAGCGGCCCGCTACAGGCCGGGCACGGGTAGGTCTTGCACACCAGGCACAACACGGCCGCGCAGGTCTTGCACGCGATGGCGCAGTCGCCGCACAGCGCATGGGCCTGGGCACAGCTCGCGCTCGGGCCGGTGGTCATCGCGCTCCCGCAGTTCGCGCACGCCGGGACCGCCTGGTCCGCCTGGTCCGGCGGTGTCGCCGGCGCTGCCGCCAGGTCGAGGAAGAACTCCTCGCGATCGATCGGCAGCTCGGCCCGATGCTCATCCACCCACTGCGCGGCGCGACCGTTCAGCGGGCTCTTGGTGTTGTAGCTCTGGTAGCCGAGGATCTCGCCGACCCGCTGCACCAGCAGATCGAGCGGCTCACCCGCGGTCCAGTCGTCTCCGATGCACACCGCGTGCGGCGCGATGTTGGGATGAAAGACCGGCGTCAACATCCGAAACAGCGGCGCATCGCGTGGGTAGCCGCGCGGCATCGTCACCTCCAGACGATGCACGTCGGCGGGCTCGATGGTCTCGCCGCGCTCGCGCAGCGACTTCACCTTCAGCACCAGGCGGTACCGCTCCGGCGGATTGCCGAAGACGCCCTCGATCTCGATGCGCGGGTGCAGGTGCGCGAGGCGACGCAGCGCCTCGTGATCGGCTTTCAGACGGCGTAGACGGACGCTTTCCATGGTCACTCCTTCTCGGCCGGCGCGATGGTGTCGTCGAGCTGATCGAGGCGCCCGCCCGCGATGGCGTCGACCAGCGTGCGCATGGTTTCCGACGGCAGGCTGATGCCCTCCGAGCCACCGTCAGGCGACCCGCGGGTCCATGTGTTGAGCCCGACCAGCTGACCGCGGGCGTCGAACAGCCCGCTGCCGCTGTCGCCGAAGGTCACCGGCAGCGTCGTGAACAGGAGATCGTACGTGCCGGCGCTGGTGCGATGGCGCTCGCGGCGCAAGAGCTCGCCGTGCATGACCTTCCAGCCCGAGCGGTACGGGTTGGGAACGAAGGTCGCGGTCGCGCCGGGCTGCATCAGCGACGCGTCCACGCTGATCGGCACCGGCTCGGGCGGACGCGCGATGGGCAGCTCGATCAGGACGACGTCGAGCGGCGGCGGCGCGGCCCAGCGCACGCGCGCGCGTCCTTCGCGGCCGTCGGCGAGCTGGATCCACACCGGCTGCGCGTCGCGGGCGTGGCGAAACGCCCCCACCGCGGCGTACGGCATCGCGACATGGCTACACGTCACGATCCAGGCCCGATCCTCGTCGGCGGCGACCACGGCGCCGGTGCCGATCGCGAGGCCGCGTGCATCGCCCGACGCGTCGGGCGCCAGCACCACGACGGTCGCGTTCAGGATGCGCTCGACGTTGGCCGTCAGCCCGAGCGACGCGCGGGGCGGCATCGTCGTGTACTGACCGAAGTGCCCCCCGCTCATCGCGTACCAGTGGAGCCCCCCCACCACGACCGCGCTGCCGCCGACCGCTACGGCCAGCGCGTGGCTCACGATGAACGGCAGCTTCCGGTACTCGCGGCGCCGGCGTAGCCGCACCAGCGCAACCGCGCCGACCACCAGCGCTAGCAGTCCGAGCAGCGTCGCGCGCTGGCTCGCCTCGCGCAGATCGGCGAGCAGCGCGGCTAGCGGGCCGATGGGGCGCGCGGCCATGAGCGCGCGGATTGACCACGCGGTCACCGCGGCGATCGCCAGCGTGACCAGCGGCGGCGCGTGATCCACGCACGTCCGCCACCGGGGCGCGCCGGCGGCCTCGCCCCGGCGCCGCAGCGCCGCGGCGTCGAGGGTGGCCCGATCGATCGTGAGCCCGGCGGTGCCGAGGTCGCTCCAGGCCTGCTGCGATCGGCAGGTCACGCACGCCTGACCGTCGCGCAGCTGCTCGAGGCCGGCGACCTTGCACGTCGAGCAGATCGTCGTCGGCGGCGCCGCGCGCACGCTCACTGGCCCAGCGCGATGGACAGGATCAAGAGGATGTAGAACCCGCCGATGGCGGCGCTGCCGTAGCCCATGGCCAGATAGGTCCCGCCGCTGCCCACCAGCTGCTTGCGCTTTCGATACGCGTACACGCCAGCGATCGGGCCGACCAACGGTGCGGTGAGCCCCACCAGCGAGAGGACGAACATCCAGATGAGCGCGGTGCGCGCGCGCTTCATCGACAGGCGCTTGTCCTCCTCGGCCTGGTACTCGCCGCGGGTCATCGGGTCGGCCCACGGGAACCGCGCGCCGCACGAACACACGAGCAGGCTGGCGCCGATCTGGCGAGCACAGGCCGGGCACTCCTTGGCATCGCCCCAGCCCGCGCCGACCAGCACCGGCAGCGCCGGCTTCTGCGCGACCGCGGCTTGCTTGCAGCCATACGACCCGCAGCCGCCGATCTCGTCCCAGCAGGTCTTGTGATAGTCGGTGTGACATTCAGGGCAGGCGGTCACCGCCTCCCCCTGGCCAAGCACCGTGTAGCAGATCGAGCAACGCGCCATGGTCAGCTCCTCACCATCTTGAAGACACCAATCGCCACGCACACCAGCGCGACCGTCTCGATCGCCGCGACCGCGCGCCGGCGCTCGAACAGCGGCGGCCTGCGACGCAGCGCGATCATGACGATCGCGCCGAGGGTCATCACCATCGTCGCGAACAGCAGCGGCCCGGCCGGATGAAAGTCGAGCGCGGCGCCGAGCTGGCCGTGCGCGAACGCGACGAAGCTGCGGGTCATCCCGCAGAACGGACAGTCAACGTCAAGCAGCGCGCGCGACAGGCAGGCTCCGCCGAGCGGCGCCCCCCCGGGTAGCGCGACCGTGTCGCCGTGAGGCACCAGCACGACGGCGGCGCCCAGCTGCGCCGCGACCAGCGCCGCGCAGCCGAGATCCATCGTCCGCCCGCTGAGCCCCACGGTCGCCATCACATCGCGCCGAGCCGAAACACGAGGACGAGCCCCCACGCGACCAGATCGATGATGCCCAGCACCAGGCCGGCAGTCGCCAACCCACCGCCGCCGTACGTCGGGTTGAACGCGATCTCCCGCTTCGCGGAGTTGGCGCGCGAGATCGCGAGCGGCCCGAAGATTACGCCGCAGATGACCAGGCCGAGGATGCCGAACACCAGCGACTGGACCGCGCCCGGCGCGTTGGTCATCGGCCCGTGATAGAGGCCGTCGGGGCTCGTGATGGTCCGGCAGAACGGGCACAGCGGCGTGCCCGCCGCGAGAAGACTTCGGCAGCCCGGGCACATCATCATGCCGGGAGCCAGGACCGGCGGTGCGGCCAAGGCGCCCATCGGTGGGCCGCCGTAGCCGAAGGGTGGTGGCGGCGCCGCCGGCGCCTGGTCGAGGCGGGTCAGCGGCGCGTTGATGCAGCCGGGCTGCGAGCAACCGGCTGCGCGGTCCCAGCAGCGCTGGTGATGCTCACCCTCGCACGCGGTACACACCGACGCGTCCTCGGCGAGTTGGAGCGCGACCTGGCAGGCCTTGCACGGCTTGCCCTCGAGCTTGAGATTGACCTTCAGAGTTCGCACGGCTTCCATCGTCGTCGTCCTTCCGTCACGCCAGCGGCGTGCGCTTTTGCCGCTCCTCGAAGTCGAGGATCGTGCTGCCGATGATCACCTGATCGCCCGAGACCAAGCGTCGTCGACGCACCTTGGCGCCGCCGACTTGAGTCCCCATCCGACTGCCGAGATCTTCGATCTCGTAGCTGGTGCCCACGCGGTGAATCGTGGCGTGGGCCGGATCGATCTCGGCGTCCTTGTACAGGTAGACGTCCGACGACGGCGCGTTGCCGATCAAGGTCGGCGTCTTGTAGAGGATGAACGACTTGCCGGCGAGCGGTCCGGTGCGGACCCGCAGCCAGGCCTCGCGCGCCAGGCGCTCGACCAGCGCGACGAACACCCCCACCGCGAGCCCGACGGCGAGCAAGCCGACCAGGCGCGACGTCGAGCCGTCGGCGAACAGCGACGTCTTCATGAAGCGATCGATCGGATCGAAGAACATGCCGCCGAGCGCGCCGCCCATCGCGCCGCCGATGGCCGAATTCCGGAGCTGCGTGCGCGTCGAGCGCACCAGGTTCATGCCGATACCGGTGGCGGCGCCGATGCACGCCCACGCCGCGCTGCGGAGCATCGTGACCAGGAAGAAGCCGGGGCCGCTCAGGTCCCGGATCGTGGTCAGCAGCGCGCCGCTGTTGCGCGATTCTGACGTGAACACCTTCTCCGACACTGACATGATCACGCCGGCAGGGATGAACGCCAGTAACGCGAACAGCGCCGCCAGGAAGCTGCCGAGGAGGGCCCGCTCGACCATGCGGATCCAGTTGCGGGTCGTGAGCCCTTCGGCGAAGAGCAGCGCGAACGCCAAGAACGCGGCAGTGAGCGGGAAGAGCGCGTACAGAGCCCATCCCGGTTCGCGCGACGCGAACGATCCGGCGCGGCTGGTCGGGCGAATGGCCGCGGCGACGAGCCGACCGCCCTCGGGCAGCCCCACGGCCTCGATGTGGTCACCGACCGCGATGGCATCTATGCTGGCGATGGCTGCCTCGCCATCCGCGCCCGGCTCCAGGCGCGTCAGATCGGCATCGACGTACACCGCGTGATCGCCGACCGTGAGCTCGACGATGCCGGGCCGAACGTCGAAGGGCTCGCCATTGATGAGGACGACCTCACCGCCCGCCGACGGCAGGTCGCTGATCTTGGGCTCGAGTACCAGCCAGCAGGCCAAGGTGGCCAGCACCGCCGCAAGCGGCAGGTGGAACAGGCTGTTGTTGAGCAGCCGCCTGGCCGCAGACGCGGGCGGGGTGTCGGCGACCAGGCGCTCGCGGCCTTGCTTCTCTCGCGCCAAGGCCTTGTCGACCGCGGGGTCGAACAGCTCGGCCCGCCCGATGCGGATCTTCTCGTCGTCGCTCATGGCGTCCCTCCCTGGCCCGTCGGAACCGGCGGCTTCACCACCGGGTTGGCGTCACGCGGCAAGCTCGCTTTGGGCTCGAACTTGCGGAGCTGCGCTTCATAGCGGCCACGATTGCCGGGGTCGAGATGCGCCGCAGCCGCGAGCAACCGGGCGGCGCGCCCAGGATCGGAGCGCTCGAGCTCCTTGGCCAACTCGGCGTATAGCGTGCCGAGCCCGGCGCGTTGCTCCGCGACGTCGCGCGCCAGATCGGCGCGCAGGTCGCTGCCGTGCCGCGTCATCTGCGAGATCGCCGCCAGCGTCGCCTCGGCCGAGCTGCGATCCTGGGCGAGTCGCACGAAGGCCTCGCGGGCGGCGACCAGCCGCGTGATCGCCGCCTCGATGTTGGGATCGGCGGGGGTCGGCGGCGCGACCGGCGCGCCCGGCACGGGCGTGGCCGCCGGCGGCCGCAACGCGACCAGGCTCGCGATCGATCCGTCGAGCTCTCGGGCCGCCTCGGCCACCGGCTTGTGGACCGCCTGGTCGCCGATCGTCGCGCGCAGGAGCCCGACCAGCTCGTTCTGCAGCGACGCGATCGCGAGCTGCGCGCCCTCGCCGCGCGCCTTGGCGATCTCGATCTGGGCCTGAGCCAGCACCGCGTTGGTCGAGGACGCGCCCAGCCAGTGACCGACGAAGCCGGCGATCAGCATCAGCACGACCGCGATCATCGCGAAGGTCCCGAGCGAGCCGCCGATGCCGAGCCCGTCGTCGACGCTTTCCGAGGCGCGGGGCGATCGCCGTTCGGGCTCAGCCTTGTCGACCTTGTCGACCTTGTCGACCTTGTCGGCCGGAGCGGCTGGGTTGCGGTTGCCGTCCCAGGTGTGGTCCCGCGCGCCGATCGCGTAGCGCCGCAGGCGCCACACCTCGTTGTCACGCCACGCGAACATCCCGTGCTCCTTGCTCTTCGGGTCGTAGACGAAGGCAACCTGGAAGGGCAGATTGAAGAAGCTCTTGTGGATGAACTGATCGCGATCGGAGAGAAAGACGCCGAAGCCGGGGTGCGTGTGGTACCAGCCGACGACCTTCTTGCCCTTGTGCGTGGTGTCCATCTCCTTGTGGATGTGCTCCCACGTCGCGTGCGTGAACGTCAGCTCGGCGCCTTTCTCCTCGGCGTGCAGCGCATCGATGGTCGTCTCGATCGCGAGATACGGCCCGGACTCGTCGCGGCGCAACTCGCCGACCAGGACGCCGCCGATCTCGCGCGTGGTGTCGCTGTCGCCGCGCGCCACGGCGCGATCGAAGGCGGTTTCCGACAGGAACACCGTCAGCTCGTGCTTGGTGATCGGGCGCGGTGTCTGGCGAAGGTCGGTCTCGTCGACCGCCCGCACGTCCAGTGAGCTCATCTCGGACTCCCCTCGGTATCCGGGTAGGACCCGGCCAAGCTTCCCAGGACCGCTGGCGCGTCGCCATCGAAGAGCCACGCCTCCTGTCGGTCCATGCCCTGGCGGGCGACGACGATGTCAAACGGTGGCAACCCCAGGTCGGCCAGCGTCTGCGTCAGATCGAGCCCGCCGTCGCGAGTGATCGACGAGGTGATCTCGACGACGCGGTGGGTCCCGCACACCGGACACGCGGCCTGGGACTCGCGGACCGCGCCGAGCACCGCCCGGCCGGGCTCGCTGGCACCGCAGGCCGGGCAGGTGAGGGCGGTGATCACGTCGCGCGATAGATCGATGGCGGCGCCGGCGCCGAGCGCGGCCTCGGCGCGGGTCAGCAGCGCGTCGAGGGTGACCGCCGCCGACGTCAGCCCGAGCCCGACGATCGGGCCCAGGTGCTCGTGTCCGGGACAGTCGGGCCGCCGCGGGTAGCTCACCCGGCTGACATCGCTGTAGAGGCCGTCGAGGTGCAGCCCCTGGCCAACCAAGGTCGGCTGGTCGTGAACGACCTTGATCGCCTCCTCGACCTCCATGCCCCCGATGATCGACGCCGTGACGGCCGAGGTCGGCACATGCCCGCGCGCCACCGCGTCGCGGGCGAGCAGGGCGCACGACCGTCGCTCGGCGAGGAGCTTGCGATCGATCGAGCTCATCGTGCACTCGTAGCAAGCGCCGGTCGCGGGCGCGAAGACGCGCACGATGCCCGACAGGCCCTCGATCGCACCGTCGACCCAGACCTTGCCGGTGCGGGCACAGGCGGAGTTGATGAAGACCCGGGCCTCGCGATTGTCGACCGCGCCGATGACCACGTCGGCCCACAGGAAGACGCCGAGGCCCGCGCGCGCCAGCACGTTCTCGGCGATCGCCTCGGCGTGCACGTCCGGGTTGATCTCGCGCATCTGCCGAACCGCCACGTCAGCCTTCGTCGAGCCTTCGTCGCGCTGCCGGAACAGGATGCTGCGCGACAGGTTCGAGCGCTCGATGCGATCGGGGTCGAAGACCAGCGTGTACCCGCTGCCGATCAGCGCCAGGAGCTTGAGGATCTCGTTGCCCAGCGCGCCGGCGCCCACCACCAGAATGCGAGTTCGGGCCACGCGCTTTTGATCCCACCAGGCGATCAACGTCTGGCGGTGATAGCGATCACCTCGCGCCTCGTCGACCAGGGCGTCTGCCGTGATGCGCACTGGCTTACGCGGGATCGGCGCCGGCCGTGATCTCGGGCTGGATGCGGACGATGTCGTTGGCCTCGACCTTCTGGCCGGCCAGCGTCTGATCGTCGAGCAACTGCACCCCGAGCCGTCGGTGGTGGAACTTGTAGCTCATCAGCTGTCCGTCGGGCGCGTACTTGGGGAGATGCAGCTTGTCGGCCAGCACCATCAAGATCCGCTCTACCGCGACATCGTCGGGGACCTCGACGTTCAGCCGCTTGTTACCGGTCGCGTCCCACACCTCGAGATCGATTTCACCCACGGCGTACCCTCCGCGGACCTTTCTATACGAAAACTTCGTCTGATGGGTGGTTTGGGCGAAAAATATCGAACTGCTTCGATATCCGCCGTCGCCCGGTGCGCAATCTCCTGCGCGGCAGGCGCGCGGATTCTACGCGCCAGTGTTTAGCTGGTCCGACCTTTAAGGTCGCGATCTCGCAGCAGATTTTCACTAGACTGACACGTCAGTCCATGGCTAACTGCTCGAGCCGCGCAGTCACTAGACTGACGTGTCAGTCTCGCGAAGGAACACCATGACCACTCCCAAGAAGCTCATGATCGGCGTCGACGTCGGCTCGACGACCGTGAAGATGGCGGTCGTCGATCCCGAGACCCTCGAGATCGTCTGGAGCAAGTATCTCCGCCACGAGACCCGGCAGCCCGAGAAGTCGCTCGAGATGCTGCAGGAGATCCGGGCGGCGTTTCCCGAGCAGAAAGACAGCGACTTCCGCCTCTTCATCACCGGCTCCGGTGGTGGTCCGCTCGCGCCGCAGCTCGGCGCGAAGTTCGTGCAGGAGGTCAACGCGGTGACGATGGCGGTGGAGAAGCTCCACCCCGACGTCGGCAGCGTCATCGAGCTTGGCGGCCAGGACGCCAAGATCATCATGTTCAAGAAGAACGAGGAGACCGGCGATCAGACCGCCCAGACCTCGATGAACGACAAGTGCGCGTCGGGCACCGGCGCCACCATCGACAAGTGCGTGATGAAGGTCGGCATGCCGAAGGAGGACGTCCCCGGCCTGGTCTTCGACGCCACCAAGCTGCACCACGTCGCTGCCAAGTGTGGCGTGTTCGCCGAGACCGACATCGTGAACCTCGTGAAGAGCGGCATCCCGCGCAACGAGATCATGAACTCGCTCGCCGACGCCATCGTCAGCCAGAACCTCGCGGTGCTCACCCGCGGCAACACCCTCAAGTCCAAGGTGTTGCTCCTCGGTGGCCCCAACACGTACCTGCCGTTCCTCCAGCAGTGCTGGCGCCTGCGCATCCCCGAGTCGTGGGACGAGCGCGGCTACGCTTACGACAAGACCGTGCCGATCGAGGAGCTGATCTTCGTCCCGAAGAACGCCGACCTCTACGCCGCGTACGGCGCGGTGCTCTTCGGCATCCACGAGCCCGCCAACGTCGGCGTGTTCCGCGGCCTCGACCCGATCAAGGACTTCATCGCCTTCGGTCGCAAGTCCAAGCTCGGCGAGTCGGCCGGCCCCGGCCTGGTCGATCAGGACATCCAGCGCATCGCCTTCGAGGACAAGTACCAGACCCCGCCTTACGAGGACACCGTCCTCGAGGCCGGCAAGACCTACCGCGGCGTCATCGGCCTCGACGGTGGCTCGACCTCCTCGAAGTGCGTCCTCATCGACGAGCACGAGACCATCCTCAAGAAGGTCTACATCCTGTCGAAGGGCAACCCGATCGCCGACATGCGCGAGATGTTCGCGGAGATGCGGCAGTGGGCGTCCGATCAGGGCGCCAAGATCGAGGTCACCGGCTTCGGCGTCACCGGTTACGCCGGCGACGTCCTCGAGAAGTCGCTCGGCGCCGACGCCAACATCGTCGAGACCGTCGCGCACATGATGAGCGCCAAGCGCTGGTTCCCCAACGTCGACGTCATCTGCGACATCGGCGGCCAGGACATCAAGGTGCTGTTCATGCAGAACGGCGACGTGAAGAACTTCCGGCTCTCCAACAGCTGCTCGGCCGGCAACGGCATGCTGCTGCAGGCGATGGCCGACCAGTTCGGTCTGCCGGTCAAGCAGTACGCCGAGGTCGCCTTCCAGGCTCGCCTCGCCCCCAAGTTCAGCTACGGCTGCGCGGTCTTCCTCGACTCGGACCGCGTGAACTTCCAGAAGGAAGGCTACTCGCGCGAGGAGCTCCTCGCCGGGCTGGCCCTCGTGCTGCCCAAGAACGTCTGGCAGTACGTCGTCCAGATCCCGCGCATGGCCGAGCTCGGCAAGGTGTTCGTCCTCCAAGGCGGCACCCAGAAGAACGTCGCCGCCCTCAAGGCCCAGGTCGACTATATCGAGAAGCGCGTCCCCGGCGGGGAGGTCTACCTCCACCCGCACTGCGGCGAGGCCGGCGCGATCGGCGCCGCCTTCGAGGCGCTGCGCGTCACCAAGCGCCGCGGCAAGACCACCTTCGTCGGGCTCGACCAGGCGATCGACATCAACTACGTCTCGATCAACGACGAGACCACCCGCTGCAACTTCTGCCCGAACAACTGCTCGCGCACGTTCATCGACACCGAGACCCTCGACGGCAACAAGGCCCGCTACATCTCGGGCTTCAGCTGCGAGAAGGGCACCGTCGAGAACCTCGACGCGCTCAAGAAGCTGAACAAGGACCGCCAGGGGCGGATGAAGAAGTACCCGAACCTGGTCGACTACGAGGCCAAGCTCGCGTTCAAGAGCTTCTTCGAGCCCGCGCCGATGCCGGCCGCCGGCACCCCCAAGGCCGACGTCGAGGTCAAGAAGACCCTGACCGGTCGGGTCCTGCGCAAGGACGTGATGCGCCCGTTCGAGCGCTCGTCCGAGGAGCTCCAGGCCAAGCGCCGCGACGTCCGCGTCGGCATCCCGCGCGTCCTCAACCTGTGGTCGACCGGCCCGTTCTGGCGGGCCTACTTCGAGTCGCTCGGCCTCGACTCGCGCAACGTGGTCTTCTCCGACGAGACCAGCGAAGAGATGTGGCAGGCCGGCTGCAAGTACGGCTCGGTCGATCCTTGCTACCCGTCGAAGGTCTGTCAGGCCCACATCCACAACCTGCTGTTCAAGCACCACGAGAAGAAGCCGCTCAACTACGTCTTCTTCCCGGCGATGACCCACGTGCCGACCTACAACGTCAACACGATGGACACCGCGTCGTGCCCGGTGGTGTCGGGTACGCCGAAGGTCATCCGCGCGGCGTTCACCAAGGAGACCGACTTCTTCGCCGAGCGCGGCATCAGCTATCTCGACACCTCGGTGACGCTCAACGAGCAGCTGATGTGCAAGAAGCAGATGTTCGAGGAGTGGGGCCCGCTGCTCGGCATCACCGAGGACGAGAACGACCACGCCATCGAGCAGGCCTTCCTCGCCCTCGACGCCTTCGACAAGGCCATGGAAGTGAAGGGCGCCGAGATCCTCAACGAGCTGACCACCGACAACCGGGTCGGCCTGCTGATGATCGGCCGCCCGTACCACAACGATCCCGGCATGAACCACTCGGTCCTCGAGGAGTTCCAGGCCATCGGGTACCCGATCCTGTCGATGCGCTCGATCCCCAAGAACCGCGAGTATCTCGATCCGATCTTCGCCGAGGATCTCAAGCTCGGTCACATCGAGGACCCCCGCGACGTGTCCGACGTGTGGCCCGAGAACTACTCGGTCAACTCGGTGCAGAAGGTGTGGGCGGCCAAGTTCGCCGCGCGCCACCCCAACGTCGCGGTGATCGACCTGTCGTCGTTCAAGTGCGGCCACGACGCGCCGACCTACGGCCTCATCGACAGCATCATCGCGTCGGCCGGCAAGGCCTACTCGGCGCTGCACGACATCGACGCCAACAAGCCGTCGGGCTCGATCAAGATCCGCGTGAAGACGTATGCCCACACGCTCATGCTCCTGCGCGAGAAGCTCGAGGATCAGGGCGACAAGCTCAAGGAGCTCGAGGTCGCCAAGTCGCGCAAGCGGCTCGAGCTGCTCGAGAAGCTCCAGCACCAGCTCGCCGGCATCGGCCGCACCGACGACAAGGTCGACCGCCAGCTCGCCGACCTGCGCACGGTCCTCGCCGCCGCCACCCCCAAGTCCACCAGCAAGCGTCCCGCGACGCTCGCCGTTCTTCGCTGACTTCACCCGCGGCCCGGGGACTGCTCACGTAGCCCTGGGCTCCTGCTCGATCGCCGTACCCAAAGGAACCGACCCATGACCGCAATTGATGGCAACCACGGCAATCTCGACACGCTGTCGATCGAGAGCATCGAAGCCGAGCTCGCGAAGTTCGAGTCCGAGGAGCGGGGCCGCCTGGGCCTGCCCACCCAGCACGCCAAGAACTGGATCGACGAGGTCCCCCGCGAGTTCACCGCCAAGCAGCGCGCGCACACGACGATCCTCGTGTGCGGCCTGACCATGGCCCACGACCTCTTCATCCAGTCGGCGCTGCGCGGCATCGGCTACAACGTCCGCGCGATGGACGTGCCGGACAACGACGCGCTCCAGTACGGCCGCGAGTACGGCAACCGCGGCCAGTGCAACCCGACCTACTTCACGGTCGGCAACCTGGTGAAGTACCTCGATGGCCTGCGCGAGCAGGGCATGAAGACCGAGGACATCGTCAAGAACCACGTCTTCATCACGGCCGGCGCCTGCGGTCCGTGCCGCTTTGGCACCTACGTCACCGAGTACCGCAAGGCGCTCCGCGACTCCGGCTTCGAGGGCTTCCGCGTGCTGCTGTTCCAGCAGACCGGCGGGCTCAAGCAGGCCACCGGCGACGAGATCGGCCTCAAGATGGATCCCCAGTTCTTCTGGGGCATCATCCGCGCCGTCCTCATCGGCGACGCCCTCAACGTCTTGGGCTACCGCATCCGGCCCTACGAGGTCGAGCCCGGCTCGACCGACCGCGCGCTCGAGAAGAGCAAGGGCCTCATCGCCGAGGCCTTCGCGACCAACAGCTCGCTGCTGGTGGCGCTCTACAACGCGCGCAAAACCCTGTCGAGCGTGAAGGTCGACCGCACCAAGGTGAAGCCCAAGGTCGGCATCATCGGCGAGTTCTGGGCGATGACCACCGAGGGTGACGGCAACTACGGCCTGCAGCGCTTCCTCGAGGGCGAGGGCGCCGAGGTCGACATCCAGATCGTGACCGCGTGGCTGCTCTACATGGTGTGGCAGGGCCGGTACGACACCAACAAGCGCGCCGAGCTGCGCGGCACCGACAAGAAGAAGGACGTCGACGGCGGCTCCAAGTTCTCGCTCGAGGGCGTCGACGTCCGCAAGCGCATGGTGTCGCTGTGGGCCGGTGAGAAGGTGCTGCGCACCATGTTCCAGACCATCGCCAATGGCCTGGGCCTCCGCCACCACCACCTGTCGGACATGGACGCGATCGCGGACATCTCCCACGCGTTTTACGACAACAACCTCCGCGGTGGCGAAGGCCACATGGAAGTCGGCAAGCTCATCCAGAATGTCGCTTACTCGAAGGTCAACATGACCCTCTCGGTGAAGCCGTTCGGATGCATGCCGAGCTCGTCGGTCTCCGACGGCATCCAGTCGTTCATCACCGAGCTCTATCCCCAGGCGATCTTCCTGCCGATCGAGACCAACGGCGATGGCGCGGTCAACGTGTACTCGCGCGTCCAGATGCAGCTCTTCAAGGCCAAGCAGGCGGCCCAGAAGGAGGTCGACAAGGCCCTCGCCGACGTCGGCATGACCATCGAGGAAGTGCGCGCGTACATCGCCAAGCACCCCGAGCTGAACCACCCGTTCCACAAGAGCCCGCACAAGTCGGGCTCGACGACGGCGGACCTCATCTACGAGGTCGGCGCCAAGAAGAACGTGGTCGGTTACTGGCGCCACAAGCTGGTCGACCTGGTGACTCGCGCCGAGGCCAAGGCCGAGCACGCCGCCCACGAGCACGTGCTCGCGGTCGCTCGCCGGGCCGCCGCCCGCACCAACAAGAAGACCTCGATCGTCAAGACCGCCCCCGTGATCGACGAGGGCGCTGCCGAGGAGGCGCGTCCGCCCATCCCGGCCGGTCGCAAGTCGTTGAACGTCATCAATTGAGCCGCTCGCTCAGGCGCAACCTGAGCGACTGACCTCGAGACGAAAGGGCCCTTCGGGGCCCTTCGGCGTTGCCGCGCTTCGCGCTACAACACGCGCATGGGCATCCTCGATCGCGTCCGCACCGCCGGGTGGAAGGCCATTACCAAGGGCGATGGCGTCGTCGCCGACAAGGCGCGTCAGCTCAACGACAAGCTGGGTCGGCCCCTGGTCTCCGACGAGGAGCTGGCCGATCGCAAGGCCTTCGCCCGGGGCTACCAGCGAGGCGACGGGCCCGCGGCCACGCCGACCGCGACCACGTCGGCGGCAGCGCCGGTGGCCGCACCGGTGCTGGTCTACTACCTCGACAAGCAGCGTCGCGACGTGCCGCGGCTCACCGAGATCCTCGAGCTGCACAAGATCCCGTTCAAGACCCTGTCGCTCGAGGACGATCCCGCCGCGCTGATGGCGATCCGCCGCGACAGCCACGGCTTCCGCCTGCCGGTGGTGTTCGTGGCCGGCGACTGCATCGGCGGTCGCGTCGAGCTCATCAACCAGGCCGCCAGCGGCGAGCTCAAGCGGAAAGTGTTCGGGTCGTGAGCGGCATGACCGGCGTGCGCGCGAAGCCGCGACCGGGGCGAGCGTAGAAGAAGCCCTGCACCAGATCGGCGTGGCGCACCACGATGTCGCGCTCGGCGACGGTCTCGACGCCCTCGGCGACGATCTGGCTGCCCAGCTCGCGGCACAAGCTGGCGGTCGCGGCGACGATGCGCTGCTTGCGGGGGTCGCGATCGATGTCGCGCACCAGGCCCATGTCGAGCTTCACGAACTCGGGCTCGAGCGCGGCCAGCGACCCGAGCCCGGCGTAGCCCGCGCCCAGATCGTCGAGCGCGATGCGGAACCCCAGCGATCGCAACATCGCGATGCGCTGAGTCGCGTCGGCCACGCCGTCGAGGGCGGCCCGCTCGGTGATCTCGAGGACCACCCGTGACGAGATCGCGCGCAGCGGGTTGGCTTGGGAGAACAGCTCCTCGTCGTTGAGCTCGAGGCCGTGCAGGTTGACGAACAAGAGCGCGCCGGCCGGCGCGTTCGCGGCCTCGCGCATGACCGAGGCGCGGATGACGCGGCCCAGCTCGTGGATGCGGCCCAGCCGCTCGGCGACGCCGATGAACAGGTCGGGACGGCGCAGGCTGGGCTCGTCGGTGCGCAGCAGCGCCTCGTACGCCAGGCTCGCGCCGGTGCGGGGCTCGACGATCGGCTGGAACACTATGTAGTGGCCGGCGACCGCGCGCTCGAAGCGCTGCTCGAGCTCGCGGAGCTGGTCGGTGCCTTGGTCGTCGAGGTGCTCGAGAAACACCGCCGCCCGTCGACGCATGCGCGTCACGCCGTGGCGGCGCGCGGCTCGAGCGATCGCCTCGGCGAGCTCCTCGGGGGCGAAGGGCTTGGCCAGGTAGCTGACGGCGCGGCCGTCGAGCGCGCGCATCGCGCCGTCGAGGCGGGGGTCGGCGGTCATCAGCAGGACCGGCAGATCCTCGTCCACCGCCTGGGCCGCGGCCAGGAACGCGAAGCCGTCGACCGAGGGCATGTTGACGTCGGACAGCACGCAGTCCAGATCACCGGCGGCGCTGCGCACCTGGTCGAGACCCTGCGCGCCGTCGGCGGCGAGGACCACCTCCCAGCCCTCGCGCATGAGGACCTGGCGGCACAGCGAGCGGATGCTGGGGTCGTCGTCCACGACCAGGACGCGGCCCAGGTGGCCTCGAGGAGTGTCGCTCACGGCATCTGACTCGCCCGGATCCCCAAACTGTGTATGCGATCACCAGGCGTCACCCGAAGCGGGTGAGAAGGATGGAAATGTGGTCGCGACACCCCGACCGGCACCTTGACGCTTTTTTGAGACTTGCGACTCTCAACGCCGATGGTTCCTGCGCCCGAGCCGCGATCCCACGTCCTCGTCGTCGACGACGAGCCCCGCAATCGCGCCCTGCTCCGGGCGCTCTTGTCCGACACCCACCTCGTGACCGACGTGGCCAGTGGCGCCGCGGCGATCGAGGTGGTCAATCGTGACGAGTCGATTGACCTGGTGTTGCTCGACGTGATGATGCCGGATCTCGATGGCTTCGCGGTCTGTCGCCAGATCAAGCAGCTCCGCCCCGAGCCGTTCTTGCCGGTGCTGTTGCTGACCGCGCTGACCGACCAGCCGAGCCGCAACGCCGGCTTCGAGGCCGGCGCCGACGACTTCGTCACCAAGCCCTTCGACCGCCGCGAGTTGCTGCTGCGCACGCGCGCGTTCCTGAAGCTGCGCCACCAGGACGAGCGCATCCGCAGCCAGCTGCGCGAGCTGCGCCAGCTCGCGCAGCTCAAGGACAACCTGGCCGCGCTCTTGGTCCACGACCTGCGCAACCCGCTGGCCGGGCTGAGCGGCCTCCTGTCGGTGATGCAGCAGGACGCCCGCACCGACGACGATCGCGAGATCCTCGACGAGGCGATGACCGCGTCGCGTCACCTGCGCGAGACCATCGAGGACATGTTGCAGGTGCGCGCCCTCGAGGACAGCCAGCTCACCCCGCGCCGGGCCCAGGTCTCGCTGCGCGCGCTGGCCGCCGAGGCCCAGGCCTGCATGGATGGCGACGCCCGGGCTCGCAATCTCGAGATCGAGCTGGTCGGCGACGACGCCCTGGTCGAGGTCGACGGCGGGCTCTTGCGGCGCGCGATGGAGAACCTGCTGGCCAACGCGCTGCGCTACACCCGGCCCCGCACCATGGTGACGCTCGGCGTCGGGGTCGACCCCGAGTCGATCGATCTCTGGGTCGCCGACCGCGGGCCTGGCGTGCCCGACGCGTTCAAGGACCGCGTCTTCGAGAAGTACGGCGCGGTCGAGGGCGCGGCCGACCGGATCCGGCGCGGCTGCGGCCTGGGCTTGTACCTCGTCAAGCTGGTGAGCGAGGCCCACGGCGGCCGGGCCACCGTCGAGGATCGCCCCGACGGCGGCGCGATCTTCCACATCCGCTTCCCACGGGCGGCGGCATGACCGAGGCCGGAGCGTCGACGCTCGTCGTCGCGCTCGCGATTCTCGGCGACCACGGTCACGACTTTCGCGAGTACGCGCCCGACGTGGTCCAGCGTCGGTTCGTCGAGCACGTCGCGAGCCTGCCGCACCTCACGTCCGACCAGCTCCTCGAGCGCCTGCGCGGCGATGCCAGCGCCCGCGAGCGGCTCTCCGAAGCGCTGGTGGTCTCGACCTCGCAGTTCTTCCGCTACGTCGAGCTGTTCCAAGTGCTGCGCGAGCAGGTCGTGGCCCGGCTCGGGCGCGCCGCGATCGGCCCGCTGCGGGTGTGGGTCGCGGGCGCTGCCACAGGCGAGGAAGCCTGGTCGATGGCGATGGTGCTGGCCGAGGCCGAGGCCCGGGGCGGGGCGCCCTGGGAGGTCATCGCGTCGGACCGCAGCGCCAGCTCGCTGGCCCGGGCCCGCCTCGGCCGCTACGACCGCGTCGAGGCGGCGTCGATCCCGTCGGAGCTGCGCGGCGAGTACACCGTGCCCCACGTCGACGGCTTCGAGGTCGCGCCGGCGCTGCGCTCGCGGGTGCGCTTCTGCCACCATGATCTGCTGGGCCCGTCGCTGGCGCCGCCCGAGGCGGTGCTGGCGCGCTTCGACCTGGTGCTGTGCTGCAACGTCCTCATCTACCTCGCCCGCCACCTGCAGGTGCGGCTGATCGAGCGGCTGTGCTCGGTGGTCGCGCCCGGCGGCGCGCTCGCGCTGGGGGCCCACGAGCGGCCCGCGCCCGGCCTGGCGACCCGGCTGCGTCGGTTCCCGGGGGTCGCGCCGGCGATCAACTTGTTCGCCATCGCCGAGGTGCCGTGAAGCCGGGGTTCTGGACGCTGAGCCGCAAGATGGTGGTGCTGCTGCTCCTGGCGTCGAGCGTGCCGGTCGGCCTCACCGCGTACCTGACGTACCGCCAGGGCCGCGAGCGGGTGAACGCGTCGGCGGCGAGCTACCTGGGCGGGCTCGCCGACGCGGCGGTGCAGAACCTCGACGCCTTCAACCAGCGCTACATCGACATCCTCGACAACATCCTCGTGCAGCCCGACGTGCTGGCGCAGTGCCCGGCGCGCACCGAGGCGGCGACCGCGCTCGAGGCTCGGCTCCACACCCAGAACCTCGCCGACCGGGCCATCTTCGGAACGTTGCTCCTCGATCCCACCGGCACGGTCATCGTCTCGGCCGATCCCAACTTCCTCGGCCTCAACCTCGCCGACCGCGCGTACGTCGAGCACGCCAAGGGAGTCGACGGCATCTCGATGTCGCTGGTGATCGCGCGCGGGGCCAAGTCGCAGGCGGTGCTGGTGCTGGCCCGGCGCTTCGGCCCGGCGTCGGCGCCCTGCGTGGCGATGATCTGGGTCGTCGCGGCCGATCTGTTCAAGAGCGTGCGCACGCTCAACTCGACGATGGTGGCGGGCGGCTACATCGTGCTCGTCGACGAGCACGGCGTGCGCATCGCCCACGGCATGCGCGAGGGACTGCTGTGGCGGCCGACCGCGGCGCTGCCCGCGATCGAGCTCGAGCGCATGATCCGCGAGCATCGCTTTGGCGGACGCACCGCCGAGCTGCTCGGCGCGCCGGTGGAGTCGCGGACGCTCTTCGAACAGGCCCGGGCGCCCCGCCCGCGTCGCGACGTGTGGCACGCGTCGTCGCCGGGCAACCAGGAGGACAACCTCATCGTCGCGCGCCGCATGACGAGCGCGCCGTGGACCATGTTCGCCCACGCGCCGGCTCGCATCATCGAGGCGCCGCTGGCGTCGATGCTGCGCTCGGTGGCGGCGGGCGGCGTGGTGATGGCGATGCTGGCCATGCTGGCCGGCCTGCTGGCGGCGCGGCGCCTGATCGGGCCGGTGCTCGAGCTGACCCGGGTCAGCCGCGCGCTGGCCGCCGGCGACAGCAAGGCCCGGGCCCGCGTCGACGCCACCGACGAGATCGGTGAGCTGGCCCGTCACCTCAACCAGGCCGCCGATCACACCGCCGCCGAGGCCGCGCGCCTCGAGGAGCTGGTCGGGGCCCGCACCCGCGAGCTGACCACCAGCAACGAGGAGCTCAACCGCCGGCGCGACGAGCTCATCGCCCACCGCACCGAGCTGCTGGCCCAGACCGACGAGCTG
>Ga0209181_10001235_pt1 | contig 45337 bp, 34 predicted proteins | sample MAT05_FD_187208 | JGI IMG/M metagenome (GOLD analysis project Ga0209181, IMG submission 187208) | Freshwater microbial communities from Lake Fryxell liftoff mats and glacier meltwater in Antarctica - MAT-05 (SPAdes) (version 2) | ecosystem: Environmental > Aquatic > Freshwater > Ice > Liftoff... | reverse complement strand
AACAGCCATCAACTCCTCTGCTGCTCGGACATTATCGAGTCTATCTTCGGCCGCTACAAAAACAAGGGAGGAATGAAGGCCATTAGTGCAGACGTGCTGTCCATTGCCCTGTACAATCAAGCCCTGAATAGTGGCTTCGTCCTAACGGCAATGAAATCAGTTACCAGTCCGATGCTTGATGAATGGCGCTGCGACAACGTCTGCCACAACCGCTACGGGGTTCGCCGAAGGATGGAAAAGGAACTCAAATGTGCCGGGGGATAATGGTATCAGATTACACAGCCTATATCTTAGGTTTAGGCATTGGAAGTGTCGGTTATGTCGTTTTCTTTCTTTAAAATAATCCAAAGTAGCATTGCAAATGCAAATGTCAAAATTGCAAAAAACTTTTCAAAATTGGTTTTGGCCAATATATTTCCAACCGTATTCAAGATAAATAGCAGTTGAAAAACCCAAAGAATTCCATGTAGCCATTTATCGGAAAATCGGTGGTGTATATAATTGGCTTTCAGCAATAAAACCGTGATCAAAAAAGCATTGATTAAAATTGAAACGCTCTCAAAAATATACATTTGTGTGTCGTTTTCCAATCTCCCACCCCAAGCAATGCCGTACGGAATTATTTTTGCCATGATGCAACCGTGAAATAGAATGACCAATGTCAACAAACCAATCAATAGCTTAATTGACATGCTTTTTGCTATGCTTAACTTCATAATTTAACGTTTAATTCAAATAAAGATAATTGGATCATGGCAGACTCCTTCGAATTATTTGATTGGGTGAACACTAATACTACGCTCCGGGAATATCATGCTCTACACGTGAAAACAGCGCAAAATCGGCACTTTCAGCGGATAAAGGAGGCAACATAGCATCGTGCTATGCGTATGCTGCAGGTGAAAACACACTGCTGCGGCGCACGGGGGCGTGATTTAAATTAGGCTTAGAACACCTGGCGGACCGGAAATCAGCCACGGGTATCGCAACCGGCTGGATAGTTACATAACTATCCAGCACCCGGTTAAATGGCAGAAAAAAACGTGGTTTTTGGGGATTTATTGACAAAGCACCTCTTACTCCACAGCGACCCTCATCGCACGCACACTACACGCTGAAAAATAACCCAAAGCACCACCCACAATATTGCTGACCGGATTAGACGGTGTCGTGTCGCTGCTTCCCGTGCTCGCGGATGTGCTGAAAAAATAATTATAGACCGCCTCATCAATACATTGCATCTGAAAGTCAAGCGTGTCGCCTTTGTACATGTCTGTCAAAGAACTGATTACAGGTTCTACTGATGGTTTCCCGTCAGAAAAATTGTCATTCCGTACTAAGAATTCGGGGTCGGGCTTTCCATTGATTATTTGGCGAAAACGGTAAAAGTTTTTCACACCCGCTGGATCCAGATAAAGCGGAATGGCGAAATAAGGTTTTTGTGAGCTGCCGGCCGGGCCCTCGCTTCCAAAAATACTCTCTTCTGTCCTGACACTCAACAATGGCACCGGTTCTGGCATCTTGCTTACCGAAACAAATGTTTTTCCCTCGTGCTGAACACGCATTGTATAGGTGCGGCCAGGGACACCCTGTATCGTTTTAGTTTCATATAAACCAGGCGTAATTTCCCTTAGTGTGTCTATGTTTCCCACATCGTCTGAAAGCGTGACGAACGCAAAGGATACCGCGGGGAAACCATTGTTTTCACTAAAATTCAATGTTTTGGTGATCTTGACCTGATGGTTCCGCACCTCATTGGTTATTTCGCCTTCAATGACGTATTGAGGATTGGCACTGTTTAAATCAATGTCAATAATTTTGGTGCAACGCGTTATGGTTAGCAGGCAAATGAAAGCAAAAAGCAAATTTTTCATAAAAATGTGTTTTAGAAATTAAAGTTATAGGTCACGCTTGGGATAAACTTAAAGAGCGATGTTTGTACCGCTTCCGTTTTGCCAGGCTCGTCCTTATTGTCCCTGAATGTGATGGAGTAAGCATTTTGGCGGGCGTAGGCATTGTAGAGGCTAAAGTTCCAGGAGCTCTGATAACGGCCGCGGCGTTTGCTTTCGTAGGTTGCGCTGATATCAAAGCGGTGATAGGACGGCATGCGATAGCCATTCCGCTCTGTGTATACGAAAAATGTATTGTCGCCGACACCGTATTTGCCACTTGGAAAGGTGACGGCATTGCCGGTATTATAGACCCAATTGGCGGATATGTTCCACTTCGGCGTGAGTTGGTACATTCCCACGATGCTGATATCGTGTGTTATGTCTTGTTTGGCATTGTACCAATTGCCATCGTTAATCCCATCAATTTTGCGTTCGGTGCGCGAGAGGGTATAACTCAACCAGCCTGTAAAACGCCCGGTTTTCTTTTTGATGAAAAGCTCAGCGCCATAAGCCCGGCCAATGCCGTACAACAGTTCACTTTCCACGTCAGGTACCGAAATGATGTCCGCGCCATTTTTATAATCCACTTGATTTTGCATGGATTTATAATAGGTTTCGACACTGCACTCAAATTTATTGCCATACAAATTGCGGAAATAACCGAGGCTTACCTGATCAGATATTTCAGGCTTGATGTTGTAACTGTTGCCAACCCATTGATCGGTCGGGTTATTGCTGGTCGAGTTACTGAGCAAGTGTACGTTTTGGGTATTGCGGGCATAAGCCGCTTTGATGCTGCTCATTTCGTTAATTTTATAGCTCAGGCTCAAGCGTGGCTCAAGGTTCAAATAGGTTTTGCCGAGTTTGCCGGCTTCTAGGTTGACACTATCTTTCAAGGTGCCCTTATCGTATTTATTATAGGTGCCTTCACCCAATAAAGTGTAGCCGGAAACCCGCATGCCGTAGTCAATATTCAAGCGTGACGTGGCAGAAAATGTATTGTTTGCGTAAACTGCGTTCTCCAAGGCATAATGCGTATCTTTCTTCTGATCCGTGAGCGAACCTGCGATGTCGCTCGAAAAGCGCGTGGGCGAAACCGTATGGTAAATACTGTTGAAGCCAAAACGCCAGGCGCTCCGCGTATTTGGAAACCACTGAATTTCCTCTTTCAGGTTCCAGTCTTTAATGGCAGAATTCAGGTTGAACTTATTGCCGCTTGAGTTGAACTCAATGTTATAGTTGTAATTACTGAAAATGAGCGAGGTGTTAGAGAACACCTTATTGTTTACCAAATGGTTCCACCGCAAAGTTCCTGTTTTGTTGCCCCAATCGATGCCAAACTGGCTGCCAAACCCAAGCACATCTCTTCCAAAATAGCCAGACAAAAACAAGCGATCTTTTTCACTCAACCTGTAGTTCATTTTCACATTGACATCATAGAAATACAAGGAATTGTCTTTGAATTTGTCTGTCCACCTTAAAAACAAGTCCGCATAAGTCCTGCGTGCGGCAATCAAAAACGAGCTTTTTTCTTTCTGAATAGGCCCCTCCACACTCAATCGACTGGAAATCACTCCAATACCTCCGTTCATGTGGTACGTTTTATCGTTTCCTTCATTCATTTTCAAGTCCAGAACAGATGCCAGGCGCCCACCGTATTGCGCTGGAGCATTGCCCTTATACAAGGTCGCATCTTTGATGGCGTCACTGTTGAACGTAGAAAAAAAGCCAAGTAAGTGGGACGCATTGTACACGGGCGCTTCGTCCAGCAGGATCAGGTTTTGGTCGCCACTTCCGCCCCGCACATAAAACCCGGAATTGCCTTCGCCGGCCGATTTTACACCGGGCAACAATTGAATCGTCTTCAGCACGTCCCGTTCTCCAAAAAGCATGGGAATGGTGCGGACATCCTTCATTTCAATTTTGTCAACCCCCATTTGTGCCCGGGTAATATACTCGTTTTGCTTTTTGGCCTGAATGACAACTTCCTGCATGGCAATACCTTGATCAAGCAGGATGTCCAGTTTCTGGTCTTTTTGTAAGCGAATGGTCTCTTGAAGGCTTTGATACCCTACGTAAGATGATTTTATACTGTAGGTTCCCTCAGGAATGGTGATGGAATAAAACCCATATTCATTGCTTCGGGCTCCTACGCCTGGAAGTTCCAATATCTGAATAGTAGCACCAATAAGTTCTTCCCCGGAGGATTTGTCTCTGATACTGCCGCTAAGGGTGAATTTATCCTGAGCAGATGCGCCGAATGCGGCGAATGTCATCAGGATAGCGAATAATTGTTGTTTGTTCATGTGAAAAGCTGGTTGTTTTTTTAGAAAAAAGTATACGGGAGCCTTGCTCCAAAAGTGAATTTGAAGCCAATGTGCTGTACGCAGTACGTTGAGAATCCTATGTGATTGGTGATTTTATTTACCCACAAAGGTGTTTTGAGCAACACCCTAGGTAATAGGACTAAATTAAGGTTGAATAGGACTTCTTGGAAGTTCTTTTAATTGGGATCTTTTGAAACAGTTTGAATCATATTCATTGAGTTGTTTGATGGAACAAAGGTCCTTCAACGCACCATTTCCCACAATACTGATTTATCAGTACTCCTATTCCAAAAGTCCAAACTTGGACGCAAACATGACCGCTTCAAATGAATTGTTAGTTTTTTTTCAATACTTCCTTTGGGATGGCATCTTTATGAACCATCACAGAAATTGTTTTTAAAAGCAGGTAGTCATTTGACATGTACACGTAACCGCCACAATCAGAAAATGCAGAAGAATTTTTAATTATGTAAAATATTTTGCCTTCCATATCTTCTGCAATACCTATAATATGCATATTATGATCGTCTTGTGTTGTGTAATTATCAAAGGCAGCTTGCCTTACCTGTTGCGTAATGATCTCCTCTTTACTTAATTTGCAAAAACCATTGCCATAGCCCTCATGAATATCGCCATCCCAGCAAACAGAATAATTGTTTAATAATGCATGATCAATTATTGCAGAAAAATCATTTATTGGAACATTTAAATAGGAATCGTTATCCCAGTTTGAGGGCATTTCCAATACAAATTTTGAATAAAAAGGGTGATGAGTATAGGAAGTTATTTCGATGTAATCATCAGGATTTATTCCAATTATTTCTTTAGCAAATGATTTTGACGTATAATTTTTCCCTTGATAGATAAAGCTTTCCGGAGCTTTAGGAATTGTTTTGTAAATAATACCTGCCAATGACTTTCTGTATTCCTCACTATTCATGTTATTGTGTCCCGCATCCACATATTTTTTTACTTTTTTGGTCGCTTCTGTTTCCATTAAAAAGTGATCATGGATAGAGGATTTGTCTATTTTTCCGGAATACACTTCTTCAGGAATTGCGCCAAATTCTTTGTACGCTTTTAAAACGTTAAAGGTTAAACCACCTTCGTCAAAACCCTGGTTGCCCCGCATTCTGATATAATGCTCAGCTTTATTAAGATAGGTAGGGGGAACATAAAACATTGGGGAAAGCACGACTGGTTTTTTTCCAAGCCTTATGGCTTCCGTTTCAATAAAAGAAGTGGTGGCATGACTCCAACAGGTGCCTGTATTTTGTTGGTCTTTAGGGGGTGTACTTTCAATAAGCTTTACTATTTTGTACCCATCAAACTTTGGGTTTAAATTGCTCTTTGGTATATACTCATAGGTTGTGGTTACTAGTTTTAAAGGAAGAGCACTCCCGTTTTGCATCCATGCTCCATCAATAGTGGAGTCTCTGGGCAGCAATAAACCTTTGTACATGGCTCCCGGGCCCAGGCGGGCTGAAAAATCTGCAAACAGGCTGTCTTTAGTGAGCCAAACCGAATCAATGGCCCATCCTTTTACGGATTGCTCGGGACTGTCAAAGGTCCCTTTGATAATTTTGTTATCTGCTTTAAAATGCATTAACAATGGAATGGTTGGGCCGTTCGGGATAGCAAGTTTTCCTATCCAGGATCCCTCAATACTGGTTTGGCTGTTGCTCTGTCCATGGCCTGCAAAACATGCAAGTAGAAAGATGACAGAAGAAAGAAGTTTTATTTTCATGATAGTAAATTTTATTGTTTCATCCGTGCCCTCGTCGGCCAATTGATACGGTACGCACCATATTCATTCAGTTGTTTGATGGAACAAAGGTCCACCAAAGCACAATTTCACACAATACTGATTTATCAGTACTCTTATTCCAAAAGGCCAAACTTTGAAGCAAACATGACCGCCTCAAAGGAATTGTTCGCGCCCAGTTTTTCTAAAAATCTTTGTCGGTGCGTATTGACGGTGTGTAAACTTATGGATAGCTTATTAGATATTTCTTTACTTAAATAACCACCTTTTTTAGACTTTGGACACAAATGCTGGCCGTGTCACCAAAGGTAACTATCCAGCCGCCCTGCTCCATCGGAGCAACATCTTTGTAGCATTAGAGGAATGGGCGGTCCTGCGTGCCGTAGGTACGCTATTTCGCACAGTAGATAGCGTACCTACGGCACGCAGGACTCCAATTTTGGCACTTCTACAAAGATAGCGTCCCGCTCGGACGAGTCGGCTGGATAGTTACCACCAAAGAATATTGCTTGAAAGTTTGAAAAAGCAGAACCCAGTGCGTAACTTTGTTTGCATGAAAATCAAACAGCCGGATTCTGCCAGGTGTCCGCCCTTGAGTATGGCGATGCTGGAAGTGGGGGATGATGGGACGGCGGTTGTGGTGGCACAAATTAAGGCACTGATGGATGCCCAAGATTTGCCAGAAAAGCCATCAAAACCCTTTTTCGTACTTTTGACAAAACACCCTTTCTTCCCCTAAAGTGCAAAAAAGGTAAAGGCAGAGTTAAAGGTCAAAAATTTACGCGACGAACTCGATTCGCAGTACTCAAAAAAATTAAAAAAACCAGCAGAAAATTCAAAATGCAACAGAATGAATAGAAATTATCCCTTCAATTCCCCCCTGATTCGACCGGTGACCATGCGTCGCCAAGCACGAGGTGTGTCCAAAGTCTAAAATTATTAATGATGAATGAAATTTGAATGTCAGGAGGCTTCTTTATGGGACGCCATTTACCAGTTCCGCATGTAGAAGCGTAGAAAATGTCCGAAGGTGTGGAAAACCAGCTGCCTATCCTTGCTTTTTAGCGGAGCTCTTTTTACCCGGTTTTGAAACTACCAGGCTAATATTGAGCATTCGATTATAGCGTTCTACATCTTTGGAGAGATTGACTAAGCCGTAGCCATAGCGAACATCCAACGTGAGCGTTGATTTCTTCATATTGAAATTGTAGCCAGCACCCACCTGTGCTCCAGCGTCCCACCGCTTGAAATCTCCGGCCGCATTGCCGAAAGAAACCCTGACGTTTTTTTCAGGCAATACTTCAGAACCTTTTGCTTTCAACCGCCCTCCTACATTGTAGGCAACATAAGGGCCAGCATTCAGGTACAAATTATTAAAATGAAGGCGAGCTTGTACAGGCATTTCAATGCTGTAAAGGCGCAAGGTGGAATTGTTTTCCGTGAGTGGATTATTCGTTTTCAGGCTTCCGCCCTTTATGGCGAAATAGAGTTCCGGGACCACCGAAAACATTGGCGTGATACCTGCCTGGTATGATACACCTGCCTGCAATCCTGTAAAGTTCTTTTTGTAAAGCTGCAACGCGCTGTTTGACTTTCCGTAATTAAAGTTTGTGGTCAGTGAATTTATGGAAATGCCGAACCGGTTGGTTTGCGAAAACGATGTGGCCGAGAATGACATGAATAGTGCCACTACCAAGACTGATTTGATTGTTGATTGCATAATGCGTTAGTTTTAAATTATTGAATTAATTTGATGGCACAAAAATCCTCCGATTCTCAATTTTACGCAATACTGATATATCAGTATTGCCATTTGTCGGCAGTGATGGCAATCAAAATTCTTCTTCAATAAGTTCTTTGTTAACCATTATCCGGCTGGCAATCTCTTTTGGAGTCTTTCCGTCGTTGGTCAGAAAGTTGTGAGAATGAGGTGTTTGCTTATTGCAAGGATCACCGCTGTCGATAATCAATACTTTTCTTAGCGCTCTGCCCAAGGCCATGCCTGCCGCAAGGCCTGCATAGCTGCCGCCAACTATTATTGTGTCATATTGTGTTTCCTGTTTCATCTTACTTTTCGTTGAAAAGCTTACGAATGAGAAAATCAAGGAACGGCACACCAATGAACATCATCCATGGCACCAGGGAGATGCTTAGAAGGAAGGTTCTTTGATATAAGGGCAGCGCTGACATCGGTGGCCCAAAAAGAAACAGAAATAGTGTAATAGAAGGATATATGACCATCCAGATTTTCAATGACATCAATAACCTTGCTTTTGCGTTCATGGTGATTAGTTTTTAACCAATTATCTTATCGACCACAAAAGTAGTATAGGCAAGCAGCGTCATTGTAGGACGGAAACGAAGTTGAATAGGACTTATTTAAAATTCTTCCGGAATGCCTCCGGAGAATGCCCAGTATGCTTTTTGAAGAACCTGATAAAGTAGGAAACATCTTCGTAACCCAACAGATCAGCAACGTCCTTTACGGGATTGGGCGTGGCAAGCAAATATCTTTTTGCTTCGAGTAAAATTTGTTCGTTGATAAGGTCAGATACTGTTTTCCCAACAGAACCCTTTGTAATGGCATTCAACTGATACGAGGACAGACTTAATAATTTGGCATATTCAGAGGCGCTCTTCATGCTCCCAATATTCGTTTCCAATAAGCGAACAAGTGCACGTTGTGTCCGCAAGTCCCTGACTTGCATGGGTTTCAGCACGTATCGGGTCGCAGACCCTCACGAGCGAGGTTCGTATTGGCAGCTCCCAGGCAAGCAAAGATATTTCCCGAAGGAGCATTTACAATACCATTCCAATTGGAACCGGGTGCATTGATCGCATTGCACAATGATGGAGTGCCCACTCCAGTTAACCAAGGCAGGGCGCAGTTTTGGGTAAAGTCTCCATTAATTTGATTGCCAGGAGATAAACTACAACTCCCAAGTTGCTCAAAACTGTGATTAGATACTTGGTTGACCGCCGGAGGGGAAAAATATTCCGGTGTTTGTTCTGGAAAGCGATTAATACAAACAGTAAGGGAGGTAGACTGGGGTGGTCGAGGGGAACAATACGCGGCCGCGTGCAATTTTGTCTGATTCGTACGCCAAAAGACAAAGTGCAGCGGCGAACATAGATAGGCAAAAATAAAAAATACAATGCCCGCTAAAAAATTTAACAATAAAAATACAAAGACCGGACAGTGCCCACTGTATGCCGCCAGCATCGTGGGTACCTGTTATACAAACAGCACCTCACAAGATGTAAATTCAGACAGGATGGACAGGATTTTACAGAATTTACGCCTTTTTCATGTTAAATCCTGTAAAATCATGTCCATCCTGTCAAAAAAATTACTTGTACGACGGGCTGTGCTAACCTCAAAGACCTCACGCCCTCCATCCTCTACCTCTTCCCCTTCTTCCGGTCCGGCACCGCAGCCGGTTTAGCAGGCGCCACCGGGCGACTCGCAACAGGCGGCTCCACATCCGCCAAGTGTACTGGGTTTCCAAACAAGCGGCTGCGCCAAAGCCAGAACATACCGCCAAAAAACGCCAGTAGAGTCAGAAAGGAAGCGACCAGCGACACTTTCTCGCCGACATAGAAGGAGCGCGGCTCAAACCGCATTTCCAACTTGCGGTTTTGTCCCGCAGGGAGGCGCATGGCGCGGAGCAGATAATCTGCTTTGGTGAATCCACCGGCCACCCGTTGTCCGTCGAGGAAGACGTTCCAGCCTCGTTCCGGCGAGTAGTACATCTCGGAGAACACGGCCAACTGATCCGTTTTAGCGGAATATTCGTACTCCATCTTGTCGGGGTGGTAAGCCGTCAACCGAATAGAGGCGGTGCTGTCAGGTTGGATGGCAAGCCCTTGCAGGGTAGAAGCATAAGAGGCCTGTATGAGTGCTGTATCTTTCGGATTGAGCGTTTTGAGTCCTTCCAACTCCGCTTCAGCAGTGGGTACGATCGCATAGTTTTTTACAAACCAGGCATTACCGCAGGCAAAAGCGTTTGGAATGACTTCGCCTTTTTGTGTCACGATGTACTTGCCGTTCATCATGCCAATCACGTTCATGAAGTTTTTCTGGGTCGCCAGTACGGAGTCTACCACTTCCTGATACCGTTGAAGTTTGGCGGCGTGGTAGCCACTCAGGCTTTTATGGAAAAAAGAGGCCGTTGCATTGCTCGTAAAGCCACCACGCGCCAAGTCGAGTACCCGGTACGAGAGCGATTTATCCTGCTTGATCTGCTTATCGAAAGCCTGCTCCATAGGTGGGTTGGTCACAACACGTTTGGTTTCGTACTTGTCGGCTGTGATGGTGCGGGTACAAACGCCCCATTGGTCGGCGAGCGAAAGCGCGGCGATAGAAAGTACAGCCACTGCCGCTTTTACCCGGCCACCCAGGTAGAGCCAGATGAATCCGGCTGCCAGCGCAACAAACATCAGGGAGCGCAACAAATCACTGCGCAACAAGGAAGCCCGGTCATCCTGGATCATTTTGAAAATCTCTGCGTTGTCGCGCAATTGCTCGTCCTGGGCACCCGAACCAGCGAGCATCATGGCCAGCACAAAGAAAAATCCTGTGATGCCAAGTCCTACCCAGAGCGCCTGCTTTTTTCGAGCCAGCGCAATACCCGGATCGCACAAACTTTGCAGCCCCAATGCCGCCAAGGCTGCTGCACACAATTGCCCCATGCCCAGCGCCATCGAGACGGCCCGGAATTTATTGAACATGGGCAAGTTTTTGAACCAGAAGAAGTTGAGGTCAAAGTTCTTGCCCCAGGCAAATGACACCATCAATATGCCGCCGGCCAACAGCCACCATTTGGCGCTCCCGGGCACGAGCCAGGCACCCAGGAAAAACAAAAAACACACAATCGCTCCGAAGTAAATGGCCGTGCCGACAAAAGGCTGATCGCCCGTATACAGATAGGATTGTGTTCCTTGTTCGGCTTGCTGCCGACCAGCTTGCTGAACCAGGGCTTTATAAATTTTGGTGTCAGGGAAACGTTCATTCGCGCCTCCGCCCGCAAAGTGCGGCACCAGCAGCGTAAGGCTTTCTGCCTTCCCGTAACTCCATCCAAACGCATAGTCTATAGACAATCCATTGCCCTTGCCTGCTTTTGCAGACAAATCTGATCCGCCGCGGATGGTCTCCTGGCTGTATTCGTAGGTCGGCCAAATTTTGGAAAGGTTGCTCCCGAAACCCAGTGCGACCGCCAGGGCTGCGACCAAAGCGCCCTTGAGCCATCCTGTTACACCACCTCCGCTTCCGTCTGCAATCCCTGCATCAGGTACAGCAAGGGCACGGTCTTTTCGTTCGCCCATAACCACTTCCACCAGACGGGCGAGGAAATAAATTCCTACCAGCAACAACGTATAGTACGTGATCTGGACGTGGTTGGCGTATATCTGCATCGCAATGAACAAGGCCATAAGTCCCCCGCCGAGCAAGAGTCGCCCGCGTCCCAGCAACACCGCACCTGCGAAAATGCCAGGCGCCATTGCGAGCGTCATCATCTTGGTCGTATGGCCGGTCTCCAGAAGGTCCATGTTATAACTCGTAATACCATAAGCGAGCGCGCCAAATACTGCAACCCTCCAATCGGCTTTCAACACACTGATTAGCAGGTACATACAAAACATAGCGATGAATGCTTGTACCCATACGGTAGTATAGTCACTGCCCAGAAACAGGGTATAAAAAGCAGGCGCAGTCAGGTTGTTCTTGGCTGCCGAATAGATCTGGAAGCCGGGCATTCCGCCAAAAGCGCTGTTGGTCCAAAGCGGCACTTCCCCTTCGGTATCCATATAATGCTGAATCTCTGCGGCCATGCCCCGCGCTTTGTCGTTGTCTGACTGGAGTAGCACTTTACCGCTGAAGGCGTTGGGCGCGAAAAAAAAGGCCGATACTACGAGCAGAAGGCCGATACCAATGGCGTGGGGAAGGTATTTTTTAAAGTCCATAATAACAGGGAATCAGATTAACCGACGGATTGGTGGATGTTATGTGTGGTGACGAGTTGCTGAACAGACAGAAATTCAAGACTTATCCATCGGCGCGAAGGTAAAATGATTCCTGTAGTTTCAACAGCACGTCTGAGAGGATTTCATGGCCACCAGCAAAGGAGGTCTCTTGAAAATGCAATTTATTTTTCGTTTTTATTTCCTGATAAAACGCCATTCGTTCGGGTGTTAAAAAGGGGTCTTTATCACCCCATAAAAAATCCAATGTTTTGTCTTGTAAGTAGTTACCATACGCCGGGTAGTTTAAATCTTCAGGTGGCAGCCCGCCCCAAAGCACGAGGTGTTGAAAATCGGGTTGCCCGCGCAAAATCCAACGACACACCGTTGCCGTACCTTGTGAGAAACCAAGCACGATCACTTGAACGTCTTGCGGCAGCAAGACGCGGTATTGTTGATAGAGGGCCTGTAAAAAACCGGAGTAGTCCTGAATCTGGCCGTCCCGATGGCGACGCGTCATCCACGTCGCACCGACCGGCCCTTCAAACCCTTTGCGATAAAAGTGGTTCATGCCTTCTGGCGCCACTATGAGCGTATGATGATCGTCCAGCAGGCGGAAATTTTCTAAAAATTCGTCGGCCAGTTGGGCATAGCCGTGACAGATGATCCAAAATTGCCGGATATTCGCACCTGGCTTGCCCAACACATAATAATGCGCAGTTCGTTGTACCGAAATGGTGTGGTGTTGGATGTCCATAATTTGCGAAAGGTAGTTAGCAAAAAACAAACCGATCAAGTCCTGTGGGTTGTCTGGCAGGATTTACGTTGCTCACCTCTTTCTTTTCATTCGTCCAACTTTAATCTCATGTATCGTAAACCGATCCTTTCCCTGTTCTTCGTTCTTTGTTTTTTGGTGGCTCAAACACCACTCCGCGCTTGCGGCTATAGTTTTGTAGGCAGTTGTTCCAGCGATATCGGCCTGCGCATCAATGGCACGTCCGCTTTGTTTACGGTTGCCGACTGCTCTTATGGCAATCCATTCAATGGAATGGCCTTGTCTGATATCCAATCGCTTTCGATCAGTTATGCTTTTGCCGCCACCTGGGAAAGTTGCTACAACAACGTAACCGGAATGACCCTTTGCTACCGCGTTTTCCAGCAAGGTACCGAAGCGGGCAACTGGAGCTTCTACTCTTTAAAGCAAGACTCTTCAAAACTGGATTTGCCCTATACCACCCGGTATCGCAGCAGTGCGGACAATGTGGTGCTGACCAACGGGTTGTCAGCCGGAAAAACCTATGTACTTGAAATCTATTTCCGTGCGGACATTGACACCATAGGCGATGATTTTGTGCCGGAAACGGTGCTATTACAAAACAACAACGGGCGCAACTACTCCATGACGTTCCGGTATGGCGGACTTGCAGCGCCCCCTTTTTTGATCCTGCCGACTCAGGTCGTGCTGCCTTCGTGTTTTGGAAAAACGGATGGCAGTGTGGAGGTTACAGTTTTCGGCAATCCATCAGGCATCCAATACCAATGGTCAACCAGCGGACCCGCTATTCCGGCTATCTACAACATAGGGGCGGGGGTTTATACCGTCACAGTCAGCAATGGAAGCGGCATTTCGCAGGCAATACCCATTCCGCTGGGGCAGCCAACACCCGTTGTTGCTGTGTTTCCGCTCATCAAGCCGATTAGTTGTGGCGGTCTCGGAGTAGCCATCGCAGCAGGTTCAGGTGGCAGCCCGTCTTATAGCTACAAATGGAGCACGGGCAGCACAACGAACAGCGTCAACGTCACGATGTCAGGCAGTTTTCAGGTCACTATCACAGATGCACGGGGCTGCTCCAAAACCGCTTCGGCAACGGTACCCATGAGTGGCACCATCAAGCGAATTGCAACAGCGACAATCTGTCAGGGGACCACATTTCAGGCAGGTGGACAAAACTATACGACGCCCGGCACCTATACTTACAACGTGGCAGGCACTACCTGCGATACCACCGTTACCCTGACATTAACCGTGTTGAAACCCGCCGATGCCCTGGCGACCCTCCCGGCCAGCGTAAGTACTTCTGCCTGCAATGGCATCGTGCCGGAAATTTGTGGTATTGCATCACCCAACACTTCGTTTCTTTGGTATAAGAACAATGTCTTAAGCGGCGTAACACCTTGTTTTACAGGCATTCCAGGCAACAATTATTCAGTGACCGTATACCAAACTGCGGACGGAAAAATTTGTGAGGCCAGTAAAAACGTGGAGTACCAATCTACACAGGGCACCTTTACCGCCACCGTCAACGGCCTCGTGGAACCTGATTATTGTAAGCCAACCAGTCCGCTGGCCGTATTCCTTTCGGCTGCTACTGCCGCTTCCAATCCCAGTTTCCAATGGTTGTACGACGGACAAGTCATTGCTACCTCCAGCACCCTTAATTTCACCGTTACCCTCTGGCAGCCCCCCTACCCTGTCTTGCCTGTGTTGATGGTAAAAGATGGCAATGGTTGCCAAACCACTGCAACCAGCAACGTGATCGTGTTGCTGCCCCCCAATTACGACATCATAGCAACCGTCAAAAATGTCACGGCAGGTCAAAGCAATGGAAGTGTGTCCGCACAAATCAACGGCGGCATCGAGCCGTTCAAATATGCCTGGAGCAATGGCACCACCACACCTGCTATTACGCAACTTTTACCGGGCACTTATTGTCTCACCGTGACTGACAACGAAGACTGCACCCGCACCAAATGCCTGACCGTTGATGTTACGAGCCAGATTTCAGATGTTTCGACCCAAAAAATAAGCATTGCCCCCAACCCGGTTGCAGCAGGAGGGGTCTTTCAAATAGAACTGCCTGAGAACTTTGAGGGAGGGAAAATGAAAGCCGAAATACTTGGTTCGGATGGAAGGGCGTTTTTGTGCGATATGGTACCAACCAGCCAAAAAACGGCACAGGTATTTGTTCCGGACGGTCTTTCTGCTGGCATATATTTTTTACGTATCACAGAGGCTACTCAAATATTCCTGGGGCGGCTTGCCATTCTGAATCCATATTAAGAAGGGTAACATCAAACTATTATCAACTCTTTCACATAAACGCCGCAGCGTTTTAACATTCAAACGCTTGAAAAATCTACCTTTGCGGCGAATTTCTAAATTTTATTTTATCACCTACACTAAAATTTTTTCCAAAACATGAGCAAAAAACTGTTTTTCCTTCCGGCACTGTTACTTGGTGCATTCCTGATGTTCGCTCCTGCCTGTGGCGACAGCGATCCTTGTAAAGATGTCGAGTGCGGTACAAATGGCACCTGCTTCGAAGGCGAGTGTGTATGTAACGAAGGTTATGAAGGCGCTGCTTGCGCAGATGAGTGGTCTACCAAATTTGTTGGCTCTTACCTGGGCTTTGACAATGTCACGGTCAGCACCACCGTACCTACCGGTATTGGCAAATTCAACCTGACCACGCCTGCTGTGGTGACCAAAAAAAGCGCCAGCACTTCTGTGATCACGATTTCCAATTTTGGTGGTTTCAATTCTTTTGTTGACGCTACGATCACTCGCACCAATACCAGCGACCTGACTGCGAACAAATTGACGATTGACTTTACTGACCCGGCTGGTCGCAAATTTGTTGGTACTGGTGCTTATTCCAGCAGCAAAATTACCGGCACTTACCGCGTAACATACACAGACGCTACTTATGACGAAGGCAACTTCGAATATACGAAGTAGAAAATTGCATATTGCCCTATAAAAAAAGCGTCCGATGAATGTCATCGGGCGCTTTTTTTATAAAGCAATGTGGCAATTGATTATTTGCCGCCGCCTTCTTTGGCAGCACCACCGCGTTTTTTCTGCGAAGCGGGTGCTTCACCGGCAGGCGCAGTAGGCGATGCCCCCGAACGCTCTTTCTGTTTTTCCACATTTCCTTCCTGAGCAGCGCCGCCCCGCGTTTTTTGCGGATCGGTTGTCGGCTTCGTTCCTTGTGGCAATGGATCTACTTTGGGTCCTTTTGCACCTTTTTTCGTGGTTGCTTTCCCACCGGCAACAGGTACTGTAGCGGCGCGATCCGCCACTACTTTTTCATAACGCACCATTGCTTCCGCCTCTACGCGGGCATCGCAGGCAGATTGAAGTTCGGAAGTATATGCAGCCAGTTTGGCTTCTGTACCGGCCTTGATTTCGGCATCCTGATCAGCACGGGTTTTTCCGCCGAAAGCCGTGAGCGCAATAAAGCCAGTGACAGCCAAAGCACCGGCAAAGAGCATTTTCTTATTCATAAGTTTGAATTTTTTTCTGTTTGAAGATGAATTTGGAATCCTAAGATCATTTGCCAGGCATGGTAGCAGCCTCTTGCTGGGCAGCCATATCCAGAGCATTTACCTTCTCCTGGACGCGGGTCTCAAATGCAGATTCGCATTTGCCGTTCTCTTCGGTCTCTACAGTCGCTTTTCCTGCTTCGAAGGCTTTGGTGATCTCAGCATCTACCTGCTCCTGGGTCAATAATGTTTCGCCGCACGAAGCCAGCGAGAGCGTGAGGGCAACCCCGGTGAGGAATGCCAATGCAACTTTTTTCATATCAAGAAACTAAGTTTTGAATGGTTAATAAATAATGCGCAAAGGTAAAGGGTAGGATTCGGAGTTTTCACAACCTTTTGAGTTTGAAATTCAATGCCCGAAAATTTTTCCTCTGATAATCCGGCTCCCAAACGGCAATTTGTATTTATCATTGTTTGGGCAAATGTCAGATGCTCGAATGTTTGATGAAACATAAAAAATTACCCAACAATTTTTGCCTCCTTTTTTTGATCCTCTTATTCCCCGGCCGCTCCATCGCTCAGTCTGACGACCAGGTGACGGGGGAGTTGCTCGAAAACTTTTTTCGGGACAATGAAGGTGCCTCGGAAAGTGATGCGCAGATGTTTTTGGAAAACCTGGAAAACTTCCGCGTCCGACCGCTTGAACTCAACCGCGCCACCCGGGAGGATTTGCTGGGCCTGCGTTTACTAAACGAGATTCAAGTCGAAAATTTTATCACCTACCGGATCCAATTTGGTCCTTTCCTCAACGAATATGAACTACAGGCGGTGCCGGGCTGGGACCTGAGCGATATTCGGCGGATGCTGGTTTTTTCCAGGGTGAACACCAGCCTGGAGACCCGGAACACCAAAATCATCAATGGTTTTTACGAAGGAGACAATGAATTGTTGGCCAGGTGGGGTCGCCCCGTACCCGCGTTTTACCCAACTGCTTCGGAAGGCGGGCCCAATGCGGTGGCCATCCGCTACCGCCACTCCTTTGACAACCGGCTGCGGTTCGGTTTCACCGCAGAAAAAGATGCGGGCGAAGCATTCTTCCGTCGCAGCAACCCCCAGGGATTCGATTTCTACAGTGCCCATTTATTTGCTCAAAACCTGAACAGCACGGTACGCACCGTTGCACTCGGCGATTTTTCCGCGCGGTTTGGGCAAGGATTGCTGCTACAAACCGGGTTTTCCCCGGGCAAATCAGCCGAAACAGTCTCTGTGACCCGGGGCGGCCGTAAACTCAATGCCTACGGCGCCTTCGGGGAAACTTTCTTTTTTCGCGGAGCAGCCACCACGCTGGCTTTTGGAAAACACCTGGAGATTACCGCCCTTTATTCGGACCGCCGCCGCGACGGGAACGTGTTATTGCCCGACACCACCGACCTGGAATTCCCTGAAATCCTTTTCACTTCGATCCAGACCTCCGGCCTGCACCGTACCCCATCAGAGATTGCCGATGAAAAATCATTGCATGAACGGGTGGGCGGATTGTCTGCGACGTATGGATGGCGAAGTGGTCAGGTATCTGTCAACGGCTTGAGCATCCAATATGACAAGTCGCGCAATCCTGCCACATCTGCCTATCAACGGTATACTTTTCGGGGTAAAAACCTGACAGGAGCGAGCGTGGATTATAATTGGCGGCGGCGCAACTGGTACATTTTCGGGGAAGCCGCCCGCAGCGACAACGGCGGCATGTCAACCGTGAACGGTCTGTTGCTCACGCCCGATCCACATGTCACGCTCACGGCATTGCACCGCTCGCTGGGCAAAGATTATCAGTCCGTATATGCCAACCCATTTGCCGAGGTTTCTGGCGCCAGCAATGAAAAAGGTCTCTATCTCGGAGCAGATATCCGGTATATCAGGCGTTGGCAGATCAATGTGTACGCAGATGTGTGGCAGCATCCCTGGCTGCGGTTCGGAGTAAGCAGTCCTTCCAGGGGGCGGGAATTTTTAGCAAGAGTCTTGTGGACCAAAAGCCGCACTTTTTCTGCCTACGCACTCTGGCAGGCAGAGACGAAGGAGCGGGACAGCGACGAATCGGGCACGTTCGGGTTGCTGGAATATCGCCGCGACCGGCTGCGGCTGCACGCTACCTACAAAGTGAGTCCGAATGTGGAATTCCGAAGCCGCCTGGAATGGACGACCGTACAGCCCAAAGGGTTCTCCCGGGCCCAAGGCTTTATCGCCTACCAGGAGGCCGTATTCAAACCGCTGGGATTTCCGCTTTCAGGTGCCGTGCGCTACGCTATTTTTGACACGGACAACTACGATACGCGCGTGTACGCCTTCGAGACCGATCTGTTCTCGGCAGTATCTATTCCCGCTTTCGCGGGACGCGGCAGTCGGTATTACATGAATTTACAGTGGCGCATCAACCGTTTGATACGGCTGGAAGGGCGGGTAGAACAAACCAATCAACTCAAAGCCGTCACTACAGGAGGAGCATTGGGCAAGGAGACCTTCTACAAATTGCAGGTGCGGCTTCGGTTTTGAAACTATACGCCGTTCACCGCCTCTACTCCGACAATTTCCGGAATCTGGCCTTTGATGGCGGCCTGAATGCCTGCCCGAAGCGTCATGGCCGACATGGAGCAGGATTCGCACATGCCCATCCAGCGAATTTTGACGTGCATATCATCCGTGAGTTCTACAACCTCCACATCGCCACCGTCTACACGGAGGTGTGGGCGAACTGTCTGGAGAGCAATTTCGATTTTTTCGAGGAAATGTTGCTTATCTATCAATTTCATATTCTTTTGCCAGCGGCGAAGTTAACAACTTTAACCTGACAACTTGTCAAAGGTTGCAGATAAGGCTGTTTCGCCACCCAACCTGCTTTACACTTTGAGGGTTCGTTGAAAGACCTGGCCGCCGCCTTGCAAGCGGTACTGGTATTCACCGGGCCCTATGTACCAATCCGCCGGACGGAACGGGAAGGTATAACTGCCGCGTGTTTTATACTCGTTCACCAAGGTACGAATGGCATGACCGGCTTTGTCCAGCAGTTGGAGGCGGATCGGTCCATCCTGCATCATCGAGTATTTGATTTCTACTATTCCTGGTACGGCTGAAGGGTTGTGTCCCAGCAGTGCACACAGCCCGTTGTCACCCTTCGCAGGTAGAATAGCCGGTACCAACCCCGTAAATGTCGGATGTTCCTGACCCAACACGAAATTGACCAGTTCGGGACTGTTGCCCAACCAATCTTTTAATACCGTAGCATAAACCGAGCGAAAATCCACGCTGAACTCCGGGTCGGTAAAAGGATCGGGGTTGCTCAGGTCCTGATATTGCCCGACAAAGCCATTGCCCAGGCCGCCGCCGAACAACATCATCGGCGTGCCCCAGCCATGATCGGTGCCGAGCGATCCGTTTTCGTAGATCGTGCGGCCAAATTCAGAGAACGTCATACCCAGCACTTTGTCTTCCAGACCGCTGTTGTCGTGAGCGAGGTCGTCATAAAAGGATTTAATAGCCGTTGATAATTGGTTCAACAGGTTCAGGTGGTAGTCTTTTTGTTCAGCATGCGTGTCGAAACCACCGATGGACACCATAAAAACGCGGGTCCCAAGGTTGCCTTTGATCAGCCGGGCGACGATGGCGAGTTGTTCTGCCAGGTAGTTGCCGGTCGGATACGTCACATTGTTTTTGCCGGTACCGTAGGCGTTTTTAATGGTTTCTGCGTAGCGGAAAGCCGAATTGGCCGTCTGCCGCACAAAAGCCAGTTCCAGTTCGCGGGGAGAATTGCCCAGGTTGGCAGTGTTATAAAGTTGGCCGGTCTGTGCGATCTGATAGAATTCCTGGGGGCTGCTGACCGCCAGCGCCATATTGGCCTGGTCGGCTTTAAAAACCAGGTCGGTCTGCACACCAATTTGCAAAGCAGGCGGAATGGTCGGCGGTGTTTCCAGGAACGAAGCATATTCATGGTCCAGAAAACGTCCCATCCAGCCGGTGCCCACCAATTTGTCGGAATCGCTGGCCGAGGCCACAATGTCATACGAGCGGAAGTGGCTGTAATTCGGTTCAGGGTAACCGACGTTGAAAATCATCTTCATCATTCCATCCTGCCAGAGCGGTTGTAAGGCATTGGTGGATTTAGGCATTCCATACTCGTTGCTCAATGCCCACAGGTCGCCGTCCGCGATGGAGATCGTAGGCCGTAAGTTATAGTACTGCTGGTTGCCGCGCTGGATCACCGTATTCAGGCCATCGTTGCCCCCATCCAAGCGGATGAGCACCAGGGTGCGGTCGTTCATGCCACCTGCGAGGGCGGCTATGAGCGGCGTGGGCTGGAAAGCGCGCAGCGGCAAATTGCCCAGCATCAGGCTACCTGCTCCCAGCAAGCCGGAAGCAGAGAGAAAATCGCGGCGCGACCAAAGTTGATGGTCTTTTTCGTGCGCGTCGCGGTCAGCGAGGGTGATGCCGGGTCGGGTATGTTCTTTGCACATGATTGGGTGCGGATTTGAAAAATGTATCCCGGAACTCCGTTCCGGGCATTAAGTATCCCGGAACTCCGTTCCGGGCATTGAGTATCCCGGAACTCCGTTCCGGGTATCAGGTAATCCGGAACGGAGTTCCGGGGTACAAATTAGGTCAACTGAAACTCCGGCAGCCGCACCAAATAGTACAGCATATTCACAATTTGATAGGGCGCTTCGTCCCAATACAGGTTCCAGGAACCGTCCTGAAAGTAATTTTCCGGGATGTTTGCCTTGAAATTGGTCACCGCTGCAAGTTGATGTACCGGTTCCAGGGTCTGCCCCGTCAGAAAATCCACCAGCGCAGCCACGATCAGATCCGGTTTATTGCTTTCATTGGTGAGCGTAATAGCCAGAGTGCGCAGGTTTTCCCGCAGGGTCTCATTCAGCGTCAGCAGGTAAGCGGTGATGGAACTGTAATTCCATCGGGCCGTTAGGGTGCTTTCGTTGATCCATTTATGATAGCCAGGCCAGCCCGCCACGTTCGGCGGATTCAGCAACTCCTGGCCCAATTCATAGGACCAGTAGAAGATCGCATTGGCCCAATCCGCCTCCACTTCACCGGGAAGGGTTGCTTTGGCTGCTTTGAGGATCGGCAGCATTGTCTCCAGCGGATTTTTCAACCGGGCATTGATATAACTTTCCTCAAAAAAATGTTCGCTCTTGAAGAGTTGTTTCAATACCGGTAAAATCTCCCAGTTGGCAGATTGAAAAGTAGTTGCCAAACCATCAATCACCTGAGGATCAGGCTTTTCGTACACAAAATTTTTGTAAATTTTGGTCGGAATGAAATGGGACACCTGTTCAGCGCGGGCGGTGAAGATCAGGTTATGCGCAGTCGTAAAGCCGTAATTGCCGGTTTGTCCGAAAATGGTTTTGTTGCCATTGTCATGCAGGCCTGCATCGTAATAAGGTGGGGTGCACAGGTAATTTTTGGCCTGCCAACCTGTAAGTGCCCGGGCCATTTCTACGATGTCAACCTGCGTGTATCCATTGCTCTCGCCCATCGTGAAGAGTTCCATGAGTTCGCGGGCATAGTTCTCGTTGGGCTGGCCTACAATATTGAGGTTGCCGTTCAGATAGGTGAGCATTGCAGGGTTTTTGCCCATCTCCCGGGCGAAAATCCGAAAATTGCCCAAAGCATATTCGTGTAGCATGGAGTAATAACTCCATAGATAACTGTTGCACTCATAAGTGTTCAGCGCAGTCACAAAGTGATTGTGCCAGAACAAGGCCATTTTAGCCCGAATCCCTTCGCCCAGCATATCTCCCATCCAGCGATGCCGCAGTTCCTGCCGGTGCTCATCGATCAAGACCTGATTGCCATCATAGTCTTCGTAGGTATAGCCGGACCAATAAGGCGGAGGCGGAATTTCCAGGTCATACGCAGTATCGAGCAATTGATCTACCAAAGCAGAAGGGCTCAGCAACAGTCCTTGCTGGATTTGCTCCAGCGTGGCTCCGAAGCCCAGCCGACGATATACATGCGCCACGCGACGGGCGTTCCAGGGCTTGGCGGCGGATGGTACGTAGGGCGCGAGCGGATCGCCGCCAGGCGGAGGCGGAGCAGCCGCAACAGCCGTGGATAAAGGGTCTTTCTCTTTGAAATCAGCGTGTGCAGGCATAGCGCAGCGCATTTTTAATGAATTGCCGAATTGCGGAAGCAAGATTATGAAAGATTTCCAACTCCTGCTGTTAAAATCATAGGAACCTACTCACTGCCGCACTACTTGCCGCACTTCAAACACCTTCTTAGTCTGTTGATTGTCAACAATTTGAACAGCATATACACCGGACGAAAAACCAGCCATATTTACAGACTCACCGGTCTGTACATTGCTTAAAAATAAAGCCAATCGGCCAACACCATCATAGACAAACAAGTCCGCAGACCCTACCGACTCGGGTAGTTGCACTTGAAAAACATCCCCTGTGACCGGGTTGGGCCACACCTGCCAGGGTTCAACAGATGCCTGTACCGGCTCGTCGCTGTCAACCGTGGCGCAGGTCAGTTTTTCCAGGAGCGTAGTTGTTTGCACCCAAAAGGCAGCCAGTTGGGGGGCATACACCGCCTGGTCGTAAATATTGGTGTGGCCGCCGCCTGGCACGGTCACCAGATAGGATTCCACCCCAACCGACTCGGCATAGGGATGCAGTCGGCCGGTGCCTTCCAAAAAGGCAATGTTGGCGGCCAGTCCCGACAAATAAGGCACGGTCGCGTCCTTGTCGCCATGAATGCTGGACATGGGCATTCCAGGTGCGGTAATCCACGTTTGGCGGTAAAGTCCTCCCGACATATTTACGACGGCCTTGGAAGAAGAGGAGTATGTTTTGTTCGCCGGGCTACCGCTGATCCCTTCCAGCCCGCCGTTGGGTGGAAGCAGGGCCGCGAGAAAAGGCGGGATGTTGTCATTGTTGTCCAGATATGCTGCATGCAGCGCTGTCACTGCGCCCGCCGAGTAGCCACCGATGAATATGTTCGCGGGATCTGCCCGGAATAAATTGGCAGAATCTGCGTCATGCCGGAAATAACGCACGGCTGCTTTCATGTCGCCCACCGCCTTCACTGCCGTGTTAAAAATACCCACAGAGTCTGGAAAACCAAGGACGAATATAGGATAGAGGCGGTATGAGATTGTGGCGGCTACATATCCTTTACGGGCCAGCAACCGGCAATAACTGTCCATATCCTTACGATCGCCAAACATAAAACTCCCGCCATGGGCCAGTACGACGACCGGACGTTTGCTCAGGTTATCGCCCTCTGGTTCATAAACGTCCATAGCAAGTGTAATTGCTTCACCCGTATGACTCACGCTGGGCGCATAGATGACGGTCGTCTTTTTAACCGCTGCAAACACATCAGATTTGTAACGGGTACCATCGCAGCCCAGGTTTTGCGCATTCGATGCGGAGAGACTGGACAGAAAGAACAAAGCGAGCAGGGTAGATAATTTTTGCATAGAAGTCAGCGATGAAGGATATTTCTGACAAAGGTCAGGATGGGTGATGGAAAGGAAAAGAGCATTGCCACTCAGCAATGGCAGCCGTAAAGAAAGCGGGCAATCCCGTTTCCGGAATTGCCCGCCCAAAAATACGATTTCTGCCAACGATTTTACTTTAGCAGGCATCTATTTGTTGCAAAAAATCAATCTGGCTGCGGAGAACCGCTTATTTGCGCCACTCGGCAATAGACTTCTCGTTCATCCGAACATAATCCATGTTTCCGTCGGCTTTAGCCAGTTCCATGCTTTTGTTGGCGGTTTCGATTGCTTCTTTGCGCATACCGAGTTCAGCCTGGATTTGCGATTTCAGGCGCAGGATCCAGAATTTGTCGCCACCGAGTTCAAGTGATTTGCTCACCCACTCCAGTGCCTGCTTCATATCTTTTTTCTCTTCGAAGTAGTAACGACCTGAAGCATAATACGCATTTGCGTCCGGACCTGCCATCGCTTTTTTGATGTCCGCCAATACTTTCGTGTCGGTATCCACCGTGATCGGCACTACCACTTTGGTTTTTGCCCAGGAAAACACGAGGTCGGCGCCTGAATTGCTCAGGTTGTCAAAGTTGATGGTAAATGTTTCTACTGCATCGTCCAATTTGCTTGTAGGCACATTGAACCGCGCGGCTACATCTTCATCTTTGAAGTCTTTGCCGGGGTTAGAGCCGATCGCCAGGTTCTTGTAAAAGATGATGTTCCACTCTTTCTCTCCGGGCACCGTAAAAAGTACATAGGTCGCTTTGGGCAATTTTACGCCGCCAGCCATTACCTCGTCGCTAAACGTGATCTTGGTGGTAACGTTGGCGCCCGTCCGCCAAATTTCTCCAAAAGGCACGAGATCACCGAATATTTTGCGCCCTTTCGCGCTGGGGCGGGAGTAGTCTACATCCACTTTAACCAAGGCTACATCCTGGGTAAATTTACAGCCAGGACTGGGCGCCGGGGTCTTGATTTGAGCAAACGCAGCAGCCGTGACGGTCAGCACAGCCAGGCAAAGAAGGAATAATTTTTTCATGGTGTTGTAAATTGTGTTTCCAACGGGAACGCCTCCCGCCAGATGGTGAAGCTTTTAGAATAATTGCTTGCCAAACGCAAGCCTGCGAAAATGGTTGGCAAAAGTAATGGCTTTCTCCGAAACAAGTATTTTTGCCGCGCACATCCACCCAGACCAGATTGATCCATGTTTAAACCGGCTGAATCCTTCTGAACAAACTCAAGCAATGACATTCTCCTGCCTTCCTTTTACCGATCTCACTGCCACCGAACTCTATGACATCCTGGCGCTGCGCCAGGAAGTTTTCATCGTAGAACAAAACTGCCCCTATCTGGATGCCGATGGCAAAGACCTGCTGGCCTGGCACTTGATGGGTCGCAACGAACAGGGAAAACTCCTTTGCTATACCCGCTTGCTGCCCGACGGTGTATCATACGTCGGTTATGCGTCTATCGGTCGCGTAGCAAGCAGCCCGGCTGCACGCGGGACCGGCATAGGGCGCGAACTGATGCGCCGCAGCATCGAAATGTGCAAACACCTGTTTGGCAACCAACCGGTTAAGATCGGTGCGCAAACTTATCTGCTCCGCTTTTACGAAAGTTTTGGTTTCCAGTCTACCGGCGAGGAATATTTGGAAGACGGCATTCCACATACGAAAATGATCTTGAAACATGCTTCTGTGCCGGGCTCAGCATAAAACCGGCACAGACTAAAATGATGAAATGCCGCCAACCTCTCTTTTTTTCAAACCCAATCATCTACCTTTGCGACTGCTTTTTTACAAAGCATACAATTTGGCATTTAAAATTCTGATTTTCAACTAATTACAGTAAAATGGCTTTAATCGGAACGATCCGGAAGAACGGATGGATACTCATTGTGCTGATGACTTTGGCACTGGGTGGCTTCATCCTGATGGAAATCATCTCCAACTCTCAACGCAACAGCGCCGGCGACATCAATACGCTTGGCAAGGTGAATGGTCAGGAAATCAAGCGCTCAGATTTTGAGACCTACCAACAGATTATCTATGGCAATGCGAAGCAAGATCCATTCGAAGTGCGCGGCGATGTATGGGACTATTTTGTAGAAAACTCACTGGTAAAACAAGAGGCCGAAAAAATGGGTCTCGGCGTAGGCAAAGATGAGTTGCTCGACCTTCAGTTCGGCAACAACCTCAGCCCCATTGTTGCGCAGCGCTTCACCGGCCCGGACCGTCAGGTTCAACGCTCCACCTTGCAAGGGGTGAAAACCGCGATGGATGAAGGCCGATTCACCGACGAACGCAACCGCCTCTATTGGAAAACCATGGTGGAAGAAGTCATCAAGGATCGCTTGCAGACCAAAATCACCAATATTGTGTCGAAGGGTTTTTACACGCCCAGCTGGCAGGCAGAAATGGTGTTCCAGGAAAACAACGAACGCATTGACTTCCGCTACGTCCGGCTCGGCTTCGACAAAGTAAAGGATGACGAAGCGCCCATCACGGATGATGATTTCAAATCTTTCCTGAATGAGAATCCACATCTTTACGATCAAACGGAAGAAAGCCGTGTGGTAGATTACGTCACGTTCGACGTGATCCCCACAACAGCCGACAGCGCTGCTGCCCGCGAAGTAGTGAGCAACCTCGTTGAAGGCCTGCGCACTTCGAAAAATGACTCTTCATATGTAACGCTCCACAACGGCGTGTATGAAGATGCATTCAAAGCAAAAAGTTCTTTGCCTCCCTTCATCGCCGATACCTTGGTCCGTGTGCCGGTTGGTACAGTAGTGGGTCCATACCTGGATGGCGACGTATGGAGCATTGCAAAAATACTCGACCGCAAGGTGTTGGCCGACTCTGTTCGCGCCCGACACATTTTGATCCCGAATGCCGAGAATCCGGCCGCCGAAAAAACGATTGACAGCCTGTTCGCCATTTTGAACAGCAAGCGGGTGTCATTCGATTCACTGGCTCGCCAGAACAGCCAGGACGGCTCTGCTATGAAAGGCGGCGATTTGGGCTGGTTTCCGCACGCCGTCATGGCACCAGAGTTCAACGCAGTTTGTTTTTACACGGGCGAACAAGGGAAAGTGTACAAAGTGCGCACTCAGTTCGGCTGGCATCTGCTTGAGATCACGGGCAAAAAATTCATCAAAAACGAGCCCAGCATCAAAGCAGTTTACCTTAGCCAGCGCATCGAGCCCAGCAAGAACACCCAACAATCCACGAAGGACCGTGCCGTGGCCCTGATCCAGAAAGCAAAAAATATGGCCGATCTTACGAAAGTAACCGGTCAGGAGAACTTGTCTGTACAGAGCAGCCTGCCGTTGAAAGCGAACGACTATCAGGTTGGCGCATTCAGTGGTGACGACGCGCGCAACATCGTTCAATGGGCCTTCAATAAAGATTCGAAAGTAGGCAATATGAGCGGCGATGTATTCGCCTTCGGCGACCCGGCGGGCGGCTACTTCGATTCAAAATATGTCGTGGCCGGCTTAAAAAACATTGCTCCGGCAGGCTCGCCTTCGGTTGCTTCGCTGAAAGCCAATCCTGAAGTGGAACAACGCGTGAAAAACCGCAAAAAAGGTGAGGTGCTGAAAGCAAAAATTCAAGGCGCTACTGACCTGGCTGCATTGGCAGCACAATGGGAAACGAAAGTGGATACCGCACGCAATGCGACCTTCATGCAGGGCGGCGGCGAGCCGCGCATTGTGGGCACCGTGTTCCGCCTGGCCAAAGATGCCGTGAGCGCACCCATCGTGGGCGCAGGCGGCGTATACGTGGTATCTCCCCTGAGCGACAAGCCGCAGAGCCAACTGCCACCCGATCTCACTATGTTCCGTCGCCAGATGAGTTCGACTGCCGTCAGCGCAGCGAAAATCGGCCTGATGAAGGCGATGAAAAAAAGCGCAGATTTAATGGACAATCGAAGCAAGTTCTTTTAGGACAAAGACCCCGGTTATACCACCTGGCTGGGTGAAACACCATATTTCTCTTTGAACACCGTAGAAAAATACTTTTCGTTCCCATAGCCTACCTGCGACGCGATTTCATTGACCAACCCTTCTTTGTTTTTCAACATTTCCATCGCCCGGTTGAGGCGAAAATTCCGGATAAAATCAGTTGCGCTCGCGTCGGTCAGGGCTTTTAATTTGCGATGCAATTGTACCCGGCTGATATACATTTTTTGAGCAAACTCTTCCACCCCGAGTTGCTCGTCAGACAGGTTTTGTTCCAGCGTAAGCGTGAGTCGGCGCAGAAATTCCCGGTCCGGAGCGGACAGGAATTCAGCAGGGGCATCGTCGTTTTGAGTGGCGGCCGGGCCTGGTTGCTGGCTGTATCGCAGCCGCAGCCGACGGTGCGATTCCACCAGATTGTCCATGCGCGCCAACAGCTCTTCGGTATTGAAAGGCTTGGTCAGGTAATCGTCCGCGCCGGTACGCAGGCCCTTGATCCTGGATACTAAACTCGATTTGGCCGTGAGTAATATCACCGGGATATGTGCTGTCAATTCATTGGTTTTCAAGTCGTTGCAGAGGGTATAGCCATCTTTCAGCGGCATCATCAGGTCAGAGATCACCAGGTCGGGCAGCAATTCAATGGCTTTGCGAACCCCTTCTTCGCCGTCAGAAGCTTCTACTACCTGCCAATGGGCAACGACTGACTGGCGGATGAAGCCGCGCAATTCGGCGTTGTCCTCAACCACCAATACGATCGGACGTTCGGCTGCTGCCCCGGATGGCGCGAGTTCCCTCAAAATGATCTTCTCCTCCAGCTGCTCCGGCCCAGGTGCAGGCGACAGATCCGGCATGGTTGCCCATGAGGTTTTCACAGGCAGCCAGAATGTAAAAGCCGCGCCTTTGCCTGGTTCACTTTCCACAGAAATACCGCCGCCCATCAGCTCGGCCAGTTCTTTGCTGAGCGCCAGTCCGATACCAGTACCCGCTACCCTGCCACCGGCAACAGGAGAAACGAAGTCTTGATGACTGTCATTTGGAGAAGACGGAGGGTAGCTGACCTGAAAAAATCGTTCGAAAACCCGGTTCAATGCGTCTGCCGGAATCCCGACCCCTGTATCCGTCACGGAAACCTGAATGTCGGAACGCTGGTCCTTTCCCGGAACGGCATTCCGGCATTCAATGGTCACCTTACCACCTTCCGACGTAAATTTCAAAGCATTGGAAATCAGATTGTTCAATACCAGTTCTACTTTGTTGGCATCAAACTCAAAAGAGGAAAGTTGGTCGGATACAGACAGGACAAGAGCGACACCTCTCTGCGCAGCCAACGGCAGAAATGACTCATAAACCCCTCGAATAGTTTCTACAAAATTGCCGTGCCGGGGGTCGAGGCGCATGCTGCCGCTCTCCAACTTGGCGAGATCAAGCAATTGATTGACCAGCCCCAGCAATCGTTGGCCGTTTCGATCCACCAACTGGAGTTTGTCCGCTGCCTGAGGATCGCCCGGGTTTTGCAGGAGTTGTCGGACCGGTTCCACGATGAGGGTAAGCGGTGTACGAAATTCATGGGTGACGTTGTTGAAGAAATTGGTTTTCATTTGATCCAACGCACGCACCCGCTCGGTTTCGCGGTGCTCAAAAGCAAGTTGTTCCCGCAATTGCACCCGGCGAATCTGAAAACGATACACCTGCCAACCCAAGCAGATCAACAGCAACGCATAGATCAGGTAGGCCAATGAACTGCGCCACCAGGGTGGATGCACCACGATATGGATAGAAACCTGAGCCTCCTGCCAATGTCCTTCGCCATTGCTTCCCTGTACCCTGAATTCGTACCGACCGGGTGCAAGGTGGTTGAAATGGGCAAAACGATCCGCACCCGTTTCCACCCAGTCTGCGTCCAGCCCGACGAGCCGGTAGCGGTAACGATTCTGTGCAGGGTCGGTAAAGTCGAGGGCTGCGAACTCGAACGACAGGTTATTTTGGTCGTGGGACAATTGCAATTCACGAAGAGATTCCAGCGGTCCGGTCAGCGGACTGCCAATGCTGCCAAAAGATGCCGGCTGGTGGTTGATTTCCATACCCACGACAAATACGGGGGGTGGTGTCGTATCGAGCAGCAATTGCTCCGGATAAAACCGGTTCAGGCCGTTTACACCGCCGAACAGTAATTCTCCATTGGATGCCTTGAAAAATGCCTGGGTATTGAATTCATTGTCCTGCAAGCCGGTAGCCGCCGTAAAAGTGGCGATCTTCAACAAGGGAGGGGTTTCGTGCAGGGTTAGTTTTGCTAGTCCCCGGTTGGTGCTGCACCAGAAACTTCTGTCGGCTCTACGATCAGCGGGCCGATTTTCCGCAACGATGCCATAAACCACATTATTGGGAAGTCCATCTCTGGTGGTAATATGCTGAAACTGACCCGAGCGCAGGTCCAGGCGGTTAATCCCCCCTCCTTTTGTGCCGATCCACAAAATACGACCCGGATCGTCCGGATCGGGCAGCAAACAAGCGATGGAGTTGTTGTTTAGCCCCAGCCGGTTGTTAGCATCCGCTTCCAGCAATTGGAAATCATACGATTTTTTATTGGGCGTTCCTTTTACCAAACCCTGTTGTGTACCGATCCATAAGACCCCGTTTCCGTCCTCTGCCAGCGCGAACGCCCGCACGGTATTGGCCTTTTCGCTAAAAAGATGTCCATAATTCAAATTGAAAAACTGCGCCGTCGGCGGATGGAAACATGTCAATTGGCAATTGGTACCCGATATCCAGATATTGCCATCCTGGCTGCGCATCAGCTTGGCGTATACATAGGAATTATAAGCAAAAGAATGAGCCTTTATGAATCCGCCGTCCGCGTTATAATGCCTCAATTCGGCTTGTCCGGTTTCCTCTTCACCCCTGCACAGCAACCACATTGCCCCTGAGGGTTCAATAAGCAGGTCCAACTGACGTGAAGGTGCATCCGGAAATGCCGATACCGGGCCTGCCTTGCTGGTTGCCGGGTCATAAGGATGTATTTTATTCACTACTTTGCAGAAATACCGCCCCCGGATGTCGCGCCAAACCCCCCAAACAGTCGTGCCGACGGCCCCGGATTGGAACAGTTTTTTTCTGGGATTAAATTTGCGGAGTCCATAACCCAAGGTCCCAACCCAGACATTGTGATTGCGGTCGGTGGTGACACAGGTCGGCATCTCGTCCATTTCCCAGTCTGGTTTTGAAAAATCAATTGCTTCCCCTGGCCCGAGCCGCCAGAGTTTTTTGTTGATCATTCCCCATACATTGCCCTGTTCATCCGTCTGTACCAGCACTCTTTCTGGTTTCTGATCGGACGGAAGTGGAAAAAAGACGGATTGTCCATGGCTTATTCTAAAAACCCCGGTGTAATTGACCACCCACTCTGCTCCGCCGTTTTCTCTCTCATCGAATGTCATCCCTTCGACCAGCGCTGGCAACAGATTATTGGAAACAGCACGAGTGGAGCCAGCACTGATCTCTACCAGATATTGTCTGTAGGAAGAAGTCACCAGCACATTTCCATCAGGCTGGAGTTTGAACTCAATAAATCTTTCCGGGATTGGCCTGGTAGAGGTATCCAGGATTGGAATCGGAAATTGGAGCAGGCTGGTCAAGCCTTCTAAATTGGGTTGTTGGGGCAGTGTCCTTCCCCAGTGATCCGGTATCGGAATTTTGATCAGCCCGCCGCCTCTCTGAAGTACCCATATTGAGCCGTCTGCGGCTTCTTTGATCGTCTGCACCTCGTAGGAGGAAGAAGGGTTGTTGAGTCTGAAACTTTGTCCAAAATGATGGAAACGCCCGGTGCGGCGGTCGTACAAGTCCAATCCCTTGCTCTCGGTGCCTACCCAAAGCCAGTCCCGGCTGTCTTCAAACAACGCCGTTACCGTGTTGTCCACCAAAGAATAAGGGTCGAAGGGATCGTTGCTGAATACGGTAAAGTTATAGCCGTCGTAGCGGTTCAGCCCGTCTTTGGTGGCGAACCAAAGAAACCCGTCGCGGGCTTGCAGAATGTCGAAAATCATTCCCTGCGACAGGCCATCTTCGATCGTCAACGACTCCATTTGTGCCGTTTGCGCCGTAGATAACGCCGGCAAACAGAGACAAAAACACAAAATCAGGACGCTGTTACGGACGAGAAGAATCATTTTTTGAAAACGGGATTATGCCGATGCAAGGGCAAAAGTCAGGTTTTTCAGTCAAAAAACGCTCGATATTGCAGAGCAGCCGGATTCGGACAATCTAACTCCTGGATAATTTGGATTCATACGACGACGCGACAGCACAACGATGCGATTTTGCATACTTTAAGCGCTATTCCCGTCGTGTCGTCGTGACGGCGTGTGAAACAATCATTTCCCCAGCGACGACAAAAATTCCACCATGTCCCGGATTTCTCTTTTAGACAACACATCTCCCATCGGCGGCATGCCCGACGGCAGATTTTCGCGTTTCGCAATCCTGGCGACTGGTACAATCAGGGGCTCCGCTTCAGAATTGGTGAGGGTCAGGTCGCTCGCCGTTTCTTTGGCGAGGACACCAAAAACCTGCTGTTCGTCTTTGAGCGTTAATGCGACACTGCCATATCCGGGTGCCAGCCGCACGCCATCAAAGTTCAGGTCTTTCCGCCATTCATTTTCCTTGCTTCGCTCCGGCGCAAACGTGCTGTGCGAAAAAGCGCGTCTTTCTTCTACAGTATGGAGACTGATCGAAGGTGTCATCCAGTCGCGGTGCCCGCGAATGTCGAATTCCGAATTTTTTTGCCGGTTGGTGCGCGTCAGGCAGACACGGCCATAATTATCTACCGACACGGCGACAGGGTCAGGAGCGAGCGAGTCGGAAGCCCAGAGGCTCCGATGAAGTCCTTCTGCAGTTTTGATGGTGGTTTTATCCTGAATATCGTCGGCGTAACTATACAGCCGCCTTCGGGGGCAAAATAAATCTACAATATTACAAAAAGTCCGTATTTTTTGTGCATAAGGAACGCGGCACCAATAACTTAGTCATTTTAGGTCAACCATTTTTTCATCAGACAACACTATTTTTCTGCGAATAGTGGGGCTATTTAAAGAAAAATAGCGGCCGTATGATGGAACAAAGGGTGGCATCAAATGACTAAGTTATTGGTGCCGCGTTCCTAAGGAATCAGAAACCTGACTTTTGCAAAAACTTGTTGGCTGTATTTCCCTCATAAACCTGACTTTTGGGTGAGCAACCGGATGCTCAGAACTTCTCTCTTGTACATCCGTTCTCATTTCCTCACCTTTCAACTGTGTGTTGCTATGAAAAACAAAGCCAGCCTTTTCGCGCTTTCCCTCCTGTTAGCCACCACTTTTCCATTTGCTGCCCGCGCACTCGACATCGGCGTTTCGTTTGCCGTGTACGCCACACCCGAACAGCCTTATGTCGAAGTCAACCTGGAAATCGCCGCGCAAACCGTGACCTTCAAAGAATTAGACAGCACCCGCCGCCAGGCAGGCGTGGAAGTGCTGATGATGCTCAAACAAGGCGATAAAGTCGTGAACTATGAAAAATACGTCCTCAACAGCCCGTTCGTGGCGGTGCCGCAAACGCTGCTGGACGTCAAGCGTTTTGTGGTACCCAACGGCGACTACGAACTGGAAGTGATTTGCACCGACGTAAACAATCCCGCCAACAAAGACAGTTACGTTACACCCATCAAAGTTGCAGTAATCAGTGACAAAATCTATCTGTCTGAAGTACAATTGCTACGCGGCTTCAAAGCCGATAATTCCGACAGTCCGTTCAGTAAAAATGGCTATTTTTTAGAGCCCTTGCCGTTCAGTTTCTACGACAAAAACGCCGTTCGGCTCGCATTCTATACAGAGGTATATTATTCCAGCAAAAGTGTCACGCCTGAAGGTTATCTGGTGCGCTACTTCATCGAACAGGAAAAAGGCAATGGTGTCCGCGAACTGATTTCTGCAGGCAATCAGAAGAAAAAACCGACGCCCATTGATGCGGTTCTGGCCCAGATGGACATCAGCAAACTCGGAAGCGGCAATTATACACTCACGATCGAACTCCGCAATTCGGCCAACGAATTGCTCACATCGCGCCAGGTCAGTTTTCAGCGCAGCAATCCCTTCCTCCAAGTCACCGCCAGCGATCTGACCGACGAAGTAGTAGCCAAGCAATTTGTGCAGGATTTGGATGAAAAAACGCTGCGTTTTGCCCTTCAAGCCGTTGGCGTACTCGCCGCAGGCAGCGAATCAGAAGAGTTGAAAGGCATTCTGAAAGGCTCCGATCTAACCAAAATGCGTTTTTATCTTTTCCGCCATTTCGTGCAAAAAGACCCTAACAACCCGGAACTGGCGTACCAGAAATACATCGAAACGGCCATGGCGGCCGACAAAAAATTCAAAAGCGGCTTTCGTTATGGCTTCGAGAGCGACCGGGGCCGCACGTACATGCGCTTCGGCCGACCCGACGACCTGATCCACGTGGAAGACGATCCAGGTGCTCCGCCCTACGAAATCTGGGTCTATTACAACTTCCCAAAAACCAACCAGAAAAACGTCAAATTCCTGTTCTACAACCCGTCTTTGGCGGGCGAAGATTTCATTGTGCTGCATTCCACCGCCCGCGGCGAGATCAGCAACCCGCGCTGGGAAGTCACCCTCTACCAGCGCAACGCACAAGGCCAGGAATCGGACAACTACGGCGATGCGACGAGCATGAAACGCAACGTCAACCGGAATGCGCGGGTGTATTTTGAGGACTTCTAATGTAAGCATAGGAGAACAGCGTTCAACCCGGCCAAGGGCGTCGCGCCGTTTGCCCAATCGAGATTTGACAACTTTCAAAAAAGTTGTCAAATCTGGAACCGATCCTGGCGCAGGAAAACAGCGTTCAACATGGCGAAAGGCTTCGTGGCTCATACAGTGCAACTTATGAGACGGCCTCTATTTCCCCCGAACCCACCGAACCGGGGCTTTTTTTACCTTTGCCCCATGGAATCGCCACTACAAAACACGACCCTCGGCCTGAAACTGCCCACTGACCCGCGCTGGGTCAACCTCGCCGAGATAGATTTGGGAGAAATCCTGACCGATCACGCCTATTGCGAACAAAAAGCCGCCACCGCCTGCATTTCGCTCATCCAGGCTTATCCGGAACGCACGGAACTGGTGGAAGAACTTGCCCCGATCGTCACCGAGGAATGGGGCCATTTTCGCATGGTGCTGGCCGAGCTGAAAAAGCGCAATCTCTCGTTCGGCCGCCAGCGCAAAGACGAATACGTCAACCAACTTCTTGGTTTCCAACGCAAAGGGCTTTCCCGCGAAGAAAGCCTGCTCGAACGCCTGCTCACCTGCGCCCTGATCGAAGCGCGCAGTTGCGAACGATTCCGGCTGCTGTCGCTCTATTGCGCCGACGAGGCCCTGCGCGGCTGGTACCACAAGTTCATGGTGGCTGAAGCGGGGCATTACCGGCTTTTTCTCGACCTGGCCGAGTTGTATTTCGGCAAGGAAAAAACCCGCAACCGCTGGCAGGAATACCTGCACCACGAGCTGAGCATCATGGACAGTTTGCCTGCGCGGGGGGATCGGATGCATTAAAAAATCTCGAAGTTCGAAGTTCGATCTCGGCTGTGCAAAGAAGGTTAAGTGCCTTGCTGTCAATCTCTTATTTTGCGAACTTAGCGTCCTTTGCGGTTCATTTGACCTACAACCGCAAAGTGCGCAAAAAACGCCAAGCGATTCGCTGTCAATCTCTTATTTTGCGAACTTAGCGTCCTTCGCGGTTCATTCGACCTACAACCGCAAAGTGCGCCCCCCCTGGTCAAAACTTTTTGTTTTTATTTCCATAAAAGCAGACCTTCGCCCCCCTTCATTCTCAATTCTCCATTCAAAAATGTCCTACGCCCCGCGCATCGCCCCCCTGCTTAACATCTCCGTCCGCCGCGTTGAAGCGGTCATCGAACTGTTAGAAACCGGCGCGACGATTCCCTTCATAGCCCGCTACCGGAAAGAAGCGACGGGCGAACTGGACGAAGTGCAAATCGGTGACATTCAAGGTGCCTGGAAAAAAATACAGGACCTGGACAAACGCCGCGAGGTCGTCCTGCAAAGCATCGAAGAGCAAGGCAAACTCACGCCCGAACTCCGAAAGGCGATTGAGAACGCTGCCACCATGACCGAACTCGAAGACCTGTACCTGCCCTATCGCCCCAAGCGCAAGACCCGCGCTTCGATGGCGATCGAAAAAGGGCTGGAACCCTTGGCGAAACGGATTTTCGCGCAGCGGGATAAAGAAGTGGAAACCCTCGCCGCCCAGTATATCAACGATCAGGTGCCGACTGCTGAGGATGCTTTGCAGGGCGCACGCGACATCATGGCCGAGTGGGTGAGCGAAGACAAGAAGGCCCGCGATAAAATACGCCGCCACTTCGAGCGGGGTGCGGTCATCGCTTCGCGCCTCGTGAAAGGCAAGGAAGAGGAGGGCAAAAAATACCTCGATTATTTCGAATGGAGCGAACCGCTCAAAAACTGCCCTTCACACCGGCTGCTGGCCATGCGCCGGGGCGAAGAAGAAGGTTTCCTGCGCGTCGCCATTGCGCCCGACGAGGAGCGGGCCATGCAGGACCTGGATGCCATGTATATCATCGGCTACGGCGAATCGGCGCGGCAGGTGGGTCAGGCGGTGAAAGACAGTTACAAGCGCCTGCTCGCGCCCAGCATCGAGACGGAATTTCGCAACAGCAGCAAGGACAAAGCCGACACGGAAGCCATCCGTGTTTTTGCCGAAAACCTGCGCCAACTTCTGCTCTCCGCACCGCTGGGCGAAAAACGGGTGATGGGCATTGATCCCGGTTTCCGCACGGGCTGCAAGGTCGTCTGTCTGGATGCGAACGGCAACTTGCTGTACAACACAGCCATTTACCTGCACAACCCCTCCAATGCACAGTCGGACATCGAACGACTGGTCAAACAATACAACATCGAAGCCATTTCGGTCGGCAACGGCACTGCTGGCCGCGAAACGATGGACTTTTTGGCCAAACTGAAATTTGAAACGCCCGTACAGGTCTTTCAGGTCAACGAAGCGGGCGCTTCGATTTACAGCGCCAGTGAGGTCGCCCGGGAAGAATTTCCAGATCAGGACATTACGGTGCGCGGCGCGGTCAGCATCGGGCGCAGGCTCATGGACCCGCTCGCGGAACTGGTCAAAATTGACCCAAAAAGTATCGGTGTGGGCCAATATCAACACGATGTCCATCAAACCCACCTCAAAGATGGCCTTGACCGCACGGTGGAAAGTTGTGTGAACGCCGTCGGCATCAACCTCAACACGGCCAGCAAGCACCTGCTTACCTACGTCAGTGGTCTCGGTCCGGTGCTGGCGCAAAACATCGTGCAATACCGCGCCGAAAACGGCGCCTTCCGCAAGCGCAGCGAACTGAAAAAAGTCGCCCGCCTCGGCGACAAAGCCTTCGAGCAATGCGCTGGCTTCCTCCGCATCCGCGACGCACAAAACCCGCTCGACAACACGGCCGTCCACCCCGAACGCTACGCCCTGGTGGAAGAAATGGCCGCCGATCTGGGTTGTAAAGTCGCCGATCTGGTGCGCGACAAATCCAAACACACGGAAATTGACCTGAAAAAATACGTTCGCGGCGATGTCGGCCTGCCCACCTTGCAGGACATCCTGAAAGAACTCGAAAAACCCGGCCTCGACCCGCGCGGCGCGGCCAAATCATTCGAGTTCGCCAACGTGCGCTCGCTTGATGACCTCTATCCCGGCATGATCCTGCCCGGCATCGTGACCAACATCACCAACTTCGGCGCATTCGTGGATATCGGGGTGAAAGACAGCGGCCTGGTGCACGTCTCGCAACTGGCCGACAAGTTTGTGCGCAACCCGATGGAAGTGGTGTCGCTGGGCCAGCAGGTGACGGTGCGGGTGGTGGAGGTGGACTATGCGCGGAAGCGGGTGGCGCTGAGTATGAAGGGGATTTAACCTTGTGGCTGATATCTAGAAAACTTTGCCTCCATGAATCATCCTAACCGTTCTTATTTTGAGAAATTGCCATCGTTTCAATACTTCAAAACGAGTGAAGAAGCAAAGATTTTAGTCAAAACACCGGACTGGTTGTTGGCTGAACTTGGATTTGACGAGACAAGTGGTGGTGTCTTAGCAGTACATCATCATGCTCACGCTGCATTGCCGCGAGAAATACCTGCTTGTGCAGTACTAAAAAAATTAGGGAGAAACGGGGCGGCCGCTTCTCCCTACGTAGGGGGCGGTCCGTAGACCGCCGATGGCGCAAAGATAAGCAGAGCGATTCAATTTTTAGAATAATTGTTAGACTCATACAGTGACCCCGTCTTTCTGTATTTCACCAAAAATCGGCGAATGCACCATCAACTGCCAATCATTCTCATTTTCGATCAAGGCGCTGATTACGTAACCCGTGCGCAACTCAACGTCATAAAGGCGATTTAAAACCTGTCTTTTCAATTGAAAATCAACAGGTTGCTTCGTCAATATCAAAAAATAAAAATCAGAATCCTGTCGTTCAGTGCCACGCGCCCTAGACCCGAATAGCACAACGCTTGCATTTGGGTCGAAAGCCTGAACAGCTGCTTTCACAGCCAATGCAACTTCCCTTCCCGATTGTCGGGTAAGAGGCTGGATCGAGTTACTAGTGAATGCTGCCTGATGAGTCCTCATGCAAGTAAAATTTTAGCAAGAGTAGGTTTTATCAGGCATTATCCAACAAAAAGCGCCTGCCTCCGTCTCCTACCGCCCCGTCCGCACCACCTTCCCCGACTTCACCACCGTCCCATCCCCACGCGCGAGCAAATAACAATACGCCCCGGCAGACAGATCATCGAGCCGGACAGTCGCGTACGGCTCTAGGCGCAAACCCAGCCAGCGCCCCGCCACACGTCCCTGCAAGTCGTACAGCACCAGATCAAGCGGATCGGGCCAGGCGCCGTCGGCGGAAAAACAGAGATAGTCGGCGGCCGGCACGGGCCAGACCTGAATGTCGGGTGGCAGCATTGGCGGCGTGTACTGGCTGACCGTGTAGGGTATCGCAAGGGCTGCCTTTCCACTCCCACAAGCGAGTAGGGCAGATTGGGCAGGGTGCCGAAGTTCTGGGCAGGCAGGAAGATGGCGTGCTGGAGGACGTTGCAGGCGGGGCCGGGGAGGTCGGGCTGGTCTATGACGTGGAGGTATTGGGTGTTGGAGCAGTAGACGTTGCCGTAAATCCGGCCATCGGGGGCGAGTTGAAGACCGTAAAAACGGGTGAGTTTACCCGTAGCAGTTTTGAAGCTGTCTGTCACCGCCACCACCTGCTCAGAGGCTGTGATGTCGGGTGCTTCCAAATCATATTGATAGATGGTGCGCAGGCGCGATACATACATAAACCGGGAACTGGGCGAAAAAGCCACGCCTCCGTATCCTTCGGTATCCGGGGTAGGAAAATAACGGCTATGTGGCTCGATGAGCAGGCCGGTACGGTTGAAGCGATAGTATTGAATAACCGCATGTGGATCGGAGGTATACCCATATACATTGTAACTGGCATACCACTCACCGGAAGAGGAAAAGGCTGAGTACCCCACTCCGTTGGGTATCAAATCACCGATACTCTGTTCGCCCATATTTTCTATTCCTCGATCGGAGAGCAGATATCGGCGGACGGTGTTTGATTTAAACTTGTTGGCCAGTATCCACCAATCTCTGCCATTGCCATGACGGGCTGCGGAAAGATGCCCGAGATTAAATATATCTATGAGTTCTGAAAATCCCATTTCCCATCTTGAACAGGGTTGATTCGAAAGCGTAGTTGACATCCACCGTCAGCGTAGCATTGGCAGGCACTGTGATGCAGTAACCACTTGCACTGCCTGACGGCAATTGGCTGTTGGTGATCAGGTCGTCAATCGACATAGAGCCGCTGAGCGTGACTTCAGTAGCACCTTCGGGACATTCACATTCCTGCGCGGACAGTTGAAAGCAGGTCGTGAGTAGCAGCAGCGCTAAAATTAAGTGCTTGGGGATCAGGCGATTGCACCAGTCATTCGCGGGGGGGGGACGAAAACTTGGATCGGATTGTTGGCAAATTGGAATGCCTTCAAATAAGTCATGATAAATCAGTTTTGGTGAAAAAGACGGTGGATGACAGTTTCGAGGGAAGCAGGCTCAAATGTAAAAAACAACCCTATAGGTAACACCTTCATGCGAATAAAATTTAAATTATTTTTTTCACATTCTGGCTATTCCAGTTATCCCCCGTACCCGCACAGGTACACAAACCCGTTCTGTCGGCTATTTTTGTTTGACACGACGACACAACGACACAACGCTGCGACAAAATCAATACCCGTCGTGTCGTGGTGTGAAACCTGGGGCGCGCGGGTGTACGAGGTGGTGGCGGTGGCCGTCGTGTCGCCGTGTCGCCGTGTGAAACCCATTGCTGCCTAAACGTTTTCCCTCTTTTCGCGTTTCAGCCTCATCGTTCACCGCTACACCTCCAGGAATGCTCGGCTTCCGTTTTTCCGACTACAAGCCTGACCCGAACCAGAGTCCGTTCGACAAGCTGTTCAAAATTTTTCAGGAATTGATGCTCTATACTTCGGGCGATGTGCGCGAAGCGTTGGGCTGGCTCACCGAACTCGACAAGGAGTACAAACTCACGGACGATGACTACGGCATGGGCGACTTCATCCGCGATCTGGAAGAGAAAGGCTACATCCGCCGCGACCCCGATGAGCCCGGAGAAGGCGGCATGGGACCGACTTCCAAACTTGAGATCAGCCTGCGGCAAAAAAGCCTCGACGATATTTTCGGCGACCTCAAAAAAGCCAAAAGCGGGCGGCATAACACTGGCTTTATCGGGCGCGGCGATGAGCATACGTCCGACGTGAAGCCGTATGAATTCGGCGACTCGCTCGAACAACTCGCCATCACCAATTCCCTCAAAAACGCCTACATCAACCACGGCATCGAGCAGTTTAGCCTGACGCAGGACGACCTGGAAATCCACGAGACCTATTACCAGAGCCAGATGTCGTCGGTGCTGATGATTGATATTTCGCACTCGATGATCCTCTACGGTGAAGACCGGATCACGCCCGCCAAAAAGGTCGCGCTGGCACTGGCCGAATTCATCCAGACCCGCTTCCCGAAAGACACACTCGACATTCTGGTATTCGGCGACGATGCCTGGCCCATCGAACTCAAAGAAATCCCCTATCTTCAGGTCGGCCCCTACCACACCAACACGGTCGCCGGACTCGAACTGGCGATGGACCTGCTGAAAAAGCGCCGCAACCCCAACAAGCAGATATTTATGATCACCGACGGCAAACCTACCTGCCTCAAGATCGGCAAGAACTACTATAAAAACGCGTTCGGACTGGATCGGAAGATCATCAACCGCTGCCTCAACCTGGCCAACCGCTGCAAAAAGATGGATATTCCGATCACAACTTTTATGATCGCCCGTGATCCGTACCTTGTGCGCTTTGTGGAAGCATTCACACAGACCAACGGCGGCAAAGCGTTTTATTCGTCGCTGCAAGGGCTGGGGTCGTTTGTATTGGAAAGTTACAAAAAGCGGAAACCGAAATAAGGGAAAAATGTACATTCTTCTCATCTCCATTGTTATTGGCCTGTTTGTGGCCATGTTGTTTGTCAACCTCTACTTTCGGGCGAAAGTGCTGAAAGCATACGGTGTGCTGGTGCGCAACAAGGTCCAGTTTGGCGCAGCGCATATTTTTAACCGAAAAAAACTGGAAGAGGAAATACTGCCGCGCTACCCGAAGTTTCGCATTGAAATCGAATCATTTGTGCGCCACATGAAGTTTACCATTCAGATGGCTTCCGTGCTGATCGCGCTGATCACGGTATTCGGAGCGATTCTAATGTATTTCCGCTAAACCCTGCTCACATCGCTCACTCCTCTCCCGCCTCTCCCATGAGAATCGGCCTCCTTGGCGCCGGACACCTCGGCAAAATTCACCTGAAATGTATACTGGCCACCGAATGCTGGCAACTGGCAGGGTTCTACGACCCCGACGACAAAAACGCAGCCGCTGTGATCACGCAGCATGGCATACGCCGCTTTGACACCGTCGCAGCCCTGCTCGCGGAAGTGGACGCGGTGGACATTGTGACGCCAACACCGACGCATTTCGAACTGGCTTCGCAGGCCATGTTCGCGGGCAAGCACGTTTTTGTGGAAAAACCGGTGACCCAGACCGTCGAAGAGGGGCGTCGTTTACTGGAAATCGCTGAGCAACAAGGCGTTAAAGTTCAGGTCGGACATGTGGAGCGCTTCAATCCGGCTTATCTGGCACTGAAAAACATGCTGCTCAACCCGATGTTTATCGAAAGCCACCGGCTGGCCGCCTTTCAACCGCGCGGGACCGATGTGTCTGTTATCCTCGACCTGATGATCCATGACCTGGACCTCGTGTTGCACCTGGTGCAAAGCGAGGTGGCTCATGTCAGTGCCAGCGGGGTAGCCGTGCTGAGTCACACTCCGGACATTGCCAATGCCCGCATCGAGTTTGAGAACGGCTGTGTGGCCAACCTGACCGCCAGCCGCATTTCCCTGAAACAGATGCGGAAGATGCGCCTGTTCCAGCCTGACCATTATATCAGCCTCGATTTTTTGGAGAAAAACGCCCAAATCGTGCGGCTCTACGAGCAAAACGCGCCCAATCTACCGCCGCAGGACGAATTGATGGAGTTCGAGACCTCGGCAGGGAAGAAGTGGCTGCAAATGCAAATGCCGGAAGTGGCACCCGTCAACGCCATCCAGCTTGAACTGGAGATGTTCCATGAAAGCATCGCTGAAGGTACTCAGCCGGAGGTTACACTGCTCGACGGGTTTCGTGCGTTGAAGGTAGCGCATCAGATTTTACATGAAATTGAAACCCGGCTCGCCGCTTTGTCTTAATTTTGTGTCAAATTTGTACAACGGCACGGCCTTTGCAACAATAAGGCAAGTGTATCCCCGTTTTTTTGCCCAATTAATTAACATCGTCATTTTTCAAAATCAATATCATTACAATGAAAAACTGGAAAAAAGTGCTCGCTTTTGCATTCTTCGCCGCTCTGCTCGTCTTGGAAGCCTGCCACCGCGGCTCCGGCTGCCCGGGTGCTGATTTTTAAGCCCAAACGATTTGCTACTGCTCACATGAAAAGAAAAAAGGCGGGATGACCTTCCGCCGTACACTATGCTCAACTGGATTCCGCTCACCTCTGTTCACGAGGTCGAAGCCCTGAAAAATCGCTCCCATGAAATCCCTTGCCTGATTTTCAAACACAGCAATCGTTGCAACGTCAGTGCCATTGCCAAGTACCGTTTAGAAGACGACTGGTCGTTCGAAAGCACTCAAATTGAAGCCTATTTTCTTGATTTGCTTCAATTTAAATCAACTTCGCATTTCGTAGCCGATACTTTTCAGGTATTCCACGAGTCACCACAGGTATTGCTCATTCTCAATGGGCAGTGCGTGTACGATGCCTCACACCTGGATATTTCGGTGGAAGAATTGAAAGAGTCGCTGGCAAGTGTGGAACAAAACAGTGTTTCATAAAGATAGACGATACGCAAAACACCTTAAAACATATTTTAGATCACTTTCAAAGGCGCTGGCGGACACCAGGTGCCTTTTTTTATTGCGGGTATTGAGGCATTTTTTCACCTTTGCCGTCAAAAATGAACACAACCAATACCCTGTTCTTATGATATTCAAAGGCCATAATGGCACACTTACTCTTTTGTTGGTCCTGACGCTCCTGACATCCGCTTGTGTCAAGCCCAAAATTTACCGCGCCGAACTGACCGCCCGACAAGCAGCCGAAGCCCGGGAAACCGTACTCAACCGCGAACTGACTGATCGGAAAGTGGAAACTGCCAATCTCACCAAACAAGTCGGCGACCTCAATCGGAATGTCGGCAATCAGGAAGAAAAAATCCGCTCACTCAATGAAGAACTGGCGGCGCGTATCCGGCAAATGGGCGAATCTGCTGGCAAACTGGCTACTGAAAAAACTGCCCTGGAGCGCGATCTCTCCAATATAAACGGTCAATTGGAACAACGCAATACCACGCTGCAACGCATTTTAAAAGTCCAGCAAGACCGCACAAAGCGGCTTTCCGAACTCGAAAACGCCCTGATCAAATTTTACGCGCCTAAAGCCTCCACAGGCGTGACAGTGAGCGCTTCGGGCGAAACCCTGCTGCTGACGTTGCCCGACGCCGCTTTGTTTGAACCTACCGGCCTGACGCTCAGCACAAATGGCAAGGCGCTGTTGATTCCACTCGCCGAGTTCCTGCTCTCCCGGCCCGACCTCGACGTGGATCTGGTGGGCTATACGGACAATGTGCTCCCGAAAGATAAAACCGTGAAAGATACCTGGGATTGGAGCCTGCTGCGAGCCATCAATATCACCCGGCTGCTCATTTCAGAGTACAATGTGAACGCCAACCAGTTGACCCCGGTCGGACGCGGCGAGTTCTATCCGGTCGCATCCAACGAAACCCCTGAGGGACGTCAGAAAAATCGCCGGACGGTCGTCGTGGTGCGGCCCGTGTTGCCCACAGTACCTGCTGCAGAATGACCTCGGAAGATCAACCTTATAGAACCACAGAGGCATGGAGACACAGAGAAGACGGCAACATCTTCAATTGCCGAAAACCCCAGCCCGAAGCCCCGCTTTCAAACCTCAAACTTTCAAACTTTTAAACTCTTCTTTCAACTCCGCCGCCCGCATGAAACACCACATCGTGCCGCAGAGCAGGATATGCCCCAGGTCGAAATAAGTAAACCAGGGCGAAGGGGAATATTTAAAAAGGTGGGGCAGCACCGCCAGCACCGCCAGCCCGATCGCCATCAGGGACATCGCACTGCCCCGATGACGGGTACGACGAAAGAGGTAGGCTTCGAGTAATCCAACCACGATCAACAGATCGAAAGCCGTATGTGCTTCCACGAAGTGGAAACTGAACAAGGAAAGTACAACTACCACTGCTGCAACGAGTTCTACCCAATTCCCAACGGTAAAAAACCGGATCCATGGCGCAGGAACAGCCGTTCGGGCATGTTCGATGGTTGCTTGTGCCAAGGCTGCCGAAGCCAACATGCCCAATATCCAGCCTGGTGCTTTCCAGTAAAATGGAACCAGGTGCAGGAAAGCATGGCCCGCCAACCCGCCAACCAGCGTAGAAAGCCCCATGAGCAGAAAAAATGCGCGGGTCCAGCGGGAGGCAGGGCTATCGGCGGTGGTCCGCCGCAGGCGCTGCCAGGCATATAAACAGACCAGGGTAATGATCAGCGAAGTAAATGCAATCGTAGGTTCTGTAATTCTGGTTCCAGCGATCCAGAGATCCGGCTGAATACGGTTATAGGTCTGTTCTTCCATCGGTGGCAAAGTTAAGGAACGGTGTTGGAATAAAGGTCCAAATTAGGGGAGACGGTTTTGTTGCTGTTGAGGCACGAGGAGGGCGTTTAGTGGTACCTAAGGAACGCGGCACCAATAACTTAGTCATTTGATGCCACCCTTTGTTCCATCATACGGCCGCTATTTTTCTTTAAATAGCCCCACTATTCGCAGAAAAATAGTGTTGTCTGATGAAAAAATGGTTGACCT
>Ga0209181_10001234_pt1 | contig 45341 bp, 27 predicted proteins | sample MAT05_FD_187208 | JGI IMG/M metagenome (GOLD analysis project Ga0209181, IMG submission 187208) | Freshwater microbial communities from Lake Fryxell liftoff mats and glacier meltwater in Antarctica - MAT-05 (SPAdes) (version 2) | ecosystem: Environmental > Aquatic > Freshwater > Ice > Liftoff... | reverse complement strand
AACTTATTCGAGAGATGGACCCGGCCCAGCACTTGAACGAATTCGTGCCGATCCCGTTGCTGGCGGTGCATTCTGAGGCGGACCAGATGGTGCCGTTCGCGTGCCAGCGAGAGTTCATCGACCGGTTGCGTGCGCACTATTCGGGCCGCGGCGCGGACCCGCAGATGGTGACGCTGATTTCTTGGGCTGAGACTGGTGCACCGCTGGAGCACGTCGGGTTCGGGAGATTCTCGAACGACGCGAAGAACGCGCAGGCTGAGTTTTTCAGAAAGTACTTGTTCTGAAGACTGGTGAATCCGAGCGAGTTCGGCGTTGCAGCGAGTTTCTATTCATCGCCGCGTTTGGATTGTTTCGATCGCGAGCGTCGCGGCCGCGGTTCTGGTCGGCACGTTGAACTTGTGCAGGATGTTTTCGACGTGCTTTTTGGCGGTGAGTTCGCTGATGCCCAGGATGAGGCCGATCTCGGGGTTGGTTTTGCCCTCCGTGATCCATCGGAGGACCTCGGCTTCGCGCTGGGTGAGGCCTAGGGCGAGCAGGGCCTCGAGCGAGTCGGTGGTTCGGCCTTGCTCGACGAAGTAGACGCTGAACTCCTGGGGCGTGCCTTTGATGGGCGCGATGTAGGCGGTGAGGCTGCGGGCGGCGCGGTTGTAGCGTTGCGGCCTGGGAGCGCGGCCCGCGTTTCGCTGCTTGAATTCTTCCAGCCAGCTCGCGGGGATCTGCGTGGTCGAGGCTTGAAGACCGAGGCACGCGCGGAGATGGACGATCGCGCCCTCGTGAACGCGGAGAATTGCGCCGGAGCGATCGCAGACGATCCATGAGCAGCTGACGATCGGCAGGCGATGTCGGCTCATTGGGAGTTGGCCGGCGTTATCGCGGACAAGGCGTGCGGTGGCGGCGTCCATGTGCCGGGCGACGGTGTTGAGAAGCAGCGTTTCGTCGGTCGTGAAGTCCTCACCGCTGGCGCGGGCGGCGTTCAAGCGGTAGCCGTAGACGCCGGGGTTGAGGCTGCTGAGGAGCCACTTGATGCCCATGGGGCGCCAGGCCTGGTTGTAGAGGTCGGTGTTGAAGAAGCTGGCTTGATCGGTGAATTCGCTGACGGCGCCAGCGCGGTCGAGCTTCAGGCGGAGTCGGTTGGTGTAGACGGGGTCTTGGGTGGCGTGCAGGTGGGCGGTGCTGGCGAAGTGGTCCCAGTCGGCCCGGTGGGGTGAGCGCCATAAGCGGGTGCCCGACGGCATGTCTGTGGCGAGGCCCAGGAGCGGCCAATCGCAGGGGGCGAGGTCGGCGACGGCGGCGAGGGTCACGTCCGCGAGCGCGTCGAAATCACGGACGCCGTGCAACTGCACGGTCCAGTCGGTGAGGCGTTGGAGTTGCGACGCGTCGAGCACGGATGCAGGCTCCCGCCTGGCGATGGGCGGGCGTACCGAACGCTCCGCCGTCGCGCGGCCGGTCTGATTCAATGCTGTAAACGTACAACCGATTGCGGCGTAAGCAAGGAGAGTGGCGGGGAGTCCGCGCGGTCGTTCGAGGGAAGTTCTCTTTAACCTCCCCCGCTTGCGCAGACTCCCCGCCCGATTCTCCCTCTGCGGGGCAATGAAATGACTTATCGGCGGCGACCGCCGACCACCGCACCACCGGCGAGCAGCAGGAGCGCCGAGGCGGGCGCGGGGACGACTGAATAGGTGAGCGAGCCGACCGAGACGCCGAGGTCGCCGTCCACGCCGGCGGTGAAGGCGACGAGGTCGAGCGTCTCGCCGGGGCGGCCGATGGGCAGGACTTCGATGATTCCGCGGGTCAGCGGGTTGCTCGAGACGCCCCCGATAAGGTCGAGAAACTCGGTTGAATCGAACGTGCCAAAGGCTGCGACGAGCGTCGCTTCGGAGTAGCTGAAATAGTCGCTGATGCGGTGCCCGACGCCCTCGCCTTGGCGGAACGCCATAATGATGCTGGTGTCGGTGACGTCGCCGCCGCTGTCTTTGGTGAGGATTCGGCCGTAGTAGCCGAAGAATTTGTAGTCGTCGAGCGTGGCGGGCGGGAAGACTTCGTCGTAGCTGATGACCGCGCCGGGTGAGGTGACGTTATCGAGCTGGCCGCCGGTGGAGAGGCTGTCGGGTGTGGTCTTGAACATGGACGACTGGCCGGTGAGCTGGTACGACCCGTCGGCCGGGCTGGCGAGGGTGACTCCGATAGAGATGACGTCGGCCTGGGCGGTGGGGGCGATCAGAGTCGCGGCGAGACTGGCAGAAACAACCAACACGAACGAGATGTTTTTATCGGAAACTCGGGTACGCATTTTTGTCCTCCTGGTAGGCCTTGTTGGGCGCGGCCATAACGCAAGGCCTGCCCTTTGGGCTTGAGGAGTATCGCGGTGTTACGTGCGCGAGTGAATACGCCAGATGGCGTAGAGGCTGGCACAATCTGAAGTGCCGCCTCGGTCTTCGCACGGCTAGGTGCGTCCGAAAAGTTTTTCTAGCTCCTTGATCGTCAGCCGGATCGACGTCGGCCGACCGTGCGGGCAGTTGCTCGACCGCTCGACCGCGTCACGCAGCGCGACCAGCGTGCCCAGCTCGCTCTCACTGAGTTGGTCGCCAGCCTTGACCGCGGCCTTGCAGGCCATCATGTCGAGAACCTCGCGCAAGGTTTGCTCGTCGCCGGGGACGAACGAATCGCTCTCGGCTCGTTCGAGCAGGTCGGTGATGAAAGGCAGCGGATCAACGCCGCGATCAAAGAGGAAGGTTGGGAAGGCGTGAACGGCGAGAGTTTTCGGGCCGAGCGGTTCGGCGTGAACACCGAGGCGCTCGAGCAGCGGGCGAAGTTCGTCGAGCTTGGCGAGTTGCGAGGGTGTGCACGGAACGGCGACAGGAGTGAGGAGTCGCTGGCTTTCGAGGCCGCCGTCGAGGACGCGCGCGAGAAGGTGCTCGAACATGACGCGTTCGTGGAGAGCGTGCTGGTCGATGATGAGCACGCCATGTTCGTCCTGGGTGAGCAGAAAACTTTTGTGAACTTGCAGGATTCGAGAGGCGGGCTTGGGCTCGAGGAACGGTGGGTTGTCCGCTTGCGCGGCGGCTGAGGCAGATGACGTGGTGTGAGAACCGGTGCTCGGAGTTTCGTACGAGGTTTCGTGTGCTGTCTCGTTGGCGAGCCTCGGGAGGTTGGCTTGCATCGCCGTGCGGATCGCGTCGTAACTAATGGGTGATTGCGTGTGAGGCGTTCGGCGGAAGAAGTCGGCGAAGGCGCGAGCGGAGTCGGCGGTGGGGGGTGCGGCATTGGTTCCGCCGAAGCTCGAGGGCGTGAGGTATTGAGGCTGGATGGCGCGATCGCCAAAGACGATCGGCGCGAGGCGCTGGCCGAACGCAGCGTTCGGGCCCGAAGTATTTCCTTGAAAGCTCGGCGAGATGTTGGGCGTGAGATCGTGGGCACGGAGCGTTCGGCGGACAGCCTGCAGGACCGTGCCATGGATGAGCGAGCCGTCGCGGAAGCGGACCTCGGCCTTGGCGGGGTGGACGTTGACATCCACGGCCTGGGGGCTCATTTCGAGCATGAGGACGGCGGTGGGGTAGCGTGAGGGTTCGATGAGCCCGCGGAAAGCCTCGGCGAGCGCGTGCTGGATGGTGCGGTCGCGGATGGCTCGGCCGTTGACGAAGATGTGCTGCGCTTTGTTGGTGGCACGAGCGAGGCTCGGGCGGCCGACGAGGCCCCAGAGCGCGATGCCGCGGTGGTCGTCGAACTGGTCGGCCGAGACGTCGAGGAGTTCGCTCGAGAGTTCCTTACCGAGGATCGCGACGGCCCGCTCGCGAGGCGATTGGGCGGGCGGGAGATCGAGGACGGAGCGGCCGTCGCAGGTGGCGGCGAAGGAGACGTGAGGGCGTGCGAGAGCGAGTTCGCGAAGAGTGTCGAGGCAGCGGCCTTGCTCGGTGGCGACGGTTTTGAGGAACTTGCGACGGGCGGGGGTGTTGAAGAAGAGAGTGCGGATGGTGATGGAAGTGCCGACCGGCCCGGCGGCGGGGCGAGGTGGTTGGACCTGGCCGCCTTCTCCTTCGAGCACGGTCGCGGCCGAGTTCTCGGCGGTACGAGACCGGATTGAATAGCGGGAGACGGAGGCGATGGAAGCGAGGGCCTCGCCGCGGAAGCCGAGGGTGGCGATGCGGTCGAGGTCTTCGGGGGTGAAGACTTTGCTGGTCGCGTGCGGAGCGACGGCGAGAGGAAGGTCGTCGGGGTGGATGCCTTGGCCGTCGTCGCTGATGCGGACGAGTTCGGTGCCGCCGAGTTCGAGATCGACGGCGATGCGTGAGGCCCCGGCGTCGAGGGCGTTCTCGACGAGTTCTTTGACGACGGAGGCGGGGCGTTCGACGACCTCACCAGCCGCGATCTGCGAGGCGAGCAGGGCGGAGAGGGGCTTGATGCGGAGGGCGACAGGGGTGATCGAGGGCATGTTTGGATCAGATGTGTTGGTTGGATGAAATCGGAGCAGATCGCGCGCGTGCGCGGTGGGTTCTTTGAGGGCGAGAGATTGCAGTTTGGGCAGAGGGCTTACAGTTTGGGCATGTCGATCTTTGCGAAAATCATTTCTGGGCAGATCCCGTGTCACAAAGTGTACGAGGACGCGCACGTTTTTTCGTTTCTGGACATCAACCCGCTGAGCCGGGGGCACACGTTGGTGGTGCCCAAGGAGTCGGCGGCGACGCTGGACCAGTTGTCGGACGAAGCGTCGGCGGCGATCGGGCGAGCGATGCCGCGGATCTGCCGGGCGGTGCTGGCGGCGACGGGTGCGACGGCGTTCAACATTTTGCAGAACAACGGGGAGTTGGCGCACCAGGCGGTGATGCACGTACATTTTCATGTGATCCCTCGCTATGAGCGGGCGAAGGGCGACGGCGCGACATCTGGGTTGGTGGGCGGGATGGTGGGCGGGTTGGGGGGCGGATTGGGCGGTGGTTTGGGCCTTGGGATCCGCTGGGACGCGGGCTCGCTAGACCGTGCGGCGGGCGCGGAGTTGGCGGGGGCGATCGCGGCGGCGGTTCGCTAAATGTGGCGGATGCTGGGTTGGGGTCGGTCGGGCATCGATAATTTCAATCGTGAGACTCGTGCGGAAATGTTTGGCACGAGAGCGCGAGGGGATTACACTTGCGGTTCTTCGGCGAGGTACTGGACAGGCCTCGTCGCCCGTTATGGGTGAATCACTGTCCGCGTTCTTGTTCGAGCCCCTCATGCAACCCAACGCTGATTCGACCGCGTCCGCCACCCATCTCTCGTCTCACGCGCCCTCGCACTCTGCGCTCGCTCGGCCGACCGCCGACGCGCTGTCGTCGGAGATGGAGGCCGAAATCGCTGCGGCGATGACGGAGATGGATCGAGCTGCCCCACTAGCGCCGAAGGCTCCCCCCAAGCCCGCGATCCGCGGGCCTCGCGTGGTGCAGGCCGGGCGTGAGCACCGCACGGGCAAGGTCGTGTCGGTCGGGCCGAACGATATCTTCGTCGAGTTCGGTCCCAAGGAGCTGGGCGTGGTTCCTCGGCTGGGTTGGCCAGATGACCAGCTGCCCAAGAAGGATGATTCGATCGAGGTCGTGGTTGATCGGTTCGAGCCGACGGAATCACTGTTCCTCTGCTCGCGGCCGGGGTCGGTGCAGAAGGCCGACTGGGAACTGCTGGAGCCGGGTCAGACGATCGAGGCTCGCGTGACGGGCGTGAACAAGGGCGGGCTGGAGCTTGAGGTCGCGGGCCACCGCGCGTTTATGCCGGCCAGTCAGATCTCGCTGGACCGCATCCCGGATCTCAACGTGTTCGTCGGCGAGAAGCTGACCTGTACGGTGACGAAGATCGAGCGGATGGGGCGTGGGAACATTGTGTTGTCGCGCCGCGACATCATCGAGGCCGAGCGGAAGCAGACGGCCGAGAAGCTCAAGGCGACGCTGGCCGAGGGTCAGGTAGTCGAGGGTGTGGTTCGCAAGATCATGCCGTTCGGCGCGTTTGTTGACCTGGGCGGCGTGGACGGGCTGATTCACATCACAGATTTGAGTTATGACCGGATGGGCTTTGGCGAGAAGGCTGTGTCGAAGTACTTGAAGGAGGGCGAGAAGGTCAAGGTTCAGATCATGAAGCTGGACTGGGAGAACAACCGCGTTGCTCTCGGGTACAAGCAGATCCAGGGCGATCCGTTCGCGACGGCGATCAACAGCATCACCGAGGGTAGCGAGGTGACGGGGCGGGTGGTGCGGATCGCGGAGTTCGGGGCGTTTATTGAACTGGCCCCGGGCGTGGACGGTTTGGTACACATCTCGGAGCTTGACCACAAGCACGTCGGGAAGGTCGATGATGTCTTGAAGCAGGATCAGGTGATCCAGGCCAAGATTTTGAAGATCGACAAGGAGACGCGGCGGATCTCGCTGAGCCTCAAGGCCTTGAAGCCGTTGCCGGAGATCAAGATCGGCGAGGGCGACAAGCTCGAGGTGGGTCGCGGTGGTCAGGGTGGTGGTTCAGGTGGCGGGCCGGGCGGCGGACGTGCTGGGCCTGGTGGCGGGCCTGGTGGCGGGTCAGGTGGCGGGCCCGGTGGCGGTCGAGGCGGGTTTGGTGGTCGCGGCGACAGGAACTTGCAGGGGCGCTCGCTTGAAGAGATTCAGAAGGAAACCCCGCAGCTGCGCCGGATGCGTGAGAAATCGCACCAGATGAAGTTCAAGGGCGGGCTTAGTTGAACCTCGCGTTAAATTGCCGGTGAACCGGCGGTTGATGACGGATCCGCTCTGGGGGCGGTCAGCGATTCACGACCACGAGTCGGGACGTGGTCTGGCTGCGCAGTGCGACCCGAGCGTTGCTCTGAGAAAGCTCCGAGACCGCGGGAACCGGCGTGCCGCCCGGAGCGAAGCGGATGGATTGGTGTTGGCCGGGGCGCCGTCGTTGGGTGAAGTTCATCCGAAAATTCGCGCTGGACGGCCCGGCGACATTGGTGGTATGCTGGACTAGCGGGTGGTAGGCTGGGAACACTGCCCCGTGAAGGGCAAGGGTTCGCGGTGACGTCCTGCAAGCCGTTTGAGAACCGTCTGGCCGAGTATTGAAATATCTTGGCCGCGGCGGCAGCACGCCGTGGATCTAGTTGACCTGCCTCGTTTACCTTCTCGTTTACCTGCTCGTTGACCCGCTCGTTGACCCGCTCATTGATCTGCTCGTTGACCCTTGTGCTTTGAGCTTTGCTCGTTCGAACCTGCCCGATCAAACCTGAATGCCATCTTCTGGCATGACCAATCCGGAGCGTCCGATGACTCGCTCTCACATTCGTTCCAACGCCCGTTCCAACCTTTCCTTTGGGGGTGACACGAACACTCCGACGGGCCGGGCCTCGCGGCTGCGCCGGATGGCGGGGCGGGTTGGGTTACGCGTCGGTGAGAGGGCAAAGTTCGCCCAGCAGATCGAGCAGCTTGAGGCCAGGGTGATGCTGGCTGGCGACCATGCGAGTTTCAGTCAGTTTCCGAACGTGAACTCGGGGGACACGATTGTTCTCAACGCGACGACCGGCCTGGGGAGCAGGCCTGGGATTATCGAAGCGCTGGGCGCAGGGATCACGGAGCAGAACGATCTGTTCAGGTTCACGGCGGTGCAGAATCTCAACAAGCCGACGGGCGCGACAGATCTCGTGACGATCCGAGCCAGCACTCTGGCGTTCGGGAACGTGCTGAACTCGCGGGTGGAGGTGTACACGCTGGGGGTGGCGAACACGGCGGTGTTCGTGGCGGGTTCGTCGGGCGACGGGATATTGACGAGCGGGACGCCGACAGACGGGTGGGTGGGTCTGATCGCGACGCCGGGCGTGACGTATTACGTGGTGGTGAAGACGGACGTGGCGTCGGGGGCTGGTTCGAGCGGGCAGTACACGCTTTTGATTGACGGGATCACGGACGTGTCGGCGCCGAATGCGGGCACGGGAGTGGTGAACCCCGCGGTCAGGAACTTGACGCAGCTTGGCGAGGATGTTGTGTATTCGATCACCACGCCCAGTGGTGTTTCTTTCAATAGTTTGGCAACCGCGATCGCGAAGGCATCGAGCAACCCTCCGCTCGCGACGGACTTTGATCCGCGGCTGGACATCTTCGATTCGGCTGGCACTTTGTTGACGTTCGATGACGACTCGGGCCGATTGAACGATTCGTTCTCGACGTTCAGGGGCGCGGCGAGTTCGACGTATTACATCCGGGTGCGGAGCGATCGTTTACAGGCGGGGAACGGTGCGACTGGTCCCTTCCAGTTGTTTGCGGACTTTGCGGCCAGCGTGATCACGGTTGATCCGGTGACGCGGCGCGGTGCTGCCTCTGGCACGGCTGGCAACGAAGCGACGACTCTGTTCTCGTTCCAGGCTCAGGGAACGGGTTTGGCGATCATTACAGCGTTGTCCGGGAATCCTCCGGTGAACAACGCGTTGCGGTTGTTCAATGTGGAAGGCGGGTTCCTCGCGTTCAACGACAACCTTGTGACGCTCAACGCACAGATCGAGATCACGCTTGAGGGTGGCAGGACGTACTACGGCGTCGTTCAGGCGTTCGGTGATTCGGCCCCGGGGCCGATCAGCGTGTTCGTGGACGCGAATCACACGTTCAACTCGACAAACTCGGCCGGTCCGCTGGACGACTACGCGAGCGGGAGCGACTTCGGGAACGCGACCCCGTTAACCTGGGGTGCTCCGCGAAATATGCCCAACTGGCTCGCGACGACGGACATCAACTCGACGAACCAACTGACTGACCGGAACAAGGTTGTCATCAGCCAGATTTCGGGGCGCATTCACGACACGGGGGACAGCGATCTGTTCAGCATCATCGCGCCGGTAGACATGCTCGCCGACTTCGCTGGCAAGCCCGATCCGGCTTCGCCGTTCGGGCAGTGGCGGGTGGATCACAGGCCCGGGACACGCCTTCAGGTGCTTCTGAGGGCTAACGATGGGTTCATTTTCACTCCCACCGTGGAAATCGTCGATTCGCAGGGCAATCTGCTGGGGTCCAACAGCGGCGTGTTCGCCGGGAATCCGGCGGGCTTCCCGATGGGCGCTTCAGCCGGTTTCTGGGACCCGGCGAGTTTTCCGCAGACCATGACGATTCCATTGAACGGCTGGCAGCCGGTAGGAGGCGCTGAGGGGCCAAAGGTATGGGGCGGTGAGACTTACTTTATTCGCGTGAGCGGCTCGGTGAAGGGCCGGTACACGTTGACGGTGTTCGCGGACACGATGGTGCCGCTGGTTGCGCCGGAGAACAATGTTCGGACGGACAACAAGTCAGTCACGATCGATCAGTTGGACGGCCCCGCCATTTTCACGGGGCTCGCGACCGGGCTCGGGATCGGGTCGACGACCGGCGATGCGCGCTATGGGGGCGGGTTCAGCGGCACGTTCAGTCGGAGCGGCGGGTTTGAGCGAGGGTATCAGATTGGGACTGGCAGTCTGAACGGGTTGGCACCGGGCTTCAATCCTCTGGCGGCCGGGACCGGCATGGTCCGACTGGAAGAGTCCACGCTGGGCGGGATCGAGTCCTACACGGACAGCGATCTGTTCTCGTTCATCGCGCCGTTTTCCGGGACGTTCGAGGTTCGCGTGAACACTACACAGTTGAACGATTCGTTCAACGAGTTTGTGGCGGACGGCGAAGAGGCGCAGCCGCCGACAGTTACTATTAACGCGAGCCAGACCAAGGTCTACGACAGCCCGCTAGACTCGGCGTTGCGGATCTTTGACAACGATTTCCAGCAGATTGGTTATAACAACGACAACAGCGCGATCGAGGGTGAGCAGGGTGTGGCGTCGGTGGGGAGCCTTGGGAACCGGCAGTATCACCGGCGTGACGCGCGCCTGGTGCTGAATATTGAGGCCGGGAATACGTATTTCATTCAGGTCGAGCAGGGGCAGCTCGCGAACCTGACCGCGCGGGCGTCGGACTCGACGCAGCCGGTGGATTGGGCGCGAGCGCTGGGTTCGTACGAGTTGCTGATCCACTCGATGCCGAATCTGAACTTTGTGGACGATCACTCCAACTCGTTCCAGCTCGCGACGGTGTTCCCGATCAACTCGGACCCGACGCAGGCGAACAACACGGCGTCGGCGTTCCTGACGGGGCGGGTCGAGACGAACACGGACACGGACCTGTTCACGTTCATCGCTCCTGCGCGCGGGACGTTTAATGTGACGCTGACGCGCCCGAGCGGGTCGCTGCTGGGAATCGTGAACATCCTCGACGGTCAGCAGCAGGTGGTTCGCAGCGGCGCGGCCGCGACCGATGGCTCGCTGAGCCTGACAGGCCTCACCATGGTTCCGGGTGATCGGTTCTACGTGCAGGTGTTCGGCTCCGGCGGGACGACGGGCGATTACCGGATCGCGGTCAGCAACGTCGGCACGAGCGACGACTTCGCAGACTTTGGCCAGAGCGTGCGGAGCACGTTGATCCCGCAGTTTGATTTCCTGGGGTCGGGGACGGTCAGCGGCCGAATCGAGCAGCCGGGCGACACAGACATTTTCCGCTTCACGGCGTTTGATTTCCAGACGATGGCGATCAACGTCACCAGTTCTTCGTCGACCCTGAACCCGACGGTGACGGTGTATGAGGGGGGCTTGGACGGCGGGTCGCCGGCGGCACTGGCGAACCCGAACTCAAACCTGCTGCGGATCGGGTTTAATGATGACATTTCGGTTTCGGACCGGAACGCGCAGGTTTCGTTCCCGGTGTCGCCGAATCGGACAAGCGCTGGCCGGACGTTCCGGTATTACTACGTGGTGGTGAGCGGTTCGGACAGGAATGTTGATTACGGGAACTACCAGGTCACGGTGACGTTCCCGGCGACGGACGACCACCCGGACGCGGGCGAGTTCACGTTCGCGGACACGATCGCGGTGGACACGGCCACGGGGGCGGGGACGGCGACGGGTCGGACCGAGTCGCTGGCGGACACGGATCTGTTCAAGTTCACGGCCCCGGCTGGCGGCGAGGCGGGGGTGGTGGTGACGCGGCCGACGGGGAGCACGGCGATCCCGAGGGTGACGATCATCGATCTTTCGACCGGCTCTGCGGTGGTGATCGGGACGGGCACGGCGAGCGAGAACGGGGTGAACTTCAACCCCGCGGACACGGGTATTTTCCAGGTGGGCCGCAGTTCGGTGTACTACGTGCTGGTGGAGAACACGGGGGGCCGATTCGGGCAGTACACGGTGAGCGTGGGCGCTCCGGCGGTGGATGATTACCCGAACATCGGGGAGTTTTCGCTGGCGTATGAGATCCCGCTGGTGACGTCGACAGGCGACGGGACGCTGGGGAGTGGCGTGGTGGGGGATTTGACAAACCCGCGGCTGCAACCCAGCAACGACACGGACCTGTTCAAGTTCCGGCCGATCGATGACGGTCCGGTTGCGATTTTGGTGAGCAGCTTCTCGGGTTCGGTGGGGCGGTTTGCGCCGCGGATCCGGATCTTTGACGTGAGCGGGAACCTGCTTCCGGGCGGCGATGTTTCGGCGACCGGGATCCCGAGCACGAACAACCCGTCGCAGGTCACGTTCACATTTACGAACGGTCTGCAGGGCGTGACGTACTTCATCTTGGTGTCGGCGGTGAACGGCTTGGCACCGCCGGCGACGCTGACGGGCGAGTACAGGGTGTTCGTGGACACGTTCTCGACTACGGGCGGGGACGGGAGCGATCCTGGCGAGATCAATTTCAGCTCTCCGAGCGCGTTGAACCTGAGCCCGCGCACGGGCGACGGCTTTGCGACCGACCTGATCAACGCCCCCGGTGATAGAGACCTCTTCACGTTCACGCTGCCCGCGGGCGCGAACGGTCAGGCGTTCGTGCAGGTTGTGACGCCGGGCGGTTCGATCTTGGACGCGGCGGTGACGATCCTGAACGCTCCGAGCGAGGTGTCGGTGGTGACGAGCGATTCGGCGGGCATCCCCGGCGCGACGGCGAACGCGAGGTTCACGAGCGTTGGCGGGCAGCAGTACTGGGTGATCGTGACCGGTCTGGGTGCGGGAGTGGGGGCGTACACGCTACGTGTGAACACCCAGCCAGCGTTACAGTACCTGTACTACCCCGAGGGCTATGCCAGCCCGGCGATCCGCGAGTTTGTGTCTATCTCGAACAACAACACCAGCGCGGTGACGTATTCGATTCTCGCGTACTACGAGGACGGATCGGCGCCGACGGTGCTCGTGAATCAGGCGGTGATCGGGGCGGGCTCGCGCAGCGGCATCACAACCAGTGACGCCGCCAACGGGACGTTTAACGGGCTTAAGCAGTTCACGCCGTATTCGCTGGTGATCCAGTCCACCGGCCCGCTGGGGGCGACGCTGGCGCATTACGATTTCAGCAGCACGGTTGGCGATAGCTTCAGCGAGACGCTGAGCCCCGAATGGACGTTCGCGCGGGTGGAGCGGAATCCGGGCGCGGTGAGTGACTTCATCGTGTACTACAACCCCAACACGTTCGCGGTGCAGGTGACGTTTACGGCCTACACGGCGACCGGGGCGTTTACTTCGGTTGTGCAGACCGTGCCGGGGCTGCAGCGTTTCGGGCTGAGCATCAACGATGTTTCGAACCTCCCGAACGGGATCTTCGGGATGAGGCTGACGGCGGTGCCGGTGAACAGCGCCGATGCCTCGAACTTCCTGGGGATCACGGCGGCGTTGTCGCACTATGACGCCGCGAATCGTGGCGGGTTCGGGTTTATAGGAGACTCCGAGGGCGGTTCGACGACGGGGGCGATCGCGTCGCTTACCAACGGCGATTCGGTCACGGGCGAGGTCGTCATCCTCAACGCGACGTCGGCCGCGGCGATTGTAAATCTCTCGGGCAAGTACCTGACCACGGGTTTGCCGGACCTGATCCGCACGCTGACGATCCCCGCGTTCGGGCAGCTCGTGCTTCGCGGCACTGACCTGAACCTGGTGAGGAATCAGACGGTCGGACTGCGGTTTGACTCCAACGTGCCCGTGAGCATCACGGCCAGTCAGCGTCAGAACGGCGAGGCGGACGCGACCTCGACGGCGGTGGAGGGTGCGACGTCGTTCTTCTTCGGCGACGGGTTCGTGAACACCGCGCTGGCTGGTTCGTTCTACTTCGAGACGCTCGCGTTCTACAACCCGACGGGCCAGGCCACGACGGCGACGGTCCGGCTGCTGTTCTCGGGCGTGAACGACTTCATCACGGTGAGCGTGCCGATCGCCGCTCGCGGGTTCGCGCAGCTCAAGTTGCACGAGCTTCCGCAGTTGATCGTGGATCGGCCGGGGCTGAACTTCTATTCGATCCAGGTGGACTCGATCGTCCCGATCGCGGCGACGCTGACACACTACGACTTGTTCCTGGGCGGTGGGTGGACGACCAACGGTGTGCCGCTGGGCCTGACCAATTCGTTCGGCTCGATCGTGTGAACGAGGCGAACGAGCGGATCCGCGTTCCGCTGAACATTCGACTATTGAGGGGCGGGCTTTCCCGCCCCTTTTTCATGGATGCGTTGTGCGAGATACTCGTGCGAGGGACTTGCGGATTGGGCTACTTTGGTGCTTCGCGTGAGATTATCTTCCAAAGTTGATCGAGCTGGACGGTGGTCATTCCGTTGTCGTGGGACGAGCCCGGGGCGAGGAGCGAAACGCGAAGTTCTTCAAGGGCCCAGCGGTAGCGATCGATGAGCGGAGGGAATCGGCCTCGTTGCATGGCCCATTCCCCTGCCCCGAGGTTGACCGCGGCGGCTGCCCTTCGCGCGAGAGGGAGCGGGGCCTTGGAGTTGGCCTTGGTATTGGAGTTGGCCTTGGTGTTGGAAGCGGTGGGCGAGGACGGATTGGATTCGCGATCGCTCTCGCTTGTTGTTTCGGACTCGGCCGCCGCTCGTTCGCGAGACATCTCGGCCGCGACCCAGCCCGTGAAGCGTTTCCAATGAGGGGTGAATTTACGCAGCGAGGTTGACTCGGCCTGGGAGCCGTCTTCGCGGAGCGAGAGGAGCCGGAGCCGCATCGCCTCGACGTAGCGCGGGTAGTTCTGGAGATGTTCCCAGGTGACGAGCGAGAGAAAGCCTTGCGGCATGAGGTACGCGGCGTGCTCGCGGATATCGGCGATGCTCTCGGCCCAGAGGCGTGGCGTGCCGCTGGCGAGACGCTGCGCGACTCGGGCGCGAGGTTCAAGGAAGCTGGCGACGGTGTCGCAGACCTCGCGGGCGACGGAGGAGAGGCGGCCCCAAGAGTTCGCGCGGCGCGACTCGAAGTCTGATTGAGAACGGAGCGGGGGCTCGCCGTCGAGGAACGTTCGCTCGGCGATGATGCTCGTGACGTGGTCGCGGAGATCACGTTCGCTGCCGAAGAGGCTGAACTGTTTAGTCATGTCCTTCCATTGCGGGTGGGCATTGAGGTAGTAGCCGACCTCCTCGTGGCAGGCGATGGAGTAGAGGCGGCGTGCGCCGAGGTTGGTGTGCAGGCGTGCTTGGCGTGCGGAGGCGAGGAGGGTGAGGGCCGCGGAATCGCCGCGGTCGGTGAGTGCCGGGTGGGCAACGACGGCAGTGCCGTTGTGTTCGGTTTCGATCGAGTCGGGGAGGTTTCCAAAGTCCCAAGTGGTGAGGCCGGGGCGTTCGAAGCGGTGACGTTCGCGTGCGGCGCGAGCTTTTTCGGCGCGAGCTTGGAGGCGTTGTTGGAGCGCGGCGAGGTCTCGGTCGGCGGCGATCTCTCGGCCTTGGTGATCGATGATGCGGATGCGAGGGCGGAGATGATCGGGGAGAGATTTGAAGGACCACGCGGTTAGATCGACGTGGAGCGTGAAGAGGATTTCAATCGCTTCACTCATCGAGCGCGGCAGCGAGCCTTCGCGGAAGGTGATCGATGCGGCGAGCGTAGTGGCGATGTGAGAGAGAGTTCCTTTGGCGTCGATCGCGGCACGCTGAGCCTTGGGCAGAGACTTGATGAGAGCCTGGATGATGTCAGGGAGGATCCCGGGCACGGCCCATTGGGTTGAATCGGTGGTGATTTCGTGCAGGTTTTCTAGAGAAATGGTGATGGTGAGGCCGTCCTCGTCCTTGCCTGGGGCGAGGGCGAACTCGAGCGGGCAGAGCACCGGTTGGTTGCTGGGGCCGAGCGTGATGGAATCGGGGAAGAGCGTTGGGTCGAGCGCGTGGCGGGCGTCGAGGCGGAGAAGATCTTCGACGGAGAGCGTGAGGAGTCGCGGGTTGTTCTTTTCAGCGCCCGCTCGCCAAGATTCGAAGGCTGTTGGTTCGGCGATGTGATCGGGGATTCGAGATTTGAACCAGTTGGCGAGCTGGTCCTCGTCGATGAGCGCGTCGCGGCGGCGTAAGCGTGCGGCGGCGGCGCGGGCTTGTTCGTGGGCTTCACGGTTGTGGCGCATGAACGGTGCGTCGAGGTTCCACTTTCCTTGGGCGAGCGCTTCGCGGATGAAGATGGTGCGAGATTTCTGCGGATCGTGGGGAGCGAGGTCGGTGCGGCGGCGCGGGACAACGACGATGCCGCTCATGCTGAGGCGCTCCCACGCGGCGGGCTGGCCGGTGTCGGCGTCGAGGTGCGGGTCGGTGATCTGGTGACGGAACATGTGGGCAGCGAGCTGTTCGATCCAGTCGGGATCGATCTTGGCGACGGTGCGCGCGTAGAGGCGTGTGGTCTGGACGACCTCGGCGGCCATGATCCACTTCGGGCCTTTTTTGAACAACGCGGAGCCGGGGAAGATCTGGACGACGTTTCCGCGGACGCCGCGGTAATCGAAGGAGCCGTCGCCCTCGCGGCAGGCGACGTTGGTAATGAGGCCGGTGAGGAGGGCGCGGTGGATTGCGTCGTCGGTTGCGAGCTTGAGTGATCGCTGGAGCTTGAGTTCTTGGGCGATGTCGGCGAGCTGGCGGGCGGTTTCGGACCACTCGCGCATGCGGGTAGGTGAGAGGAAGTGATCGCGGCACCAGGCGACGAGCGAGCCTTGGGAAAGTGAATCGGCGGCGTGGGTGTACTGGTCCCAGAGTTTGAGGAGCGAGAGAAAATCGCTGGATTCGTGCCGAAAGACGGACTGGGCGCGGTCGGCGTCGTCTTGGCGGCTCATGGGGCGTTCGCGTGGGTCCTGAATGGAAAGAACGGCGGAGAGGGCGATGAGTTCGTTCAGAGATTGTTCGTGCTCGGCGGCGAGGAGCATGCGCGCGATGCGCGGGTCGAGGGGGACCTGCGCGAGCGTGGCGCCGATCTTCGTGAGTTTTCCCTCGGGCGACGCTTCGCTGATTGCTCCGAGCTCGAAGAGTGTTTCGTAGCCGTCTTGGATCGCGCGCGGGTCGGGCGGGTCGAGGAAGGGGAAGGTTTCGATGTTGCCGAGCTCGCGGCCCAAGCCCTTCATGCGGAGGATGACGCTGGCGAGGTTGGTGCGTCGGATCTCGGGGTCGGTGAAGGCGGGGCGTGCGTCGAAAGAGTCTTTGCTGTAGAGGCGGACGCAGACGCCCGCGGCCACGCGTCCGCAGCGGCCCGAGCGCTGGTTGGCGGAGGCGCGCGAGATCGGTTCAATGGGGAGAGATTGGATTTTCCTGCTGGGGTCGTAGCGGCTGAGGCGCGCGAGGCCGGTGTCGATCACGAAGCGGATGCCGGGGACGGTGAGGGAGGTTTCGGCGACGTTGGTGGCGAGGATAACGCGCGGTTGGCCGTCGAGGTTGCGATGGAAGATGCGGTCCTGCTCGTCGTTGGTGAGGCGTGAAAAGAGCGGCAGGACTTGCAGATTGAGCTGGCGGCGTGCGATGGCGTCGCCCGCGAGGCGGATCTCGCGTTCACCGGGGAGGAAGACGAGCGTGTCGCCGGGCGGGCCTGAGATGAGGAGGAGTTCTTCGACGGCGTCGGCGATAGATTCGACGTTGATGAAGTCGGTGCGTTCGTCGCTGCTCGATGTTGGGCGGTAGCGTGTTTCGACGGGGAACATTCGGCCCGAGACTTCGATGACCGGGGCAATGAAGGGGCCGCCGAAGTGGTCGCTGAAACGGCGAGTGTCAATGGTGGCGGAGGTGATGATGAGGCGGAGGTCTGGGCGTTTGGGCAGGAGGAGTTTGAGATACCCGAGGAGGAAGTCGATGTTGAGTGAGCGTTCGTGAGCCTCGTCGATGATGATTGTGGAATAGGCGCGTAGTTGTGGGTCGCTGGCGAGTTCGGCGAGGAGGATGCCGTCGGTCATGACCTTGATGGCGGTGCGTGGTGTGGTCTGGTCTTGGAATCGGACCTTGACGCCGACCAGGCCGGGGTTTGGGCCGCCGAGCTTTTCGGAACGTTCTTCGGCGATGCGTGCGGCGACAGCGCGAGCGGCGAGCCGGCGAGGTTGGGTGTGGCCGATGATGCCGGGATGACGGCGGGGCGTCGCCGAGGTGGAACTGTTCGCCAGTTCGAAGAGAATCTGCGGGAGCTGGGTGGTTTTGCCCGAGCCGGTTTCGCCGCAGACGACGACGACCTGATGAGTGCGCACGGCGTCCTCGATTTCGGCGCGACGTTCGAGAATTGGAAGGGTGCCGGGCGGTGAGGGCATGAGTAGGCCAAGCGTACACCGATGGAAGAGTGCGTTGGAACTGAACGAGGGTTTGAGGCGGGCTGAGCGAGGTTACGAGATCTTCACGCAGATTTGATGCAGAATTGGCGGGGCTTTGGTCGTGTTCGGTTAGAATGCGGTTGGCCCGCGCTTCGAGGCGTCGGTTCTGTCTTCCTTACTCTCGGATTCGCGGAGACTTAGAAGAAGGAGCATCTCATGTTCAGCATCGCGCGCGGCATGGTCTGGGTTGGCGGTGGGTGTGCGTTCGTCGGCATATCGGTGTCGAGCGTTTCCGCGCTCGCCGGGCAGGCGGGGGCGGCTTCAGAACCGGCCATCGTGTACCACGGCGAGGCGAAGATGCTGAACTTGGACGCGACGTGCGTGGCTGTTCGGGTTGATCGCTCAGATCGTGGCGTGGCGGCGGCACGCGTGGAAGCAGCGGTGGCCGCGGCGGGTTTGGTTGGCGCTGTAGTCGAGGCGTACCCAATTTCGGGATGGTTTCTAGTTCGGCTTCCGGCGGTGCCGGGCGTCGCGGCGCGTGACTTAAACGCGATTCGCGCGATCGTGGCGGTGATTTCGAGGTCGAGGTTGTACGCGACGCCGGTGTTTATCGATGACTTTGGCGGGCCGTTGTTGATCGCGCCAGACCTGATGGTGGGGTTTGAGCCGGGCACGGCGGCGGGGAAGCGAGACGCGGCGCTCGCGGCGTGCGGCGCGGGGGCGTTGCTCGCGCGAGATTGGAACGAGCTCGCGGGCGTGGACTTTGTCAGCGGTGGATCTCTCGACGGGTTCCGGGTGCTGGCGGTCGCGCGGGCGTTGGCGGCGATGCCGGGCGTTGCGTTCGCGGAGCCTGACACGGTGTTCACGGGGCGGAGCTTGCTGATCCCGAACGATCCGTTGTTCGCGCAGTGCTGGGGATTGCGGAACACGGGGCAGAGCGGCGGGCTGGCGGACTTTGACATGGACGCGGAGGAGGCGTGGGATATCACGGCGGGGTCGTCGAGCGTGATCACCGCGATCATCGATACGGGCGTTGACGTGGCTCACCCAGATTTGAATTTGGTAGCGGGAAACGATTTCACGGGTGCTTCACCGGCGGACGGCACTCCAAAGAACAGCTTTGACAACCACGGGACGGCCGTCGCGGGGTGCGTGAGCGCGAGGATCAACAACGGCTTGGGCGTGGTTGGCGTCGCGCCGGGAACGCGGAGCGCGTCGGCGCGGACGTTTGTTTCCACCAATTCGAGCGGGAACTGGACGAGTTCGGCGAGCTGGACGGTGGATGCGCTGACGTGGGCTTCGACGATCGGCGCGCGAGTGACCAACAACAGCAACGGGTACGGGTTCACGTCATCGGCGATCGAGGCTGCGTATGCGAGCACGCGGAACAATGGGATCGTTCACTTCGCGAGTGCGGGCAATAGCGGCACGTCGGGTTTGGGGTACCCGGCGAGCGTGCCCACGGTGAACGCGGTCGCGGCGACGAACCGGTTCGGACAGCGTGCGAGCTTTAGCACATGGGGGCCGGGGCTGGATTTCTCGGCGCCCGGGCAGGACATCAACTCAACAGATAGGCTGGGGTCACCGGGGTATGTTTCGGGCGATTATGCGGTGGTGAATGGGACGTCGTTCGCGTCGCCGTACACGGCCGGTGTGGCGGCGCTGGTGGTGTCGCAGTGCCCGGGGTTGACAGCGATCGAGGTCGAGCGGGTGATGCAGCGGAGCGCGACTGATTTGGGCGCGCCCGGGTATGAAACGAACTTTGGCTGGGGTCATGTGAACGCACGGGCGGCGCTCGACCTGGTGCGGAAGAACCCGATCGGCACGCAGCCGAGCGAGGCGGTGGTGTGCGCGACGGGGAGCGCGAGTTACTCGATCGCGGCATCGGGCGTGAGTGCGCTGTCGTTCCAGTGGCAATACCGCGGCGGCGTTGCGACAGACTGGATCAACCTCGCGAACGGTGTGAACTCGGTGGGCGGGGAGTTCGTGCTGAATGCGACGGGTGTTTCGACGGTGGCGCTGTCGGTGAACCACTCGCCTTCCGCGTGGGCCAATTCCGGCGAGGTTCGTTGCGTGGTCAGCGGGGTGTGTGCGAGCGTGACGAGCAACGTGGCGGCGCTGAGGGTTTGCGCGGCGGACTTTGACTGCAACGGGTTCCTGGCGGGTGACGACTTTGACCAGTTCGTGGCGGCGTTCGAGCTGGGGGCCGCGAGCGCGGACTTTGACGGCGACGGGTTCGTAACCGGGGATGACTTTGATGCGTTTGTGGCTGCGTTCGGGGAAGGTTGCTAGGGAGCGATCTGAGCGCGCCTTGAGACTGAGCGTGTACACTGACCGTGCCCTTGCTAGCCGGACGGTCGCCCACAGGCGGCGGCGTGGATACAGGCATGGCTGATGTTCGTTCGCTCTCTTTCGCGAGGATTTTCATGATTAAGCTCGGTTTTTACGGAGCCGCTGGCGAAGTGACGGGGTCGTGCTATGTGCTGAGCACGGACCGTGCGCGGGTCATGATCGACATGGGGATGCACCAGGGGGAGCGTGAGGCCGACGAGCATAATCGGCGGATGCCGCCGATTTCCCCCAAGGATCTGGACGCGGTGGTGCTGACGCACGCGCATCTTGATCATTGCGGGCGGCTGCCGCTGCTGACCAAGGGCGGGTTCCGAGGGCGGATCCATTGCACCACGCCGACGGCGGAGGTGACAGGGATCATTCTGCGTGATTCGGCAGCGATCCAGGAGGAGGATTGCAAGCGGTTCAACGCACGGCTGCGGCGTGGAGACGAGCCTTGCGAGGCCCCGCTCTACGACGGTGATGACGTGGCGGGCGCGCTCGAGCGCCTAGAGACGATGGGGTACGAAGAGACCAAGACGATCGCCGAGGGGATCACGATCCGTTTCGTGGATTCGGGGCACATTCTTGGGGCGGCGAGCGTGCTGATGCGGGTGAAGGAAGAGGAGAAGACGCTGACGATCGTTTTCTCGGGGGACGTGGGGATGTCGGGCTCGCCGATTTTGCGTGATCCGACGACGCCGACGCCAGCCGACGTGGTGCTGCTGGAATCGACGTACGGCGACCGTGACCATCGATCGCTGACGGAGACGCGCGATGAGTTCCTGGGGATCTTGCAAGAGTCGCAGGCGAGCGGGGGCAAGGTGCTGATCCCGGCGTTCGCGGTCGGGCGGACGCAGGACCTCGTGTTCCATATCGGAGAGTTTCTGCGGGCGGGGAAGCTTAAGGCGGCGCGCGTCTTTGTGGATAGCCCGATGGCGACGTCGGTGACAGACTTATACAAGCGGCATCCGGAGGTGTACGACGAGCGGGCGAAGGAACTGCTTAAGAACAGTGGCTCTCCGCTGAGTTTCCCGGGGCTGACGTACACGAGGACGAGCGAGGAATCGCGCAAGCTCAACAACGCTCAGGGGGCGATGGTGATTATTTCCGCGAGCGGCATGTGCACGGGCGGGCGGATCGTGCACCACCTGTTCCATCACCTGGCCAATCCGAGCACGCACGTCGTCATCGTGGGGTACCAGGGGCATGGGACGCTGGGGCGGCGGCTGGTTGATGGGGCCAAGTCGGTGCGGATCTTCCGTGAAGAGGTGCGGGTTGGTGGGAAGGTCCACACGCTGGGCGGGTTCTCGGCGCACGCGGGGCAGTCGGGGCTGCTGAAGTGGGCCGAGCCGTTTCGAGCGAGCAAGCCGCGGGTGTTCCTGACGCACGGGGAAGACGGGCCTCGCGCGAAGCTGCGAGACCAGTTGGCGGGCCAGCTCGGGCTGACAGCGTCGCTGCCAGCGTATGGGGACGAGGTTGAGCTGACGTCGCTGGCTCGGTAGCGAGCGGTGAGGTATCGTTCGCTGTTCGTTTTTTTCGTGTGTCGACTTTGAAAGCAGAAGGGGACCGCATGTCACAGACCACTCGCCTTCTCGCGTTCGCGGGGAGCTCGCGCAAGGATTCGTTCAACAAGATTCTCGTAAAGGTGGCGGCGAGCGGCGCTCGCGCGGCCGGAGCGGACGTGACGTTCCTGGATCTGAAGGACTATCCACTGCCCATCTTTGACGAAGACTTGGAAAAGGCTCAAGGGTTGCCGGAGAACGCGAAAAAGCTCAAGAAGATGTTTATCGAGAGCCACGGGTTCCTGATCGCGTCGCCAGAGTACAACAGCTCGATCTCGGGTTTGCTCAAGAACACGATCGACTGGTTGTCGAGGCCCAACGAGGGGGAAGCCTCGCTCGCGGCGTTCCAGGGGAAGGTGGCGGCGCTGTTGAGCGCTTCGCCGGGCGCATTGGGCGGGCTTCGCGGGCTGGTTCACCTTCGGTCGATCTTGGGCAACATCGGGGTGATCGTGCTGCCGGAGCAGATCGCGGTAAGCAAGGCGCAAGAGGCTTTCGCGGGGGACGGCCGGCTGATTGACAGCAAGCGACATGGGATCGTGGAAGAAATCGGGAAGAAGGTCTTCGTTACCGCTTCCAAGCTCTTGGCATGATCGGGCAAGCATTTTCTTCAATCGTGTTCGGTTCCGATGCCGCGTATTTGTACAACGAACCTCGGGCGCAGAGGTGTCGATGTATCGGAGAATCCAACGCTCGCTCGTAGGGTTCGCCTCCGCTCACGCGATGCTCGATCATGAACCGTATACGAGTGGTTTTAGAGCTGTGCCAGGAACCGCACGTCGTTGCCGAAGAGCAGGCGGATGTCGGGGATGCCGTACTTGCTCATGGCGAGGCGTTCGACGCCAAAGCCGAAGGCAAAGCCGGTCCACTGCTCGGGGTCGATGCCGCAGGCTTGGAAGACGGCCGGGTCGACCATGCCGCATCCACCAAGCTCCATCCATTTCTTTGGTGAGTCGGGTGTGAGGCGGACGTTGATCTCGAACTGGGCGGAGGGCTCGGTGAAGGGATAGAAGGTAGGCGTGAAGCGGATCTCGGCGTCGCTGCCGAAATAGGCGCGGACGAACTGAAAGAGCGTGGTTTTCAGGTCCGCCATGGACACGCCGCGATCGACGTAAAGGCCTTCGATCTGGTGGAACATGAAGGAGTGGGTGGCGTCCACGGTGTCGGGGCGGTAGACGCGGCCCGGCGACACGATCTTGACCGGCGGGCCCCAGCCCTTGGCGATGGCGTCTTCGAGCACGCGGATCTGAACGGTGCTGGTCTGTGAGCGGAGCATGCGCGGCATGAGATTGGTGCGCGGGTCGTCGACGTAGAAATTATCGATCGGGTCGCGAGCGGGGTGGCCTTGGGGGATATTGAGCTTGGCGAAGTTGTGCTCGTCGTCTTCGAGCTCGGGGCCGTCGGCGACAGCGAAGCCCATTCGGGCGAAGACATCGACGAGCTCGTCGCGTACGCGGGTGAGGATGTGGCGTCGGCCGACGGCCGAGCTGGTGATGAGGCCGGGCTCGGTCATATCGATCTGCGCGGCCTGGACCTTTGCGGGCGCGTCCGGGCCGAGCGCGGCTTTGCGTGCATCGAGGGCGGCTTCGAGCGTGGCCTTGACTTGGTTGAGGCGCTGGCCGACGGCGGGCTTCTGGTCCTTTGGTACATCTTTGAGCCCGGCCATGGCGGCTTTGAGCTTGCCAGAGTTGCCTAAATAGGCCAGCCGCCAGGTTTCGAGCGCGGCGGCGTCGGCGGCGCTGGCGAGTTGAGCGGTGGCGGTGGATTCAAGAGTATTCAGAGCGTCAATCATGCGAGGAGAGTGTAGACCCGCGTAGAATCTGCGTTGCTGCGTGCGGACCCTCGAGAGCTGCTGAAAAGCGTGGAAAATTGCATGGGCCGGGACCGGCACAGGCTGCGTGGCCGCGTGCGCGGGCTGGATTCAGCGCTGCGGCAGGGGCGGGCGGGGGATGATTCGATCCGGCGGGTGGTCGAGGAGATCGAGCGATCGGCGGAGATCCGGCGGCGGCGGCGGGAGCAGGTTCCGAAGATCACGTTTCCCGAAGAGCTTCCGGTGGTGGCGCGGCGGAAAGAAATCGCGGACGCCATCGCGGCCAACCAGGTTGTGGTGCTGTGCGGGGAGACGGGGTCCGGGAAGACCACGCAGTTGCCGAAGATTTGTTTGGAGCTGGGGCGCGGCGTGGCGGGGATGATCGGGCACACTCAGCCGCGGCGGATTGCGGCGCGAAGCGTGGCGACACGGCTGGCGCAGGAGCTTGGCGTGCGGATGGGACGCTCCGTCGGTTTTAAGGTTCGCTTCGGCGACCAGACCAGCGAGGACACGCACATCAAAGTGATGACCGACGGCATTCTGCTCGCGGAGACGCAGGGCGATCGGTTTCTGGACGAGTACGACACGCTGATCATCGACGAGGCGCACGAGCGATCGCTGAATATTGATTTTCTGCTGGGGTACATCAAGCAGCTGCTGCCGCGCAGGCCCGAGCTGAAGGTGATCATCACGTCGGCGACGATCGACCCGCAGCGGTTCAGTCGGCACTTTGACAACGCGCCGGTGATTGAAGTATCGGGACGGACGTACCCGGTCGAGGTGCGGTATCGGCCTTTGATGCAAGAGAGCGGCGAGCAACTCGATGTGGAAGAGGCGATCCATCACGCGGTGGACGAGCTGGAGGAGGCGGACCTGCACGGGCCTGCGCCGGGGCAGGGAGATATTCTGATTTTCTTGAGCGGTGAGCGTGAGATCCGCGAGACGGCCGAGTCGCTGCGGAAGCGGGGGATGCTCAACACGGAGGTGATCCCGCTGTACGCGCGGCTGACGGCGGCGGAGCAGATGCGGGTTTTTCAGCCGCATTCTGGACGGCGGATCGTGCTGGCGACGAACGTGGCGGAGACGTCGTTGACGGTGCCGGGGATCCGGTACGTGATCGATCCGGGCGAGGCGCGGATCAGCCGGTACAGCGCGCGAACGAAGGTGCAGCGGCTGCCGATCGAGGCGATCTCGCGGGCATCGGCTGACCAGCGCAAAGGGCGGTGCGGGCGGCTGGAGGCGGGCGTGTGCATCAGGCTGTTTTCCGAGCAGGATTACGCGGAAAGGCCTGCGTTTACAGACCCGGAGATCTCGCGGACGAATCTGGCGAGCGTGATTTTGCAGATGAAATCGCTACGGCTAGGGCCGGTGGAGGAGTTCCCGTTTGTGGAGCCGCCCGACTCGCGGATGATCCGGGATGGGTACGAGACATTGCGTGAGCTGCGCGCGGTGGACGAGAAGGGGGAGCTGACGAAGCTGGGCGCGGAGCTAGCGCGGCTGCCGATCGATCCGCGGATCGGTCGCATGATCCTGGAAGCGCACCGCGAGAACGCGCTGAGTGACGTGCTGGTGATCGCGGCGGCGCTGTCGATCCAGGACCCGCGTGAGAGGCCGATGGATGCGCAGGACGCCGCGGACCGCGCGCACGCGGAGTACAAGGACGAGGACTCGGACTTCGCGGCGCTGCTGAAGTTGTGGAAGGTGTACCACGACGAGGGGCGGCACCTGGGCACCGGGAAGTTGAGAAAGTGGTGCCGCGAAAGGTTCCTGTCGTTCACGAGGCTGAGGGAATGGGGCGAGGTTCGGCAGCAGCTTGATTCGCTGGTGACGGAGATGGGGTACCGGGCGGCGCACAAGCCGTCGGAGTATGGGGCGCTGCACCGCTCGTTGCTCGCGGGGTTGTTGACCAGCGTCGGGCTGCGTTCGGCGGAATCGGCGGAGTATGCGGGCGCGCGTGGGACGAAGTTCAACATCTTTCCGGGATCGGGGCTCTTCAAGAAGGGGCCTCAATGGATCATGGCGTCCGAGATCGTGATGACGACGAAAATGTACGGGCGGACGGTGGCGAAGATCCAGCCGGAGTGGGTCGAGCAGTTGGCGTCGCACCTGATCCAGCGTTCGCACACCGACCCGCGCTGGGATGCGACGGCCGGGCAGGTGTTCGCGTCGGAACGTGTGACGCTATTCGGATTGGAACTGGTGGCCAAGCGGCGGGTGCTCTATGGCGCGGTTGAGCCGGTGAAGGCTCGCGAGGTGTTTATTCATCACGCGCTCGTCGAGGGCGAGATTCGCTCGCGCGGGCGTTTTCTTGAGTACAACGCGGGGCTGCTCGAGGAAGTACGCAAGATCGCGGCCAAGGCGCGGCGGACCGACCTGATTGTTGAAGCAGAGGCTCGCTACGCATTCTTTGATCGCGTGATTCCTCCGGACGTGAACGGCACGCAGAGGTTCGAGGCTTGGCGACAGCACGCGGAGAAGTCGGATCCGCGCGTCTTGTTCATATCGCGCGAGGACCTGTTGGTTGAGGCGCCCGCTGAGGTGACCGCGGAGCAGTACCCGGATCGTGCTGCGGTGGGCGACGGGATCGTTCCGCTCGACTATGTGTTCGATTCGGCGAGCCCGTCCGATGGCGTGACGCTCACGCTGCCGGTGCAGATCCTGGCGCAGGCGGACGCGGACGGGGCAGAGGCGTTGGTGCCCGCGCTGCATCGAGAGCGGGTTCGCGCGCTGGTGCGGTCGCTCCCCAAGGGGGTTCGCAAGTACATCCCTGACGCGGTGGTCAGCGAGGCGGCCGAGGCGATTCGTCGGCGGCGCGGGACGACTGTGGAGTTGCTCGCCGAGGAGTTGTCAAAGCGGCTAGACGTGCGGGTTTCTCGCGATGATTTCAACCTCGCGTCGGTGCCGCAGCACCTATCGATGAACTTTCGTGTGATTGATTCGAGCGGGCGGGAATTGGCGCGAGGCCGCGACCTGGTCGCGATTCGCAAGGAACTCGGGCCTCGGATCCGATCGGGCCTGACCGCGGGGAGCGGGACCGCGTGGGTGCGCGACGGGCTTGTGAACTGGGACTTTGGAGACCTGCCCGAGCACGTCAACGTCGAGCGTGGCGGGATGGTGCTGCGCGGCTATCCGGCCTTGGTCGATGTTGATGGCGTCGCGGGGCTGCGGCTCTTCGATTCGGCGGAGGCTGCGCGAGGCGCGATGCACGCGGGGGTGCGTCGGTTGCTGGCGGCGCGAGCCCGAGACGAGATCAGGCATCAGATTCGGACGATGCCGGGGCTGGGTCGGATGAATCTTCACTATTCGACGATCGGTTCCGCGGCTCAGCTCTCGAACGATCTCGCGGGCATGGTTGCCGAGCGTGCGTTCCTGACCCCGCCACTTGAGATCAGGAACGCGGCGAGGTTTGAAGCGGCGCTGACGGCGGGTTGGAAAGGGATCGCCCGCGCGGCGCGAGAGGTCGCTGCGGTCGCGGAACCGATCCTTGCCGGGTTTCACGCCGTGTCACTGCAGGTCGGCGCGTTCACCGCCGGTTCGTTTGCCGCGACGATGCGCGACGTTCAGAATCAGATGACGCACCTTTTCGCGCGAGGGTTCTTTCTCTCGACTCCGCCGGAGCGGCTCGCGCAGTTTCCGCGGTATCTCGCGGCGATCCAGACGCGGCTCTCTCGGTTGGGGAACACCGGCCTAGAACGTGATACTCGACAGTGCCAAGACCTGCTGCCGCGCTGGCAGAGGTACTTTGAGGCAACGCGAGCCGAACGCACGGTTCGGGTCAACGAAGAGCAGCTCGTGTTGTATCGGTGGATGATCGAAGAGTGGCGGGTGTCGCTCTTTGCGCAAGAGATCGGCACGTCGATGCCGGTTTCGGCCAAGCGCGTTGATGAGCAGTGGGAGCGAGTGGTGGGGCCGTGATCAGCCGTGTTTGGCCCTGATCGCTGTAGGCCAGACCTCGCGATTCGCCGTGTCCGAACTGTCTATCTCAAACTTGGCGGAGCGAAAGCCCGACGCAAAGCACTGAGATCAGTAGAAACGAACTTAGCGCGGCACGCTCTTAACGCCCAAGCACTGAAACAAAGAAGGCCGTGCGTTCTTGAGGGGACCGGCCTTCCGCGGCTGGATGCGACCGCGCGGGAGATGCTGAAAAGCGTGGAAATGGGCCTGGACGGACTCGAACCGTCGACCTCGCCCTTATCAGGGGCGCGCTCTAGCCAACTGAGCTACAAGCCCGATTCGGCACCGAGGCTGGCGACCGGGGGGGGAGTATACGGCCGGTGGGGGGTGCGTGTCACGTTCGAGCCGAGGCGAATGACCAATCTCGTTTTCGTCGTCCGTTTCCCCGCTTTTTCTCCAGCCCGCTTCAGATTCCCAACGCCTGCGCGTCTCGGTCCGTCAGCAGGCCGCCGTCTGACCGCTGCTTCACGGTCTCATCGCGTTTCCACGAGCGATCGCAGCGGGGTTCGCTTCGCAGGTCGAGCACCACGGTCTCGCCGGCCTTGGCGTCCAGAGACACTCGGCTCACGCCCAGCAGGTCTGCCAAGTCAACCGGGTCGAACCTCGCGAGCGAACCGTCGAGGTCGGGCATGACGACGCCCATGTCCAGCGGGTTCTCCGGGAGACCCGAAGTGGAACCCGAATTGGAACCCTGTCCGCCACCGCCGGTCGCGGCTCGCGCTCGCTCCATCGACTGCATCGCCTTGTCCCGAGCCGCCATCGCCTTGGGCCAACGTGCGTCCGTGCCGACCTCGAACTTGCGGATGAACTCGCCGAGGTGAACGGTGGTCGCGTCGTCGTTGTGCGCACATTTCCAGAGCGACCGGAACGCCTCGTCGGCCGTGTGTACGAGGATCGGCGCGAGCAACCGGCACAGCCCGTCGGTCAGGTCCCAGATGGTGGACTGGCAACGCCGACGGCGTGGCGAATCGACCTTGTCGCAGTACAGCCTGTCCTTCACGGCTGCGAGGTACACCGACGACAACGTGTCGTTGCAGAAGTTGTAGATCGCCTGCTGCGCGGTCCTGAACTCGAACGCTTCGTACGCGGCGAGGACCGTGCCTGCGAGAGTGTTGTATTCGCCCAGCACCCACGCGTCGATCGACGTCGGCGGGTACGACTTCAAGTCCACACAGTGCCCGGCCTGAGCCTTGCCGCTAGGGTCGCACGAGGGCGTGAAGTCCGCGAGGTTGCTGAGCAGGAACTTGAGCGTGTTGCGGACTTTTCGGTAACTCTCGCCAGCCACGCCGAAGAAGTCACGATCGACCTTGATGTCGTTTTCGTAGGCGAGCGACGCGACCCACCACCGGCACACGTCCGCGCCGAAGTCTTTGAGAAGATCCTCGACGTTGAGCGTGTTGCCGAGCGACTTGGACATCTTTCGACCGTCTTTGTCCACCATAAAGCCGTGCGTCAGCACCGTCGCGAACGGCGGGTACCCCGTTGCGCCCAAGCACGGCAGCAGCGAGGACTGGAACCACCCGCGGTGCTGGTCGGATCCTTCGAGGTACAAGTCCACGAACGCGGGCTTGCCGTCGGCCTTGGGATCCCACGCCAGCTTCCGCTCACGCATCACCGCGTTCCACGACGAGCCGGACTCGAACCACACATCAAGGATGTCAGGGCCTTTCTTGAGCGTGCTGAACAGATGTGCTTCTGGCTCACGCGTGAGATCTTTCAGCACCGCTGGCGCGGCCGGATCACTGCCCGCGTCGTAGTACTTCAAAAGCTCCTCGGCCTCGGCCGTGAACCAGATATCCGAACCCTTCTCGCGCACGAGCTTCGCGACCGCACGGATCGACGCCGCGGTCATCAGGGTCGAGCCGTCGGGAAGCACGAAGGCCGGGATCGGCAGTCCCCAGGCACGCTGGCGCGAGATGCACCAGTCGGGGCGAGATTCCAGCATCCCGCGCATCCGGTTCCGTCCCCACTCGGGAACAAAGTTGATGCGATCGCCCTTGCGGTCTGTGTTGGGCTCGCTGGCCGCCTGGAGCGCCATCTGCCGGAGCGTTTTCTGCTCGCGCTTGGTCGGCTGATCGACGCGCACGAACCACTGCTCGGTGGCGCGGAAGATCACCGGCGTCTTGCCGCGCCAGTCGTGCGGGTAGCTGTGCGTGAACTTGTGCGCGTAGAAAAGATGCCCGCTGTTCTTGATGTGATCGACGACTTTCTGGTTCGCATCCCAGATTGTGATGCCGCGCAGCCAGTCGGGTGCTGTGGCGTCGTAGGTGCCGTCGTGCTTGACCGGGCAGTAGACCGGGAGGCCCCAGCGCAGGCCGGTCTGGTAGTCCTCGGTGCCGTGGCCGGGCGCGGTGTGGACCAGGCCGGTGCCGTCTTCGAGGGTGACGTAGTCGGCGGGGAGGATGGTGAACACCGATGCCGAGGCTGAAGACGCCACGAACGGGTGCCGGTACCTCAGCCCCAGCAGTTTCTTGCCGAGCGTTGTCGCGATCACTACGACGTCCTCGGCCTTCGCGGCCTGAGTCACGCGCTCGATCGCGTCGCGGGCCATCACCGTCACGTTGCCGTCGACGTAGACCAGCGCGTACTCGAACTTCTCATTGACCGCGATCGCCAGGTTGGCTGGCAGCGTCCACGGCGTGGTGGTCCAGATCATGAAGGAAGGGCGGACACCGGGCCGAACTCCCGGCTTGGGAAGCTTGGACGCGGCCTCGTCGCCCGCTTCTTCTGGTCCGTCCGTGCTGTCTTCTTCGCGTTGCTCTGTCTCCTCCTCTGACCCCTCTGTGTTGATGTCTTCAGGCAACCCGAACGCGTCGTACACCTTTCCCGCGTCGTCGGCCTCGAAATCCACGTAGATCGAAAGATCCTCGCGGTCGTAGTACTCAAGCTCTGCCTCGGCCAGCGCCGTCTCGTTAGCGATCGACCAATGCACCGGCTTGAGCGCTCGCGCGACGAGCCCCTGCTCCATCAAGCCAGCCAACACTTCCAGCGTCGCGCCCTCGAACGTCGGTGCCATGGTCATGTAGGGGTGCTCGTAGTCGGCCATCGTCAGCAGCCGGACCATCTCCGCCGCCTGCAGTTTGATGTACTTCTCGGCGGACTTCTGGCATTCGCGTCGAACGGCCATGCGGCGTTGAGCCTCGGTCAGCGATTTCAGCTTCTCAGCTTTGGCCGCGTTCCCGGCCTCCATCATCTCGGTCATCACCTTGTGCTCGATCGGCAGCCCGTGGCAGTCCCAGCCGGGGATGTACGAGCAATCAAGGCCCGCCATCGTCTTGGTGCGTACGACGAAGTCTTTGAGGCACTTGTTCATGAGGTGCCCGAGGTGGATGCCGCCGTTGGCATAGGGCGGGCCGTCGTGGAACACATAGCGGTCACGCCCGGCGCGGGCGGCTCGGACCTTCTCGTACAGCTTCATCTGCGACCACCGCTTCACGCTGGCTGGCTCATTCTGCACGAGGTTGGCCTTCATGGGAAAGAGGGTCTGCGGCAGGTTCAACGTGGCCCGGTAGGGGCTCTTACCCGGGCCCTTATCGCCGCCCTTGTCGGTGCTCTTTTCGGCGCCCGCGCCCTCGGCCTTGTTCGGCGGTGTGGTGAGCGGTTGCACAGCGGGGTGGTGAGCGGATGAGGCGGGTTGGTTCGTCTGGTTCATGGTGTGCTCGTGAGACCTTGGCTCGGCCTCCGGTTCAGCCCGGGGGCGAGTTGGTGATGGTATCGGTGTGATGGTGAGATTTCGGGGCAACGTCGGCGCGCGATCGCGCAGCGACCGACAGGAACCGTCAGCCCCCCGGGATGGGAAGCGTCGGTTGGCAGATGCCCCGCAAGGTTGAAAGCAGGATCACGCGATTCGCAAGTTGCGGGCGAGAAGGAGCCCGGACGCGAGTCCACCGATCCGCCCCTCGCGGGGCGTTCTAATTCGTGCCGCGATGAGCGGGAGACGGAAGGTGGCTGAAGCTGTGATCAAAGAAAGCATGAGGAATACAAGCGAAAATCGACCGGTTTGAAAGGTCACATGGCTAGTTCAAAGATCGTTTGCGACCGCAGGAACATACCGGTCTGGGCGATCAGATGGTACGCCTGGATGTGAACCTGGTCCTTGTGAGGCTGGACATCAACGACACTGAGACATTTTCCACCGTGGTCGCGCCACTCGTGGATCTGGGCCGAATTGACCTTGGCGAACTGGAGGTACTCGTCGCAGGCCGACACATAGGCGTGGTCGGAAAGGGTCTCTGTCTGCACGGCCGTCATGTAGTTGGCGTGGTCGCGTTTGAAGGCGTGATCGAACTCGTGCTCGCCGGTACACAGGAACGCGTTGACGATACCGGTCTGGGGCAGCTCGTGAGAATGGTCCGCGACCAGTTCGCTGGCGCACAGGCCTTTGTGCTCGAAGCGCAGAAGGTGCGAGCCGTTCATGAGCCAAGACTCGAGTTCGTAGTCGTTCATTTTCTTGACCTGCCGCGACTTGAGCGGAAAGAACTCGGGGTGGATCGCGCGGTTGTAGAGGACGACTTGATAGAGTTGAAGTCCGCTCGGTTTCAACGAATTGGTCATGGCTGGTCTTTCTGGCTGAACTTTCCGGATGGACGTGGTGCGGGACAAAGGCCCCCAGATTTCAAGAGGCTCGAGATGGGTGAGATCGGGACGCGGTTGCGCGGCGCGAGTTTCCGGCAACAAAGTTTCCAAGAAGCGAGATGCCAATCTGAGCGAAGCTCGTCTCGCGAGCGGTCCGGAGAACCCGGCCGCGAGAAACCATAGTGCATCGCTGTGCAGTGATAGCGAGCATTGAGTCGAAAAGATGACGAGAAAGAACTTGGGCCATGGCGTGCCGAACAAGCATTGAAAATGACAGAACTCAAGAACCCGAAAACGCTGAATGAGGCTCAAATACCGACCGAAAAACGAACATGACTCGGAATCGACACGTTTTCAGTGGCTATATTCACACATTCGATACTCTTGGAGAAAGAAAAAGTTCCGTTTCTGTTTGTTTCGGACCCTTAATTCGCATTCTAATAGGTGAATGATCGCCTGTCTAGCAAAATAAAGCGACATGGAAACGTTCGAGTCACGCCTAGATTCTCTCAAATCGCTCACCACCGAACAAAGATTATCGGTATTGGTTGATACGTTCGTACTGTGTACGGTTTCCGAACGAAATCAGGTTGCATTAGAGTTGATTGCGATTGCGCTCGGATCGAGCGAGGACGCACGGCCACGCAAGTCCGGACTGTTCACCAGATTCAGCGGGTCCGAACCTCGCCGAGATTCGCACGCGGCGGTCGCCGATCGGGCGTTGTCCGAGCTCGCCTGCCGATGGTCCTTGCTCGATGAGAAACTGAGGCACTCGACGGTATCTCTGGCCGCCGGTCGCTGGGCCGAGGCGTTGGCGAACGTTACACCGGAGTACCCCGACATCGCGCGGCGGTCCGCGATTCAGTTGGCGGAGGACTGCCCCGAGCCCGGTCTGGCCGGGGTGTGCGCGAGGCTGCTGAGCGATCCGGAAGTCTCCATCGCCGCCGCTGCGGGCCGGGCACTGGTCGCGATCGCGCAGGCCGCCGGTCCGAGCGCCGCATCGAGCGCCGCATCGATCGAGCCGGAAGTTTTGCATTCCATGCTCGAGATCGGCGTCCACCGATGCCGCGGGGCCGCCGTGGCCGCGATGGTGCTGCTCACGCCATTGTCTGTACGCGGTTCCGGCGGCCTGCCCGGTCCGCTCGCGTCGTGGTTCCTAGGCGAAGAGACCGAACCGCACTCGGCGCTCCGCAAAGCGCTGCGGGCCGACCGGTCGGCGGTATCGCGCGAGCGTGCTTGGGAGTGGCTCAAGCTGGCGCGCTTCGCCGCGGCATCGGGCGAGCGGCTCAAAGCGTTGCGTGACCTTGCGGAGTTCGAGGCGTTTCTCCGGCGCTGGCACCTGCTGGCAAGCCCGGCTCGTCGCCGGGAATGGCGCTCACTTCGCGCCGCTGGCCGCGCGGTCACACTCCCGAACGAACAGTCATTCGCGCGCTTGTCCCCGGCCTCGCGTCGCGGGCTCATCGCGCTGCGAGAGGCTCAGGGCGACGGTGCCGAAGCGCGCGCGGCAACCATCATCGCGATGCTCCATGACGACGAGCCGTGGCTGCGGAGCGCCGCGGCGCGAACCGCCGGTCCGAACGAGCTGATCGATCTTTGTTTCGATGCCGACGCGCGTGTGGCCTGCTCGGCAACGCTCGCATGGTCGGTGGTGGGGGAGCTGGGGCACGACGGGCGGCTGATGGCGCGTGTCGGTGTGCGCACGACTCCGCCGCGCCGTCGCTGGCTCGGAAAGCTCGCCCGCTCGCCGCACGCGCGGGTCCGCTTTATCGCCCGCGATGAACAACGCTCAACCGACTGGCTTGATCCAAGCTGCGCGGGCGGCCGTGCCACCGCGTGGGCCATGCTCAGGTCCGACCGTGCGGGCGTGCTCGCCCAACTCCGCGAACTCATCGGATCGGGAGACGATGAATCTCGTACCCGCGCGATCGTGGTCGCCCGGCGCCTGAACCTCACTGCCGAGTGCGAAGCGGCGCTCGTGGCCATCGTTCAAGACAGGCCAAAGACGGCGCAAAGCGTCAGTCTGCGCGTCGAGACGGCGAGTCTCGATCCGAACCCGCGGCTCTTGTGGCGAGGTCGTGCACGCGCCACTGCGGTCATGGCGCTGGGTGAGCTGAGCAGCGTTCACGCGATGGAAGCTCTTCGCGCGAGCGTCAGCGACGACGAGCCGCGCGTGCGTGCCAACGCGGTCGAAGCGCTGGGACGCGGGCTGGTCACGCTTTCAGCGTCGAACGCGCCGCTCGCGGCACTGACTCGCGATGTGATCGTGGAGCTCAAGCGTGACGACGAGCACCGCGCCCGCGCCAACGCGCTGCGTGCGCTCTTCGCGGCGGCACGCATGGGCGTCGCGCCCGCCACCGGGCCCGGCGGCGTCGGCGGTGTCGGCGGTGTCGGCGGATTGATCGAACTCAAACCTTCGGTGCTCGGCGAACGTGAATCACTCGAGGACGTGCTCGCCATGCTCGGTGATGTTCGCGTGATGCACCGGCTGGCCGGAACCTGGCTCTCGGCCCGGCTGGTCTGGGGGCATTCGCCCTCCGGCGCGTGGACCCGATTGTCAGACCTCACGGCCCGGCTTGGCGAGCTGGCACGCGGCGACGCGGACGCCCGCGTGCGTGCGCGAGCGGGACGTTGCGTCGCGGGGCTTCGCTCGATAGACCAGACCGCACGCACAGATCAGGCGCAAGGAGAACGCGGCGAATGAAACTGCATGTACTCAGCGACGGCATCAGCACTTTCGCGCACGATCTCACGCGCGAAGCCTTGCACGGCCTGGTCTTCACGACTCAGATCGCCCAAACGCGAACGCCCTTTCGTCTCGAAGGCGCGAGTGTGCCCGAAGGCGGATCGACGGCGTGGTGGCGGGCGGCGATTGATTCGGCCTGGACACCCTGGATCGCAGGCGGCGCGGCCGCGCTGGTCGTGATGGTTACCGCGAGCGTTGTAGCGGTCAAACTTGTTGCAGGCTTGAAGCGTCGGCAGCACTCATGGACAAGGATCGCTGCCGCCATGGGGCTTGATCGCGGCGAACGTGAGTGCCTCGCGCGTTTGAGCGGCGCGTCGGGCATCGTTGAACCGGCGGCGCTGCTGATGTCTCCGAGCGTCTTTGGTGCGGCCATGCAGGCGGGCGCGGCCGCCTTGACCGCTCGGGACCGCGCGACGTTGCTGGCGCTCGCGGCCCGGCACGAATGGTTGATCCCCGCGGCGCGGCCCGCGCTTACGGGTTCTGCGAAAAATCAGGCCATACTCGAAGCCAAACTCGTGAAAAAGTCGTTCGGTGTGAACGGAGCTCGCGCGACGAGTCAAGTACTTGCTCCGACGAAGACAACGTCCAAGGCCGCTTCGAAGATGTCAAGCAAACCGTCTCTCGCCGGTTCAGTCGGTCGGCGGCCCGGCCCCGTCACGAGCGATCGGCGACTCTCCGCGTAAGCGCCGCGCCAGGTCAAGCAGCAACGCACGGTTCGAGTTCACCGCAAAGTGACTAAGCGTGAACGCGAGGAGCCCGCGCGTGTCCGTCCAGTACGGCGTGAGCCCCGGCGGCGCGGCGTTGGTCGCGCCCACCCACCAGTCACGCAGCTGCGCGTAACAGACCAGCTCGTAGCTCCGCTGCGCGAAGTCTTGATCGAGCTGAAAAAGAAAGGACGATCCTTGCACCATTTCGTGCGCGGCGCGGTCCACCGCGACGACCCGAGCGATCTTTGCGCCGCGGTGCGGGGTCGCGATGGTGAAGAGACGGCGGATATTGAGGCGCGGCGATGTTCTTCCGTTCTTTACGCGTGCCGCCGCCGCGTATCGCGCGACCAGGCCACCCATCGAGATGCCCACCACGTCCAATTCACGTGTCTGTTCTGGATCAGAGCTCGGGAACCGTTGCTGAATCTCCGACATCGTACGATCCGCCGCCGACGCGATGTTGATCGCGAACGGGTACGCGATCGCGTGCACCGATGAGGGAACACCCGACGTCAGCGTGCACAGGTTCTGGGCGACCAGACGGGAGGTCACCAGCGGCGAGTGATAACCGGCCAGCACTACCAGTGGGCGCTCGAGCGGGCGCGGCTCTCGCCGCATCCGCTCCCACTCTGCGGCCTGCTGGTCGGGCGTGAGGTCAAAGTTCGGGTTGGCGCGGAACCGTGGCAAGGTGGAAGATCTGCGGGTGATTGAGGAGTTGTCGTGTCCTCATCTCGTTCGTGCCATCGGGCGTGGCCTTTCACGGTATGCCTCTACCATGCTGCTCGGGGCGGCGAAACCTTATCGGTTGCGAAGAGATTTAATGGCGGATGTGTATCGCGAGCACACCGACCGCCTGTTCGAATAACTTGACCAACGAGCAAGGAGATTTCCGATGCGTGGCAGAACGAGTGAGGGTGGGGTGGGTTCGATCCGCAAGGCATTCGTCCGCACGATGCTGGTGGCGGCTTTGAGCGGCTCGTGCGTGGGCGCACTGGGCGGGTGGACCTCGATGCCGAAGTCGGCAGCGAATCGTTTTGTAATCGATCAACCGGTGCGCACCGACGGCAAGCCGGTCCCCGGGCAAGCGACGCAGGCCGAGCAGTACATCCGCGTCGTCGATGTTCCCGAGCAGCGGCGTGTCCGGCTTGAGACGTCCGTGCGCACGTTGCGCAAGCCCGGCGCGCCGGTCGTGCATCTCGTGGGCGCGATGCATGTGGGCGACAAGGCCTATTACGACGGATTACAGAAGTTCCTTGATGCGCAGAGCATCGTGCTGTTCGAGGGCGTGAAGCCGTCGGGCGTTGGCGAAGCTTCGAAACTGGCGGGCGATGACGCAGCCAGGGGCAAGCTCACCGAGCAACGCCTGCGGCTGCTGGCGACGATGGTCGAGAAGCACCGCGTGGAGCACGGGGAGTATCCGGCGAGCTTGGAAGCGATGACGGCAACGCTGCGCAGGCCGGTGGCGCGGATCGTGGAAGGAATGAAGGTGGATGGTTGGGGGAAGGCGATCGAGTACAAGCCGGTTGTGGGCGCGGCCGCCGCTGAAGGCGCGGCGGCCGGGACGCCGCCCAAGATTGCGGCGTTCGATCTGGTCAGCCTCGGCGGCGACAGCGTCGCAGGTGGCGCGGACACGGCCGAAGACCTCGCGTTCTCGCAGCAGAAGCCGCTCAGCAAGGGCGAGATCGGTGAGAAGCGCGAGGGTATTCAGGTGCAGCTTGCGCAAGCGCTCGGGCTCGAGTTTCAACTGACGGCCATCGACTACACGCACGAATCTTGGCGCAACAGCGATCTCTCCATCGACGAGGTTCAAGCGCGGCTGAAGGACTCGGGAGCGGGCGGCGAGGCTCTCTTCAAGATGCTCGACGGCAGCTCGTTCTCGGCCAAGGCCCTGGGATGGGTGCTGGGCATCATGAAGACGAGCCCGACGATGCAGTCGATGGGTAAGCTGATGATAATCGAGATGCTCAGCCGCGCCGAAGAACTGACCAGTTCGTCGTCGGCGATGGGGGCCGAGACGTCGAAGCTGATGCAGGTGATCATCATCGACCGCAACAAGGCCGTGCTCGCCGACTTGGCGAAGTTGATCGAGGAAGAAGGGAAAACGCCGTCGGTGGCGCTGTTCTACGGCGCGGGGCACTTGCCGGACCTTGAACGGGCGGTAACGGGCGATATGGGGTACGTCTTCGACAGCGAGCAATGGTTCGCGAGCATCGACATGGACCTGAGCAAGGCCGGGATCACGGAGGCGCAAGCAACGCAGATGCGCGAGATGGTGAAGAAGTCGATCGAGGGGCAGTTGGGGAAGAAGAAAGCACCGAAGAAGTATTGAGGTATTCTGGTGGAGCAGGTTTTCAACCAGCCTCGTTCTTAGCGCCGATGAGTGCCACGCCATGTCGTCAGCGTGGCGATGCGCTTGGCGGCTGAGCGCGCCCAGCCCGGGCAGCGCGGCTGGCAGCACGCAGCTTGTTCACGATCTTCTCCGCTTGGATGCCCTGTCCGCTTCATGTTCCGGCGCGTTTAGGGCCGCAGTGCGGCCCGACGAGACTCGCATAGTTGCTCGATCAGGATCGGGGGGGGCAGGCCAAGTAATGGGGCAGCCGGGAGTCGAGCGAGTAGAGGCGACGGCGGCCGCGGCGGACCAGAGGAGGCGGGTGAAGTTGCTGCTGGTTGTCTGAGAGAGGTCGGCGACTGACAGGCTTCAAAGAGACGAGCGCGACGAAGCGTGAATCTGCCACATCGGCAGTCATTCTCCGAGAATGGCCTGTGCCTGACAGACTCTCAACCACCTTGTGGGGGTCCAAACTGCGGTGTTCGATGTCTAGGATCGGTGGCTGGGACTGGCATCGGGGTTGCCTATGTGCTGGTGGAAATGTCGCGCGATCGAGCTCGGTGTTCCCGGTATTTAGAATTTCGGCGGTCTCATCAGCGGTCTCAATTGACAGGCTCTCGCAAAACCGCGGTGAACTTCGGCATTCGTGATTCGGCAATAGTCCATAACCTCTTCGCTCAGCATTTTGATCCTGAACGCGACCCCAAACCGGTCCTTTTTTTCGGAGCCCATCAGACCATGGCAGCCAAAGAACTCGTATTCGACGTCGAAGCTCGTCAGTCCCTTCTGGCCGGTGTTGAGAAGCTGGCTCGGGCGGTGAAATCGACCCTCGGCCCGCGCGGGCGGAACGCGGTGATTGATAAGTCATGGGGCGGGCCGACCGTGACCAAGGATGGCGTGAGCGTGGCGGAGGAGATCGAGCTGACGAACAAAGCCGAGAACATGGGCGCGCAGCTCGTGAAGCAGGCGGCCAGCAAGACCAGTGACGACGCGGGCGACGGCACCACGACGGCGACGGTGCTCGCCGAGGCTCTGTTCCGCGAGGGCTTGAAGCACATCGCCAGCGGGGTCGACGCCAACGCGCTGATCCGCGGCATGAAGACGGCGGTCGAGGCGGCGGTGGCGGAGATCCAGAGGACCGCGACGCCGGTCGATCGCAGCCCCAAGAGTTCGGACATCCGCAACGTCGCGACGATCAGCGCCAACAACGACGCCGAGATCGGCAAGATCATGGCCGACGCATTTCAGCGGGTCGGGGCCGACGGTGTGATTACGGTCGAAGAGGGCAAGAGCCTTGAGACTGAAGTGACGGTTGTTGAAGGCATGCAGTTCGATCGCGGGTTTCTCAGCCCCAACTTTGTCACCAACGCCGACGACATGAAGGTCGAGTTTGATAAGTGTCTCGTGCTGATTCACGAGGACAAGATCGAGAGCGTTTCGAAGCTGGTTCCGTTGCTCGAGAAAGTTATGGCCAGCAAAAAGCCGCTGCTCATCATCGCCGAGGACGTGACGGGCGAGGCGCTCTCGACGCTGGTGATCAACAAGCTCCGCGGCACGCTGCAGGTCGCGGCGGTGAAGGCCCCGGGCTATGGCGATCGTCGCAAGGCGATGCTCGAAGACATCGCGATCCTCACCGGCGCGACGGCGGTGATGAAGGATCTGGGTCTGGAGCTCGACAAGATCGAACTCAAGCAGCTGGGTATGGCCAAGAAGCTCGAGATCGATGCCGACAACACAACGATCATCGAGGGCGCGGGCAGCACCAAGGACATTCAGGCCCGCATCGAGCAGATCCGCCGCGAGATCGAGACGACCACCAGCGATTACGACCGCGAGAAGCTGCAGGAGCGTCTTGCCAAGCTCGCGGGCGGCGTGGCCCAGATTAAAGTCGGCGCCGCATCTGAGGTTGAATTGAAAGAGAAGAAGGCGCGGATCGAGGACGCGTTGCACGCGACCCGTGCGGCAGTGGCCGAGGGAATCGTCCCCGGTGGTGGCGTCAGCTTCATCCGCGCCCGCAAGGCTCTTGAGAATCTCCGCGAGTACAAGGCCGTCTTTGTCAAGGCGGGCGCGAAGGGCGATGATAAGTCCTCCGAGGACGTCGGGCGTGCGAAGTATGACGTGGCCGCCGGAATTAAGGTTGTCTACGACGCCTTGGCCGTGCCCCTTCAGACTCTCGCCGACAACGCCGGAGCCAAGGGCACCGTCGTCGTCTCGAAGGTCGCCGAGTCCACCAAGCCCAGCTTTGGCTACAACGCTTTGACTGATGAATACGGCGACCTCCTCGCGGCGGGGATCATCACGCCCGCGAAGGTTGATCGCTGTGCCCTCCAGAACGCGGCCAGCGTGGCGACGATGCTTCTGGCGGCCGACTGTATCGTCATCACCAAGCCTGAGAAGAAGGAACCGGCCGCTGGTGGTGGTGGCGGCGGCATGGGTGGCATGGGTGGCATGGGCGGCGGGATGCCGGGCATGGGTGGGATGGGCGGCATGGGGTTCTAAATGAACACAACAACACGTTCTCCGAGAGTGGGTCAAACCATCAATCCACACGTTCTTATTGCGATGGTCAGCGGAGCGATCCAAGGGTTGAGTGCGATGATTAGTCGCTCTGCGGCTACACGACCTTCGACGCTCGATTCAATTCGCAAGATTGAACTAGCATTGCTTGAAACACTTAGAGGCATGGCTCGTGAGGTTTATTCGCCAATTGAGTCGGATGATGAACTTCCAGATGTCATCATAAAGTTTTCACTTTGCATGAATGTGTCGCGGCGATCCTTGGTGAAGATCGATTCGAGCATGCTTTGAGAGCTTCAACATCTAGCTCAATCGTGTTTGCTTCACAGAAACAGACGGTGGGCGGCATGCTCGCTGCTTAGAGCGGACATGGAGAGCGTCAGAAAAACGAGCAGTCAAAGGCGGGTTGAGGGCGAGAGTCGGTTTCAGTTTTCGGAAGGAACGGTCATGGTCGCATCAGGCTTCGACGAAAACGCGCTCCTCACCCGCATCACGGTCAACCCCGCCATCTTTGGCGGCAAACCGATCATCCGCGGCCATCGACTCGCCGTCGAGCACGTCCTGAGCATGCTGGCCTCCGGCGATTCGCCCGACGTCATCCTTCAGGGCTACTCGTGGCTTGAGCAGGCGGATGTCCAGGCGTGTTTGGTGTATGCCAAGCGGCTGGTTGCGCACGAGCGGGTCGAGCCCGCGATCACCCCGTCGAGCGGAGGTGCGGCAGCGTGAAAGTGTTGCTCGACAGTTGCGTGTGGGGCGGGGCAAAGGCCGCCCTCGCGACGGCCGGGCACGATGCGGTGTGGAGCGGTGATTGGGACCATGACCCGGGCGACGAACAGATTTTGGGAAGAGCGATCGCGGAAGGCCGAGTGCTCGTGACCCTCGACAAGGATTTCGGAGAGTTGGCGATCGTGAAGAATATCAAGCACGCCGGAATTGTGAGACTTGTGGGTCTGAGTGCGATGGAGCAGGGTTCAATGTGTGTTGCAGCTCTGGAAAAATACAGCGAGAGTCTGGGCCGCGGTGCAATACTGACCGTTGAAGTTTCAAGGGTTCGAGTGAGAGAAAGTCAGTAAACCGATGGTGGCTTGGGAAGCCGTAAAAAGACGACTCCGCCTCGACGGGAAATCAACAACTAAACCTCGGGCATTGAAATCACGTACCAGTCGTCGCAGAGCAGGATGACGTTTTCAGAAAAGGAATTTCCAATGAGCAAAGCAAGCGACCTTCTCGGCAAATCTGGTTCCGGCGGCCTCGGCAACAAGCCCGCCCTGACCATCAAAATCAACCCCTCCGACAAGGCCAAGCCCGATACCGCCAAGAAGCCGCCGAACCTCTCGGTTCAGGGTGGCAAGGGTCAAGGCGGCGCGGGCGGCAAGGCCCCGATCGCGCGGCGGCCGAAGGTGTAATGGCCGTGATATGAAGGGAAGCAGAGCAGAGATGAAATAGTGAGCGGGCCTCACGCCCGCTCCACAAGCTTGAGTAGGTTCTGAGAAATAGATCTTTCGTCAGCGTTTCCGGCGCTGCCTCGTGACCGAGCATGAACGAACTTCTCCAAATCTTTCACGACCTCCCGGGCTTTCTGGATGGTTTCATCCTTAGCCACGGGCCTTGGGTCTACGCGCTGCTGTTCGCGATTGTGTTCTGCGAGACGGGGCTGGTGGTGACGCCGTTTCTGCCGGGCGATTCGCTGCTGTTCACGGTTGGGGCGATCGCGGCCCGGGGTTCGATGAACATCTGGCTGGGCGGGGGTCTGCTTTTCGCGGCGGCGGTGCTGGGGAACACGACGAACTACTGGGTCGGGAAATCGGTGGGGCCTCGGATCTTCAGGGCGGACGGGCGGGCGAGCACGGGGGTGGCGGGGTGGCTGGTCAGAGCGCTCAACCGCAAACACTTGGAGAAGGCCCACGGGTTTTTCGAGAAGCACGGCGGCAAGGCCGTGATGATGGGGCAGTTCATCCCGATCGTGCGTACTTTCTGCCCGTTCGTGGCCGGTGCGGGGTCGATGAGGTATTCGCGGTTCTTGTTCTTCAATGTGGTTGGCGCGTTGGTGTGGGTGTCGGTGTGCTGCACGGCAGGGTATTTATTCGGTAACACGGAGTTCGTGAAGAGACATTTCGAGCTGGTCGTGGTCGGCGTGATCGCGATCTCGCTGCTGCCGGTGGTGCTGGGGGCGTTAAGGTCAACTTCACCGGGGAGCGGCAGTCTCGGGGCGCGTTGATGGTTGTGCGGAGGAAAGACGGAAGAAGGATTGAAGAACGACAGAGCAGGGGCAAGAGGAAGAAACAAAGCCGAGTGGGACACAGGTGTGAGGACGTGCCGCTAGGATTCATAGTCGTAGAACGAAGATTGATCGAAACAGTTTGAAATTGAAGGAGATTCGCGATGGCGGTGAAGCCTTTGGAAGATCGTGTTCTAGTCAAGCCCATCGAAGCCGAAACCAAGACGGCCTCGGGTATCTTTCTGCCGGATGCGGCCAAGGAGAAGCCCGTTCGCGGCGAGGTTATGGCGACCGGCCCGGGCAAGCGGCTGGAGAACGGCCAGCGGGCCACCATGTCGGTCCACACGGGCGACACGGTGGTCTACGGCAAGTACGCGGGTTCTGAAGTAGAGATCAAGGGCGTCAAGCACCTGATCCTGCGCGAGAGCGAGCTGCTCGGCGTCATCGATCGGTGAGTTGAAATCGCCACATGGTGAAAATGCCAGATGGCTACAAGCAGATTGACTGGGTCTTGGTTGATTTGAATAACTCGAACTTTGGCCACTTGGCGATTTGGCCCTTTGGCACTTTGTGAGGAACGAACGAATGTCCAGCAAGCAGATCATGTTTCAAGACGCCGCTCTTCTCGAAATGAAGAAGGGCGTTGACCGACTCGCCGACGCGGTGAAGTGCACGATGGGCCCCAGCGGGCGGCACGTCATCATCGAGAAATCTTACGGCGGCCCGCACGTCACGAAGGACGGCGTGTCGGTCTCGAAAGAAGTATCGCTCCCCGAGCCGTTCCAGGCGATGGGCGCAAAGATGGTGAACGAGGTCGCCAAGAAGACGGCCGACAAGGCGGGCGACGGCACGACGGCCGCAACGGTGCTCGCGCAGGCGATCTTCACGGGGGGTCTGCGGCACATCGCCGCTGGCGCGAACCCGGTACACGTTCAGCGCGGCATTAATAAGGCCGCGGAGGCGGCGTGCGAAGCGATCGATGCGATGGCTGTGAAGTGCAAGGGCAAGGACGACTACCGCAAGATCGCAACCGTCTCTGCCAACCACGACGAGCAGGTCGGCGGGTTGATCGCCGAGGCGATCGCCAAGGTCGGTGCGGACGGCGTGGTCGAGGTCGAGGACGGCAAGTCGGCCGAGACGACGCTCGATTACGTCGAGGGAATGCAGTTTGACAAGGGGTACATCTCGCCGTACTTCATGACCGATCCCAAGTCGGCCGAGTGCGTGCTCGAGGATTGTTACATTCTCATCAACGAGAAGAAGATCTCGAACCTGCCCGACCTTCTTCCGCTGCTGAACAAGGTCGTGACGACCGGCAAGCCGCTGCTGCTGATCGCCGAAGAAATAGAGAACGAGGCGCTCGCGACCTTGGTTGTCAACCGTCTCCGAGGCACTCTCAAGATTTGCGCGGTCAAGGCCCCGGGCTTTGGTGATCGTCGCAAGGCGATGATGGGCGATATCGCCGTGCTGACGGGCGGTACGTTTATCAGCGAGGACCTTGGCCGCGGGTTAGATTCGATCGAGCTGTCGGAGCTGGGTCGGGCGAAGAAGATCGTTGTGACAAAGGATAACACGACGATCATCGAGGGCGCGGGCAAGAAGACGGATATAACCGGCCGGGCTTCGCAGATCAAAGCCCAGCACGACAAGTCCACGAGCGATTACGACCGCGAGAAGCTGATGGAGCGGCTGGCGAAGCTGACCAGCGGCGTGGCGATGATCGCCGTCGGCGGCGCGACCGAGATCGCGATGAAGGCCACGAAGGACCTGGTTGACGACGCGCTGCACGCGACGCGTGCGGCGGCGAAGGAAGGTTATGTTCCCGGCGGCGGTGTGGCCCTGCTCCGCACGCAGGACGCGATCTTCGCGGCCCAGAAGAAGGCGCGTGCGACTGATGATGAGAAGGTTGGGTATGACATCGTGGCCGAGGCCGTGGAGTCGTGCATCAAGCAGATCGCCGAGAACGCGGGCTTTGACGGCGATATTGTCGTCGAAAAGGTTAAGGACTCTAAGCCGGTGAGCATGGGCTTCAACGCGGCGACGGGGGAGTACGTTGACCTGGTGAAGGCCGGGATTATTGATCCGGCACTGGTGGCGAAGACGGCGCTCATCAACGCGGCGAGTGTCGCGGGGTTGATGCTGACGACGGACGTGCTCATCACCGACTTGAAGGAAGAGACCCGGGCCGAGGTTGGCGCGGTGTCTTGAGTGAGTAAATGGCCGAAGGGCAGAGTTGCCGAATGGCCAAATCAGATCCCGAGCCCACGCGCGACAGCGAGTGGGCTCGATTTGTAGAGCAGAGCTAGGGAATGATGAGATCGAACTTCACGACAGAGGCGCAGAAGTACAGAGGGATCACAGAGGGGAGAGAAGAGGTGCTGAACAGGGAACAGCAGGACCTGCTCACCGGCTCGATCATCGGACCAGCAATCGAGGTTCATAAAATTCTGGGGCCGGGGTTGTTGGAATCGGTGTACGAAGAATGCCTCTCGATGGAGTTCAATGATCGAAACATTTAATTCAAGCGGCAGATTGAGATCCTCGTGCTCTACAAGGGACGCCAGACTCATGGCGTCTACCGAGTCGACATGATTGTCGCAGACCAAGTCTTGCTGGAGCTGAAGTCGGTTGAAAAACTCATGCCGATCCACGAAGCTCAGTTACTGACATACCGTTGCATCACTGGCAAACGCCTCGGCCTGCTTATCAACTTTCATACTTCATACCTCCGCGAGAGCATTTCTCGTCGAGTGCTCTGAGACCCTCACTCTCAACGGAACCTCTTCTCTTCCAGAGTTCGATTTCTTCTCTGTGCTCCCTCTGTGTTTCTGCGCCTCTATGGTGAATCTTCTCCTCCCGGATCATTAAGGCCCACGCGAATGCCCACCACCCGCGATTACTACGAGATCCTCTCCATCGAGAAAACCGCCGACGGCGACGAGATCAAGCGCGCTTATCGCCGCCTCGCGATGAAGTACCATCCCGACCGCAACCCCAACGACGTCGAGGCCGAGGCGAAATTCAAAGAGTGCGCCGAGGCCTACGAGGTTCTTACTGACGATGGGAAGCGGAAGGTCTACGACCAGTTCGGCCACGAGGGGCTGAGGCGCGGCGG
>Ga0209181_10001233_pt1 | contig 45373 bp, 46 predicted proteins | sample MAT05_FD_187208 | JGI IMG/M metagenome (GOLD analysis project Ga0209181, IMG submission 187208) | Freshwater microbial communities from Lake Fryxell liftoff mats and glacier meltwater in Antarctica - MAT-05 (SPAdes) (version 2) | ecosystem: Environmental > Aquatic > Freshwater > Ice > Liftoff... | reverse complement strand
CGCTACGGTCCTTGTCCGGTGTCAAGCGAAGAAATCCAGGGCAAGGCTCCCCTCTCCCACGCTTTTTTGGGAGAGGGGCTGGGGGTGAGGGCGCTTGTCACACCACGCGCTCACGCAACACGTCGTGGGACGATAAAACCGCTCGCTCGACGACGGTAGGTTGCACGCTGCCTTGAAAAGCCCCTCACCCCGACCCCTCTCCCAAAAAAGCATGGGAGAGGGGAGCAAAGGCAGTTTGTGCTGGTGAATTTGCTGATAGCGGGCTAACCCGCGTGACAATTATTGGTGCGCGCCGATATGGAAGCGCATGCCAGGGAGCTTCGCATCGATCAGCGCGAGCGGCCGAAACGCGTAGTAGCTAAGGCGCGATTCGAAAATTACATAGGGGGTGCCGTCCTGCGCCCAGACTCCGGGAGCGTCGAGAAACCTACTGCGCGGCCCGATGCTTAAGTTGCGCGGTGCTCGCTCCCCCGGCCCGCTAGCCCCAAGCTGGCGGGCGTTCAGCGGCTCGCAGCATGCTGCAATGCTCGCTCCCCGGCCCGCTAGCCCCAAGCTGGCGGGCGTTCAGCGGCTCGCAGCATGCTGCAATGCTCGCTCCCCCGGCCCGCTAGCCCCAAGCTGGCGGGCGTTCAGCGGCTCGCAGCATGCTGCTCGAAAGCCCGCTTCACCCCTCATGTACGACCAAGTACATTGCGGTTCCTGCGCGCCGTGCGCCTTGCACTCGAGTCGCTCGCTAGGCTTCTAGTCGTTCCCTCTGCATGCGTCAGGCCATAGCCGGCATAGCTCGCGCTATACAGCACCAAGATCACCGGCGAGATGCTCAAGTTGCGCTTCATGGGCCGCTGTCCCGGTGCGTTAACAGGCTGGATATTTCAGGCACGAGTCTTCTCGAAGCCAGCGCAGAAATCAGCCAGTTTTTGTAAGTCATGCTGCTTCTCCGTTTCTGAGATAAAGCTCGCATGCATGCTGTTTTCGGCGAGCGTCTTGGCTTCGGCCACCCCCAGATCCAGCGCCTCGAAGGTTTCCACAAAGTTCTGGTTGAGGTAGCCACCGAAGTAGGCCGGGTCGTCGGAATTGATCGTGACCATCACGCCCAAATCGAGTAGTTGCTTGAGATTGTGGGCTGTCAAAGCATCGAAAACGCAGAGTTTGATATTCGACAGCGGGCATACAGTCAGCGGAATCTTCTCGGCGACCAGTCGGGTGATCAGGGCCGGGTCTTGGATCGACTGCACACCATGATCGATGCGCTCGGCCTTTAGAACATCCAACGCGCTCCAAATATAGGCGGGCGGGCCTTCTTCGCCGGCGTGCGCAACCACATGCAAACCCATTTCGCGCGCTGCTGCAAACACACGCGCGAACTTTTCTGGCGGGTGACCAAACTCGCTGGAGTCGAGGCCCACGCCGATAAATTTATCGCGATGCGACCGCGCCTGTTCCAGCGTGTCGAATGCCGCTTCTTCAGATAGGTGGCGCAAGAAGCACAGGATCAAGCGCCCGCGGACGCCAAGTTCCAACTGCGCCTGATCGCAGGCACGCTTCAGTCCGTCGATCACTGAGGCAAATGGAACGCCGCGGTCGGTATGCGTTTGCGGATCAAAAAACAGCTCCGCATGCACAATGTTGTCGGCCTTGGCACGCAGGAAATAGGCCCAGGCCATGTCGAAGAAATCCTGCTCTTGCAGCAGTACGCTGGCGCCGGCGTAGTAGATATCCAGAAAGCTTTGCAAGTCGCTGAAGGCATAGGCCGCGCGCAGGGCATCGACGCTCGGATAACTCAGCGACACTTGATTGCGCTCGGCCAACGCGAAAATCAGCTCCGGTTCCAGCGAGCCTTCGATGTGGATATGCAGCTCCGCCTTCGGCATGCCCATCAGGAATTCACGGGTTCGATCGTCTAGCGCATTCATAGTGGGTATCGGTAGCGGTTTGGCGTTGATTCTGCCTCAAGCGTGCGTCAGTGGTGAACGCAAGAGGCCGTGCCCCCTCACTGCGATCAACGTGGCCGCCATCCTGCGCTAGTCTTTACGTCATGAACGAGACCAACTTCAACTTGAATGGACGCGTTGTCGATCTGAGCGGCACCGATCCGACGGAATCGCTGCTTCGATGGCTGCGCCGTGCACGTTTGACCGGCACCAAAGAGGGTTGCGCCGATGGTGATTGCGGTGCCTGCACCGTGGCGATTGTGGAAAACGCGCGGGACGGCCAATCACAGTTTCAGGCTGTGAATAGTTGCTTGCTGCCGATGGGCTTGGTTTGCGGCCGCGAGGTGCTGACCGTTGAAGCGCTGGCCGAAGGGGAGGCTTTGCACCCGGTGCAAACGGCTTTGATCGATTGCGCCGGATCGCAGTGCGGTTATTGCACGCCGGGCTTTGTGATGAGTTTGTTCGTAGGTTACTACGGCGAGCACTTAAGCGATCACACGACTGAAGGCAATTTGTGTCGGTGCACCGGCTACCGTCCCATTCGCGCGGCGACCGCAGAGCTCGGCGCACAAATCCGCGGTGAGGATCGATTTCGCCACTTGCTCGCGCGGGCCCGCGCACCGCTGCCGGATAACGGGCTCGGCAACTTTTTCAACCCAACTTCGCTGGCGCAGGCCTTCGCTGCAAAATCCGCGCATCCGCAGGCGGCATGGATCGCGGGCGCCACGGATTTAGGGGTGAATTTGAGCCACGGTCAGATGGTCGCACCGGTGTTTATCGCGTTGGATCGTATTGCCGAGTTGCAGACCTTGGAAATCAATGACGTAGAGGTGCGAATCGGCGCCGGTGTGTCTTTGAGCCGACTTGAATCTGAATTGGCTGGCGTTTTCCCTACGCTCGATCAAATGTTGCGGTGGTTCGCGGCGCGGCAGGTTCGAAACCGCGCGACTTTTGGCGGAAATCTCGGTAGTGCTTCGCCTATTGGCGATCTATTGCCCATCTTGCTGGCGCTAGACGCGACCATCGAGTTGGCCGGCGCTGAAGGTAGACGTGAGGTGGCAGCCGAGGCGTTTTTCTTGAGCTATCGCAAGACCGCGCGCGCCAGCGACGAGTTGATCGTCGCCGTGCGCATGCCGCGAATTGCGCACACGGCGGCTGGGCTGAGTGGAAACAAGTTCGTGAGTGCGGCTTACAAAGTGGCCAAGCGCCAGACTGATGACATCAGCATCGTTGCGGGCGTATTCGCGCTGGCCTTCGACGCGAACGCTACTGTGACGCACGCGCGCCTGGCCTATGGCGGCGTTGCCGCGTTGCCGCTGCGCGCAAAACAAACCGAGGCATTCCTTCTCGGTGGCCACTTGAGTGAAGGGCGTGTCGCCGCGGCCGTGCGCATGCTCGCCGCCGAATTTACGCCGATGAGTGACCATCGCTCGGGCGCTGACTATCGGCGTGCGCTGAGCGGGAATTTGTTCGCGAAGTTTGTCGCGGAGCATTGCCAATGAACGGCGCGGGCGTGAATCTTGCGGAATCCGCGGTCGTCGCAGCGACCGCGCCGAGCGTCGGCTCCAAGGGCCGCGCCTCGCCGGCTGCGCGTCACGAGAGTGCGGTCGGCCACGTCACTGGCCGCGCCATTTACACCGATGAGATGCGCGAACCGGTGGGTCAGCAAAGCCTTTTCCCGGTGCAGTCGCCGCATGCCCATGCACGCATTTTGTCCATCGATGCAACGGCGGCGCTGGCGATGCCCGGCGTCATCGGCGTGCTCACGTCGAAGGATGTTCCGGGCGAAAACGACACCGGTCCAATCGTCCACGATGAGCCGCTAATCCCCGAGGCCACGGTACGTTTTTACGGCCAAGCCGTCGCGTGGGTGATTGCCGACAGCGAGGCGCAGGCGCAGGCCGCTGCGAAGTGCGTGGCGGTGGAATATCAGCCCATGCTGCCGATCTTGAGCATGCGTGATGCCATCGAGGCGCAACATTTTCATCTGCCACCTGCACACGTGCGACGCGGTGACGCAAACCGTGGATTGCAGGAATCCCGGCATCGACTCGGCGGAGAAATCGAGATCGGCGGGCAGGATCATTTCTATCTGGAAACGCAGGCGAGTTGGGTGCAGATTGATGCCCAAGGCTTGGTACAAATCGTCTCGTCCACACAGCACCCCACTGAGACCCAGATCATTGTGGCGCGCGTGCTTGGGATTGCGGCACACCGCGTGGTCTGCACCTCTTTGCGCATGGGTGGCGGCTTTGGCGGTAAGGAAACGCAGGCCAATCCCTATGCTGCAATCGCGGCCGTGGCCACTTGGCGCACCGGCCGACCGACCCGCATCAAGTTGCTGCGTGCGCTCGATATGCAGATGACCGGCAAGCGCCATCCGTTCTTTGCGCGTTATGAGGTCGGCTTTGACGCGGATGGTTTATTGCAGGCGCTCAAAGTCGAGATTTACGCCGACGGCGGTTTCAGCGTCGATCTATCACCGCCGGTGCTGATGCGCGCCATGGTGCATATCGACAACGCTTATTTCATCCCACACGTCGACATCGTGGGTCGCATTTGCAACACGCATCTGGCGTCGAACACCGCCTTCCGGGGATTCGGCGGTCCGCAGGGCATGCTTGTGGGCGAGGAGATTCTCGATCGCGTCGCGCGCTTTCTGCGTATGCCGGCCGATCTCGTGCGCGAGCGCAATTTCTATTGCCGCAAGGCAAGCCCGGATCGCAACACCACGCACTATGGTCAGCCGGTGGTGGACAATCATCTGCTGGAACTCTGGTCGCAGCTCAAGTCCAGCGCCGACTACACGTCGCGTAGAGCGGAAATCGCGGCCTTCAATGCTGCCAACGCGCAACGCAAGCGCGGGATCGCACTCACACCGGTCAAATTTGGTATTTCATTCAACAAGGTGGAATACAACCAAGCTGGCGCGCTGGTGCATCTTTACACCGATGGCAGCATCCAGCTCAATCACGGTGGCACCGAGATGGGGCAGGGATTGCATACCAAGATGTTGGTGGTGGCCTCGCGTGTGCTCGGGATTCGGCCGGAGCGCATCCAGTTAATGGCGACTAGCACCGACAAGGTGCCGAATACCTCGGCCACGGCCGCGAGTTCCGGATCGGATCTTAACGGCCAAGCAGTCAAGGCCGCATGCGAGAGCTTGCGCGCGCGTTTGGTTCCGGTGGCGGCAGATCTGTTGAGCGGCTCCGAGGCCAGTGTGTGTTTTGAGGATGACGAAATATTCCTGCGCGAAAAGCCGCACGAGCGCATTAGCTATGCATCGCTCGCGTGTGCCGCGCACAGTGCGCGCGTGAGTTTATCGGCCACCGGGTTTTATCGGACGCCCGGATTAAGTTGGGCCCCATCGACCGGGCGCGGTTATCCCTTCTACTATTTTTCTTACGGGGCGGCAGTCAGCGAAGTCGAGGTCTGCGGTTTTACCGGTGTGCAGCGGCTGCTGCGCGTTGATCTGCTGCACGATGTCGGCGAATCGTTGGCCGAAGCCATTGATCGCGGCCAGATTGAAGGCGGATTTGTGCAAGGTCTGGGCTGGCTGACGTGTGAGGAATTACGCTGGAATGCCGACGGCAAATTGCTCACCGATGCGCCGAGTACTTACAAGATCCCAACATTGGGCGAGATCCCGGAAGACTTTCGGGTATCACTATTCAAACGTAGCGCTGAACCCAGCACCGATGTGATTTTTGGCAGCAAAGGCGTCGGTGAACCACCGCTTATGTTGGCGTTGAGCGTGCGCGAAGCCATCCGTGATGCGGTTGCGGCCTTCGGTGACTGCGATCGCGTCACTCTGGATTCTCCCGCCACGCCAGAGGCCATTCACGCTGCAATCGAGCGCGTGCGCGCTGTGAGCGCGTCGCTTGGATGAGCGGCTTTTCGCGCGATTAGCGATATTGCTCGCGGCTGAGCCCGTGGTTCTCGCGAGCGTGCTCGACACGCGCGGTGCGACGCCGCGCAAGGGCGGCAGTCGCATGCTGATTACGGTGTCGGATAGCGAGTTCAGCATCGGTGGCGGTCTTGCGGAAGCGCGAGTCATTGAAGCTGCGCGCGCGCTGATTTCCTCCTCCGCCGCGATACCCGTGCGCACACGTAGCCGTTTTTCCGCAGCCCCCTCGCGCTGGCGTGTGCGCAGTGGCGAACGTCGCACCCACAGCGCGGATATGAACCTCGATCTGACCGGCCGCGACGGCGCCGTCGGCATCTGCGGCGGCAGCATGCGACTGCATTTGGCGCTGTGGCAGGGCGGTGGCGACCGTCAACGCGCCAGCAAATTGGCCAATGCGCTTAAGGCCGGCCAGCGCATGCCCTTTCAAGTGGTCGATGATGACGCGGCGAGCTTGCAATGGCTTTTACCCAATCCGCGCCTACTGATCTTGGGCGGCGGTCACTGTGGCGCGGCCCTGTACGATCTCGCCGCGTACCTGGATTTCGATCTTTGGGTGCACGACACGCGCGCTGAATGCTTTGCCGGCGGGCGCTTTGCCGTGGCGACGCAGATCGTGGGCGAAGTTGACCAAATCGCGCGTGCAACGAAGAGCGAGCGTTCCCTCTACGTGGCCCTGGTCAATCGAGATTTCTTGAGCGATGTCGCGGCACTAAAGGTGTTGTGCGGCAATAAATTTTCCTATCTCGGCATGATGGGCAGCGCCAAACGCATCCACGAAGTCCTGGCGGCAGAGCCAGATTTAGCTCAGCCAACGCACGCGCCGATTGGTATGGATATCGACGCACACACGCCACACGAAATCGCAGTCAGCATTCTTGCCGAGATCGTCAGCGTGCGACGCCGGCTTGCTGACATGGCCTAACGCCTCGTCTTGTGGCGGATTGATTTGACGCTGCTTGCAGTGAAATCTTCCATGCACCCTCACCCCCGACACCGCGCCCAAATGAGCGTGGCGAGGGGAACAGGGCGATTGAATGCCTTGATTTAGGGCCGCAGCGTAAATCCTGGTTTATCGTTGACACTGCCGTCGTCTTCGATCACCGCAAACCTCTCTTGTGCGCGATCAAAAACGATAGGGATCGCCGGCTGAAACAAGGGTTTGCGCACGTATTTCAGGCGCCAGCCGAAATGTTCCAGCTCATGCAACGCGTGTATCTGCGCTGGATTTAGCATCTTTTCCAAGACGGTATTGGCACCGTCCCTCGTGTGCCTACGTTCTCGATCGACCATCTATAACCCCCTTAAGCGGCACCGCGACCCATGATCTAGTGCTGATGGTGAAATGAAATCAAGCTGCATGCAAGCTCGCGAAAGCTGCGACGACGAGTTGTTAAATATCAAATCGCTACGCTCTTCTCAAAATTTTGACCGCGATACGGTCTAAGGTCACGCCATCTTTGTCTGCGCGGTGCCTAATGAATCCATCTTCGTTTTCAAGCGCGGGTTGGACGCTGCGTGCCGTCGGCGCTCTAGCGCTGTGCGCATGCCTTGATGCAGTGGCTGCAGAGCCTACGCCCACGGTCATTGTTGATATCCATGCGCTGGGATTCGATGGTGTTGAGGCGATAAAAAGCGATGCGGGTGTGCGTTGGTCCGCCGAGTTCGGCAACGAAATGCTGCTTGGTGTGGATCGGGCACATGTCGACCGCTGGCTAGCGCGTCCGCGCGTGCGCGCGGGGCTCGGGCAGTTGGCCCGCGAGGAAATTTTGGTGCGCGATCACCTATGCGCCGATCTGTCAGTGAAGCCTGCTATGGGCGTGGTCGGGGGCTATGAAATTTTGCGCGAGCCGGCATCTTTGGTGCGCTATGCCGCACGCACTGAATGGTTGAATGCGGTGCCCGACAATGGCGTCTATTCGCGCGAGGTGGCCAATTCGCCAGAGCTTCGGCGAGTGCTTGGCGCTGATCCGGCCATTGCGGCGATCACGGCTCGCGTCAATGTAGATCGTTGGTTTGCACAAGTTGAGAGTCTGGCAGCCTTCAATCGCAACACGCTGAGCCCAGCGCTGCCAGCCGCGCGCATGCATATCCAGAATCAATTCATCGACGCGCAGTTGGTCAGCGAAAGTTTCAATTTCAATTTCGCTGGGGTCACGGCCTGTGGCTCGCCACCGCCGACCCTGGCGCTGGTCAATCCTATCGGGCGCAAGATAGGAAGCCAGTTAGCAGACGAATGGATCGTCGTCGGTGCCCACTATGACTCGCGCAATGTGGTGCGCTGCGATGGCAATACCGCACCGCAGCCAGGCGCAAACGACAATGCGTCCGGGTGCGCGGGGGTGATTGAGCTCGCTCGCGTGTTTCAGGGCGTGAGCACTGCGCGCTCGATACTATTCATGTGCTTCGCGGGCGAGGAGCAAGGCTTGATCGGCAGCCGGCGCTACGTCGAATCCTTGCAAGCCAGCGGCGAGATCGCTCGCGTCAAACACATGATCAATCTCGACATGATCGGATATGCAGTCAACGACTCACTGGCCGCACGCGTCGACACAAACAGCTCGAATCAAGCTTTGATCAATCAGTACGTCGACGCCGCACAGACATATGCGCCAGAGCTGAGCTTGATTACCAGCATCACGACCTCTGCCAACTCCGATCACTGGTACTTCTTGAATGCGGGTGTTCCATCCGCCTTCACCTGGGAAAATGGTGCCGGCATCTATCCGCATTACCATCAAGAAACCGATATCCCCGCCAACATGACCCGCGCCAAACCCTTGGCCGGCGGCATTCTGAAGATGGACGCAGCAGTGCTCGCGCAAGTAGCCGGGCTGGTTGTGGATTCGTTTAAGGATGGTTTTGAGGAGTAGCCAACGGCGGAAGCTAAGAGCGGGGCTGGCTGTTGAAGCAAAGGCGGGGCTGGCGAAGCCAAGAGCGGGGCTGCTTGAAGCCAAGAGCGGGGCCGGGGGCTTGGGCGTCGAATTAAATGTCAGGGCTCCTGAGGCCAACGCACATGGATGTGCTAGTGCCGCGGGAGGCAGGATGCCGTGCGCGGCACTAGCCGCCTCACTGCTGCTGCGCGGGCGCCACCGAGACTAAGACTTCCATGGTTTCGGCGCCGCCGCCGCGGCGCACGCCGCGTACGGGTGCCGCGTCGCGGTAGTCGCGACCCACAGCGACGCGTAGATAGCGTTCATCGGGGCACAAGCGATTGGCAGCATCGAAGCCCACCCAGCCCAAATCGCGCACATAGATTTCAGCCCAGGCATGGCTCGCGGCGGGTACATTGCCAATATCCGCGCACAGATAGCCACTGACATAGCGCGCCGGAAAACCCAGCACGCGCGCGGCGGCGATTAGTACATGGGCATGGTCCTGACACACGCCAGCGCCGGCCGCGAGCGCCTCGGAGGCGGTGGTTTGTGAATGCGTCTGGTCTGAGCGGTAATCGATGGCATCACGCACCGCGTTCGAAAGAATGTGCAAACGCGCGACGGCGTCGCTTTCATCAGTGGACTCAGCCGTTCGATGTGCGAGGGCCATGATCGCGTCGTTGGTAGCGGTCAGTTCGGTCGCGCTCATAAAGAAGGCAGGCGGCAACAAGTCGCCGGATTCGCCCACGATCCCGTTCAGATCACGTGTCTCCACGTCGCCATTTACGGTGACGCGCACCGAATCAATGGCGCGGTCAACGGTGTGCGTTGCTGCTGGATTGCCAAAGCCATCGCGGCACGTGGGTTGTAGGCGATGGCCGTCGATTTCGACCTGCCAACGGTGAATCACTTGTCCCACGCTCGAGGTGGGCCACAGTCGCAAAGCCTGTACCACCCGATGCGCGGCTTCGTCGTAGCGATACAAGGTGCTGTGATGGATGCTGAGGCGCACGAGGACTCCCGCTCTGTCAGGGATTGCGCTACACGATGCGTGTCGCGCGGCAGAACAAATACTTCTCTAAAACAGATGACCGCGCGAGACCTCGCGTCCGAGTTCGTCGCAACGGCTGATCACATCACTCAGATACTCATGCAGACCATCGCGAAAAATATGATCTATGCGTCCAAACCGCAGTTGCGCATACAAAGAGTGCGCCTGCCGTTTGCCCTCGGCCGTGAGCAAGCGGTCCTGGCCCTCGATACGTTCTAGCTGTGAGGTGATCTGTTCAAAACAGAAGGCCAGCGATCGTGGGAATTCAGGTCGAAGGATCAGCAACTCCGCCACGTGTAAGGGCTCAACCTGACCCTTGAACAGTACACGGTAGGCGCGGCGCGCGCCGACTACGCGCAAAATTGCGAGCCACTGGTAGTAATCCACGCCACCGCCCACATCCTCAGCACGCGGCAGGCGCACATGGTATTTCACGTCGAGCAGGCGCGCGCTGTTGTCTGCGCGTTCCAGGAACTGTCCTAAACGCGTAAAATAGAAGCCGTCTTTACGCAGCATGGTGTTGGCGTAAACGCCATGGAAAAGGCCGGTGCGGGCTTTGACCCAATCGAGGAAGCCCGCCAATTGGTCCTCGCGCAAAGACTGCGTTCGAAAGCCGCGCAGCTCCAGCCACGTGCCGTTCACGGCTTCCCACATGTCCGCCGTCAATGCCGTGCGTACCGCACGCGCATTGCGCCGCGCGGTCTCTATGCAGCTCACGATAGAGGATGGGTTGTCTGAGTTAAACGCCAGCCAAGCGATCACGGTATCAGCGCTCGCATTGGGATGAGCGGCGAAATAGCCGTCACCACATCCAGCCGCCACAATGGCCGATGCCCACTCGCTGCGATCACTATCGAAGCGCACTGAGCTCATATGCGCGGCAACTTGCAGCAAGCGCGCCAAATAGTCGGCGCGCTCCATATAGCGCGCCAGCCAAAACAAGCTTTCGGCGGTGCGCGCTAACATGACAGCGCGCTCCCGAGCGCCATGACACGCGCCGTATGAGGTTCATTGGACGTGCACTGAGCGGCAGTGGGTTGGGCTTTATTCATGGGCTGTGGTTGCGTCAGTGTCGTGGCGATCTGCGAACTTTGCATTCCAGCATTCACTCGTCGATCCAAGCGTGGCCTTCATGACTCAAGCACCCAGGTGTCTTTGGTACCGCCGCCTTGCGAGGAATTGACCACCAGCGATCCATCGCGCAAAGCCACGCGTGTCAGCCCGCCGGGCACGATGCGAATGCGGTCACCACCACTCAGCACAAACGGACGCAAATCCACGTGGCGCGGCGCGATGCCCTGTTCGACAAAGGTGGGCACCGTCGACAGCGCGAGTGTGGGTTGCGCGATGTATTCCTGCGGACGCGCTTTGAGCAATGCTGTGAAGTCGCTGAGTTCTTGTTTGCTAGCGTGCGGCCCGACCAACATGCCGTAACCGCCCGATCCATGCACTGCCTTGACCACCAGTTCGTCCAAGTGATCGAGCACATAGCGCAATTCATCAGGCTGGCTGCAATCGTGTGTGGGAACATTCGACAACAGCGGTTCTTCACCCAAGTAAAATCGAATCATTTCAGGAACATAGATGTACACCGCCTTGTCGTCCGCAATGCCCGCACCGATGGCATTCGCTAGATTGACGTTACCGGCTTTGTACGCGAAATACAGCCCCGGCACGCCGAGCATGGATTCGGGTTTGAACACCAAGGGATCAATATAGTCATCATCGATACGCCGATAGATGACGTCGACGCGCTCGAAGCCACTGGTTGTGCGCATATAGCAAATGTCGTTGCGCACGATCAGGTCAGCGCCTTCGACTAGCTCAATGCCCATTTCATCGGCCAGAAAAGCATGTTCGTAATACGCTGAGTTGTGGATGCCTGGCGATAGCAGCACTACAGTCGGTTCGCCGCGGCAGTTCGGTGGCGGAACTGAGCGCAAAGTGGCGAGCAATTCGTCCGGGTAGTGCGCCATCGGTGCAACTGCCACGCGCCCGAATAAATCCGGGAACAATCGCATCATCACTTCGCGGTTCTCGATCATGTACGAGACACCGGACGGCGTACGGCAGTTGTCTTCGAGCACGTAATACTCATCGGGGCCGGTGCGCACCATGTCGATGCCGGCGATGTGCGAGTACACGCGTCCGGGCAGATCAAAGCCGGCCATTTCTGGCCGAAACTGCGGATTGTTCAACACCAATCGCTCGGGCACTCGTCCCGCACGCAAGATGTCGCGGTCGTGATAGACATCGTGGATAAAGGCATTCAGCGCTCGCGTGCGCTGCTCCAGCCCGCGGCTCAAACGCTGCCACTCGGCTTGCGCGAGCACGCGTGGAATCAGATCGAAGGGAATCAGCCGTTCAGGATCGCCACCTTCGGAATACACCGCAAAGGTGATGCCGATACGCCGGAACAGAATTTCCGCCTCGTGGCGTTTGGCCGCGAGTACGTCGGCCGGGAGTGCTTTCAGCCATGCATCGATCAGCGCATACGGTGGCCGCGTGGCGTCCGGCCAACCCATTTCATCGAAAACCGAGTGACTCATGCGGGACCTGTTTTCATGATGTAAGGCAATATGGCCCTTCACTGGAATCTGCCGCGCCGTTCTAGAGGCGTCAAGCGCGATTCGAAAAAATTGGAGCAGCAAGAGCGGGGCTGCCGGTAGCAAAAGCGGAGCTAGTGAAGCTAGAGCGGGGCTTGCGCGGCAGATTTGAAGTGCTTGTGTGCTCGTGCGCATGGTGCGTTCCGCGATGGCTGACCGTCATCCCCGCAAAGGCGAGCATCTAGCGCTTTTTGGGCGCTCTGAAACACCAAACACCAAACACCAAACACCAAACACGATGCGCAAGAAAGAAACTGGTTTCCCGCCTTCGCGGGAATGACGAGCACGGGCGCGACACCAGCGCAGTGAACGTCCGCTAGCTACGCGACCAAAATGACCTAAAAAAGCCTTGCGGTCTTAGCTCCCAAGCGCATTCGCCCCGAGCTCCGGCACCTCAGTCCCGCGCCCCGGCACCTAAGCCCCGAGTCCCGAGCATGACCACTGCCAGATTTCGCCTCGCCGGCAGACTGCGGTAACTTGCAGCCATTGAGATTGTGCTGAGAGTGCCATCGTGAGAAGTAAAGCAGTTTGGATTTTCGTGCTCGTTGTCGTCTCCATCGCGGCAGTCTGGTTGCTGCGCTCGCGTGAGGCAACGGTGGCGGACGCAACCGTCATCACGGTTGCCGAGCAGGGAGCCGTCAGTGGTCACAGTGATACGCAAGCGCCAAGTGGTGACATGGGCGTCGCTGACGCGACAGCAAAAGCTGATTCGTCGCAGGCAGCGCGCGCAGTCGCGAGCTCCTCGCAAACGAGTTCAGCGCAGATCGCAAGCAATGCTCCCGCGTCCACGACATCCTTGCCGATTTTGGGCTTGCCCTTGCGCGACAGCGCCCCGGCGCTACTCGCGGCGCATCGCTCGGGCAATATCGAGGCCACGCGTCGATTGATGGGTGAGCTCGGCGATTGCATGCGCTATCGGCGTTCAAGTTTGAGTATGGACATGGCAATTGCCATGCAGGATTCGCCGCCGGGCGACGCCGAACGAGGCCGCAATCGCGGGGGCGGCGGAGAGCGAATGGCCCGTTGGCTCGCAGATACGGCAGAGACCGTTGCGGGGTTGCGAGAGTCCTGCGAGGGTCTGCCGGATGACTTCGATCAGGAAGTGTTGTTCGAAGTACAACGACGCGCGGCCGATGCTGGCGATCTGGAAGGCTTGCTCGGATTCGCCTTGGTGCCGGCGATTTCGATGAATAAGGCGTTAGTGCAGATGGATCGGCTGGAGATCTATCGCGAATTTGCGCCGCAGTTTCTACAGCGCGCACTAGAGCAGGGTAGTGGACAGGCCGTGGCCGGGTTCATGCAAGCACATGAGCATTTTTTTGAAGGTTGGCGCGGGCGCGCCGCACAGGGCACCGCAATGCAAACCCAAGCGATGCGCCGCATGATGGACAGTATGAATCCGCAAACACCCATTCAACAGGTGCTTGGGGAAGATCTAGCGTTGGCTTATGGCTATGCGCTGCTGTGCAAGCGTGTTTGTAATGCTCAAGATCGAACGTTGGCGGACGCGACAATATTGCGTTTGGAAAGCGCCTTGGAACCGCCGCAGCGTAGCGCATCGCGGGACCGGTCGAACACACTTTACGATCGTTATTTCGCCGCGAAACCGCGGCCTGAAGACATCGATCTGGCGGAGTTGCGTGAGGCCATCATTGGTTTTGGGCGTGGTCAGTAGTCGAGCTCAGCGCGCGTGGCCTACAGTTCCAGCGTCATTCGAATCAGATGATCGCGCAGCTCCTCGCGGAACCCAAGTTTGCGTGCCAGCGCGCGCATGCCGGCATTTTCCTTCAGCGTGTCTCCGTAGATGCAAGGTACCTTGGCCAAGCGCGTTAGCTCGATGATTCGTCCGAGTAAACGCGTACCCAATCCCTGCCTTGAGAGTTGGTGCGGGATCACGATGGCGAATTCCGAGGCATTCTCAGCGGGATCGAAACTGGCGCGAACCACGCTAAGAATTTTCGACTGGCCCGGTGGCTCTAGATCAGTCAGCACCAAGGCCAGTTCGCGATCGTAATTAAGCTGCGTCAGGCGCGCGGCCAAATCGTGCGTGAGCCCCTTGAGCGCATAGAGAAAGCGCATGCGCACTTCATCGGGGCTCAATTGCGTGAATCCTAACTGTAGCGCCGGCTCGTCTTCGGCACGAATCGCGCGCAGCAAGCAACGCTGGCCATCAGCCAATACCACCGGCTCAGCGATCTCCCACGGGTAGGGCGCAAAGGCGCTGGGCGCTCGCGTGGCGGCACGATTCCATGCAAATTTCAGGTGGGCGTGGATCTCGCCATTGGCGCTCTGGCTCACGCCCTCGAGTTCCATCTGCTCGATTTCCGGGCGTTGCTCAATTAAATCCGCGAGCGCGAGCACATAGCCCTGCAAGGTCGCGCGCAAATCGGAAGATGCGCGTTCTCCGCCCCAACCACGATCGATCAGCCGATCGATGCGCATCCGATCGAGCGGCAGGCATTCCACATGCTGACGACCGTGCGACTGGGCGATGGCATAGGGGCCAAGGCTGGCATGCGAGCGAAAACCGATGCGCGGCTCGCGACCCGCGCATGCCACGTCTTCGACGATATCCACGCCACACAGCGCCAGCAGCTCAGCGCCGAGCCGCGCTGGCGTTTCCACATGACGCACCACCAGCGAACTTAAGCGATCTAAGTCCAGCGCAGGCCAGCGCAGCAAGGGTGGCGGCGTTTGCGTCAATTCTGCTTTCTGGCGGAAATAGCGACGATTCAACCCGTAGGCGCGCACCGCGGCTTCTGGGGTGGCGAAGGCAGCAATGCCGCGCTCCGCCAGGATTCGCCGCGCGCCTTGCTGTTCGGCGCCGGCGAAAGCCGCGAGCACCAGAGCCTCATTTTGTACCACGGGCTGCAGTGCTTGCGCGATCTCCTGGCCGCTGCTGAAGGATGTCGGGTGATGCAATAGCAGCACCACATCGGTATCTGGGTCGGCGGCAAGTGCCTGCGCTACGCCGGCATAACGCTCAGGGCCGGCATCTCGCAGCAGATCGAGTGGATTGCCGAGCGCGGCACGTGGCGGCAGCAGCTTGCGCAGACGCTTGATCGTGTCCGGAGAAGGGTGCGCGAGTTCGCCGCCGCAGGCTGCGACCGCATCCGCTGCGAGCGCCCCGAGCGCGCCGCCATTTCCGGCGACAGCGAAACGGGAACCCGCATGCGGCCACGCCGGCAGGTCCACATTCGTTGCCGCACACAGTTCTTCCAGATCTCGCACTTGAAGCAGGCCTGCGCGGGTAAAGGCGGCGGCGTATACGGCATCAGACAGCCACGCATTGGGCTCTAGTGGATCGCGGCCGGCGGCACTGGGCTTCAAGATTACTAGTGGCTTGCGAAATGAGAGCGTGCGCGCAGCGGATAAAAAAGTGCGCGCATCGGCCAGCATATCCACGTGTAGCAACACCGCGCGTGTGCCGTGGTCGGCCGCGAACCAGTCCAGGCAATCGGCGATATCGATGTCAACCTGATCGCCTAGGCTCAACAGTGCCGACATGCCGACACCGCGTTGTGCCGCCCAGTCGGCGATTACGCCAGCAACGGCGCCGGACGTGGAAACGAAACCGATACCGCCGGGCGGTGGCATGGCCGGGCACAGGCTCACATTGAGTGATGATCGCGACAGTGTCAGCCCTTGGCTGGCCGGACCAATGATACGCAGGCCGCTTCTCGCGACTTGCTTCTGCAGGCGCGTCAACAGGCTCCGTTTGGAAGCCCAAGGCCAGCCGGTGTCGTTGGCGATGCCGACCACCACAGCGCCGCCGCAGCGACGACGCGCTAGCGCGTCGATGACTTCCGGCACACTTTGCCATGGCGTCAGCACTAGAGCCAGATCAACGTCTTCGGGCAAATCAGCGGTATCGTGTAAGCACGGGCGACCGAATACGCTGTCGTGGTCACGGTTGACCAAATGCACCGGTCCTGAAAAAGCACTTTCGAGTGCCTGACGCGTGAACGCGGTTCCCAAGGAGTCAGCGCGTTCGCTGGCACCAATGATTGCTAGGGAGCGCGGTACCAACAGCCTTTGCAAAGGGTGTGTATTCATAAATCAGGCGTGTCCACAGCATTCAAACAATTCGCAACGTCGACCGCGTCGCAGCGCATCGGTGGCGCTGGCTCGAATGGCACCGCCGCACCATCTTCAAGCGTCGATTGCCATGCATCAAGACGTGAGGAGATAAGCACGCCGACCGATTTTTGCGGATCAGATGGCTCGATGTCGCCCTCGATTTCCCGTTTTGCGATGGCCTCGCGCGCCAATTCGAAGGCCGGAATCATTGCGGTGGTCTGATTGAGCGCCTCGACTAGGAATGCCTGCCCGAAATAGGTGATATCGGACTCGGCGCCACAGCCAAAGGAGGTACGATCAGCGCGCGCAGCCGTCAGGATCAAACTCATTGGCGTCGCCAGCGCGTCGATGAATCCACCCGAATAGCACGCAGACACAATCACGGCTCGCCATTGTATTCCGGCCGCATCGAGCGACTCGCGCAAGGCCTCCGGCGAAATCTGGTCTAGCGCCAATGGCTCTAGCGCTACATAGAGCGTGTGCTCGCGACTGCCGTGTGTGGTCAAAAAGACGAACAACAAATCCTCGTTCACATCCATTTTTGCCGCAATGCCCTGCAATGCGCGCTTGAAGTTGGACAGGCTTGCGATTGGGTATTGATCGGTGGTCAACGGATGATTGAGCAAGCTCAGCGTCCGCCCACGGCCGGCGAAGCGCGCGGCGAACAATTGCTCGGCGTAATCGATTTCGTTGCGAAAAACGTCCTCACCGCCGTCGCCACCGAAGCTCAGGAAATAGGCATCCACCACGCCTGCCCGGTGTGGAACTAGCTTTTCGATTTGCGCGTCGAGCATGTTGCGCTGCGCATAAATCAACTCCTCGGCGCTACCGCGTACGCTGCGATCCACCGTGGTTTTTTCGCCTGCCGCAGCGGCATAGGCGGCCGGGTCGAAGCCCTGGTACCAATACCGCGCCGAATCTACCGCCAGATTCGGCGCGAATAGGATCACGGTGGCGATTACGGCCATCACCGAGCGCTGAGCCCAGTGCCAATCGCCGAGCAGGGTATCGAAAATCCGGCGCTGAATAACCAGCCACCATGCGACGAATACTATAAAAACTTGCAGATCGAGCTTGGTCAGCACCGGCCATGTGCCACGCAGCAAGATGATGCAAACGGAGGCAAGGCTTAACCACAGGGCCGCTGCACTTGCGTGGACCGCGAGCGAGAATGTGACCACGCGACGCTGGCTCCAGGCCGCAGCCAATACGGCGCCGGCGAGTAGCAGCAGAATGCTTAAAGCATCCGCTTGCAGCCCGTCGACATAGAAGACTGCGGGCTTGCCACTGATGAGCCAGTCGCGCCACACGGTGATCGCCACCGCAGGAATGATTAACCACCAGAAGTGCGCGGCCGGGCGCACGCGCCACGCAACTGGCGGCCGAATGGCGAAAGCCAGCATCAATCCTGCGAGCAAGCTTCGCAGTAGATTGCGCATATCGGCCTTAGTCCGGGGCGAACTGAATGTCAGTGAAGGATTTCACCTGCATGTGGCCAGGCGCTGGCGTCGCTCCCTCACGCAGCAACTGCACGGTCTGCCAACCCGCGGCGCGCGCCGCGTCGAGTTCGGCCCCGATATCGGACAAGAACAATAGCTCGCGGGCCGGCACGCCGATGTTCTGCGCGATATTCACATAAGAGTTTGCCTCGCGCTTCGGACCACTGGTGGTGTCGAAATAGTCCACAAACCAGTTGCGAACATCACCAACGCCGGTATGCGCGAAGTACATCTTTTGCGCTTGCAGCGAGCCCGACGAATACACATACAACGGGATCGCTTGCGCATGCCAGTTGCGCAGGGATTCAATGGCATCGGGATACAAGTGCGCCGTAAATTCGCCGTCCGCAAAGGCCTTGGCCCATACCTGACCCTGCAGGGCTTTGAGCGCTGTGTGCTTCCGGTCAGCATCGATCCACGACAGCAGCGCTGCGATAACCGTGGGCAAATTGTCGGGTGTGGTGTGCACCTCAGAAGCGACCATGGCAATCCACGGCATGACTTCAGGGTCTTCGGCATGTTCGCGCACATAGTTCGGCAGCGCGGCACGCGAATGCGGGAACATCACCTGCTGCACGAAGGCGATATCGCTGGTGGTGCCTTCGATATCAGTCACGATGGCGGCGGGGCGTGGCAACATCGACTAACTCCTGGCGTATTTGCCCCCCCAGGCGCCGGGCGGCGCTGCGAGGAATGTGGCGATGCTGTTTTTCGACGACCAAGAGCGAAAAACGCGATGCATCGACCCGTTCATAGATTGGTCAATCGAGCGCCCAAGGCCCGAGGCTTGCTCGAATGATGTGATCCGTCATTCAAGCGTCTACGCTTTGGATGGCGTCTAGTCGCGGAAAGCGTTCGGCGATATCACTGCCAGTGAAATTTGCGACCCAACCCGCAGGATTGGTGAAGATCCGAATCGCGACAAAACTCGGCTCTGGCCCCATGTCAAACCAGTGTGGCGTACCTGCGGGAACACCGATCAAATCATCGCGCTGACAAAGCACTTCGAAGACTTCATCCTTCAAGTGCAGGCTGAATAAGCCTTGGCCCGCGACGAAAAAGCGAATCTCATCCTCCGCGTGGATATGTTCATTGAGAAATTTCTGCCGAAGGGCAGCTTTATCCGGGTGCGTGGCGTTCAGGCTGACCACATCGACAGCGGCATAGCCACCTTCGGCCATGAGCCGATTGATATCGCCTTTATATGCCTCGATCACCCGCTCCGGCGCGTCACCGGCGACGACGCCAGCATCGGTCTTCCAGCGGGTAAAGCGCACGCCAGCAGCATTTAACTGCTGCTGGATGATGTCGAAATTATCCGAATCCACACGCATGCGATTGGCGTCGTCATCGGCAAATACACGTAAACGCGTCATCGGTGCAGTTTCCTCATTTCTAATTCGCAGCTAAGCAGAAATTCAAAGGCGTCCAAGTGACGCCTAGCGTCGGCCATACTCTTGCCCCACGCATAAATCCCATGACCATCAATCAGATACCCATGGCTGATCGGTTCGCGCTGCAAGTACATATCGATGTGCGCACACAGCTCAGCCATATCCTGGGAGTTGGCAAATACTGGCACGCGCATGCTCGCATCATGGGTTTCATAACCCGCAAAAGCCTTGAGCAACTCGTAACCGCCGAGCGTGATCTGACCGTCTGCGGCCCAGATTCTCGACGCCAGCGTCTGCACCAGCGAGTGCGTGTGCAACACCGCGCCCATGTCGGGATAGTGCTGGTAGATCTGGCAATGCAGCAGGGTTTCGGCCGAAGGACGCGCCGATGTGCCAACAGCGCGACCCTCCAAATCTACCACCATGATGTCTGCAGGCGTGAGCTTGCCCTTGTCATGGCCGGATGAGGTGATCGCGAGCAATTCCGGGCTCAAGCGCATCGAAAAATTGCTGCTCGTAGCCGGTGTCCAGCCGCGCGTGGCGAAGTCACGCGCTGCCTCGACGATCGCATGCGCGCAGGCCTCAAACTCAGAAGGAACAGTGGACACGTTCACCGATCAATAGATTCCTGCAAGCGGGGAATGTTGGCGCGCCTTAAGCATTGCACCGCCCGGCGCGCCGATTTGTGAATATACGATAGCGACGCTGAGTCGCTGTCGGTCGAAAGTGGCGACGCAAGCCACGGTGGCTCCGGTTGCAGCGGGTCTGGCGCGCGTTCATGTGAGTACTGCAGACTTAAGGTGTGTAACCACTTTTCACTAAGGCTCTATGCGCATGTCTACGCAAGCGTTTCGAACTGAACGTCGTCAATTTTTTGGCCAACTAGCGCTGTCCGGTGTAGCTATCGTGTTGGCGCCCAGCGCCTTCGCACAAGCAGGCGCTGAGCTGAAAGAAACCGATCCGACCGCGTCAGCACTTGGCTATAAGGCCGATAGCAGCTTGGTGGATGTGGCGCGCTATCCCAATCACAAGCCGGCACAGCTCTGCTCAAACTGCAATCTGATCCAGGGTAAGGTCAGCGATGATCTTAGGCCCTGCGCGATTTTTCCCGGGAAAACGGTGCGCGCCAAAGGCTGGTGCGCGGCCTATGTAGCTTCTGTCAGCTAATGTGAAGTACCAAATTTAAGTTAAGGAAATGGTGGGACCTCACACTAAGCTCTCGGTTACAGCGTCGATCACTTGATCATTGATGCGCTATCGCCGAATGTTCTGATGGCTGCGCTCGGCGGCTTTCTATTCGCGCTGCTGATAGCGATGCCGCTCGTCGTGCTGCTCGGAAATCGCCGCTTTCGAGCGGGCCGCGATTCGCGCGAAGTCGAGATCATGCATCTGACGCAGCGCTCGGAAGAATTGCGCTCGCAATTCGCCGATCAGCAATCGCGTACGCAGCAAGAACATCAGCGAGTTCGCACGCTGGAACAAACAGTGCAGGTCGCGGCGCGTGAGCACGGGGAACTGCGGGGTCGTCTGGCGGCAATGCCGGCACTCGAACGCGCCATCCAGCAACGTGATACGGAACTGGCGCAGACCCGCGAAAAATTGCAAGCGGCAATCACCGACTCGTCGGTAACGCGTACGCGGCTGGCCAGTGAAGTCGCGCAGGCCTCTGAGCGGCTGGCGTTTCTGGAGCGTGTGCGCGGGGAGTTTACCGATGCCTTTAAGGCTTTAGCCAATGATGTGCTCGACGACAAGAGCCGCCGGTTAAACGCCGAGAACGTGAGCCAGATGGACACACTCTTGAGTCCCGTTCGCGAGCAGCTAAAAAGCTTTCAAGACATTGTGCAGCAGGCCTATATCACCGAGGCCAAAGAACGCAGCCTGTTGGGCCGTGAGATTGACAGCCTGAAAGTGCTCAACCACCAATTGAACGCCGAAGCGTCCAGCTTGAGTCGTGCCTTGCGTGGCGACAATCAAGTGCAAGGCGCATGGGGCGAACTGGTACTCGAACGCTTACTCGAAGCCTGCGGCCTCACGGAAGGCCGCGAGTTCTTCTCCCAGATTGTGCTCAAGGACGAAGGTGGCAGCCGTCCACGTCCCGATGTGATCGTGCGTCTGCCGCAATCACGCGATCTGGTGATTGATTCCAAAGTCGCGCTGGTGGCGTACGAGCGCGCCTTGCACGCAAGTGACGAGGGCGAACGACGGCTCGCCGTGGAGGAGCATGTTCGGTCGCTGAGGCGGCATGTGGATGGATTGAGCCGTCGCGATTACAGCAGCCTACTTGAGGGGCGAACGCTGGATCTGGTGTTGATGTTCGTGCCGGTGGAATCTGCCCTGATGGAGGCTGTGCGTGCCGACGGCGGTCTTTATGAGTACGCGCTAGAACGCAATATCGCGATTGTCTCGCCGTCGAACTTGTTGGTTACGCTGCGTGCTGTGGCGCATCTGTGGAAGCAAGAGCAGCGCAACAATAATGCACAGGAAATTGCTAAGCGCGCAGGCCGCCTATACGACAAATTCGTCAGCTTTAATCAGGATCTGGAGGCGGCACGCAGCGCGCTGATCAAAGCCCAGCGTGAGCTTGAACAAGCCATCGGTAAGTTGCGCAGCGGACCGGGCAATCTGGTGCGCCAAGCGGAACAACTGCGCGAGCTTGGCGCTCGCAACCAGAAGCAACTGGCGGCGGATGTCCTCGGCGAAGCGATGGAATGGGGGGATGGCGAGCCCGAATTGCCGCCCGCGCCGGGAAATCCAGAAGATCGGGGCTGCTTGAAGCAGGAGCGGGGCTCGTAAAGCAGGAGCGGGGCTCGTAAAGCAGGATCGGGGCTCGTAAAGCAGGATCGGGGCTCGTAAAGCAGGAGCGGGGCGCGGAGTTGGGGCGCACCGAGTCCTAAGTTCTAAGTCCTAAGTCCTAAGTCCCGAGCCCCGGAGTCCCGCTAAATCTCACCAATAGCCTCAAGCGATCGAATTCGCCGCTGCTCGGCCTCGTCGAACTGCCGCGAAAGGTATTCACTTAGCGCCGCTTCCTGCGCGGCCGTGGTGCCACCACGCGCGCGGACTTGGGTGCGTTCACTGCGATAGGCATCGATGCGTTGCCGCCAAAGCGCGCGTTCTTGATCGAGGGCTTGCATACGCACGGCCGCTTCTGCGCCGAAGCGCTCGCTGCGCAGACGTGTACGCTCTTGCGGATCCTGTACCTGCATTTCGATTCGCTGCGCATCACTGAGTGCAGCCTCGGTCGCGCGTTGTTCAATTAGCGGCTGTCGCGCCGAATCTGGCAGTGCGTCGATCAAGGCTTGTTCGCGTTCAGCGCGTTCCTCAGGGCTCAGATTGGGCGCATCGCGCAAGGCACGGCCGGCCAGGGTAAAGTCTTGATACGCCTCGTCCTCGGCAAAGAATGCATCCGCCATTTCCGCGCCGAGTTGTTGTCGGCGCAGGGCTTTGATCGAGGCCAGCCGCTCTTCCAGCGCCATCGCTTGCATCGCAGGCGCTGCATCGGCCTGCGCTTGCAGATAGCGCAAGTAGCGCTCAAACGCTGCGAGTACCTGACGCTTGCCGTCGGGCGTGGTCAGATCATTCAGCCGCGAGGCCAACAAGGCGCGGATCTGCTCGATGCTGCGTTCACCTAGCAAGGTCAGGACTTGGTCGAACAAACGACGCAATGACTGGCTGGGTTTCAGCAATCCATTGGCATCGAGTTCAACCGCACCATCAATTTCGGTGCCGGCCAACGATGGCGGCAAATCGATGTCGGACAATGACGCCGTCGGCGGCGCCGGACTGATCATGTCGCTTGGTGATGCGTGGCTGTTGCTAGCGCGTGCAACGCTAGTTCCGTCAACCGCTTGCGCCGCTGTGCTCAAGTCCGGTGGCGAATCCGGTTGCAGCAAAAACCAAACAACCAAGCTGGCGATGGCCACCAGCGTGCTGCCAACGATCCAGGTGCGCTGCATGGCCATGTGCATTCGCCTCGCTGCCGCCGGATCGCCGGCGGCAGCCGGTAAACTACAAGCCTGCGGCCTTCAAACGATTAGCCTGCGCCCGGTACACCGACGACGGGCTAGAGGCAAACCAACTGGTCAGGCCCAACACTTGATTGACTTCGTCCAGATGATTCCAGCCGTAGTCGTCGCGCAACACCACTCCCCAGTGGCTGGAACAACGGCCGACCAATCCATCATTCGCTTCGCTGCCAAAGAACAGGCTAGCGGCACCTAAGAAAGGATCGGAAATATCCAGCACATGACTCAGCACATTGGTGCCGCCCATCGAGTAGTAGCGCACGCCGTTAACGACTGCCGCCCCTTGCCCGCAGCTTGTGGTTGGCTTGCCCTGTGGGTGCCGATTGTTAAACGTGGTCGCGCCCGCGGTGCTCAGTGATTGAAGTGCACCCAGTGCGTTCTGCGGATCGGCATCGTTGGACAACAATTCGATAAACACACCGAGCGCATTCACGAACCCCGCCAGCGTGCGTTCCAGAAATGAACCCGGAGGCGCCGAAGTGCGCAAGCCGTCCGCCACTTTGCTACCCGCATGCGGCGCGCCGACGCTGGTAATGGAAGCCACCAGTGCAGGACGAACCGAGGCCACATAACGAATCGTGGCACCGCCGTGACTGTGGCCTATCAAGTTGAACTTGGTATGGCCATAAGTGGCTTTGAGGCTGTCCAGATAGCGAATCAATTGCTCACCACGAAGCTCGCTCGAATTGGCCGAGGAGACATTGGCGATGTAAACCTTAGCGCCGCCCGAACGCAACTGCGATGGCAGTCCGTAAAAGTAGTCGTAAATCCCCAGCAAGCTGTCGAAACCCCCGAGGCCGTGAACCAGCACGATCGGGTAGCGGGTCTGCGTGTATCCGGCTTGCGCGAAGGCGGGCACGGTCAGGCCCAGTGCGAAAACTACTGTAAGAGCGCGTAGAAATGATCGGATCACGGTTCCCCTCCCAGAGAGACGCGAAATGCTGCGGTGGATTTGCACCTGTCCCCCCGACAGGCAAGCACAGACTATACGGTGGCGTATGGAGTGCGCAAGCGCTAAGCGCGGGTTCATTGTGGACGGCTGGATGATTTCAGCGCAGCAGGAAATAGCGCAGGCTAATCTCGGCAGAGTACAAAATCGTAGGCGGCAACAGACTGACAGCGAGCATGCCGAGCAGATAGTGCGAACATACGATCGGCAACAAAGCACGATGCTTGGCGTAGCTATGGCACCAGAGAAATGCGGCGGCGCCGGTCGCCAGCATCAAGCTAAAATTCGGCGCATGTGTGAGTGCAAACAGTAGACCAGCCAAAGCCGGTGCGAAGCGCAAAGACAGGCGCGCGCAATGCGGAAATATGAACCCCAACAGTAGGATTTGTTGCACCACCACAAATGGCAAATAGAGCAGAGCGCGTTGCGAGCCCGGCCATGCAGCGGCACTAGTCCAAGCGCCCACAAGCAGCAGTGGCAACATCGCGCTTAAGCTGCAAAGCGCTACGAGCTTCCACGCGCTGGTCGTGCCGAGCCAGCGCCTGCGATTAAATTCCACACGCGACAACATATAGGCCAAGGACAGCATCAGCAGGATCAAAGACGATGCGTTTGCGCGTTCGCCAATTCCTAGCCCGATGGCAAGCAGCAAGATCGGTCCAAGGCCGGCGATAAGCTCCGCAATGGCACCGATCGCAGTATTGGCTTGTACGCGCCAGCGGACGACAAGCATGCCCACCGCGATGAGCAACAACCATCCACCAGATATGCGCCAGCCATAGCTGGCAGATGATGTATTCGCCAGATCACTTCCGCTCGTCAGGCGCCGCGAATCTGGCCAAAACAGGGCTTCGGCGTCAACCGCGCGTACACGATCACGGAAGTCCATCAAGCGTTCCGGTGTGTCGCGCCAGAGCGGCAGTAGTACGCCCGGAATTTGCTCCCGCGCCGTCATCTGTGCATCGCCCTTTTGCAAGCGATGGCGCATCTCAGCGGCATGAATCCATTCAACGTTTTGCACCCGCGCCGCTGCGGCGGGCGTGGCGAGAAAACGGAAATAGTCGAGTCCGACCGACTGCTGTCGAGGGCCTTCGATATAGGCGCGAAACTCGCCAATCAATGCCGATTGGCCGCCCCAAGCCACCGTCGCGCTGACAGTCGGCGGGGCGCGCACGGGTCGCCAAGTTTCGCGCGCCAAATCGATTTCAAGTGCGTTCCAGCCTGCCTTTAGGGCGATGCGAACCGCGTTTTCGTCGAGTTGGCCAGGTTCGTCGAAGATCAAGACCAAGTCGGCCGCGTGCGCCAATTCGAGACGTGCGGCCAAAGTCGAGAAGCGTGCCGCTGATAGATTCAACCCGCGGAAATTTAATCGGAAATTGGCTTTTCCCTCGGCTAAGTCCGCGCGCAGCACGCCATCGACGATACGTGCCGATCGCGCACCCACGGCACCCTCGGAAATCAGATCGCGCAGGCTATCAAACTCGAAGCTGAGTCGGCTTGCCCCGGTTTCCAGGCGCGCAAGATCAGATCGGGCTTGACGCTGCAGGAAGTACTCGAACGCGACATTGGCGATGGCAAAGCAAACGGCGACGAAGGTGAGAACAGCCATGCCCAGCACGAATACCAATCGCGCACGGGAGAGCCATGTTGGCCGATTGGCGGCGTTAGGCGTGGTCATCGCCGCGTGCGTGAACCATTTGCCCCTAGTGCGAGCGACGACAGGCTTGTGCGCATGTCAATCATCGTCCGAGCGTGTCTGATTGGCTACCAATTAACCCCTCTCGCCCCTTAAGCCTGCGCCAACGCGCTCGCCTTGGCCGCACAGATAAAGTCGTTAATCGACAATCCGCCGACATCGTGCGTGTTGTAGCGAACCACGCAACGCCCGTAACTGACTTCGAGATCCGGATGGTGATTCTGCGCCTCGGCCATTTCGGCCACGGCGTTGACGAAGGCGATGGTGCGCAGGTAGTCGGGGAACTTGAACGCGCTGCTGATCGACTCGGACCCCGTGGCCACGCTCCAACCCGGAAGCTGCGACAGCAATTGGTTGATGCGCACGCTGTCCAATCGATGCTCGGGGCCGCTAAGGGCGGTGCAATCTTGTGCCAGGAGTGGGCTCATGCTGAACGGGTCCTCGTATGGTTGGCGCCGCCGCGCGTTGTGGCTGGCATCATAGCGAGAGACTTCTCAAGGCAGCGTTTTCTCCCATGATCGAAATCGACCCGGCTGCGCGCGTCTATTTTCAGAAAATCATTGATCAACAAGGGGTCGACGGGCTCGGGATACGGCTAACCGCCATGCATCCAGGAACGCCGAAAGGCGATTGTCGGCTGGAGTTTTGCGAACCGCAAGAAGTGGCCGACGACGATTTGACCATTGATTGCGAGGGTTTTAGCCTGTTCGTCGACCCGGCCAGCGCACCCTATTTGAGCGAACTGAATATTACTTATGCCGAAGAGCGCAGCGGCGGCCAGTTGACGATTCGAGCGCCGCGCCTGAAGGGGTCGCCCCCGGCGGAAGGTGCATCTATGTTTGAGCAGGTCACCTATGTGCTGCAGACTGAAATCAATCCGGGCGTGGCCAGCCACGGCGGTAAGGTGAGTCTGGTCGAAGTGACCGACGCCGGAGATGTGATTCTGCAGTTTGGTGGTGGCTGCCAGGGTTGTGGACAAGCAGATTTCACGCTGAAAGAGGGCATTGAAAAAACGCTGCGGCAGCGAGTGCCGGGCATTGCCTCGGTGCGCGATGTCACCGATCACAGCAGTGGCCATGCACCGTACTACAAGCGCGCATCCTGACGGCCAAGGCTTGCGGCGCCCACATTGTGAGTCCACTCGATAAGACGAACCGTCTACGAATGGCGCTCGAAGTCGCCAATTAATGCCGGCGTGGAGCCGGTACGATGATCAATGGCCGCATCGGCCACCATCCCGGTCCCCAGTAAAACGGGTCTTGATGCACATGCACTGCATCCACACGCTCCGGCCAAAGCAGCACCGAATCCGCCAGCACGCGCGGCATGCGATAGGTGTATTCGCCGAGTTGGCGCGTCACTTCACCCTCAACTCGGCCAGTGACCGTGATCTCGCGCCCCGGTGCGAAGATGGCCGGATCCAGAAACCCCGGTTTACATGCACGGAATCGACCGATCTCGTCATCCACGTCCAAGGGGCGCGCGCTGTGGTCCAGCGGCAATCCCACCACTTCCACGCAACTTTCGTCGCTGGTGGACAACACCTCGATCACGCGTCCGCCCCAGCGCACCGTCTCGCTGCTGCCGATGGCAGCGCTTGGTTGCATGGTGCTGAATTCGCCGCGCAATGGCTGCGGAACGCTGGCGCACGCGGCCAACAAGGGTAAGGCGGCAAGGGCAATGAATCGGCTCATGGTCAATCTCCGTTCGATGGCCCAAGTCTATTCCGCGCAAGCCGAACGCGTGCTAACCGAGAGGAAAATTTGTGACGGCCTCAAACTACGGGTTAGGCGATGGTGTTTACGCAGACTGGAACTCTGGGCCAGATTGCGGCAGAGGCTATGTGTTGCCTTTCGATGCGGAAGATTGTTCGATAAATTGACTGACGGACTGCTCCAGCCGCGCCTGTGCCGCAGAATCGGGCGGTGCGTAGCGAAGGTCCGCGTAGGCTCGGCTGATGCCGATGATCATCTCGGACCACTGCGGGAGTTGTGCGCTGGCGCGATGTCCAAAGTCGAGTGCCCCTTCGCTTGGCCCCCGCAGCACACCAAGTTTGCGCATGCGCGCCAGGTAGCGGCGCCACGCGCGTTCCCCAGGCGCCACTGCGCGGTGACTAGATCGGAAGAACCAAGCAGCGGTTAGTGCGGCAATCACGCCGAGCCCGCCGGCCATCCATGCGCCAATCTGACGCCAGTCACTCGGGTCAAGGCCGAGATCGCCAAAGAAGTCGCGTTGTTGCGCCCAGTCGAATTGCACCATCGCGCGATTCCACCATGCCTGTAGCGCATCAAAACGATCGCGCAGGGAGCGCATGAACCCGGTGTCGATCCATGCGCTGGACGTACTCGATGCCGAACCGAGTTCCACGCGCTCAGGCGATACGGCGGCCGTGGGGTCCACACGCACCCAGCCACGACCATCGATGAGCACTTCGGCCCACGCGTGTGCATTGGAATTGCGCACAACCAGGTAACCGCCAACCCTATTGAAATCACCGCCTTGATAGCCCGTCACCACGCGCGCAGGGACGCCCGCGCTGCGCATCAGAATGACGAATGACGAGGCATAGTGTTCGCAAAAACCTGAGCGTGTGTCGAACAGAAATTCGTCGACGCGATCTGCGCTGACCAAGGGCGGCGGTGCCAGCGAATAGCTGAAAGACTCATTGCGAAAATAGTTCAGAGCGCGCAGCACCAAGGCTTCGCGATCCGCGCCGGTTTCGGCTACCCAAGATTTCGCCATGGATTCGGTGCGCCGGTTCGCGTCGTGACGCCGCTGCAAGCCTTCAATGACATCGTCCTGTGGCCGCGGACCTGTGGGCACGCTAGCGCCAAGATCGGAGGCCGCGGAGTACACATAGTGGCTCAGCACCGGTTGTGAGCGCACCACTTGGCCATCCGCAAGGCGTCGCGCGTCGGCGGGAAATCCGGTCGGAAGATCTAACAAGAACAACCAGTTGCGGTCGGTGGGCTCGAGCATCACCTGATATTTTAGATCGCCCGGCGCGCCCGTTTGCGGGCCATTTAGCACCTGTCGCTGGCGCTGCAGCGTGCGCGCACTACGCCATACCAGGTTGTCGAAGTTCCACAGCACCGGGCCGCGCCAGTAGAGCTGCGAATTGGCCGGGACTGCTCCCTCAAAGGTGACCCGCATCACCGGCGTATCGTCGGCCAGCAGTTCGGTGATCGAGCCCGGCGACATTTCATCGGACAGGCCCGTGCGTGCCTCGCTGGTGCCATTCGGGCTGCCCCAGAGCGGCTCACTCATGCGCGGCACGGAAAGGAACAAGAAAATCGTCAATGGCAGCGTGATTGCCAGTAATGGCACTAATTCGCGGGTAACCGCGCCAAGGCGCGAAATCAGACCGCCGCGCGTACCGGGTGGCGCACTGACTTCGTTCAAGGCCAGGAACACCAGCAATGTGGGCACCGCCATGTACATCGAGATCAAGATGCCCTGATTGAACAGGAACTGCACACTGATCAAGAACAGACACACGGTGAGCATCATCAGACCATCGCGACGACGTTCGGACTCGATCAGCTTGAGGGTCACGAAGCCCGCAAGCGCCGCCGTGCCGGCACGGCGATCGGTGAAATCACCGTATTCGAACAACACCACCGCAAGCACCGCCAGCAGCATCGGAAATTTTATCCACGCCGGCCACGCGCGCGCGAATCGGCGCCGCTGCACCCAGCGCGCGATCACCAGTGTCGCCAATAGCAGCGCATACCATGGCGGCATCCACAGCATGTGCGCAGCCAAGGTTGCCGCGAAGGCACCCAGGGTCCATTCAAACTGAAGCGGGCTAAGTGCGGGCGAGCGCATGGGTTGCCAATGCAGTCAGGCAGCGCAAACGGTGGCCGCCGCCGCTCGCCGGCCCGATCGTCGCGTCGGGCATTTTCAGCGCATAACTCATACCAGCGTGATCGGCTTCGATTACCCAGCGGGTGAGCCGCGACAAGCGCGCTTCGGTGTCCAGCCCGCTGATCTGCTGAAAATCAAACACCATCTCGCTCGCTCGCGGCATTTCCAGTTCGCGAACCAGCAAGTCGCCGGTGCGCGCGCTGGCTTTCCACGCAATCATGCGGGTGGGATCGCCGGGCACGTATTGGCGCAGATTGCGCAAATCATCGTCGCCGGGATCCGCACCGCCGCTGCGTGTGTGGTCCGGCGTCCGCGGAAAGGCCACCTTTGGCGATTCTGGATGCGGATACACCAGCACGCGCACGTTCGAGTGCAGATAGCTCCACGCGAAGAACAAACCGAATGGCCACACGGTGGACGCGCGCACGGATTCGGGCACCAGCCAGCCGCGTGTGCGCGCTGGCAACGCGATGCGCACAACTGCGGTCTGTCCGGCTTCAATGTCGTGATGTCGATGCTCGGCGCCGTATTTCAAACTGATGCCGGAGCGAGCGCGGCCATCGTCTGCGTGCAGATGCCACTCCAGATGCACAGACTCCCCGGCGAAGATCGGATCGGCACTCACTTGCACTAGGCTCAGTTGGTCCAGATTGCGAAAGGTCTGCAACATGGAAATCAATCCCAGGCTGACCGGCAGCAGGCCGAACAACAAGGCGCCATTGTTGTTGTAATTCAACGCACCCGCGAGCACGGCGAACATCATGACGGCAAAGAACAAGCCAAAGCCGCTCGGCACGATATAGATGCGCTTGCGGTCGAGTTTGATCGGCAGCACCTCATTTCGGTGTCGGCGCGTGATGCTCGGCAAGCGCCGATCGAGCGCGCGCCACGCGCGTTCACCCAGCCCGACACGCGGTAGGTGTGCGGTCGCTGTTAAGTTCGCGTCGGATTTTGCCACTGCCTTAGATTCGATTAGGGAATGGCGACTTGCGCGAGCAAATCGCGCGCGATGGAATTGCCATCGCCACTGGCGTCCGTTGCCAACACCAAACGATGCCGTGCAACCGGAATAAACACGGCCTGCAAATCTTCGGGTACCACATGTTGACGACCGACGATCAACGCATGTGCCTTGGCGGCGCGCAGCAAGCCGATTCCCGCGCGCGGTGACAAGCCGATGCGGATACGACGGTCGCTACGCGTCGATGCAATTAACGCAAAGGCATAGTCGATGGCGGCGCTGCTGGCGTGCACAGCCTCGGCGCGCGCACGCAATTCAAGCAAGCTGGCCGAGCTTAGCCGTGGTTGTAGTTCGGCCATCACCGCGCGTCGTTCGCGCGCCGCCAGCAATGCTTTCTCGGCACGCTCGTCGGGATAGCCAAGGCTGAGCGAAAATAGGAAGCGGTCGAGTTGCGATTCTGGCAATGGAAAGGTGCCGCTCTGCTCGATCGGGTTCTGCGTCGCGACGACAACGAATGGCGGCGGCAAGGCGTGGGTTGTGCCATCGACCGTGACTTGTTGTTCGGCCATCGCTTCAAGCAGGGCACTTTGCAGTTTCGGCGTGCCGCGATTGATCTCGTCGGCGAGTAATAATTGCGCGAAAATTGGCCCGGGATGGAAGTCGAATCGTCGAATCTGCGGATCGAAAATTGAAACGCCGATCAAATCGGCTGGCAATAAGTCGCTAGTAAACTGTGCGCGACCAAACTTCAAATCCAGCGTGGCTGCTAGCGACTGCGCCAACGTTGTCTTACCCACGCCGGGCAAGTCTTCTAGTAGCAAGTGACCACCAGCGAGTATGCACACCAGCGCGAGGCGCACTTGTGCACTCTTGCCGAGCACTATTTCGTTAATCTGTGTTTCGGCTCGGTGTAGCGCCACGATCGCATCTGTGGGAGCTTGGGCTAGCGCATTCGAACTCATCGATCACTCCGTCGTCCAAGGTCTTATTGTTTCATCCTGCACTTATGGCACAGCCCATCCAAACTCGCGCAAACCACGTGCCAGGGCAATCAACGGCAAGCCGATCAAGGCACTCGGATCCTCGCTGCGAATGGCTTCGAACAAACAGATCCCCAGGCCCTCGACCTTAAAGCCACCCGCGCAATCCCACGCGGGCTCAGCATCCACATACCGCGTGATCGCCGCACTATCCAAAGGGCGCATGCGGCACTCGGTCACATCTAGATGCTGAAAACTTCGTCCGTCTGCATGTCGCATGAGACAGATCGCGGTCAGGAACTGAAGTTCACGGCCTTGCGCATACATCAGTTGCTCGGCTTGCGCCGACGCCGATCCTGGTTTGTGCAAGATGCGATCCGCACAGCAGGCGACTTGATCACCACCGATCACCAGAGAATCCGGAAATCGCCGCGCCACCGCTTCTGCCTTTGCGCGCGCCAAACGCTGCGCCAGCGCGCGCGGGCTTTCGTGCAATTGACCGATCTCGTCAACCTTTGGATCAACTGATTCACAGCTCAGCCCCAAGCGCGCGAGCAGTGATCGCCGATAAATCGAAGTCGAGGCCAGAATCAAATGCATCGCGCATTCATGCAATGGGCTGAGTATTGCTGCGTTCGCTGCCGCCAATCCCGTATGCACTGGCAATGAGCGCAGATACGGGATGGGTGTCAGTCGAGGCCTTGGCGAGTTCTTCGCTTACGGCTTCAAGTTTGGCCATATTCTCAACCAAACCGATGCGCGCCTTCTCCAGGGATTCCCGCGCTTCGCGAAGACGCTCGACCGGCGCATGGTCCGCATTATCGCGCAGCCACAATCGTTGCTGCAGCAGGTCGCGCAAAGCCTTTTGCACCAGCGGATCCAGATTCAGCGAGGCGAGCGCGTCGGCGGTCAAACTGCTGGGCAAAGTAGACACCCAGCGTTGCACCGTTTGAATGCGCTCGCGACAGGTGTATAGCTCGCGCTCCAGCGCATCGGCGCTGTCCATAATGCCGCGCAGAGTATCGTGACGTGTGCGCATCTGGATCAACCGAACAACCAGCACGCCCACTGCGAGCGTCGCCACAGTCAATGCCACGATCAGCACATCGCTCAACATCGCAAGAGTCCGAGGAAAGATAACCTGCTGCATGCTGCCATTCTTTATCGTCTTCATGGCGTCGAGGATGCGTAGGCTGACTTGTTGGTCGGCGGATGGACGTTGTCGGTTGTGCGGCGTTTGATGGCTCCCGTATTGACAGATCGACCAGTCCCGCCTACGATTCCGCGGCTATGTATGCGCCTTTGCCAGAACGGATAGATGTGGACCGCGCCGTTGCGGCAGGGCGCTCATACGAGGGTGTGCTGCCACTTGCGCGCTTGGAGCGTTTGAGCGGCAGTCTTTTTGACACTGTGGGCGAGGTCCATTACGTCCTTCAGTTCGAACAGAACGAGCTAGATCAATCGACGGTTTTGGTGAGCGCAGAGGCGACGTTTCCTTTGCTTTGCCAAACCACCCTTGAACGCTTCGAACACCCGGTGGCTATCGTTGCAAGATTGGGATTCATCGTGCGCGAAGGCGACGAAGCTGGGTTGCCGGAAGGTTATGAGGCCGTTCTTAAGCAGGACGGCTTTGTTGATCCAGTGGCATTGATCGAGGACGAATTGATCCTCGCGGTGCCGCTGATACCGCGTCGTCCCGGATCGGATGCAGAGCTGGCTAAGCACTCGATATCTGAGGAGCTGGTGCCGCAGAAGCCCAATCCCTTCGCCGCGCTGAAGGCTTTAAAGCGCGATTAGAGTTGTTTGGGCCGCGTGGAAGGTAGACTCCGCGAGCTTGTATTTTCATCAGTGTCGCCTCGTTTTTCAGGAGTTTCGCAAACATGGCCGTTCAGAAAAGTCGCCGCACCCCTTCCACGCGTGGCATGCGTCGTTCGCATGACGCCCTGACCGCGCCGACGCTGGCGACGGACAAGACCACGGGTGAGGTGCATTTGCGCCACCACATCACCAAAGATGGCTACTATCGTGGCCGCAAGGTGATTGATCGCAAAGTGGTTGAGGTCGACACCAGCGAAAGCTGATTGTTGTGGCATCCGCGCCCCTTCAATGATGTGCGGATGATGGTCTTTCCTCCAGACGTGACCCAAAGAGCCCGATGCCGCCTACCTTTGCCCGAATCATCGGGACCGGCAGCCATCTGCCGGAATTTGTCCTCACCAACGCCGAGTTGGAGAGACGGGTAGAAACGAGCGACGAGTGGATACGCGAGCGTACGGGAATCGAGCAGCGGCATATTGCCGCTGACGGCGAGACCACCAGCGATCTAGCTTATGTCGCGGCGCAGAAGGCACTCAAGGCGGCGGGCATCACGGCGGCTGAGCTTGACCTGATCATTGTCGGCACGACCACGCCAGATATCATCTTCCCCAGCACCGCTTGCTTACTGCAGCATCGGTTGGGTGCCAAGGACTGCCCGGCATTCGATGTCAACGCAGCCTGCACCGGATTCATCTATGCGCTTTCGATCGCCGACAAATTCGTGCGAACCGGCAGCGCGCGCCATGTGCTAGTGGTCGGCGCTGAAACTTTATCACGCATGCTCGATTGGACCGATCGCGGCACCTGCGTCTTGTTTGGCGACGGCGCGGGTGCGGTGGTGCTACGCGCCGATCAAACGCCTGGTGTGCTGTCCACGCATATCCATGCAGATGGCCAATACAAGGACATGTTGCACAATCCGGTTGGCGTCTCTCGCGGATTCACCGACGGCCCGAATCACGGCGTGCGCGTGATGATGGATGGCAAGGAAGTGTTCCGTGTCGCCGTGCGCACGCTCTCGCGCATTGTCGACGAGACGCTCGCTGCCAATAGCATGAGCAAATCCGATATCGATTGGCTGGTGCCGCATCAGGCCAATCTGCGCATTATCACGGCGACCGCCAAACATCTGCAAATGCCGATGGAGCGTGTGATCGTGACCGTTAACAAGCATGGCAATACCTCTGCCGCATCGGTGCCTTTGGCGCTCGATCACGGCATTAGCAGCGGTCAGATCAAGCCTGGGCAGTTGTTGCTGCTTGAAGCTTTCGGTGGCGGATTTACCTGGGGCTCTGCCCTAGTCCGTCTGTAAGCGGCCACGTCCAACAAATCATCGACATGACTCATTTGACTACGGCGGTGTTATTCCCCGGTCAGGGCTCACAGTCCTTGAAGATGCTGAGCGCGCTAGCCGCCGAGCACGCGTGCGTACGCGAAAGTTTTGACGAGGCCTCCGTCGCGATTGAATTCGACCTGTGGGCGCTGTCGCAGGATGGGCCCGAGGCGCTACTCAATCAAACCACGAATACGCAACCGGCGCTGCTGGCGGCCGGGGTTGCCGTGTGGCGCGCGTGGAAGCATGCCGGCGGCGCGGATCCCGTGGTCATGGCCGGCCATAGCCTTGGCGAATACACGGCACTGGTTTGCGCTGGTGCGATTTCACTCGCCGATGGCGCGCGTCTGGTGCGCGAACGCGGTCGCCTAATGCAGGCCTCCGTTCCCGAGGGTACTGGCGCGATGGCTGCGGTGCTCAATGCCGATCTCGCCTTGTTAGTCGAAGTCTGTGCACTCGCATCCTCGCCGGGCACCGCGGTGGTGCCGGCCAATCTCAACGCACCGGGACAGATCGTGATCTCCGGTGCGAGCGTTGCAGTTGATCGCGCCTTGGCGCTACTGGCCGAGCGCGGCGTCAAACGGGCGATCCGATTGCCGGTCAGCGTGCCTTCGCACTCGCCTTTGATGCGTGTTGCCGCGGAAGCGTTCGCGCCTCATTTGGCGGCCACCGAGATTCGTCCGCCTTGCATTCCTGTCATTCACAATGCGGATGTCGCAACCCATGCCGATGCGGACTCGATTCGCGCGGTACTCGCGCGCCAGTTGTGCGAGCCCGTGCGCTGGATCGAAACCATCGAGGCATGCGTCAGTCTGGGCGTGGTGCAGACGCTCGAATGCGGCCCCGGCAAGGTTTTGGGTGGCTTGGTTAAACGCATAGCACCGACGCTGCAGAATTTTGCGATCGGTGAACCCCCCGGTTTCAATGCCGCATTGGCCGGAGCGCAGGCATGAGTGATTCGATACGACCCTTGGCCGTCGTCAGCGGCGCCAGCCGCGGCATTGGCGCGGCGATTGCCGACGAATTGCTGGCCACCGGCCATTTTGTCATCGGAACGGCCACATCCGAGTCGGGCGCCGCGGCGATTTCTGAGCGTTTGGGTGCACATGGTCGCGGACGCGTGTTGGATGTATCCGATGCCGCCGCCATCGATGCCTTTATTGCGTCGGTTGAAGCGCAATTCGGTACCGTGCGCGTGCTCGTGAACAACGCTGGCATCACACGCGACCAGTTGTTATTACGGCTCAAAGACGACGACTGGCAAGCCGTGATCAATACCAACTTAGGGTCGGTTTTCCGCATGTCCAAGGCGGTGCTGAAGCGCATGTTGCGTGATCGCCAGGGGCGCATCATCAATATCGCCTCGGTTATCGCGCTGACCGGCAATGCCGGTCAAGCCAACTACGCCGCGGCAAAGGCTGGCATTTTGGGATTCACCAAATCGCTGGCGCGCGAGGTGGGCAGCCGCGGCATCACCGCCAACGTGATTGCGCCCGGATTTATCGACACTGATATGACGCGCGGCTTGAGCGAGGCGCAGAAGCAGGCGATGCTTGGCGATGTGCCGTTGGCGCGCTTCGGCAGCGTCGAGGACATAGCCAAGGCCGTGGCTTTTCTAGCCTCGCCGAGCGCCGGCTATATTACCGGCGAAACGCTGCATGTGAATGGCGGCATGTACATGCCGTAGCATCCGATTCACGCACCATTTTCCATCCACAGAAACATCTGCAGGGAATCAATCATGAGCAGCATCGAAGAACGCGTCAAAAAGATCGTCGTCGACCGCCTTGGCGTTAAGGAAGACGAAGTTTCGCCGACCTCCTCGTTCGTCGATGATCTCGGCGCAGACTCGCTGGATACGGTCGAATTGGTGATGGCGCTCGAAGAAGAATTCGAATGCGAAATCCCGGACGAAGATGCAGAGAAAATCACTTCGGTGCAGCAGGCAATCGATTACATCAAGGCCAACGTCAAGGCCTGATGGCTTCGATTCCATTTGGTCGGCGTCTCGTCGGCTGATGGTCTCCACCGCATCGCATCGGCAAGGTGCGAGCGGTCTTAGTGCGAAGGCGAAGCTCGGCCGCGTCTACAAGATGCGGCGGTACGGCTCGCTCGCTGCGTGCGCGTAGACGCTACGCAAAGCCAAAGGCCAGTTCCGGGAGGAAATATGCTTAGTGGTCGTCGGGTAGTTGTGACCGGGCTCGGGATCGTGTCGCCCGTGGGAAACCAAGTGGCGCTGGCGTGGGAAAACGTGCTGGCAGGTCGCAGCGGCATCGGGCCGATCACCAACTTCGATGCGGCCGCGTTTTCCACGCGATTCGCGGGTGAAGTCAAAGATTTTGACATCACTCAGTGGATCCCCTTGAAAGACGCGCGGCGCATGGATCCTTTCATCCACTACGGCATTGTCGCCGGCCTGGAAGCGGTGAAGGACGCGGGCCTGGATCCAGTCCCGGAATCCATCCGCCCACGCTTTGGCGCTGCGATTGCGGCCGGAATCGGTGGCATCTCAACCATCGAGAAAACCACGCTCGCTTGGCAAAGTGGCGGCCCGCGCAAGATTTCGCCGTTCTTCGTGCCCGGCACCATCATCAACATGGTCGCGGGTAATTTGGCCATTCTGCTGGGACTGAAGGGGCCGAATCTGTCCATCGTGACCGCTTGCACCACGGCCACTCACAACCTTGGCGTGGCCGCGCGTCTGATTGCGTATGGCGATGCGGACCTGATGCTCGCTGGTGGTGCCGAACACGCCACCACGCCAACCGCGGTGGGTGGATTCAGTTCGGCGCGGGCTTTGAGCGAGCGTAATGATGATCCGACGCGCGCTAGCCGTCCGTGGGATCGTGACCGCGATGGCTTCGTGCTCAGCGATGGTGCCGGTGCATTGTTGCTTGAGGAATATGAGCACGCCAAAGCCCGTGGCGCGAAAATTTATGCCGAGTTGGTTGGCTTCGGCATGAGCGACGATGCTTACCATATGACCGCCCCGCCAGAAGATGGCTCCGGTGCCGCGCAGTCGATGGCAACTGCCTTGGCCGACGCGCAAATTTCGCCGGATCAGGTCCAGTACGTGAATGCACATGCGACCTCGACCCCGCTCGGCGACCGTGGCGAGATCGTGGCGATCAAACGCGCCTTCGGCGAGGCATCGAAGTCGATTATGGTCAGCTCAACCAAATCCGTTACCGGTCATCTGCTCGGCGCCGCGGGTGCCGTCGAAGCGATCTTTAGCGTGCTGGCGCTGCGCGACCAAGTGGTTCCGCCGACGATCAACCTCGACAATCCCGATCCCGATTGCGATCTTGATCTGGTCCCACACACGGCGCGACAAACGCCACTCCAATACGTCGTGTCGAATTCCTTCGGCTTCGGTGGCACCAACGGTACCTTGGTGTTCAAGCGCATCTAGTGAGGGTGCGCCGCTGCGCGAAAAGTTATGCGCAATTGCAGACTTGGCCACTTCCATGAGCCGTACTTAAATGATTGATTTTTCGTGAGCCGTGGAAAGTCAGAATCTGCTTGCCCTGAGCTTTGCGTCCCGTGCTTTTTCGGGGCGCAATAGTCGAAGGGTAACGACGAGTCATGGCACGCATGACTCCAACCGTCATCACGACGCGCGCATCAACCCTGCCAGCCATTCGAGCAATTGATCCTCGATTCGCTGATGGCCGTGATCGTTGAGCAGTTCGTGATATCCGCCACTGACCGCGATAAAGGCGCTCTTCGCGTGCGTGAGGCCGCGTGCAAACGCAGCGCTTGCGCCGAAGCTGGTCAGGCGGTCCGCGTCGCCGTGCCAGATCAGGGTCGGCATGCTTAAGCGCGGGCTCAATGCGGGCAACAGTCGATGGGTGATCTGCGCCTCGGCCAGCAGGCGAGCACTTAAACGATCATGCACCAACGCATCGGCGCGATAGTCGATGGCGACTTGGGGGTCGCGCGCGAGTGCGTTGGGGTCGAGTCCGGTGGGTAGACCCAATCCGGGTGCAAGCTTGAGCATCCATCGTGACAACACGCGCTGCCACGGTTTTGGCGGTGTGCCGAACCCAAAAAACGGGCTCGATAGCACCAGTCCGTTAACCTCTGCGCCGCGTCGCAGGGCCAGTTGCACTGCGAGCAAGCCGCCGAAACTATGGCCGAGCAAAAAGCGCGGCTTGCGCTCATCGACTTCGCGCCAGAACGGCTCGATCGCATCGACCATGGTGGCAAAGCCTTCAGCATCTCCGCGCGCGCCAGAAGATCTTCCGTGTCCCGGTAGATCGGGCGCAAGAACGACAATCCCCGCAGCATTCAGGCGCTGCGCGAAATGCCCATAGCGGCCCGCGTGCTCACCTAGTCCATGGATCAACAGCAGACTGGCTGTCACTGGTGGCGCAGCGGGCCAGCGATGGACGTGTAAACGCGGCAGCGTCGAAGCCATCGCTCGTCTATCTCGTCAGGCGACGATGACGTGCGGCACAAAGCGCGAAGTATCGCGCGTGATCAGACTCTGATCCTCACGCATGCCGATGCCCGCCGCGCGATCCGCCACCATCCAACTTCCGACCAGCGGAAAGTTGCCGGAAAATTCAGGCAGCGGGTGGCTGGCCTGCAAGATAAAGGGGCCCGCGCCGTCTGGCCCATCGCTGAGTATTTGGCGGCCGTCGGCCATGTGCATGCTGATATTGCTGCCTTCTCGCGAGAAAAATGGCTTGCGCACCCATCCCGCCGGCGTGTCAACCTCGGTGGCATAGCGTGCTGGCAGCAAGTTCGGATGACCCTGATTGCGCTCCCACAACAACGGCAAAATGCCTTTGTTGCTTAGGATGGATTTCCACGCCGGTTCAATGAGTTGGATGCCCGACTGCGGCAGTGCGGGGCCAAATCTTTCTTCAAACAAATCTTCCAACGGATAGAGTTTGAACAGCGCCTCGATGACCCAATCCTCGGCGTCGGTGAAGCGCCCATCGCGTGACAAACCGATATCTTCGATCGCGATCAATTTGGTTGCCAGCCCGGCTTGCTCGGCGCAATCGCGCAGATATTCCACGGTGCCTTGGTCTTCTCGGGAAGCTTTGACCGCACTGAAGTACAGCGGCTTCGGCAATCGCGGCGCAATGCTGCCAAAGGCTTCGACCAGCAATTCTTGAATCTGGTTGTATTGGTCGGTGCGCGCCGGCAAGACGCCGCGGCTCAGTTGCTGTTCCAGCCAGATCCACTGGAAAAATGCAGATTCATAGAGCGAAGTCGGCGTGTCGTAGTTGAGCTCATAGAGCTTGGCCGGAGCGTTGCCGTCGTAGGCCAGATCCATGCGCCCATACAGATGCGGATCGCTGCGCTTCCAGCTCTCAGCAATATAGTCCCAATAGAGTTCCGGGATCGCCAGTTGCGTCAGCAAGGCTTCGCTGGCGATGACCTCTGGCACCAGCGCCATCGCCATTTCGTGGATCTGGGCGGTGGGCGCCTCTAGATCGTTCTCGATCTGCTCCAGCGTGAACGCGTAGTAGGCACGTTCATCCCAGTAGGGCTCGCCGTCGATGGTGTGAAAATGAAAGCCGTACTCGCGCGCGGTATCGCGCCAGTCACTACGCTCGTCGATCGCTATGCGTTGCATGGCTGTCCGTCAGTTTGTTGGCTGGTCTGGGCTCCCTCCCAGACGCTTTGGGCAGAAGAGGGAGGGGCACTGGTGCCGCGCAATCTCAAGATCAAGATTTTGGCTGCTGCACCTGTAGATTCAGGCGCCGCATTAAGAGCCCCAGCTTCCGCGTGCTGCGGCGCGTGAGCCGAAACCTGAGCGTGACATGGTGATTGCGCGTGCCTGCGGTTTGGTCGCCGATTCCGGCACGCGCACGGCCCCAGATCGCGTGCCGACTCCGGTGCCGCCAGCGGTCTGGAATTCGCCGCTGCGTGGCAAGTACAAAGGTTGCGGCACGTTGCGGCCGCCACTCAGCATTTGGCCCAACAGCATGCCGCCAATGAAGGGAATGAAACTGCTGCTGCCATCGCGCGCCGGGCCGCAACGTTCCGGACCGAAGTCGGCCACGCAGTCGGCATAGCTGTTGTAGCGCGGCGCCACGCGCTCGTGTTCGCTGGTGGCTTCGGCGAAAGCTGCTTGACACTGGGCCGCCGTCAACTGCCCGGAACTCGTGCATTCCTGCGCGCTTCTGAAGACTGTTGCATTGATGTCCGACTCGCACGCGGTGAGCGCGAGCGGCGCGACGCTCATCAGCAGCAGTCGCGCGGAACGAGATCTTTTCATGGCTGGCATGTGCTCAAAGAGTGTGACGTCAATTACGTTATATCGAGGTCGGCGCTGCTGACATCAATGCCGAGCGAGTAGACCACGCAGAATTCGTTCGGGCCGTAGTCCTCAGCACTCACCAGCAAGCTTTCGGTGCGATCGAGCGAGGGAATCTCACGCTCATATAGCATCGCGTAATGCGTAAGTTCGTCGGTCTTCACAGGGGGCCGACCACCGTAGAGAACTTCTTCAAAGACCACCGGCGGCACCCAGCCCAGCGCCTGAACATCGCCCCAGACACGGCCATAACGGCGGCCCTCGATCTCGATCTGCGCACTGCCTAGAACCGACCCCGTGCGGACCCAGTCTTTGAAAGCAGCTTGATTTGATGGCCTGCGCGTATCGTGAAAGACGAAATACTTCATCTCATCGATCACGCCTGCGGTGGCGTTGATCTGGAGGAAGGCGTCGTCCGATAAATAGAAGCGATGCAATATGGAACCTGCACCCAGATCGATCTGGCCGTAGGTTTCGACCAGTTGATGCCCGCGCGGCGCCACGAACCCAAAGGCCGCGCCCGCGGCGTCGAATAGCGCGGTGTCCAGCGATACCGCGCCACCCACGCGCAGTCCTAACGGTAGATCGACACCGCCAATGGCCAAAATCGGGCCGGTTTCCTCCGGCGCACGGCCAAACAAAGATTTCACCCAGCGCATGGATGCAGCCTCCGCGTGCGCGACAGATCGGCGCAAAACAAGCGGCTAGCGATGCGAATCATTTGGGCCCTCGATCATGCGGATGGGGTCGTGCGTGAGTGACTTTTGATCCTGCTTTTGGAAGCGCGCGAGGACGCTGTCGGCACTGGAATTGCCTTCAAGCAGGCCGGCGTTAGCCAAGCGCGCTCGCAAATCGTCGTCGCCATCGGATTGCGCCAGTTGATGCGCCGCATCTAGGCGCGCTGCCTTTTCGGCCTGTTGGGTCTTAACGCGTTCCAACGAATCCAAGGCGGTGCGCATCTTGCTGTTTCCGCCCGAATGCCGTGCGGCGATCGCAGATTGCGCCCGTTGCACGCTCTCGGTCACTTTTACCGTGTCCACTTGCTGCTTCAGCCGACCGAGATTGGTGTCGGTCTGGCGGATTGCCGCTTGCAAGGTCTTGATACTGTCATCGTACGAGGCAATCACCTGGTTTTCTGAGGTGATGTCGGCTTCCAGCGGCGCGAGCTTGGCGGCAACATCGCGCGCCAGACCTTCATCGTCACGCGCCAGCGCGCCACGGATGTAGCTCTCGTACTCGCTGGCCTTCTTGACCTTGTCTTCGAGCTTGCGCGAAGCCAGATTGCGTTGCGCCATGATCTTCGCAAGGTCGTCGCGCGACTTCACCAATGCATTCTGTGAATCGCGGATCTCTTGGTCGAGGATGCGGATCGCATTGCGATCAACCACAGCTTGGCCGGCCTCGGTGGCGGCGCCGCGGAACAAGGTCAGAATCTTGTCAAAAATACTCATTGTTTCACCCAATCTCGTCGGCAAAGGCTTCAGCGGCGTCCAGCGTATTGTCCGCCAGTACCAGGATCTCTTCGATCACATTGCCCAGCGGTGAACGCGCTGAAAGCTCGCCAAAGACGATGTACACGTCTTCACCATCAAAGGTTTGCAAGCCAATATTCGACAAGGGATTGATCGGATTCATGCGCAAACATGCCTCGTTGAAGCGCGCGCGATCTTTGACCTGAGTTCCAAGGCACAGCGGCGCCGAAACGAAAATTTGATCGCCGGACACCGCCAATTGGATCACCAGATCGCCATGCTGGTGCATGGTGGCGCTAATGGCAGGCTCAGCGCCCTCGACCAGTTCCAGACTGACGCCGGATTGTTTGAGTTCGGATTGCGTAAGCTCGCGATACAAGTCCGCGGTGTTCCAGGCGGTGGCCATAGGTTGTGGAGACTCCAGCTTGCGAAGATATGAAGGAAGTTCGGGCTCGCGCAGTAAGCTTTCAAGCTTCCCTAGCAGTTCGCGATAGCCCGGACGAATAAAGACCTGACGCGCCACCAGCCCCTTTTCACGCATGCGATCACGATATGCCGATTGGGCGCGCGCGGTAGCAGTCGGGAAGGGGCGTGGCATGTAGCTATGGTTGGCGATGACTAGTCATATTACAAGTGATATTGGTTTCCGATTCTACCGAGTCTTAACGCGCCGTTCGCCAGCCACATAGTGCTGGCGGATGCGCCACAATGGGGTGCAAATCGGTCAGTTGGGGAAACTTTGCCAAGTGTCTGTGCTCTGATCGCTTCCCCGCGATCGGCTTGTGGCTGAGCGCATTGAATCCGGAGTGGTCATGACGCTTTCCATGTACGAAGCCTCGGTGCCGGTATTTGTTCACGGCCTTGATAACTTGGCGGCTGTCTTGCGCAAGGGCGCCGCGCACGCACAAGCACAGAATCTGGATCCGGCAAGCTTGCTGCAAATGCGGCTCGCGCCGGATATGCATCCCTTGATCAAACAGGTACAGATCGCGGCGGATCTAGCGAAGGGTCCGGCGGCTCGGCTCGCTGGCGTGGAACGGCCGAGTTTCGACGACATTGAGGCGAGTTTCGAGGATCTGTACGCACGAATCGAGAAGACGATCGCCTATTTGCAGACTTTGGATCTGGCTGAGATCAATGCTTCCGAGGAGCGCGTTGTGGAACTGAATCTTCAAGGGCATGAGGTCAAGTTCCGTGGTCAACCGTATCTGCTGTACTTCGCCTTGCCGAATTTCTACTTCCACCTCACCACGGCCTACGCCATCTTGCGCCACGCCGGTGTGCCCTTGGGCAAGCGCGATTATGTGGGCGCCTTGAAGATGTAGTGCCGACGCCTACAGATTCTCTGGTTGAGCCGTCATCCGCGCGAACGCGGGGATCTAGCACTTTTATAATCTATTGATAAGATTGGATTTTTTTATTCACAGGAAGGATGCGCACTGACTTGTTCTGAGGAAGCGGCTGAGCATGCTCAGTCTGTTTCGTGTGGCGCTGATTGTCTGCCCGGCGGCGCTTTGCTTGATTGGTAGTGCTTTAAGCTTGCTCGGCAGCGCCGCTGCCCCTGATTTTAAAAGTGCTTCGGCGATCCAAAATGGCACGCCTCCATGTGCCGTAGGTTCTGGCTTGTTCAGAGTTGTCCAAAAGTAAAAACGCACGCGGTCATCCTCACAACTCGATGATGAAAGCTCTGCGAGACTTTGCCGGTCATAACCTTTGAGCCTATCGATAGAACAACTTTGTTTGTCGAAGGGTGACGAAGGATGATTTCCGGCGCGCCCAATGCCGCGCCGGCGGTGCCGACACGCGCTGGCAACATTCCGCATTGTCGAATCGGAGATCAAACATGTCCAAGAATTTCAAGCCGCTGTCGGTCGTCACGTTGGGTGCGCTGGTCGGTTCGCTGGCGCTCGGTTCCGCTGCGAATGCCGCGTCGATGTTCACAGTTCAAAGCCTCGGCTCTGCCGGTTATATGGCAGTTGGCGAAGGCAAGTGCGGTGAAGGCAAATGCGGTGAAGGCAAATGTGGCATGGACAAGATGGACACCAACAAGGACGGCATGGTGTCGAAGGCTGAGCACGCAGCGGGCTCAGAAATGATGTTCGAAGCAGCCGACGCCAATAAGGATGGCAACGTCAGCAAAGACGAGATGGACAAGGCAATGGAAGGCAAATGTGGCGCGGACAAGGCCCACGAAGGCAAGTGCGGCGCCGACAAGGCCAAAGAAGGTAGCTGCGGCGCCGACAAGGCGAAAGAAGGCAAGTGCGGCGGCGCTGCCTAATTCTGTTGTAACGTGATTCGCGCCCGCGTCTTTGGACGCGGGCGTTTTTATTCGTAGTTAGCCGTCATTGATGTTGTTGGCACGCACGTCCAGGCGCTCGCGCTGGCATCCCGAACCGTCAAAATTGCCCGCCGCGAGCCAACGCTCATAGGCGCAGCCTTGCTGCTGCCAATCGCCATCGGTCATCGCATACCAAGCGCTGTCGCGGCTCTCGCCGTGTACCACCATGTGTTGTCTGAAGATTCCCTCGAACGCAAACCCGAAGCGCTCGGCCGCGACGCGTGAGCGTAGATTTCGCGAGTCACATTTCCATTCGAGACGGCGATATCCGAGCTGATCGAAAACCAATTGCGCGAATAGATACACAGCTTCAGTGCTC
>Ga0209181_10001232_pt1 | contig 45377 bp, 43 predicted proteins | sample MAT05_FD_187208 | JGI IMG/M metagenome (GOLD analysis project Ga0209181, IMG submission 187208) | Freshwater microbial communities from Lake Fryxell liftoff mats and glacier meltwater in Antarctica - MAT-05 (SPAdes) (version 2) | ecosystem: Environmental > Aquatic > Freshwater > Ice > Liftoff... | reverse complement strand
ATGTGCATGATGTTTTTGCAATCCGCGATGATTCGCGACACAATCTCGTTTGTTCGCATGGCGCACTCCTTGGAGGTTTGGTCACTGACAAGGATAACCATTAACGCCATGCGAGCGTACTCTCCCTTCAACCATTCAATAATCAGATTTGCCCTAACGCTACTTCGCAATCTACTGATTTTAATGATTTGTTCGTGGGGAAACCTCAGGGCCTGGCCCGAATGGCACTTACTTAAGCGCCGAAATGCCGTAACAAATTGTTTTACATGCTGTTTAAAGCAGAGGCTTTCCGAGATTTCGATCCACTTGCGGCGCTTTGTTTGTCGCATCTGAGCTTTAGATTGGAGCGGACTGTCTTAGATGGTATGCCGTAGCCGACAAAAATTTCAGCGCTCCAGAATTCAAGTGACTGATATTTATGTCAATTTTCGCTAAGTAAGTGCCATTCGGGCCTGGCCCCTTTAATTAAGTTGGTGGTGCCATTGATGATGCCGGCAATCCATTCAATACGGTTCGCAGTAAGTCCTTCGCGCAGCGCCTTGATAATCGGAATCCCACCCGCCACAGCAGCCTCAAAAGCAACAATGACGCCCTTCTTCTGAGCAGCGGCAAAAATTTCATTGCCATGAGTAGCCAGCAACGCTTTGTTGGCGGTAACGACATGCTTGCCATTTTCAATGGCCTTCATCACCAACTCTTTCGCGATGCCGTAGCCGCCAATCAACTCAACGACCACATCAACGTCAGGATCAGTCACTATCGCAAAAGCATCGTCAGTTATTTTGCATGCGCCGCCAGTGACTTCCTTCGCCAAAGCCAGGTTTTTATCCGCAACAATGCTGATGTGAATAGGCCGTCCCGCACGACGAGAAATTTCATCTTCGTTACGTTTTAAAACAGCGAATGTGCCACCGCCAACAGTGCCAATACCAAGCAGTCCTACATTGATAGGTTTCATTTCAAATTTTTCCTAAAGCAAAACGACGGGATAGACATCCCTTCGCGAAAATAAAAACGGTGAGCATCGGCACGCTGCACGCCCGAATCGAGAGCCAGCACATCGCATGCAAGCGTACGGGCTTGCGCTTCCAAGTGGCCGACCAAGTATCTGCCTACGCCACGGGAACGCCATGTCTCGTCAGTAACGAGGTCATCGACATATAAGCGACGACCTTCGTAGGTGTTTTCTATCAAGCGCCACATGGCGAGGCCGATAACTTGTTCTTCTGCCACGGCAACCGACAGGCGACCGCCGTTGGCCGCTATTTGCAAAATACGATCCGCATAGTCCGCAGGCAAGGTGGGACGCAACTGGCGGTGAACCGCTTCAGCACGCCCCAACCACAGCGACTCAACGACGTGACCGCCGCTGTCCGTAACATCGACCACTCTCATGCGCCATGCCGCTTACTATAGTTTTCAAGGAATCGTGCGATACGAGAAATAGCCTCGCGCAGCTCGTCTTCGTAAGGCAAAAAGACTAAACGGAAGTGATCGGTATTCGGCCAGTTAAAGCCGGTTCCTTGTACTAATAGCACGCGCTCTTCTTGCAACAGGTCTCCAATGAAGGCTTGGTCGTCGGTGATGGGGTACATCTTGGGGTCGAGCTTGGGGAACATATACAGCGTGGCCTTTGGTTTCACGCACGTCACGCCGGGAATGGCGCTAATTAACTCGTGCGCCAAATCGCGCTGCCGACACATGCGCCCGCCGGGTGCGACGAGATCATCAATACTTTGATAGCCGCCCAGTGCGGTTTGAATGGCGTATTGGCCGGGCACGTTAGCGCACAAGCGCATGGAGGCGAGCATGTCCAAGCCTTCGATGTAATCTTGCGCCGGTTTTTTATCGCCCGACACGACCATCCAACCAGCCCGATAGCCGCATGAACGGTAGTTCTTGGACAATCCATTAAAGCTCAAGGTGAGTACATCTTCGGACAAGGAGGCAATGGCAGTATGTGTTTCACCGTCGTACAACACTCGGTCGTACACTTCGTCGGCGCAAATAATCAGATTGTGCTCACGCGCAATATTGACGATCTCTTGCAACAAGTCATCCGGGTACAACGCGCCGGTTGGATTGTTCGGATTGATAATCACAATCGCGCGAGTCTTTGGCGTAATTTTGCGGCGAATGTCCTCTAGGTCGGGCAGCCAGCCGGCTCCTTCGTCGCATAAATAATGGCGCGGCGTACCGCCCGTCAAACTCACTGCCGCCGTCCACAGCGGATAATCGGGTGCAGGAACCAAAACCTCGTCGCCATTGTCTAGCAAGGCGTTCATCGCCAGCACAATCAATTCCGACACGCCATTACCGAGGTAAATATCCTCGAGCGTCACACCCTTGATGTGCTTGCCTTGGGTGTAATGCATGATGGCTTTGCGGGCAGGGAAAATTCCTTTTGAGTCGGAATAGCCCGCAGCGTTTGGCAAATTGCGAATCATGTCGAGCTGAATTTCCTCTGGCGAATCAAAACCAAAGGCGGCCAAATTGCCGATATTCAGCTTGATAATCTTGTGGCCTTCGTCCTCCATCTGTTTGGCGCGTGCCAATACGGGTCCGCGGATGTCGTAACAGACGTTGGCGAGCTTGCTTGATTTCAATATTGGTTTCATGACTTATTATCCGGCGACAACTTAGGTCGCTCATTTACCGCTCATTTTTTAATGCTTGAGAATTTTTCAACAACCACCGCTTCCTCAGCGCTTAGAGGAAGTTATAATGTTACCCGACCAATGTTACCCGACCCCCTACTCTGCGACAAAGCAAAATCTTCTGCGCCCCCTTCGATGGTGTTCCTATACAAATGAAAATCGTGCGCGTCACCTCACCCACTGCCGTCATTCCCGCGCCCCGTAGGAAGTACCCTTGGGGTGTGAAAACGGGAATCCAGCGACTTAAATGAGCCGCCGTATTTTGCAACAAGCACTGGATCCCCTTCTTCAAGGGGATGACGATGGCCGATGTTTGTGCGAACGCATTCATTGCGAGGGCAGGCACAAAACCAACAACACCAAAACCACCAACAATTCCAGTCCAATATGAAGCTGCATCGCGACACGCCCGCTGGAATCAATATCGTCACTAGTTATGGCGCGGATTATGTCGCCATCAATAAGCAGGAATACACCTCCAGCCTGATTCTGCTCCCCGATCGCATCATTGAGGGCTGGGCAGAAAACTGGAAGGGGCATGGTCTGGAGGCCTTATCTGACGCGGATCTTCAAGCATTGTGTGATCTCGCCCCCGAGCTGGTATTACTCGGCACAGGCAGTCAACAACGCTTTCCCGCACCGCGCGTAATGCGTCCCCTGATCGACGCGCGTATCGGCTACGAGGTGATGAGCCTGCAAGCCGCCTGTCGCACTTACAACATTCTGGTAGCAGAAGGCCGGCAAGTTGCCGCTGCGCTGCTGATTGACTAATAAATTACTAAACTACTGATATCCCTCCTTCCCTTATGAACGATACACACGCATCAACCAAACCATCATCCCTTTCCAAGCGCACGCTGTTCGTATTGCTCGCTCTCTTCACCGCGCTTTGGTTTGGCACACTTGAATATCGCAAATTGATCAAGCCGGACGAAGGCCGCTATGCCGAAATTCCGCGCGAAATGGTAGCAAGCGGCGACTGGCTCACGCCGCGACTGAACGACATTAAATATTTTGAAAAACCCGCCCTGCAATACTGGGCAACCGCGGTGGCCTACACCGTATTTGGTGAACACCATTGGACAGCACGGTTGTGGCCCGCGCTCACTGGCTTTCTCGGTGTATTGGTCACTTTTCTCGTCGGTCTCCGTCTTTACGGGCAGCAAACTGCGCTCTACAGTGCAGCCGTGCTCGCGAGTAGCGTGTTGTGGGTGATGATCGGCCACGTCAACACGCTCGACATGGGGGTCTCGTTTTTTCTGGCGCTCGCCGTGTTTGGCTTTGTCCTCGCACAACGCGACCAGGCCACCGAAAAAGAAAACCGAAACCAGATGCTCTTGGCTTGGGGCTCTCTCGCTCTCGCTGTGCTTTCCAAAGGGCTGATCGGTTTGGTATTGCCCTTGGGCACGCTCATTCTGTACACGCTGTGGCAACGTGATTTCGTCCTATGGAAACGGCTGCACATCGTCAAAGGCCTTCTACTTTTACTGGCAATTACCGCACCGTGGTTTATCGCAGTTTCCAAGGCGAATCCCGAGTTTTTCCACTTCTTTTTTATACACGAACACTTCGAGCGCTTCCTCACCAAGGCGCATGGTCGCTATCAACCCATGTGGTATTTCATCCCTGTGCTTGCTGTGGGATTGATTCCTTGGATCAGCGTGTTTGTGGCCAGCATCGCCTATCCATTACGAGGAAAATCGCAAGCAGAAAATCGATTAGGTTCAGACAAACCCACGTTCCGTTCAGATCGATTTTTACTAACGTGGATCGTCGTGGTGTTCGGTTTCTTTTCTGTTTCCAACTCCAAATTGGTTTCCTACATTTTGCCTATCTTCCCCGCTGCCGCTGTGCTGATTGGCCATGCACTCAGCGAAATGCCCAACCGAACCCTACGCTGGCACGCCGCTCTGCTGCTACCGCTAGTCGTCGCCTGGGTAGTGTGTACGCGCCTCTTCGTGCCGAGCATGGCAAGCAGTGAAGTCCCCGTTGAGTTTTTTCATGCTTATATTACTTGGCTGGTGACAGGAGGGTTCGTCCTCGCACTTTCAGCGATCATGGCGATTATCTTTTTTCGACGAGAATCGCACAGTGCAAAAACTGCCGGAGTGCTCACACTGTCGCTCGGCGGTTTATTCTTCGCACTTATCATCACCAACGGCCATGAAAGCCTTGCACCAGCAAATTCGGCTTACCACATCGTGCAAGAAATGAAAAAAGCGGGTTATGAAAATCAACCCGACGTTCCTTTCTACAGCGTAAACACCTACGACCAAACGCTACAGCCTTATCTTAAGCGCACCACCACGATGGTGATCTACAAAGACGAGCTCGGATTTGGCATTGCTCAAGAACCCCAAAAGTTCATCCCGGACTTGGCGAGCTTTGAAAAGGTGTGGAACAATCAACCAGCTGCTTGGGCGTTGATGGATGAAAAGATGTATGCCGAGCTAACTGCTCGCGCACTGCCAATGAAAATCGTTGCGCGCGACACGCGACGCATAATTGTAAAAAAACCCTAGTGCAAAAACCTTAATCAAAAAACACATGAACCTAGTCAGTTTTGCTTTTATTCTCACTGGTGTGCTATTCAATGCCGCCGCCCAGTTGCTGCTTAAAGCCGGCACTAATGCGGTGGGGCATTTTGAATTTAACTTAGACAATGTCATTCCCGTCGGCATGAAGCTGGCTTTCGAGCCACACATCCTCGGTGGCATGGCGTGTTATGTGGTGAGTTTGGTGGTGTGGATTCTGGGTTTGTCGCGCGTGCCGGTATCAGTCGCGTACCCGATGCTTTCCATTGGCTATGTCATCAACGCCTTTATTGCTTGGCAGTGGTTTGGTGAGGCGCTAGCCGCACAGAAAATGGCGGGGATCAGCTTGATTATTGTTGGCGTATTTTTGGTGGCACGCTCATGAACGAGGCTTCCGCGCAGCCTTTCCTGCCTTTAACTCGTCCCACGATAGACGAAGAAACCATCGCTGGTGTGGCCGAGGTGATGCGTTCCGGCTGGATCACCAGCGGGCCGCAAATGAAAGCCTTTGAGGCGGCCTTGTCCACCTATTTTGGCGGACGCCCCGTCCGTGCTTTTAATTCGGGCACAGCAACCTTAGAAGTCGCACTGGCGCTTTGCAATATCGGCCCCGGTGATGAGGTAATCACCACGCCACTTTCTTGGGTGGCCACCGCTAATGTGATTCTGCGGGCGGGTGCCAAGCCAGTATTCGTCGATATTGACCCCGTTACACGCAACATCGACCTCACTCTCATTGAAGCCGCCATCACGCCCAACACGCGCGCCATCATGCCGGTTGATCTTGCTGGCTTGCCGGTGGATCGCGACCAGCTCTACGCTATTGCAAAGAAGCATAGCCTGCGTGTCATTGAAGATGCGGCGCAGTCTATGGGAGCACGCTGGAAAGGCGCATGTATAGGCGCTCTTGGCGACCTGGTTTCCATTAGCTTTCATCCCAACAAAAACATGACGACCAGCGAAGGTGGTTGTCTCGTCCTGAACAACGAACAAGAAGCCAAGCTGGCGGAACAGCACCGCTTGCAAGGCGTAGTGCGCGATGCCGACGGTGGCATGGAAGTCGACATCGTCGGCGGCAAATTCAACATGACGGACATCGCCGCACGCATAGGCTTGAGTCAGCTCAAGCAGCTCGACAGCTTCAACCTAAAACGTACCGAACTCGCACAGCATTACTTCGACTGCTTCGCAAAAACTGAAGTGGGCCTAGGTGGAGTGAAACAAGGTGAATCGGAACAAGCTATTCCGCTTGGCTTACCCGTGGCCGATTTCACCGACAGCAACTGGCACATGTTCCAAATTACCGTCCCGTTCGATCAACTCAACATTACTCGCGGCGACTTCATTCGCGCCATGCAATCCCGTGGTATTGGGGTTGGCGTGCACTACCCCGCCATTCACCTTTTTAAGGCGTATCGTCGCCTTGGCTTTAAGGAGGGTGACTTTCCCCACGCCGAGCGCATTGGGCGTGAAACAGTTACACTTCCTTTGTTCCCGGCTATGCAGTTCAATGATGTAGATCGTGTCTGCACAGCCATCCGCGAAATCATTAGCGAAACCACAAGTCAGAACAAAAAATGACCCGACCCGAACTCTCGGTCGTCATCCCGGTATATAACGAAGAAGATGGCCTCTCTGCCTTGTTCGCGCGACTGTACCCGGCACTCGACGCCCTTGCCGCAAACGGCACACCCTACGAAATTATCTTTGTTAATGATGGCAGCCGTGATCGCTCTGCTGCCATTTTGCGTGAGCAGTTTCAACAGCGCCCCGATGTGACCCGCGTCATACTTTTCGCTGCCAACTTCGGCCAACATATGGCCATCATGGCGGGCTTTGAGCACTGCCACGGCGAAATTATCCTCACCCTAGACGCCGACCTACAAAACCCGCCGGAAGAAATCGGCAAGCTCGTCGCCAAAATGCGCGAGGGTTATGACTACGTGGGCAGTATTCGCCGCAACCGACAAGACAGCTTCTTCCGCCGTACTGCTTCCCGCGCCATGAACGGCCTGCGCGAGCGCATCACGCGCATCAAAATGACAGACCAAGGCTGCATGATGCGCGCCTACAGCCGCAACATTGTCGATGCACTTAATAGCTGCCGTGAAGTAAGCACCTTTATCCCTGCGCTGGCTTACACCTTCGCCCAACGCCCGACTGAAATTGAAGTGGCTCACGAAGAGCGTGCAGCGGGTGAATCCAAGTATTCGCTGTACAGCCTGTTGCGACTGAACTTTGATTTAATGACGGGCTTTTCGCTTGTCCCACTGCAACTCTTTTCGCTACTTGGAATGGTGGTCTCTATAGGCGCACTTATTTCCTATGTGTTTGTGCTGGTCTCCCGCACCATCAATCACGGCCTTTTAGAAGGCTTTAAAGCCATGTGGGATCGAGACATCCTGCAATTTTTCCTCACTGGCATCGTGCTATTCGGTGTTGGCCTAGTGGGCGAATACGTCGGGCGAATTTACCAACAAGTGCGTCTGCGGCCACGTTACTTGGTTGATGCTGTGCTGGAGAAGAAGGATTGACGATTCTCAAGGATAAGGCCATCGGGAATCGGGCAGTCGTTTTTGCTTATCACAACGTTGGCGTCCGCTGCCTTTCCGTGCTGCTGGCGCAAGGCATTGAAGTCGCACTTGTCGTCACCCACCAAGACAGCCCAACTGAAACCATCTGGTTTGAGAGCGTCGCCAAACTCGCCGCACTGCATGGCATCCCCACCATCACGCCGGATGATGTGAATGCGCCCGAGGTGATTGCGCACATCGCTAGCTTGCAACCTGATTTTCTATTCTCTTTTTATTTCCGCCAAATGTTGAAACCGGCGCTGCTGGCTATAGCCAAACGCGGCGCTTACAACATGCATGGCTCACTGCTACCGCACTATCGGGGCCGTGTGCCGGTCAATTGGGCTGTTATTCGCGGCGAAGCTGAAACAGGCGCTTCGTTGCACGAAATGGTTGAAAAGCCCGATGCAGGAAGGCTAGTAGGCCAACAAGTCGTTCCCATTCTGCCCAACGACACGGCCTTCGATGTGTTCAACAAAGTCACCGTCGCGGCAGAAATAACGCTCGCTAAAGCAGTCCCTTTATTGATTGCCGGCTCTGCCTCTCCCCTTGCCCAAAACCTCGCACAGGGCAGCTATTTTGGTGGAAGAAGGCCTGAAGACGGGCGTATTCATTGGGACTCCAGCGCATCATCTATTCACGATTTGGTGCGCGGTGTAGCGCCGCCCTATCCTGGTGCTTTCTGCGAGATCGACGGGAAATCGGTGCGCATTTTGAAAACGCTGCTTGAACAAAATAAGACTGGGCCACACGCCGCTCCCACCCTATTTATAGAGGCTAACCAGTGCTACGCCCAGTGCGGCGATGGGGGCGTACTCCGCATTGTCGACATAGAAATCGACGGCAAGCTGGCCACCCCGACCGAAATTGAGCGACAATTCGGCTCTTCACATCTTTTACCCGTTTTTTTGCCACCTACTGCTTGAGCTTATCGTGAAAAAAATCCTGATTCTTGGCGTCAATGGCTTCATCGGCCACCACCTTTCCCAACGCATTATCAACACCACCGATTGGGAGGTGTACGGCATGGACATGTCTAGCGACCGCATCGCTGACTTGCTGCCGCACAAGCGCTTCCACTTTTTTGAAGGTGACATCACCATCAACAAAGAATGGATCGAATACCACGTTCGTAAATGCGACACCGTATTACCACTAGTCGCCATTGCCACACCAGCGACCTATGTGAAAGAACCGCTGCGCGTTTTTGAGTTGGATTTTGAAGCGAACCTACCTATCGTTCGCCATGCAGTGAAGTACGGCAAGCGCGTGATTTTCCCCTCCACCTCTGAGGTGTATGGCATGAGCACCGACAGCGAGTTTGATCCCGAAAACTCCAACCTCGTGTACGGCCCCATCAACAAACCGCGCTGGATTTACGCCTGCGCCAAGCAATTGATGGATCGCGTCATCGCCGCCTACGGCCAACAAGAAGGCCTCGATTACACGCTGTTCCGCCCCTTCAACTGGATTGGTGCGGGGCTGGATTCGATCAACACCGCAAAAGAAGGCAGCTCACGCGTCATCACCCAATTCCTCGGTCACATCGTGCGTGGCGAACCAATCAAGCTAGTCGATGGCGGCGCTCAAAAACGCGCCTTCACCTATATCGATGACGGTATTTCAGCATTGATGGAAATCATTGCCAATAAAGACGGCATCGCCAGCGGCAAGATTTACAACATCGGCAATCCAAAAAATAATTACTCAGTGCGCGAGCTGGCCACCATGATGCTCGAAATGGCCAAGGAATATCCTGAGTACCGCGATAATGCGGCCAAAGTAACGCTCATCGAAACCACCTCCGGCGAGTACTACGGCAAAGGTTATCAAGACGTGCAGAACCGCGTACCTAAGATCGACAACACCTGCGCCGAGCTAAACTGGGCACCAACGGTTGATATGCAAACCGCCGTGCGACACATATTTGAAGCCTATCGCGAAGATGTGGGTGAAGCGCGGAAGCTGGTTGATTAACGGCATTCCCGCACCCCGTCGACAGCAAGTACCCATGGGATGCGAAGGCCGAGCTGTCATTCCCGCGAAGGCGGGAATCCAGTTCCTTAAATTGTCACCTGTCAGTCTCACCAAAAACCCGTGGATTCCCGCCTACCCCCCCCCAAGGGTACTTCCTGTCGTAGGAGATACCCGAACGGATACGGGGCGCGGGAATGACGGTGGTAGGCGAAATGTGTCTCTCGATTTTCGCAGACACTAATTAAGACAGCGCCTCTAGAAAAAAATGAAACTAGCCCTCAAAATCGACGTCGACACCTACCGTGGCACCCTCACCGGTGTCCCCCGGCTAGTAGAAATCCTGCGCAAATATTCCGCTCAAGCCACCTTCCTGTTTTCCCTCGGCCCCGACCACACCGGCCGCGCTATCAAACGCGTTTTCCGCCCAGGCTTCATGAAAAAAGTGTCACGCACTTCGGTGCTGGAACACTACGGCATCGTGACCTTGCTCTACGGCACACTGCTCCCCGGCCCCGACATTGGCCGCCGCTGCGCCGATATTCTGCGCAGCGTGCGCGATGCAGGCTTTGAAACCGGCATTCACACGTGGGATCACATCCGCTGGCAGGATGGTGTTGAACACGCCGATGCAGCTTGGACAGAGGCTGAGATGCAACGCGCCATTGATCGCTATACCGAGATTTTTAGTGAAGCCCCAAAAACGCACGGCGCTGCTGGTTGGCAAATGAATGCTCACGCGCTGCGCCTGACACAACGCCTAGGCTTTGACTACTGCTCAGACGGACGCGGCACGCATCCCTTCATGCCAGTCCACAACGCCGAAATCATTCAATGCCCGCAACTCCCCACCACCTTACCGACGTTAGATGAATTGATCGGCTGCGAAGGCATTACGGAAGCCAACGTGCACGAGCACATTCTCAAACTCACTGAAAACTCGAACACAGATCACGTCTACACGCTTCACGCCGAGATGGAAGGCAGCAAACTCGCCCCTGTCTTTGAACGCCTGCTGGAAGGCTGGCAACAACAAGGCTACGAGCTGGTTTCTACACGACAGATTTACGAATCGCTCGACAAAAGAACCCTGCCCCGCGACGAAATACAGCGCGGAGAAATACCCGGACGCTCTGGCACGCTCATGGTGCAAGGGCCAGAGTTCTTGGGAATTTAACTTCCCTTTAGCGCAATGCTCCCCGTCGTCCTCGCGAAAGCGGGACCCAGTAACGTTTGGTTAAGGGATTAAACCGATGCCCTGAGAGGCGATCTGGATGCAGGTTTCGGGGCATTATCTATGAGAGCCGAAGGCTTTAATTTAAACAATTGGCTCTAGCCCATTATCGCTCCGGTCGGTGAACGAATAAAACCAATTGGTATCTACTAAACGTTAGGTTTGCTAAGAAATCATGCAGAACTTTGATTCAATGGAAGATGCGATGCGTGTGGCCCGGCAAGTCATTGCTGGAGAAGTAGATCCAAACATGGGCTGCGGCTTGATTGCTGAAATCGACAAGAAGCTTAACCATCCAACCGAGCTGGGAATGTTCTTACTGCTCGGTCACGAACAGTACGTTCACGAGGGTCTTGGCATTACCGCCGAGTCTTGCATTCCGGATATCTTGGATGCCTGCCGTGAGTTACTTGGAGTTCAGGGTGAGTAACTTCATACCACCCACTTGTTTCATATTTTGATGTAAGAAGGCTGGCAAGGTCAATGCTACGAACTGGTTTCTACAGATTTCCGCCATCGCTCATAAAAAATCCACCCCTAGCGATGACATACAGTGCGGGGAAATAGCCGGATGGTCTGTCACACATGGCACAAGCATCATAATGCCTCATCGTTGTAGAACTCTTTGAACCCCTCATTTGAACACTCGTAGAGCCGTAACAATCAAAGCAAAAAATGTTGCTTGCGCCCTGCCCGCTTTTCATCAACAATCGGACAACATGATGCCTACTGAACCTGCCTCCGAACCTATCTCTGATTTTTCTCTCCCGGCTACCAGCGGGCAGACTTTTACTCTTTCCAAAGCGCGCGGCAAAAATCTCGTCCTTTATTTCTACCCCAAGGACAGCACGCCCGGCTGCACCACGGAAGCGATGCAGTTCCGAGATCTACATGCGCAGTTTCAGGCCGCTGGATGCGAGATTTTCGGCATTTCGCGAGACAGTATTAAGTCACACGAAAACTTCAAAGCCAAACTCACTTTATCTTTTGAATTACTCTCGGACAGCGAGGAAGTCGCCTGTACGCTCTTTGGCGTGATCAAACAAAAAATGCTTTACGGAAAGCAGGTTCGCGGTATTGAACGCAGCACTTTTGTTATAGACAAAAAAGGAATGATGCGTCAAGAGTGGCGTGCTGTAAAGGCGCCAGGGCATGCTACTGAAGTCTTAGAGTTTATTTCAACCCTATAGTTTGATTGTAGTTTAACCATGAGGAAGACCTGATGACCGCTAAAAGAAGTGCCTCAACCAAGCTTTTCGTCATCGACACCAACGTACTCATGCACGACCCCAGCAGTCTGTTTCGGTTTGAAGAACACGATGTCTTCGTTCCGATGATGACGCTGGAAGAACTCGACAACAATAAAAAAGGGATGACGGAAGTCGCGCGCAATGCACGCCAAGTTAGCCGCATGCTCGACACTATTATCAGTGGTCACGAAGACCATATGGATTTAGGTGTTCAGCTTGAAGTGCCTTCTAGCAAATTAGCGACAGGCCGTTTGTACCTACAAACCGAACCCATCAACGCTAGCCTGCCCGACTCTTTACCTACCGCGAAAGCCGACAACCTGATTATCGGCGTGGTGATGCATCTGCGGAATAAGCAGCCGAAACGCGAAGTTATTCTGGTTTCCAAAGACATCAACATGCGCATCAAAGCGCGTGCCTTGGGTTTGGAAGCACAAGATTATTTCAACGACAAAGTACTTGAAGATACGGATTTACTCTTCACCGGCACACGCGAATTGCCAGCCGATTTTTGGGATAAACACGGTAAAGATATGGAGTCTTGGAAGCAGGACATTCATACCCTGTATCGCGTAAAAGGCCCGCTGTGCCCTGATCTGTTAATCAATGAGTTCGTGTGGCAAGACGGCGAGCTGCCCTTCTACGCCGTTGTGCGCGAGCGCAACGGAAAAACGGCCGTGCTGGAAACGTTGAAAGATTACGCGCATAACAAAAACAATATTTGGGGTATTACGGCGCGCAATCGCGAGCAAAACTTTGCACTCAATTTGTTGATGAATCCTGAAATTGATTTCATTACTTTGCTCGGCCAAGCAGGTACCGGAAAAACCTTGCTCACGCTGGCTGCAGGCTTGATGCAAACCTTAGAAACCAAGCTCTATAGTGAGATTATTATCACCCGTGTCACCGTTCCTGTTGGCGAAGATATTGGTTTCTTGCCGGGAACTGAGGAAGAGAAAATGACGCCGTGGATGGGTGCCCTAGACGACAACCTCGATGTGCTGAATAAAACAGACGACACCGGTGGTGACTGGGGACGCGCAGCAACGATGGACTTAGTGCGTTCGCGCATTAAAGTAAAGTCTCTTAACTTTATGCGTGGCCGGACCTTCCTCAGTAAGTATCTTATTATTGATGAAGCTCAAAACCTCACACCCAAACAGATGAAAACGCTGATCACCCGAGCTGGACCGGGTACGAAGGTGGTTTGTTTGGGAAACATTGCGCAGATCGACACGCCGTATCTAACAGAAGGCAGCTCGGGCCTGACTTATGTGGTGGATAGATTCAAAGATTGGCAGCACAGCGGGCACGTTACGCTAATGCGTGGAGAACGCTCGCGCCTTGCCGACCACGCAGCGGAAGTTCTTTAGCTTGCGAAGTTTTCGCTTGCTAGACTTTGCTTGAGAAATTTTGCTTGAGGCAGATGAAGAGGTTGCATAGCGCTGATGCATAAGGTTGTACCGGAACAATCTCTCCGCCTGACAATTGTTGGTTTTTTTCCAGCGGCGCAGCGCGGTGCAAACTGGCTGAATGATCTTGCGGAATGCATCGACGCCCTTGTTTTTGCCGAGGCCATCGACACGCGCATTGATGCGTGGGTTAACCTGGTGGAATGGGCTCGGAAAGACAAGGGCGATCTTCGCTTGCGCTTGCTACTGGACTTATTGGCGGGCGAATCACAAGTTCGCCAGCGCTGCCAAGATGCAGTTGCTACGCTACTCATTGAAGCCCGGGCCACAAATTTACTGAGTGATTCTGGCATCCCCACAGAGCGGGGCTTCTTAGGCGAGTTTTCCGATCGATTGATTCGCCATGTACTCCCCTCCCCTCGCGACGACCATGATTTATCTCGACTGTTGCACCGTCAATACCGCACTGAAAGTGATATCGACAGCCTCAGACGAATTCGTCCAGAGGTATTCTGCAATATTGTTGCGCTCCTCTTTCCAGAAAAAGAAAACCCTATTTGGCATTCCGTTCATGTTGCTTTTCATGACAGCTTTCTATTGCTTGCAAGCTACGTACAAGCCCAAGGGTTAACTGAAAAACTACGCGCCCGCAGTCATAGCACGCGCGTTGCAAATTCTCCTTTTTATTGCCTCATATCGCATAGCCGCACGCTAATTGACACGTGGGCAACTGACCAATCAATCCAAGCGGCTGCCATTGCGTGGCGAGAATGCTGTGCAAACTGCCGCAACGAGGCCCATGAAATTTTTAGGCGCTTAGAAACGGATGGCGTCAACGTCGACATTGTTTATGGGCTCGAAGTCATAGACCGTTGCTTGGAGCGCATGGAATGGATGATTCAGATTATGGAGTCGCCCAATGATGAATCGCGTTGCTTAGCCGTCCATGTACTGGTGACCCAGCTTGCTGTGGCCAGTCGCCAAGGACATAGCTTGAGATATCTCGTGAACTGGAACCTGCAACTTTTGCAGCGCAGAATTTTTGATCGAGCAGGCGAAGGTGGCGAGCACTACATTGCCAATGATAAAAAAGAGTACTTCCATATTTGGGCCGCTGCGGCTGGCGGAGGCTTGCTCACCTGCCTGACCGCCGTAATAAAAATGGCCATCGTAGGCGCAGGTTTAGCGCTCTTTGTAGAAGGATTAGCCTCCGGAATAAATTTTGCGCTGAGCTTCCTGCTACTCCAGTTGTTTGGCTTCATGCTAGCAACAAAACAACCCGCAATGACCGCAGCAAAGCTCGCCGCTATTTTGCGCGACCACTCACAAGAAAAGCGCGACGCTGAAATCGTTGAATTTGTCACCCGAATCTGTAGCTCTCAAATAGCAGCGGCGGCCGCCAACATTATTTTTGTATCTATCGGCGCAATTGTATTTGATCTGACATGGCGACAATTAACCGGCCACCATTACCTGGATGCGAAGGAGGCGGCTCATGTCTTCGCCACGCTCAGCCCGGTGGATAGCGGCACCATTTTCTATGCAGCGCTAACAGGCGTGATCCTCTTTATAGCTAGCTTAGTGGGCGGCTGGTTCGACAACTGGGCTGTGTATCACCGGCTACCCCAAGCTATCGCCGAACACCGTTGGGGCAACCAACTGGGACGTGCACGCATGTTGCGCTTGGCCGGTATCGTTTCGCGGAACATTTCCGGGTGGGGAACCAATATCTCGTTGGGATTGATGCTGGGTATGACGCCCGCGCTAGGATATTTTCTGGGCCTACCGATTGATGTACGTCACGTCACGCTCAGCTCTGGGTTGCTGTCGCTTTCAATAACAGCGCTGGACAGCCACTGGTACAGCCTCAGTTGGTTGCTGTGGGCAATGGTCGGCATCGTCGTCATGTTCGTACTGAATCTGGGCGTAAGTTTCCTGTTATCACTCTATAGTGCGGCACGCGCCTATAACATTCCTCGTAGTGAATTAGTGCGGATAGGAAAACAATTACTAAAACGTATGTTTACAAAGCCCAGTGCGTTTCTTTTTCCGCCCTTCCTAGTTAAAAAATACAAGGGCTAGAGCTTATTCACATTGGTTTCGTAATAACGGCGTTTTGTAACTTAAGCATTTTGGTAATACTTAAGATTTCGCGGCCGACAAAAAAGTCTCCAGCAATGGGGCGCAATCCAGTAACTCTTGATCGCCAACCTGATTATGAAACTCAGGATGCCATTGAACACCACACACAAAGCTACGCCCATTCCAGCGTATGGCTTCGACCGTTTTATCCTCACTCGCTTGCGCCTCGATCACAATATCCCGCCCCAAACGGTTAATTGCTTGATGATGCATTGAAACAACGCGGCCACCTTCAATATTGCCAAACCAGCCCCCCATTTTTCCACCCGGGGTAAACTTGATCTGATGCACATTACGATCGTACTCGCCACTTTCGTGTTTTACTGCACTCGGAGATTGCGTCGGTAAGTCCTGAAATAAAGAACCACCCAATGCCACGTTAATGAGCTGCATACCCCGACAAATGCCCAAAATGGGCTTGGAGGCCTCCATGAACTCGTGCACCAGCTCCATTTCATAAGCATCCCGTACAGGATCACCACTCCATTCTGGCTTTAAAGGTTCTTCTCCGTATGCTCTGGGGTTAACGTCTGCCCCCCCTTGCAGAATCAGTCCGTCCAAATATTCCGCATAATCATGCAAACGAATATTGCTGCGCATTAACGCACTATCTTGCACAACAGAAGGCACCATTAACAAAAGAACGTCGCGAGCCATCGCCCAGTGCGCTACAGATTGCTCAAGCACTTGCAATGTTTTGGTTTGAATTCCGTGTGCCCCAGGCTCAGGATGAAAAATCCGCGCTGAAAGACCGATACGAACAGGACGACGACGACCGATCATTGGATTTTCCCTGCGCGAAAACATCGAACCGCCGCATCCACCATACCGGGCACACCGCCTTCGTTTGTAAATTCTTTCCGCAAATAATAGGCGTGATTATTTTCTCTCGCGGTTACGCCATACAGCTCATCAAGGGCTGCCTGGCTATCCAAAAACTCAGCATGAGGGGTAAGTTGACGTAGCGTTGCGAATATATCTTCACGCAAGGAAATACTCTCGTTCGTTTTTGGGTGAACAATCGTTCCATCTAGCCCAAAGCGACAAGCCTGAAATCGGTTGTAGTTATAAACCAGATAATCATCTTCAGCAGGAGGAGGCTCTTTTCGCTCAAGCAGCATGCGACACAGTGCCTGAAGATAACACGCCAACGCTGCAGCCCTCTCAACTGTCAAAGGCGTATCACACACACGTAGCTCAATGGTCCCATACTCAGGTTTGGGTCGAATGTCCCAATAAAAATCCTTCATGCTGGTGACAACACGGGTCGCCTCCATCTTGGCAAAATAGCCTTTTTCGAACTCGTCCCACTTCAATAAGAAAGGAGCACGACCACTCAAAGGAAAAGCAAACACCGAGTTAAGCCGTGCCGAGTCGAACAAGGTGTCCACGCCCTGAGAAAAAGGAGAGGATGCCGAAAGTGCAATGAAGTGCGGCACATAACGATTCAGCGCATGCAATAAATACAGTGCTTCATCTGCCGAACTACAACCAATATGTACATGCTGTCCAAACACCGTAAATTGTTTGGCAAGATAACCATACAGTCCTGACAACTCCTTGAATCGCGGCTTAGAGAAAATACGTTGATCAAACCATTGCTGGAAAGGATGGGTACCCCCACCACAAATGCCTATATTCAGTCGATCACCAGCCGCCAAAAGCATATCGCGCATACGCCGTAACTGTGCCAAGAGCGCCTCATAACGCGTATGCACATCGGTTGAAATCTCAATCATGCTCTCCGTCATTTCCGGCTTCACTTCGCCCGGAAAAGGGGCCCGTTCCAGCAAATGCAACAAATCCAAAGCAGATGCAGAAAGATCGTAATCCGTCGGGTTCACCAGTTGTAGCTCGAGTTCGACACCCATGGTGAGTGACTCACCTTCTTTGAATTTTTCTAACCCCATTTTTAACCCCGTCTTTCTAATCCCATCTTTCTAATCCCATCTTAATCCTCATTACGGGGTGTCTCACCCGCCCAAACCAAAGCCCATTGCGTCATTAAAGGTCCGAGCACCTCCAAAATCAATACAATAGCGAAAACCCCAGCTACCTCATCAAGTACGTCAAGCTTAAGGTAACGTGTCTGCTCCATTAGCAGGATGGCAAATACGGATACAGGTGTCATTGCTAAACCAGTGAAAACCCCCTTACGGAAAGAGATGCCACTGATCCTTGCAAAAAGCGTCGTTGCGCTCACCTTGACCAACATTCGAATGACCACGACAGTTATCGCCAGTTGAGTTCCCACAACAACGTCTTTCCAGTCCAATGTTGCTGCTACAAAAACAAACAACAAAATAGTTAACAAATCACCCAACGTCCCAAAGTTTCGCTGAGCCTGAGAAAGAACAACACGTCGATGCCTTGCAACGATGCCAAATGTCAGTGCGGCAAGTAAGGGAGAGAAATTGAACGCATGTGTTATCGCGGTCAGTAACAAAACCGCAACCGTAAAAGCAACTGTCGTATTATTTACGGGTCGCCGAATGCTCCGCAAAATTCCGGGCAGCATTACACCAAACAAAACACCCAAACCTACTGAGACCAAAATCACGGCGACACTACTCCACAACGCATGGAAAAGGCTACCCGCATTGGCCAAAACCCAATAACCGATGATCGCCTTGAACGTAATCACCGCTAACACACAACTAAATGCCGAGAGATGTAAGGTGCGTTCGGTTACTTGGCCTGAACCGTGTATTTCATTTGCAACACGGAGAATCGCAGCAGGTGAAGTCGACATACATAAAGAAGCCAAGAGCAACGAGGGCACAAGCGAAACATCAAATCCCCGTGCAATAAAAAACACTGCCGCGAAAGTTCCGCCCGCTTCGACCACACTCGTTACACCCAACCAAGGATTGGTACGTAACCATTTCAAATTAATGCGATAGCCAAGCTCAAACAGAATAAGCGCAAAAGCGATGTCTGCCAGAAGTGCAATAGGCGTACCCGATGGATCTGGTAGAAAGCCGCCTTGGCTTTCCGCCATCGCAAACCCAACAATGCCATAACTACTGATACGAGGTAGCCGTAACCAACGGTACCCGAGTTCTCCCGCCAACCATGCCAGCGCCAGCGCAAGTGGCCAGGCGATTTCGGTTAGCATTTGGCCTGATGCCTCTAGCATAGAGCCTCCATTAATCGGTTTTATTGTCCCAAGGTCGTTGCACTTAACTTTGGTAGCGGAAACAGAGCCATCGAAGTAATGGCCGTAGGTTGAATGATTTACTTAGATTGTTTCTTCAGGAATTTACCACCTCTCTACATAATCATAGGTATTCGTATCGCACAGTCTTACCAGACTCATTGTTGGAACTGGAATGTTGATTCTGCTGAACGTTGGTTTTCCGTTGAAGATACTTTTGCCTTTGGCCAGATCCGTTTTTCCGGCTAAATGGAAGGGTGAGGTGTATTAGACGTTTGCAAACATTGGTACAGAAAAAATCAGCGCAATATCGAAAGTCAGATTTCATCAACACCTACACATTACTTGCTGTACGTATAGCGACGATTAATAAGAGCCTGGCTGCGCAAAGTTCTCGAATCGGGTGTACTCCCCAAGGAAGGTCACTTTCACTGTGCCTATTGGGCCATTACGCTGTTTGGCGATAATGAGTTCGGCGCTGCCCTTGTCGGGCGAATCCGGGTTGTACACTTCGTCACGGTAAATAAACAGGATGATATCCGCATCCTGTTCAATCGCGCCAGATTCACGCAAGTCCGACATCACAGGTCGTTTATTAGGCCGACTTTCTACGTTACGTGAGAGCTGCGAAAGTGCTACTACAGGCACGTTCAGCTCTTTAGCTAAAGACTTAATCGAACGCGAAATTTCTGAAATTTCGGTTGCGCGATTTTCGCCTTGGCCGACCGACGACATCAATTGGATGTAGTCGATCACGATCAAGCCGAGCTTGCCGCATTGCCGATAAAGGCGTCTAGCGCGGGCGCGTAGTTCAGTGGCATTCAAAGCCGGTGTTTCGTCGATGTGTATCGGGGCTTCATGCAGCTTGCCCAACGCATAAGTCATGCGCTGCCATTCATCATCGTTCAGTTTGCCGGTACGCACTCGATGCGCATCCAGCTTGCCCACTGAGGAAAGGAAACGCATAGCCAACTGTGTTCCCGGCATTTCCATGGAGAAAATCGCAACCGGTAAGCCTGTTTCCAACGCCACATGTTCGGCCATGTTCAACGCAAAAGCCGTTTTACCCATCGACGGACGACCTGCAACGATGACCATATCACCGGGTTGCAGGCCCGATGTTTTGTTGTCGAGATCGGTAAAGCCGGTCGGTATGCCGGTAATGTCAGAAGGATGATCTCGATCATAAAGTTCTTGAATACGATCGACGACTTTGCCCAATAACGGCTGGATGGGCATAAACCCTTCCGTCGCCCGCGAACCCGATTCTTTGATTTCAAAAACCTTGCTCTCGGCTTCATCAAGGAGTTGTTTGGCTTCTTTGCCACGTGGGGTCAGCGCACTGGCCGCAATTTCATCGCCCACGGTTACGAGGCGTCGAAGAATGGCCCGCTCCCGTACGATCTCGGCATAGCGCTTAATGTTAGCGGCCGACGGCGTGCTATTGGCGATCTCGCCTAGGTAGGCCATGCCGCCTGCCTGCTCAGACTCACTCGACTTTTCTAGTGACTCAAAGACCGTCACGATGTCCGCAGGACGGCTTGCTTCAATCAGCCGCGCAATGTGGCGGAAAATCCGTCGATGGTCGTCTCGATAAAAATCTTTTTCGCCCACTTGGTCCGCAATGCGATCCCAAGCGGTATTGTCGAGCATCAAACCGCCTAACAAAGATTGTTCAGCCTCAATAGAGTGAGGTGGCAGCTTGAGCGCTGCAAGCTGCGGATCAGATTGGAACTGAGGCTGGAACTGGGCCATAGAGTCGTTTTACTAAGTTGGGTGGGAGTGAAATAAAGTTAGATGGACAGTTTACAGCAGCTTGACACCACCGACTGTGGATAAGCTGTGGGCAACCCTGTGGAAATAGTCTGTATAAGCTGTGGGTTGGTCGGTATAAGTTTATAAGCAGGGCTCTTCGAATTACCTAGCCTATAGCGAAGAGAGCAATAAAAAAGCTGCCGAAGCAGCTTTTTTATTGGCGCTAAATCCTAACTAAATTTTAGTGCTCACCCAATACGGACACAGTGATGTTGGCAACCACGTCTGTATGCAAGGATACTTGCAATGGGAAGTCGCCCACTTGCTTGAGAGGGCCATCAGGCATACGAATACCCGATTTCTCTACTTCAAAACCCTGCACTTGCAACGCTTCAGCAATGTCAAAGTTGCTCACAGAACCGAACAGCCGGCCATCTACCCCAGCTTTGCGGGTGATTTGTACCATCAGGCCTTCGATCTTTGTAGCACGGGCTTGCGCTGCGGCTAGAACAGTTGCTTGCTCGCGTTCAAGTTCAGCACGCTTGGCTTCAAACGCTGCCAAATTTTCTGGCGTTACGCGCTTGCCTTTGCCTTTTGGCAAAAGGAAGTTGCGTGCGTAACCATCACGCACTTTAACGATATCGCCCAAGCCGCCCAGATTAACCACTTTTTCCATCAAAATAATTTGCATGGTTTTCCCCTTCTCCTATTTCTCAGTGCAAGTCGGTGTAAGGCATCAACGCTAAGAAACGCGCACGCTTAATGGCGGTAGACAGCTGACGCTGATAGCCGGTTTTTGTTCCAGTAATACGGGCCGGCATAATGCGGGCGTTTTCACTGATGAAGTCTTTGAGAATTTCGATGTCTTTGTAATCGATTTCCGCAATTTTCTCAGCCGTAAAACGACAGAACTTACGACGCTTAAACAAGCCGCGATTGCCCTTATCGTCACGTTTTTTACCGTCTTTACCTTTGCCTTTTGGCTTAAATGCCATGATTTATTCCTTCCACAAATTCAATCTTATTCACATGCAGCACGGGCTGTTTTGAATTAGCACTTTTCGCGGCGAGAAATCCTGTTGCTTTGATCGTCTCACCCGGTTTAGCACCCTTCAGCAACATCGCCATCTGACCTAAGCCTACCGCTGCTAACTCCACCTCCACCTTGCGCGGCACTTCGGCTTCCATCTGCTCCGAAGTATGGCCTATGCGAAAATTCAACACAGGCACACCAGCTGGTGTGTGGCGCAACGGCGCCAGTTCAATGATGCTACCGACTATCGTCAGCTCGTTCTGCGCTATTTGATTCTGGTTCAGTGTTTCTTTGTTCAACTGTTCTGTAATGCGTACACTCGCATCCAGAATTAAGCCGCTGGCTGATCGGCAGTCTCAGCTTCAGGCGCAGGCGCAGCATCTTCAGAACGCGCACCTTCCGAGCGTGAACCCTCAGACGTAGAACGTGATTTTTCTTCCTTCATCATAGGTGAAGGTGTAATTTCAGCACGACGCATTTTAATAGTGAGGTGACGCAGAACCGCATCGTTGAATTTAAATGCATGCTCTAACTCAGCAAGAGTTTCAGCATCGCACTCAATGTTCAAGAGAACGTAATGCGCCTTGTGAATCTTCTGGATCGGATAAGCCAACTGACGACGGCCCCAATCCTCAAGACGGTGAATAACGCCAGCACGGCCTGTGACGAGGCCTTTGTAGCGCTCGATCATCGCGGGCACTTGCTCGCTTTGGTCCGGATGGACGATAAAAACTATTTCGTAATGTCGCATGCAATCTCCTTACGGTAATGCTCCCTGTCATGCGATTAACAGTGGAGCAAGGGTTAAATAGCCGAACATTATAGCTCGACAGGCATCAAAATCAAAGCCTTAGATTAAGCGCTGAATTAAGAGCGTTTTAGAGAGCTGCTTGAGACCTGCTGCTCATACTCGACGACGTCTAGCCTCAAACAAGCAAATCCCACTGGCAACGGAGACATTCAAGCTCTCCACACTGCCATGCATAGGGATTTTCACGAGGGTGTCGCAGGTGTCGCGCGTCAAGCGGCGCATGCCGTCGCCTTCTGCGCCTAGCACTAGGGCCAGCGGGCCGGAGAGGTCTGCTGTGTAGATATCTTGGGTGGCTTCTGAATCTGTGCCAACGACTTGAATGCCGCGCTCTTGCATCTCGCGCAGGGCGCGGGCGAGGTTGGTCACCACCACGTAGGGCACGCTGTCTGCTGCCCCACAAGCTACTTTGATTGCTGTGGCGTTTAGGCCAACAGCGCGGTCTTTGGGGGCGACAACAGCATGCGCACCAGCGGCATCGGCCACACGCAAGCACGCACCTAGATTGTGGGGATCTTGAATACCGTCGAGTACGAGTATTAAGGCGGACTCAGAAAGAGTATCCAGCACGTCGTCTAACGTGACATGAGGCAATGCAGCCGAAACCCGCGCCACGACGCCCTGATGGCGGCCTTGTGGGGCCATACCATCGAGTCGCGCTGTGTCCATGGGAATGACGCGTACGCCATGCGCTTCGGCGAGTTTGGCGAGATCCCTCACGCGCCCATCTTGCCGACCGGATGCGATATAAACTTCTTGAATGCTTGCTGCGCTTTGACGCAAGCGCGCGTTTAGGGCATGGAAGCCATAGATGTAGTGCATATCAGACATTTTTTTACCTTTTTTGCTTACCTTTACTTGGTACTTTGGCCGGGCCGCCTACTTTTTTACCTGCTGCTTTGGCGGGCCCTTTATTCACTTGCTTGTTAGGGGCTGCAGTTGATTTGGCTGGTTTAGCACGCACAACCTTATGCACCTTTGCCCCTGTTTTTGGGTCGGTGGAGGTGCTCCGAGAGCCTTTATTGATGCCACTCTTGGCGGTGCTAATAGAAGTATTTTTCGCGTTAGACTTTCCGGCCTTCCCCGTTTTTCCAGCCCTGCCCTCGTCTTCACCACGATATTTTTCCGTGCTGCGTCCGCCAAGCTTCCCTCGCGTGTTGTCTTCGCCTTCAACCACTAAGCGGAAGTCAATTTTGTTGGCCTCCATATCCACGCGCACTAGCTGCACGCGCACACGATCGGCAAGGCGATAGCGCTTGCCAGTACGCTCGCCCACCAACTGATGTTTGGTCTCGTCAAAACGAAAATAATCGCTGCCTAGATCGGAAATATGAACAAGCCCTTCGATGAACACGTCATCCAAAGCCACGAACATACCAAACGAAGTAACCGCCGATGCACTGCCTTCAAACTCTTCGCCGATGCGGTCTTGCATGTAGAAGCACTTGAGCCAAGCTTCGACATCGCGCGTTGCTTCGTCAGCGCGTCGCTCGGTTTGCGAGCAATGCACGCCTGCTTCGTCCCACCCACCGTCATCTGTGCCTGGTGCGTACGTTTTCTTGGTGAGCACCGCTTTAATTGCGCGGTGAACAAGCAAATCAGGATAGCGCCGGATCGGTGAAGTGAAGTGCGCGTACGAATCGTAAGCCAAGCCAAAGTGACCGACGTTGTCTGGCGTATACACCGCTTGTCGCAGCGAACGGAGCATGACGGTTTGCAGCAACTGCATATCGGGGCGCGCTTTTACTTTCTCTAACAATATTGCGTAGTCCTTGGCACGCGGATCATCGCCGCCACTCAAGTCAAGACCAAACTCTTTGAGAAAATTACGCAGTTTTTCCAGCTTCTCTGGCGTTGGTCCTTGGTGCACACGGAACAAGGCATCGTGCTCGCTCTTCTGCAAAAACTCCGCTGCGCAGACGTTGGCCGCCAACATACATTCTTCAATAATGCGATGCGCATCATTTCTTACAACCGGGACAATGCTAGAAATTTTTCCTTGATCGTCGAAGAGCATTTGCGTTTCGACGGTTTCAAAATCTATCGCGCCACGCACTCGACGCGCTTTGGAAAGCACGCGGTACAGCACATCTAGGTTTTTGAGCTGCGGTAAAACTTGTTCTACTTTGCGCTCTGGTACGCGCTTAGTGTCATAGAGAGCTGCAGCTACTTCGTTATAAGTAAGGCGTGCGTGAGAGAACATCACGGCAGGGTAAAAACGATAGCTACGGACATCCCCATCTTGCTCAATCTGCATGTCACACACCATGCACAAACGCTCTACCTGTGGATTCAGCGAGCAGAGTCCGTTGGAGATTTTTTCCGGCAACATGGGAATAACACGACGCGGGAAATACACTGAAGTGCCACGCTCATAAGCGTCGCCATCCAGCGCACCGCCGGCTTTTACGTAATGGCTGACATCCGCAATCGCAACAACTAAACGAAAACCGTCTTGACCGCCTTTACCCAAAATCTCGCAGAACACCGCGTCATCAAAATCTCGCGCGGTTTCCCCGTCAATAGTCACCAGCGGCATCTGGCGCAGATCCTCACGCGTGCCGCCCGCCCATTTCCAGTCGCCCTTACGCACTTCATCGGGCAGTTTTTCCGTCTCCGCCAAGGCAGCGCGCGAAAACTCAAAGGGCAACTCATGCTTACGCAGCGCAATTTCAATTTCCATACCGGGGTCAGCATAAGTACCAACGACCTCGGTAACTCGACCAATAGGTTGGGAGTTTTTAGAAGGCTGAGTGATGAGTTCGATCATCACCACCTCACCCATTTTTGGGGTCACTTTTGAACCAGGTGCAATCAAAATGTCCTGGCTAATGCGACGATTCTCTGCGACCACATAAAGCACGCCGTGCTCGTTATGCACACGCCCAATCAACTTGCTATTGGCGCGTTCCAACACTTCAACAATCTTTCCCTCTGGCCGACCACGACGATCCACGCCGCTCTCGCGCACCATCACGCGGTCGCCATGCAGCACTTTGCTCATTTCTTTCGGGTCGAGAAATAAATCGGGGCCTTCCTTAGTTCCGTCCTTGGCTCCGTCCTTATCCCGAACTAGAAAGCCGAATCCATCGGGGTGTCCCTCTATGCGACCGCGAATTAAATCCGCCTTATCGGGAATGAGAAAATCGCCAGCGCGATTCTGCAAAAGCTGGCCTTCACGCTGCATCGCGCCAAGGCGTCGCGTGAATGAATCAAATTCGTCAGGCTGAATATCCAGCAGCGCGGTGATGTCATCAAACGACAGAGGGACACCGCGCTCAGTCAGCACCTGCAAGACATATTCGCGACTCGGCAGAGGAAATTCGTACTGCTCAGATTCGCGCTCAAAAAAGGGATCGCTCTTGCGAATTTTGCTTAGCGATTTACGGGGGGTATTAGTAGGTTTGTTTGACAAAGTCAGTGTTTCCTTTAGAATTGCGCCCTCTTTGCCCAGATGGCGGAATTGGTAGACGCACATGGTTCAGGTCCATGCGCCGCAAGGTGTGGAGGTTCGAGTCCTCTTCTGGGCACCAAGCTAAAAGTTGAATAAAAAGTTTAGTAAAATTGAAGTAAAAAAGCCGGTTACCTTTTACGTAACCGGCTTTTTTATTTCCGTGTTATTTAAATGGGTGTCTTAGCACGATAGTTTCTTCCCTATCTGGCCCGGTTGAAATCATATCTACCGGCACATCACATATCGCTTCCATACGTTTTAAATAGGCCTGCGCGGCGGCGGGTAGTGCTTCGAATGTTTTGATGCCAACAGTGCTGTCTGTCCAGCCTGGCATGGTTTCATAAACAGGCTCGCAGTTAGATAGCTCTTCTGCGCCGACTGGCAGGATATCTGTAAAGCCACCGTCAAGCTTGTAACCGGTGCAGAGTTTGAGTTCTTCCACGCCATCGAGTACATCCAGCTTAGTGACGCACAAACCGGACACGCCGTTAATTTGGATCGAGCGTTTAAGTGCAGCCGCGTCAAACCAGCCGCAACGGCGCGCCCTGCCGGTGGTTGCGCCAAATTCATTGCCACGTTTGGCGAGATGCTTGCCGACTTCGTCGTCTAACTCAGTGGGGAACGGGCCACTGCCTACACGCGTGGTGTAAGCCTTGGTGATGCCGAGGACGTAGTGCAGCATGCCTGGGCCTACCCCAGCGCCTGCGGATGCTGCGCCCGCTACGCAATTGGATGAGGTGACGAATGGATACGTGCCGTGGTCTATGTCGAGCAGCGTGCCTTGAGCGCCTTCAAACAACAAATTCGCGCCATTGCGATGCGCTTCGTAAAGCGCGCGCGGGACATCGGCGACTAGTTTTTGCAGGCGGGGTGCCATAGCAAGCGAGTCTTCAAGGGTTTTTTGAAAGTCGACTTGCTCTGCTTGGTAGTAATGCTTAAGAACGAAGTTGTGATAATCAAGAATCTCAGCAAGCTTTTCTGCGAAGCGTTTTGGGCGCAGCAGATCCTGCAAACGTAACCCACGTCGTGCCGCTTTGTCCTCATACGCAGGGCCGATGCCACGACCGGTCGTGCCAATTTTGTTGGCGCCTTTGGCGGCTTCGCGGGCAACGTCCAACGCTTGATGGTAAGGCAGAATCAATGGGCAGGCTTCAGACAGTTTCAGTCGCGTCTCAGTTTCAACGCCTGCGGCTTCCAGCTCGTCGATTTCTTTCAGCAATGCCTCTGGCGAGAGCACTACGCCGTTACCAATGTAACAAGCCACACCCGCGCGCAGAATCCCTGAGGGGATTAAATGCAGCACAGTTTTTTTGCCACCAATTACCAAGGTATGGCCCGCATTGTGGCCACCCTGAAAACGGACTACGCCTTGAGCGTGGTCGGTCAGCCAATCAACTATTTTTCCTTTGCCTTCATCACCCCATTGGGTGCCGACAACAACGACGTTCTTTGCCATGTGCTACTTCTCTCCCTGAATTTTTTCGACTGACCAACGGCCGGATTGCCATACAAAATGCCGGTCGCAGCCTGTTTCTTTGTTTGTTTCTTGTTCGTTTTTTTTATGCCCTGGCAGGGCCTCTATGACAATTTCGTTCTTTGCACGCAATGCGACTACTTCCGTCTTTAAACTCGCCCGCAATGTGCTGTCTTCGTTCCAAGGTGCAAGTATGGCGCGGGGTGTTGCTACCACAGCACTCAAGCGCACCAATTCACGTAAATCCAAACTGAAGCCCGTCGCCGGACGACCTCGACCAAACGCTTCGCCCACTTTGTCGTAACGGCCCCCGAGGGCAATTGCATTAGGGTAGGCATCGCAATAAGCCGCGAACACAACGCCACTGTGATAGTGATAGCCACGCAAATCAGCCAGATCAAAACTCACTGGCAAATCGGCAAGCTCGGTCGCGAAGCGACGTAAATCAGCCAACGCTTGAATAATTTCTGCATCTTGCGGTAATAGTTTGGCCGCACGATCCAACACTTCCACACCGCCATAACATTCTGGCAAGAAGAGCAACGCAGAGCGAACTGGCTCGGCAACGTCGGCTACTAGCTCAAGCAAGGCGGGAGTGTCTTTGGTTTGTAAGGCTGCGAAAAGTTGTTGCTCTAACTCAGCGCCAATTCCGCCGCGTGCTACCAACGCACGAAACACGCCAACGTGACCCAAATCGAAACGGTATGTTTTAATGTCGGCGAGTGCCAGCGAACGCGCTAAAAGTCGAATAATTTCTACGTCTGCCTCAATACCGGCATGACCATATAGCTCAGCGCCGATTTGCAATGGCTCACGGGTTGCTGTCAGGCCCGATGGCAACGTGTGTAATACGCTACCGCAATAACACAATCGAACAACCCCTTGCCGATTAAGCAAGTGAGCATCAATGCGCGCCACCTGCGGCGTAATGTCTGCACGCAAACCCATGGTACGGCCAGAAAGTTGATCGACGAGCTTGAACGTCCGCAAATCCATATCGTGCCCACTGCCCGTTAGAAGCGACTCGATATACTCTAAGAGGGGCGGTACAACCAGCTCGTAGCCATGCAGACGAAACTCGTCAAGCAAGCTGCGGCGCAAACGTTCGAGCTGTTGCGCCTCGGCAGGCAGTATGTCCTCAATGGACTCAGGGAGAAGCCAGTGCATGGTCACTAAAAAATGCTCGCGTACTTGTTGATTATTTCAGAATAAAAAGAAGTATGAGACCGGCAATCATCGACGACAAACCGAAAAAGCGGATTTGTCCATCTGCTAATTCGGTAATGCGACGAAAAGTATCACGCCATGCCTTGGGCGCTATAAAAGGCATTAAACCTTCCAGCACCAACATCAGCGCAAACGCGGTTAGCAGCAAACTCCACATTACTTCCCGCCCTTACCACTACCTTTTAGGTACTTGAAGAAGTCAGAACTCGGATCAACAACCATCACATCAGTTTTACTCTTAAAGCTTTTGCGATAGGCCTCCAGGCTGCGGTAAAACGCATAAAACTCTGGGTTCTGACCGAACGCACTACCGTAAATAGCAGTTGCCTTGGCGTCACCCTCACCCATCGTGTGTTGAGCATCACGATAAGCTTCGGCGATCGTCACTTCACGTTGGCGATCTGCATCAGCTCTAATTTTTTCAGCCTGCGCGCCCCCTTCAGAACGCAACCGATTGGCCTCACTCTTACGTTCTGCTTCCATCCGGCGATAGACCGACTCCGAGACTTCGGGCGGCAAGTCGATCCGCTTTAAGCGTACATCTACTATCTCAACGCCAATAGACAAGGCGTCTGCTGCCGCCTTGGTGCGAACAGTTTTCATGATGCTTTCACGTTCAGCGGAGATCACATCCTTCACCGTCAATTTTGCAAACTCGTCACGCAAGCCGCCATTGATTGTCTGTGATAAGCGAATTTGAGCGAGCGTTTCTTCACCCCGCACAGAAACGTAGTACTGCTTAGGATTAACAATTCTCCACTTTACGTAAGCATCTACTAAAACAGGCTTTTTTTCCTTGGTGATAAAACGTTCAGGATCGGCCGCTTCATAAGTCAGGATACGATTATCAAAGTAGCGTACGTCTTGAATCATTGGAAATTTGAAATACAAACCTGGCTTGGAAATGACTTCTTTGATCTCTCCAAACTGTCGAACAATCGCAAAACTACGTTGATCAACCGTGAAAGCAGACATGGCAGCAACAATTAACAGACACAAAATAAACGTGCCAATAAAAGGTAGGTAACGCATTATCGTTCTCCCCTTTCACGCGAAAGCGAAGGGCGTTTTTGCGAACTCGTTGAGGAGTTTGTAGGGCCTGCCGCATCGGTTTTATCAAGCTGTGGCGGCACTTCGTTCGAAATTGGCTGTGTTGAACGTGGTTCTATCACTGTATCGCCTGCTCCATTATTTGACGTATTGGGTATAGTTGCCGCTTGCATTAGCTTGTCCAATGGTAAATAAAGTAAATTTCCTTGGCTTTTTGTATCTAGCATTACTTTGCTGGTGCTAGATAAAACTTGTTGCATCGTGTCTATATACATGCGGCTACGTGTTACCTCTGGCGCTTTGCTGTATTCCGTCAAAACTTGCTTGAAACGCGACGCTTCACCTTCTGCATTGGCAACAACTCGTGCTTTATAACCATCTGCCTCTTCTTTTAAACGTGAAGCCGTACCTATCGCTTTAGGAATTACATCTTTAGCATAGGCTTCGCCCTCATTAACTTGACGATCACGGTCTTGACCTGCTTTTTGCACATCATCAAATGCACCTTGGACTTGCTCTGGCGCTTGAACATTTTGTAAATTAAGTTGAGAAACACTAATACCTGCATTGTAACGATCGAGGATGCTTTGCATGATTACGGAAGCCTGAACACCGACTTCTGCACGCTTTCCAGAAAGGATATCGTCCATTTTGTTGTTACCAACAACTTCGCGCATTGCCGTTTCAGCCGCCTGTAACACCGTATCCTCAGGTTTACGGTTGTTAAACAAAAACGCTTGAGGGTCTTTAACAATCCATTGCACAGCGAACTGAATGTTGATGATGTTTTCATCACCCGTGAGCATGAGTGCTTCTTTAAGCACGCGATTTTTATCAGAACCTCGATATCCAACCTCCACCACACGCACATCCGTCAACCTAACAAGTTCATGAGTTTGAAAAGGGGCGGGGGCGCGCAAGTGCAAGCCAGGCTCGGTCGTCTGGCTGAATTTTCCAAAAGTGAGCTCTACACCACGTTCGTTGGTATCAACCATATAAAAACCACTTGCCAACCAGAGGCAAAAGATAAGAATAGCTAAAGCGCCTATACCACCGCCAAACGCTTTTAAATTCATGGGCGGACGAGGCGTTCCATTCCCACTCCCATTGTTTTTTCCAGGCCCACCAGTGCCTCCACCCGTTTTATTGCCGAACAAATTCGAGAGGCGCTTGTTAACGTCGCGCCATAAATCCTCAAGATCGGGCGGGCCTTGGTTTGGTTTTTTGTCTTTGCCCCAATTAGGGTCATTGATAGACATCAGAATGCCTGTAATCATTTTGGCGTAGTTCAAGTTAGGAAATATTCGTTAAGACAATCGACAATCGTTAAAGTTTGTTAACATTAACGGCGTCAAGATGAATGCTTTTTTCACTGTTTAATTTGTGCTCTACATCTGACTCGGGAGGATCTGCTCGTTTGAACCGATCTCCACATCACTCTCTACATTACTATTCAAAACACCTACTAAAGACTCTTTATGGTTACGCGCCAACTCAGCCAAAACCAGCCTTAGTTGATCCACTCCAACCCCTGTCTTAGCACTGAGGCGAACGCGGGTGATTCTACCATAGGCATCGCGCTCGATTTCCGGTTCAGCACCTGTAGCGTCGATCTTGTTCCACACTAAAACTTGAGGCACATCACCTGCCCCAATTTCATTCAGCACCCCATTCACCGCTTGAATTTGCGCTTCACGATCGCCTGTTGCGGAATCGACCACATGTAATAAAACATCGGCCGATGCGGTTTCCTCTAGCGTGGCATGAAAAGCCGCTACCAAGGCATGGGGTAAGTCACGAATAAACCCCACTGTATCTGACAAAATCACTTGGCCTGCATCTTGTAAATAAAGGCGACGTGAGGTGGTATCTAACGTTGCGAAGAGCTGGTCCGCCGCATAGGCGCCAGCCTTGGTCAATGTATTAAATAGAGTAGATTTTCCGGCATTGGTATACCCCACCAGGGAAACGGCCAGCAGATCTTGTTTAGTGCGCGAACGTCGCCGCACACTACGCTGGCCTTTCAGCAACTTCATGCGGTCCTTTAAAAGCTTAACGCGCTTGCCGAGTAAGCGGCGGTCCGTTTCCAACTGTGTTTCACCGGGACCGCGCAAACCGATACCGCCTTTTTGCCGCTCTAAGTGCGTCCAGCCACGCACTAAGCGCGTTGCCATGTGCTGGAGTTGAGCCAGCTCCACTTGGAGCTTACCTTCATGACTTTTGGCACGTTGCGCAAAAATATCGAGAATAAGGCTACTGCGATCTACCACTCGGCAACACAATTCTTTTTCTAGATTGCGCTGCTGAGCAGCAGAGAGTTCATGATTAAAAATAGCAATATCTGCAGTGGTATCTTTAATTGCATCGCCAATTTCAGCGACTTTGCCTTTGCCCGCATAAAGAGCAGCATCGGGCCGATCACGCCGACCTTGTACAACAGCAACTGAGGTAGCGCCCGCAGATGAGGCAAGGAGTCGGAGCTCTTCAAGTCTTTCGGGAATATCCCCTTGAGAAAAGTCGAGCTGAACTAGAACAGCACGCTCACCCGATGAGGCGGGACGATCAAACATCCGATAAGAAAATCGGCGGCAGTGAAGAGCGAGTTATCGCTCTAACCAACAAAGTGGCCATCAAGTATCGCTTTGTTCACTCGGAATACTCACGGGACGAGCAGGGACCACGGTTGATATGGCGTGTTTGTACACCATTTGGGTGACTGTGTTTTTCAGTAACACAACGTACTGATCGAAAGACTCAACCTGACCTTGCAACTTAATTCCATTTACCAAGTAAATGGAAACTGGGATGTGCTCCCGGCGTAGCGCATTAAGGAAGGGGTCTTGTAACATTTGCCCTTTGTTGTTCATGGTCACCTCTAGTTTATTGTTGCAATTTCAATCGGGTGCTTTTTATCAACACTATTTCTCTACTTAATTTCACTCTACTGCAATTTGCGGCACCGCGCCATAGCTTGGTTTAAGACTACATGGGACAGCTTTAGACAATTTCAAGGGCCTGTGTACATAGACATTCCAAACGTATGAGCGAGCACTAGTATTCATACGCTTACTCGCCCCACCTAGTCTTATCTTCTTCTCGCCTTACCTGCGTAGGGATTATGCGTGGTACGGAATTCCACGCGCAATGGCGTGCCGCGCAACTCAAACGCCTCCATAAAGGTGCGCTCAAGATAACGCTTATAGGAATCGGGAATACTTTCCAACGCATTGCCGTGAATAATGATAATGGGCGGATTGTTACCGCCTTGGTGGGCAAAACGCAATTTTGGACGAAAAATTCCATGCCGAGGGGGTTGCTGTTTTTCGGTGGCCGAGAGCAAAAGACGCGTCAAAATTGGCGTCGACATTTTGGTCATCGCTGCAGTATAGGCGGTATCTACAGAACGCATCATGGGGTTAATACCCTCGCCTTTTAGCGCGGAAATGAAGTGTGTCTGCGCAAACGAAAGAAAGTTCATCTTGCGCGCTAAATCTACTTTCAGTCGCTCGCGGCTGTATTCGTCAACGTCGTCCCACTTGTTAATGCACAGCACCATGGCACGCCCCGCTTCTAAGCAAAACCCAGCGATATGCGCGTCTTGATCTGAAATTTCTTGGCTGGCATCTAACACCATCACCACGACATTGGATTCCTCAATCGACTGCAACGTTTTGATCACCGAAAATTTTTCGATGGTTTCAAACACTTTGCCTTTACGACGCAAGCCTGCCGTGTCGATCAACGTATATTTCTTACCGTGCCGCTCAAAGGGAATCGAAATAGAATCTCGGGTAGTGCCTGGCTGGTCGAAGGCAATGACGCGCTCTTCGCCCAGCAAGGTGTTGATCAATGTTGATTTGCCGACGTTGGGACGCCCAACCACCGCAATGCGCGGGCCTTCGCCCTCGAAAGGCTCGCTCGGGCCTTCTGGGAACGGCTCTAACGCTTCATCTACAAGGTCTCGCACACCCTCACCGTGAGCAGCCGAAACAGAAAGAGGCGCACCGCAACCTAGCTCGTGAAACTCCGCCGAAACAATATTGCGATCCATGCCTTCCGTTTTGTTAACCACCAGCAGCATGGGGCGGCCAGTTCGACGTAGGCGTACCGCAATGGCTTTGTCTTGCGGGGTTAAACCGGCACGACCATCGACCACAAAGAGCAACATGTCCGCTTCAGCAATGGCCGCTTCAGCTTGCTGCGCCATCTCGTGCATGATGCCGTCTTTGGCAGAAGGTTCGAAACCGCCCGTATCGACGACCAAATAAGGGCGAGGGCCTTGACGGCCGTGGCCATAGTGACGATCCCGCGTAAGGCCAGGAATATCTGCCACTAACGCGTCGTGAGATTTTGTCAGGCGATTAAACAACGTCGACTTGCCGACGTTGGGACGGCCAACGATAACTAGGGTAGGTTTCATTCGAGAAAAGCTATCGTAAATTGCGATTTAATTTAACTAAAATTGAAGCTGCATTGGAGCTGAACCGGGCTCACGCTGTTACTAATTCGCAACCAGCGCAGAAACACTGCCGCCCCGAGACTGAGTCAGGAAGCCCTTCTCCAGACGTTGCGGTTCAGCAGAAATCGCACTGCCATCAGTGGTGAAGCGCGCTGCGAATGCGCCATCATCCCGTCGAAGCAGATGGACCACGCCTTTGTAATCACCGACAGCAACAAAATTTCCGTCTGCGATAGGGCGGCTTAATTGACGCATAAACAATTTGTCCTGCTTCCAAACACTCGCGCCGTTGCTGCGATCTAACGCATGCACAGCACCCTTATCGTCGCTGACATACACATTGCGCGCATCAATATCTATGCCTGCTGCAGAAGAAATATCGCGCGACCAAAGTTGGTTTCCCGTCGCCAAATCAAAGCAGGTCACCCGCCCTTGATAAGCCGCAGCACAGACTTCACGCCCCGCTACAACAGGGGAGCTGGTCACATCGGACACACGCTCTAACTCTGTAGTGCCTTTAGGCTGAGCCACGTTTGCTTCCCAAGTGGCTGCACCATTGTTCATGGCAATAGCAACGAGCTTGCCGCCGGGAAAACCGGCTAACAACACTTTGCCCGCAACCACCACGCTTGCATTGGTTCGTAACGACAGCGTGGGTGTTGAGCGTTGATAAACCCAGCGACGCTTACCATCGGCAATATCGATGCCGAAGATGCGATTGTTATTACCTCTAACGATGACCAACCCGCCGGCAACTTGGGGGGCGGCTAAAATTTCGGCATTAATATTAAATTTCCACAGCGCTTTTCCAGTGCCATCAAAGGCCAGCACTTCACCTTTGGCCGTGCCCACTGCAACAATGCGCCCATCAGAACCAACGCCACCTGAAATAGGTTGTCCGGCATCAATGCGCCACACTTGTTTGCCACCATCGAAGCGCGTGATATTGCCATTTTGGGATGCCGTAAAAATGCTGCTCTCAACCACTGCGGGAGTCAGCACATAATCGCCCGAACCCCCAATACTGGCTTGCCACAAGGCTTTCAGCTCAGCTGTCGGCTTAATTGCCTCTAGTTCTGCGGGTTTTACCTTAGGTGTTGAGGAGAACCAATTCACCGGATTCACTGTCTCGCCGACTGACTCTAAAGTCGAGCATGCTGAGAGCACAACGCTCAAGGCAACTAGCCCCGCCATCCCCTTAATATCGGTTCGATTTGCATCCACTCGCATTACTTATCCCCTAATGCATCAGCCTTCATTTGGAGCAATTCGCGATAATTGCTTTCGCGGTCAACCTTGGTAGCCGATTTTTTATCAGCATCAATTTTTTCGTCCACACTTGCTGCTTCATCTTTTTTGGCTTCGCCTTTTTTACCCTCTTCTTTTTTGCCGTCTTCTTTAGTCGCAGTCTCCAGCTTGCTGACTGCGGACAAATACGCGGCTTGCGCTTCTGCTTTTTTACCTTGCTCTGCCAAGATATCGCCTTTTAATTCCGCCAAGCGGGGTGCGAATGCGGCCACCGAGCCTGCGTTTAATAGTTTAATTGCCTCGTCGTAAGCTTTTTCGTCAAACAAAATATGGGCGAGGCGAAGACGGGCTAAATCTTGAAATGCAGCATCATTCGATTTATCAATCACCCACTGTAATCCTGCTTTGGCAGATTTAACATCACCGGCTTCAAACTGAACACGGGCAGATATGAGCGCACCCATAGCAGCGTAAGCCGTGCGCGGAAATTTTTCTGTCAACTCCCCTGCTGCTTCACGCGTACGTTTAGCGTCATGGGCAGACGCCGCATTCTGTAAACCTGCGTAAATCATCGAAGCCTGTCCAGATTGGGTACGCTGATTCCAATTCCACGCCTGCCAAGCCACCAAGGCGAGGAGCACAACGCAGACTACGCCCAGTAGAAGCGTACCGTACATACGCCACCAGGTTTTTAATTCGGATAACTGTTCTTGTTCTTCTAGATCAAATGCGGCCATTTTAATTTTCCCCAAAAAGCAAATTGCTAACTTCGTCAATAATAAGATCAAGTGCTACGCGTTTTTGTTCTGTCTTCTGCTCTGATTTTGCTTCATTACCATCGGTCTTCTGCTCGCGCAAAGGTTTCACTGTTGCCTCTCCAGCGCGTGCCTCGTCATCGCCAATGATGACTGCCACGGCTGCGCCTGAAGAATCAGCCCGTTTCATTTGTGATTTAAAGCTACCGCCACCGCAGTGCAATAACACCTCAAAACCCGCACCACGCAAGCGTTCCGCAAGCAGGAAGGCTGGACTTAATGCTTCAGCCCCTTGATGCACCAGATAAACATCGGGCGCATGTCGCGCCGATTGTTCCGCTTCTTCACCATATTCTTCTTTGAGCAAAGCAATTAAGCGTTCCACGCCCATCGCGAAACCACAGGCGGGTGCTGGCTTACCACCGAGTTGCTCTACTAGGCCGTCATACCGCCCACCCGCACAAACAGTGCCTTGCGCGCCCAGTTTGTCGGTAATCCATTCAAAGACGGTAAGGTTGTAATAATCTAAACCGCGTACTAATCGCGGGTTTATTTTGTAGGGGATACAAGCGTCTTTGAGTAACGCTTGCACGCCATTGAAATGGGCAAGAGACTCTTCGCCCAGAAAATCCATGAGCTTGGGAGCACCTTCAATAATGGCTTGCATGGCTGGATTTTTGCTATCGAGGATTCGCAGCGGATTGCTATGCAGCCGACGTTGCGCGTCTGCATCTAGCGCTTCACTGTGTTGCTCGAAATAAGTAATCAACTTCGCACGGTGATTCAATCGCTCCGCGCTGGACCCCAAGGAATTAATTTCAAGCCGAATGCCGAATAGACCTAAGTCGTCCCACAATCGCGCACCCATAAGGATGTGTTCTACGTCAATGTCCGGCCCAGGGAATCCGAGTGCTTCCACGCCATACTGATGGAATTGACGATAACGTCCCTTTTGCGGCCGCTCGTGTCGAAACATGGGGCCGGTGTACCACAAGCGTTGCGGGCTGCCGTAGAGCAAATTGTGCTGAATCACAGCGCGAACACACGATGCTGTGCCTTCTGGTCGCAGCGTGAGCGGCTCGTCATTGAGCGCATCCACAAACGAATACATTTCTTTCTCAACGATATCCGTTACGGCCCCAATCGCCCGCGAAAAAAGCGGAGTGGGCTCCACTATCGGCATGCGGATAGGCCGATAACCATAGGCGCGCAACCAGGAGCGAACCGCCTCATCGAATTGTTCCCACAATTCAGCCTCATCAGACAAAATGTCATTCATGCCGCGTACAGCCTGAATAAGCTCTTTGGCGTGCTTGGTGGGCTTAGCTTTCGGGGTTTGCTGAGCGGGCTGGATTGGTTCAGTTTGGTTCATTAATAATTCGACTTAATTTAAACGGTAGAAACACGTCGCGGATATTTGCGCGCGACATAGTCGTCCACAATGGCCTGAAATTCGGCGGCAATGTTGTCACCTTTTAAAGTGACCGTTTTTTCACCATCTACAAATACGGGCGCAACAGGGGTTTCCCCCGAGCCGGGCAAGCTAATGCCTATATTTGCGTGCTTGCTTTCTCCTGGACCATTGACCACACAGCCCATCACGGCGAGGCTCATATTTTCCACGCCTTCATAATTTAATTTCCAATCAGGCATTTTGTTTCGTACATGGGCTTGAATGTCCTGTGCCAGTTCTTGAAACACCGTACTCGTCGTACGTCCACAACCCGGGCAGGCAGCGACTAGCGGAGTAAATGCACGCAGCCCTAGTGTTTGTAACATTTCCTGCGCTACGATAACTTCGCGAGTACGATCGCCGTTCGGTTCTGGCGTGAGGGAAACACGAATCGTATCCCCAATACCCTGCTGGAGAAGCACGGCCATGGCGGCTGTTGAGGCAACGATCCCCTTCGACCCCATGCCCGCTTCAGTCAGCCCCAGATGGAGCGGATAGTCACACCTTGCTGCAATATCTTGGTAAATGGCGATGAGATCTTGAACGCCACTGACTTTACAAGAAAGCGTAATCGCATCGCCTCTTAAACCCAACGCTTCCGCTTGTGCGGCACTCTCTAAGGCAGAAGTTACCATTGCCACACGCATCATTTCAGCGGCGGATTTCGGTTTAGCGCACTGTGCATTTTCATCCATCAGCCTTGCGAGTAAGGCTTGATCGAGACTGCCCCAGTTCACGCCGATACGCACAGGCTTGTTATAGCGTGCGGCAAGTTCAACGATCTGCGCAAACTGATCATCTCGCTTACTACCCTTGCCCACATTGCCAGGGTTGATACGCAATTTATCGAGCGCTTCCACACAGCTTGGATTTTCAGACAACAGCTTATGGCCGTTGAAATGAAAGTCGCCCACCAGTGGCACATGCACGTTCATTTTTGCCAATCGATCGCGAATAAATGGCACGGCACGGGCAGCTTCTTGCGTATTTACCGTGATACGAACAATCTCTGAGCCAGCACGCGCTAGTTGGGCCACTTGTATTGCTGTGGCGACCTCGTCAGCCGTATCCGTATTGGTCATCGACTGAACAACGATGGGATGCTCGCTGCCAATATTTACGCCACCAATGGCACCACCCACACGCACGGAACGTGTCTTACGACGGCTTCGAGGGCCGTAATGACTTGGTTCAGCGTGAGTTTGCGAATCGATCTTCATATCAAGGAAACTAAAAGAGAAACTAATCTAGGCTCAGTCGTGCCACTTCAGCGCGAATATGTGGTTTGAGGTCAACCATGTGGTCACCAGACTGTAGTCGAACATTGGCCGCATTCCCCACCACCAATTGAAAGGGTGGCTTACCGCCTACGGTTTGAGTCGTTCCCTTTAAGCTCAATTGTGAGAGCAGCATGCGTCCATTGGCGTCCTTGGCCTCTACCCAGGCATCGGCATCAAAACTAAAAACCAATTGGCGCTCACCGGGTTTAAGCACGAGAGGAAGTGGGGTGATTTGTTTGGCTGTAAGTTCTGCTGTGGCTATAGGAGTTGATCCATTGCTCCCCAAGGGTAGCACCGGGGACACCGCAGGAGGCACGGCGCTCGTTGACTCCGTAGCTAATACGGTAAAGTTGGGTGCGGCCACGTCAGTTTGCGCGGACGCGGCTGTTGTGGGTTCCGTAGGGCTAGTAAGCGTTGTATTGGAAGGTGTAGTAATGGCGGCTGGCTTAGCTGTGTCCGTTTTTTCTTGTAGCAGCTTACTTAAATCCACCACATCAAAATACAGCAGCAAAGCCACGCCTAGCAAGACAACAGCAACCACAATCGCTGCCAAAGACTTCTTGCCTTCACGCTCGCCATCAACCGGCATGCGCACACCGGAACCGGAAGATGCACTCAGTTCGGCTACGGGAGGAAGGAGTTTTGCATCGAGTGCTGACAGCAAGGGGGTTGCGTCTATTTTAAGCAACTTGGCATAATTGCGAATAAAGCCACGGATAAAAGTTGCGCTGGAAAGACGGGAGTAATCCTCATTCTCGACAGCCTCTATTTGGCGTGGACTCATTTTGAGCGAGTCCCCCACATCGGCCAGCGTCATCCCACACGCTTTACGCGCTTGACGTAATTGCCCACCTGGTCCTAACTGAGCAAAGGACGGCAATGCTTCAGCTAATACGGGTTCAATCACTTCATCTGCTCTGGGCGTAGACTTCAAATCTATTGCGCCTATTGCTTCTATTGCCCTGGCTTCTTCAGAAAACTCACTTTGTGTCACTCGAACTGTCCTTGTAATAGCGCTTGATGCTGTGGCGTACCAGCAAATTTTCTGCGGAGCTGTGAAGCGTAGCTAGCCTCTACTGAGCGATCGCCTATTTTCCGCTCAACACGTAAAGCTAACCACAACGAATCTGCGTTAGGCTCACTAATACGCAACACTTCGTCAATAAATTTTTTAGCATTGAGATAATCAGCGCGACGGAAGGCGATGTCCGCAATATGAAAAAGCGCCTGTGTATTACTTTGATCAGCCCGAGCTGCTAATTGGAAAAAATCATCAGCCCCTTTGTCATCTTTCAAACGTAAGGTACACAAGCCAGCGTTTGTGTAAGGTTTTGTCGGCGTTTTATAAAGCGGATTGGTTGCGGCCGTTTGAAAGAGCTTAATGGCTTCACGCTCACGACCATTCTGACAAAGAAACCAACCATAATTGTTAGCGATTTCCGCATCGCCAGGAGCAAGACGCGATGCCCGCTCAAAGTTTTCTTGGGCAAGCGGTTTCTCTTGTAAGTACATGCGAATCAGGCCCATTAAATTATAAGCGGGCGCGTAGTTTCCTTCGCTCTCTATGGCAATTTGCGCTTCGTCCAACGCAATACTCATATTTCCAGATTGGTAATACAGCATACCCAGTTCAGTATGGGCTTTCGCTCTGCCTTGCTGATCGCCTACCGAGTCTTGCTGTGACATAGACGATTGAGAACGGGCCTGTGCATAAACTTGTGGAGTTAAAACCGAAACACCAGAGACAACGCTGGCAACAAAAACTACAAAACCTGCAATTCGTTTCAAGATGAAACCTCCGCTATAGGGATCGTGCGTTTTTGCCGGCGTTGCGTACGGTCGCGCACTTGGCCGGCAAGCTGGCCACAGGCGGCATCGATATCATCGCCACGCGTTTTTCGCGTAGTCGTGATGATCTGCGCACCCATCAAAATATCGGCAAAGCGTCGTATGCGTGCCGCAGACGAGCACTTAAAGCCGGAGCCGGGAAAAGGATTAAATGGGATAAGGTTAAATTTACAGGGAACATCGCGCACGAGATCAATCAACTCATAGGCATGATCATCTGAATCATTAATACCATCAAGCATGACATACTCAAAGGTCACAAAATCACGGGGCGCTTTCTCGAGATATCGCATACAACCCGCCATGAGCTCAATGAGCGGATATTTCTGATTGATCGGCACCAGCTCGTCACGCAACACATTATTAGGCGCATGCAAAGACACGGCAAGTGCCACAGGACAAGCATCACGCAAACGATCCAGCGCCGGAACCACACCCGATGTTGAGAGAGTGACGCGGCGACGCGATAAACCATAGGCGTTGTCATCTAACATCAGTTTGAGCGCACGCACTACGTTATCAAAGTTCGCCAAGGGTTCGCCCATCCCCATCATCACCACGTTGGTAATGATTCGGTTATCTGGCCTCTCACCTAGGTTTTGAACAACATCATCCACTGCACGGGTAGTGCGAAAATCACCCAACGCTTTTTTTGCCAACCACAACTGCCCAATAATTTCAGCCGTGGTTAGATTTCGATTAAATCCTTGTTTGCCCGTTGAGCAAAAAGCACAGTCAAGTGCACAACCCGCCTGACTGGAAATACACAAAGTACCCCGATTTTCTTCGGGGATAAACACACAATCCACCGCATTGCCATTACCAACATCCAGCAACCACTTCCGAGTGCCGTCCGATGCCGTGGAGTCACGCAAAATTGTCGGCACACGAATTTCAGCCACGTCCGCCAAACGCTCGCGCAGATTCTTGGCGACATCGGTCATCTTCTCAAAATCATCCTCCCCGAATTGATGCATCCAGCGCAGCACTTGTTTTGCGCGGAAGGGCTTATCGCCCATCTGGGCAAACCAAGCCGTTAGGCTTTCCGCATCAAGATCGAGAAGATTGGTTTTCATTTATAGATGAAGGCAACACGCGTTTAGCGTGAATACACTTCCAAGGTTGGGAAAAAATAGGCAATTTCAGCTGCGGCTGTTTCGGGGGAATCCGAACCATGGACGGCATTTGCATCAATACTCTCTGCGAAATCGGCGCGGATCGTGCCAGGCGCTGCTTTTTTAGGGTCAGTAGCACCCATTAAATCACGGTGGGTAGCAATTGCGTTTTCACCTTCCAGCGCTTGAATTACGACCGGGCCAGAAATCATGAACTCAACCAGATCCTTGAAGAATGGGCGCTCACGGTGCACTGCGTAAAAACCTTCTGCGTCAGCGCGCGATAAGTGCTTCATTTTCGACGCAACAATTTTCAAACCGTTTGTCTCAAAACGAGAATAAATTTTTCCAATTACGTTTTTAGCAACGGCATCGGGTTTAATAATTGACAGAGTACGTTCAACAGCCATGTAAAGCTCCAAAATCAAGGGTTATAAATTAAAAGAGGCGGCGAATTGGACGGAAATAGCAGGAACTTTAAATACCCTACTATTCCAAGTCCACAGATTAACAAATTCACGTTAACGCGTTATTTTATCAGCAAAAACTACGACTGTCCCTAAAGGAATTACCCTTAAAAACTAAAAGAGAGTTGGCACACGCTACATGCACCCTAAAATCTGGGGAAACTAAAACAAAGAGTCGGTGAGTGAGTCACCAACACAGAGGGCCTAACATGGTCAGTAGCAACAGCTAAATGACAATTTACTCGCCACGTCTTAGCAGACACCTATGCAACACCCTGCGGATTAACTCTCTCCCAGCTTACGCTTAAGCCATTCTCCTGCGGATGGCATTGATACGCCACATTAATGCCAATACCAGGCACCCATACCAAGTCCTCACCACACCAAAGCAAGGGTATCGAATCCCGTTGCCACGGTGGCACATGATGCTCCTGCAAAAGTTTTTTTAGCGAGCGGCGTGGCCGCTTGATATCAACTTGAATGTGCTCACCGCCGGAACGCGTGATTATTATGACTGGGTCACTCAGAAGTTTTTTCTGGTTAATACCCCGTCCTGTCACGTTCTGAAAGCTAATCTCCGTATTTCCCCACTGTAATGCTGACTGTCCTTGCCATACCAATTTTTCCGCTACCGGTTTACTGGTAGCTACGATCCAAACCTCCCCACGAAAACAATGCAATTCTTTTTCGCCCAACGAAAACATAACGTGGCTTTCTGATGTTACTTGTCGAATCTGGCGCCCCATTTCATTTAAATGAACACTATCAGGCATTTTTACTTGCGCCTGTTTCAGCACATAACGGAGCAAGTTACGCGCGCGCTCTTCAGATAACTTTGCAAAGGCTGCGCAAACTATTCGGCCCGACGATGTAGTACCTTGCGCATCTAACGCCGCGAGCTGTTCTAATAGGGATTCGCTTTCGGAAAAATGGCCTGCAGCCCGCGCCAATACTGTCTCACAGCTTGGAAATTTCTCGCGCAATACGGGAAATACTTTTTGACGTATGAAGTTCCGTGTATAGCGATTGTCTTCGTTACTTTCATCCTCTATCCACGTCAGCTCTTGCGCGTCTGCGGTCGATTGAATATCACTCCGCAACACATCTAATAACGGCCGTAAAACACGTAGTTGCGTATTGATAGAAAAACCCCTCACTTTAGGCATTGCCGCAGCACCACTGACTCCGCCCCCACGAAGCAAGTTAAACAATACAGTTTCCGCCTGGTCGTCACAGTGATGAGCCAACACCAACCAATCCGCGTCAATACTTGAAAAAGCAACGTAACGCGCACGGCGAGCGGCTGCCTCAGGACCATCGGAAGCCATTTTTTCTACTTCAACTTGATGAACGGTTAAAGGAACATTCCAATCCGTACACAACTCCCCACAAAACGATGCCCATTGATGCGCATGGGGGCTAAGCAAGTGGTTGACGTGAAGAGCTGACAGATGGAATTGATGTTCAATCCGGAGCGTACACAGCAGATGCAATAAAACGACTGAATCTAAACCGCCCGAGAGCGCGGCAACCAAACGGTCACCGCGTTGAACATATTGCTGGAGTGTTTTCGAAACCCGTTCCGTTAAATCAACGAACGGGTTGTTCCTTAAATTTGCCATAGCCCAATACTCGCTCAAAGCGCTGCTCGATTAGCTCGGCTGTAGAAAGAGTGGAAACTTGGCGCAAGGCATCTTGCAAAGATTTTTTAAGCCCTAGCGCCATTGCGCGATGATCACGATGCGCGCCGCCTAAAGGTTCATTAATAATGCGGTCGATTAACCCCAATGTTTTTAGCCGAGAAGCCGTAATACCCATTGTTTCTGCAGCTTCTGGCGCTTTATCGGCGCTCTTCCAAAGAATTGAAGCGCAACCTTCGGGGGAAATAACGGAGTAGGTGGAGTACTGCAACATGTTCACCACATCACCCACAGCAATAGCCAATGCTCCTCCTGATCCACCTTCACCAATCACCGTGCAAATCAGCGGCACTTTCAACTCAGCCATCACATACAAGTTACGGCCAATAGCTTCGGACTGACCACGCTCTTCTGCATCAATACCAGGATAAGCGCCAGGTGTATCAATAAAGGTCACAACAGGAATATCAAATTTCTCAGCAAGGCGCATTAGTCGCATCGCTTTACGATAGCCTTCAGGTCGCGGCATACCAAAGTTACGATGGATTTTCTCTTTCGTATCACGTCCTTTTTGATGGCCAATTACCATCACAGACTGCCCACTTAATCGTGCTAATCCACCCACGATGGCATGATCATCTGCAAAGTTTCGATCACCATGCAACTCTTCAAAGTCAGTGAAAATAAGCTCGATGTAATCCAGCGTATATGGCCGCTGAGGATGGCGTGAAACCTGTGCTGTTTGCCACGGGGTAAGCTTTGCATAGATATCTTTTGTTAACGATTGACTCTTTGTTTCTAACCGTCCAATTTCTTCAGAAATATCTACGGCCGAATCATCCTGCACAAAGCGCAGCTCTTCGATTTTCGCGTCTAACTCCGCAATCGGTTGTTCAAAATCAAGAAAGGTGGTTTTCATGCGTCACACTAGTCTTAGCAAGGTCTGCTATTTTACCGGATTAACAAGGATTTTGATCTCACTAAATGAACTAGGAGACAACGCGCGCACATGAGACCCACCAAATGATATTTCTTACCGAGGGGATTTATTTACGCTGGAATTTGAAGTGTATTTTACGAACGTAAATAACACTCAACGCATCCTAGTAAATAAAGGCAAGTTTTTGAGATCCAAAAATATTTAGCCGGATTCATCCGACTCAGGACTCGGATCTTAGATTTAGCACCGCTACCCCAACCCCCGGAACACAAACACAAAAGCCCAACCACGGTGAAGTGATTGGGCTATTGGTTGTAAGTTAGTCTGACGATGACCTACTTTCTCACGGGAAACCGCAATATCATTGGCGCGGAGTCGTTTCACGGCCCTGTTCGGGATGGGAAGGGGTGGGACCAACTCGCTATGGTCGTCAGACTT
>Ga0209181_10001231_pt1 | contig 45380 bp, 28 predicted proteins | sample MAT05_FD_187208 | JGI IMG/M metagenome (GOLD analysis project Ga0209181, IMG submission 187208) | Freshwater microbial communities from Lake Fryxell liftoff mats and glacier meltwater in Antarctica - MAT-05 (SPAdes) (version 2) | ecosystem: Environmental > Aquatic > Freshwater > Ice > Liftoff... | reverse complement strand
GCCACCCTTTGTTCCATCATACGGCCGCTATTTTTCTTTAAATAGCCCCACTATTCGCAGAAAAATAGTGTTGTCTGATGAAAAAATGGTTGACCTAAAATGACTAAGTTATGGGTGCCGCGTTCCTTACAATTTTTGAGGATAAAAAATTTTTTTCAGCGGTTGGCAGCGTTTGCAAAGGGCGCTCCGTTTTTCTATTGTTCTTTTCGCCGCAAGGGTTGAATCGAACTTGCATAACGCAAAAAGCAGGTTTTTTAGTTGGTTTTGTTTGTTGCAAAGGGCACTCCCAACGGGGTGCCCTTTGTATTTTGTGCCCAAATTGCACCTATGTTCATTAATCTCTTATCTGATACTGTGACCAAGCCCACCCCGGGGATGCTCCAGGTCATGTGGGCTGCTGAAGTCGGGGACGATGTGTTTCGGGAAGATCCTACTGCAAATGCGCTGGAAGAAAAATGTGCCGCGCTGTTTGGTCACGAAGCCGCATTGTTCTGTCCGTCCGGGACAATGACCAATCAGATCGCACTGAAAGTCCATACTCGTCCTTTAGATGAAGTCATTTGTGATGAAATGAGCCACATTTTTCAGTACGAAGTGGGTGGCTATGCGTTTCATTCGGGGATCGGCGTGAATCTGCTAAGAGGCAAAAACGGCATTCTTACAGCCGACCTGGTCGCGGCTGCCGTAAAACCACGTCAGGACTGGCTTCCGGTGAGTCGCTTGGTGGTCATCGAAAACACCTGCAACAAAGGTGGAGGCAGCATTTATCCGATTGAAAACATCCGGGCGATTTGCAGCGTCTGCCGGGAGCGTGGAATGGCTTTGCACCTAGACGGTGCACGGATCTTCAATGCGCTGGTTGAGACGGGCGACACTCCGGCCGACATCGGGGCCGAAGTAGACAGCATCTCTATTTGTTTAAGCAAAGGACTGGGAGCACCGGTAGGATCCGTATTAACTGGAAGTCAGGCATTTATTGCAGAAGCACGGCGCGTTCGCAAAGTCATGGGTGGCGGAATGCGACAGTCCGGCTATCTCGCAGCGGCCGGTATCTATGCCCTCGACCATCATATAGAACGCCTCCGCGACGACCACCATCTTGCTCGTCAACTGGCTGCTGCGCTGGCTGAACTTCCCTGGGTCACGGACATTCGTCCGGTTCAAACCAACATCGTTATTTTCGATTTGGCGCCACCGCTCACGCCCGCAGTGCTGCTGGATTACCTGAAAAAAAACGGTGTAATCGCCTCGGCTTTCGGTCCTCAAACCATCCGCTTCGTGATGCACCTGGATGTGACAGCGCCCATGGTGGAGCGGGCTGTGGCAGTGCTTCGGGCCGTCGTGTGAATCAAAAATATCTTGCTATGCAAAAACTACTCTGGTCATGTCGGCTAACGATCGGCTTGATGCTCTTCCCCAGCCTGCTTTTTTCCCAAAAACTCAACAAGTATTGGGTCGAATTCACCGATAAAAACAACTCTCCTTATTGCACGTGTCGCCCGGCAGAATTTCTTTCCGCCCGATCGCTTGACCGCCGCGCACGCGCCGGCATTGCAGTAGTTGAAAACGACCTTCCGGTAACTACAGCCTATGTCAATGCCCTGAAAGCCAATGGCGTACAACTCCATACGACCTCCCGCTGGCTGAACACTGCAACTGTCATCGCTGATACCGGCGCCGTTGCCGGATTGAAAAAGTTGGCGTTCGTAAAAAAAATCACCTACATCGGGCCCCATTTGAGGTATCGGAATCCGCCCAACCGCCCTGTAAAAAAGCGGGTGTCCTTGGCAGCGATCCCTAAAGTCGAAGGGGCCGGATATTGGGGGTATGCCGCCTTGCAAAACAACCTGCTCGGCGTACCGCTCCTGCACCTGGCCGGGCATCGGGGCGACGGGATCTGGATCGCAGTCATGGATGGCGGGTTCACCCATGTAGATACGATCCCGCTGTTCGACAGCATCGCGCTGAACCACCGGTTATTTGTTGGACATGACTTCGTAGAACACGATGAGGCCTTGTACGAATCTGCCCAGCACGGTACTTCGGTGCTTTCTACGATGGCTTCCGATCTGCCCGGCTATTTCGTGGGCACTGCTCCCCACGCCACATATTTTTTATTAAAAACGGAAGACACCGGCGGCGAATACCCGGTGGAAGAAGCCAACTGGGTGGCGGGTGCGGAGTGGGCCGACAGCGCAGGCGTGGACATCATCAACGCTTCGCTCGGGTACACGCAGTTCAACGACACGACGCTCGGGCATCGCTATCGCGAACTTGATGGGCGCACCGCCATCGGCTCCCGTGGGGCTTCGATCGCTGCCACGAAGGGGATGATCATTTGCAACAGCGCGGGCAATGAAGGCGACGGGACCTGGCGGTATGTGGGCGCACCCGCAGATGCACCCGGACTCATCGCGGTGGGTGCAACGGATTATGAAGGAAAGCGGGCCTTGTTCAGTTCGTTCGGCCCCACTTCGGATGGGCGGATCAAGCCGGATCTCATGGCGCCTGGCCAAGAGATTGTGACTGCCGGCAATGTCGGTGTCCAGTTGGGCACGTCGAGCGGCACGTCCGTTGCCTCCCCGATGCTCGCCGGCGCATTGGCATCGCTCTGGAGTGCCTATCCCGATAAGACAGCAGAAGAACTGTTGCAAGCGGTGTTTGAATCGGCGGATCAATGGCTCGAACCCGACAATGCAAGGGGCTATGGATTGCCGAACATGACGGAAGCCTGGCTGCGGCTGGGCGATTTTGGTCCGGGAGGGGTTGCCTCTGACCCCGTCGGCGGCACCTTGACATTTCTGGTGACCGGAAAAGACATTCCACACGATCCGGTATTCGAATTGCGCGATATTTTTGGCAAAAAAATAACAACTGCAAAGATCGTTCTTTTGCGAAACGAAATTTCCACCCTGACTTTCAGCGGGTTGTCCAATCTGCGCTCAGGGATTTACACGGCAGTTGCGCTTGGTAAAGAGGAAGTTGTACGATTGATGGGTACCGTGAAACAGTAAATTTCTATCCAATTGCTCAAAAAATCGTACTTCTGCCCAACTGATCCGCTTTAACCGACCACCCACAACTACAGATGGCAAAATATGACCTCCTCCAATCCATTCTGCCTTACCTGGAGGCGTATGAACGCAGCCACCCGAAGGTTCACAATCCGCAGCATTTCGCTGTGTGGTTAGCGCGCCAAACCACCGAAACGGATCAACTTGCCGGACATGAAACGAATCCGTCCGCCCGGGAGATGGAAGATGCTACCATCAGCAGGTTGTTCACATTCCTCACGCGATACCGTCGTATTTATGCGCGTAAAGCACTGGAAGGCTCGGTGCTTGGCACCATAGACGAGTTTGCCTACCTGGCTACCTTGCTCGAACAAGGCCAGATTACGAAGACCGACCTTATCCAGCGAAACCGGCATGAGAAGCCCACCGGCATGGAAATCATCCGCCGTTTGATGGTGCTTCATCTGGTTATACAGCGGGATGACCTGGATGACCGGCGCAGCAAACGTTTGACCATCACGCCGGAAGGCACGGCAGCGTTCAGCCAGGTGGCAGCGCGTATGGGCCAGGTTTCCAGGCTCCTGACAGGCAGCCTTAATACGGCCGAGAAAATGCTGCTCCTCCAATTGCTTGAAAAATTAGAGACCTTTCACCAGGTGGTGCTGGCAAAAGCCAAAAGCAGCGACTGGCTGTCGGTGGTCGGCGATAAATAATTGGTTATCAAAGGTCTCGTTGCAACTTGACATGTTTTGCTACCGCTTCGCCCCGATCGTTTTTCCCGATCTGGAATTGTACCGTGTCGCCTTCGCGCAGGTCGTTGAAATCCGTATCTTCCAGAAAAGAAAAGTGGAAAAACAGGTTGTTCGTCTGCGGATAACTAATAAACCCATAGCCGTCTTTCAGGCTAAAAATTGTACTGGTTTTTACTTCGCCATCTTCTTCTATGGCAGTTGGGACAACAGGTGGTATTGGGGCGTCGGTATTGCCCAGGTTGCGCCGGCGTTCCACAAATAACCGGTTGACCGGGAAAACGCCCGTTTCGTCGTTGTCTTCAATAAACTCGTGCATAGCGACCGGATATGTCACTTCTTCCATCAGGTACTGTGAAGTCATGGTGGTCCGGCGGCGGCCTTCCTCATCAAAAAACTCATAGTCCCAACTGAGCATCATGACCCGGGCGCCGAGCGTGTGGAGCTTGCGGACGAGGGGGACAAAATCGCTGTCGGAAGCGATGATCACCAGCACATCGAACTTTTTATGCAAGGCCAGCTCAAAGGCTTCAAGCGCCATCCAGACATCTATGCCGCGTTCCTGACGGTAGCCCGCAATGGTCCGCACCGGCAGATAGTGCGTGGTCACACCTTCCATCATCAGGATGTCGTCAAACAAGCGGTCGTAATAAAGGCGATTGCCTTCCGCACTGGCTTCCTGAGCGGTGAGGCGACCCCGAAAATAATGTGCATCCACAATTTGACATAAATGTGTCTGCTTGCCCTCCTCCTCTGCGACTTTATGGCGGACGAACTCGTGCAACCCGGCAATGCTCAGGCGGCTGCGGCGTTCATGGTGGTAAGCATAATAATTGCTGACGTGAAGGAAATAATTGCCATCGTAAAAGACCCCGATTCGAGTCAGTGTTTGCTGAATATCAGACATATAAACTAGTTTGTAAAAAAAAATAATACTACTTGGCTACTGGTTGTCGGTTATCAAGTAATGCGCTATTCGAGTAAAGGTGATTGCGTTGAACAAGATTACTTTAGTACATTTTATAAAAAAGTGTCGCAAATGACTTCTTTTTCTGCGAATTTTCAGAAACAATTTTAAAAGATTGCATCTTGAAAAATAATTTGCACCCTATCGTGGCCGGTCCCATCGGCATATTCGACTCTGGTTACGGCGGCTTGACCGTCTTTCGCGACATCCTGCGCGAATTGCCTCAATACGACTACATCTACCTCGGGGACAATGCGCGGGCACCTTACGGCCCGCGTTCCTTTGAAACGATCTACCATTACACGCTTGAGTGTGTCCAACACTTGTTTAACATGGGCTGTCAACTGGTCATTTTGGCCTGCAACACCGCCTCTGCCAAGGCCCTGCGCACTATTCAACAAGAAGACTTGCATCGCATTGCCCCTGCACGGCGGGTATTGGGTGTCATCCGTCCCACGACAGAAATGATTGGATACTTAACGCAGACTAAACAGGTAGGTATATTAGCGACACGTGGAACAGTTGCTTCAGGCTCTTATGTGATTGAAATTAACAAATTTTTCCCCGAAATCAGCGTATTTCAAGAAGATTGCCCGATGTGGGTGCCGCTCATTGAAAACAATGAACACGAATCGCCGGGAGCAGATTATTTTGTCAAAAAGCACCTCGATCACCTGCTGGCCCAATCCCCTGACATTGATACCATTATTCTCGGTTGTACCCATTACCCGTTATTGCTGCCCAAAATACGTCAATTCCTGCCTGAAGGCATACGATTGGTCGTGCAAGGAGAGATCGTAGCAAAGAGCCTCGCCAATTATCTTGTGCGCCATCCAGAAACAGATGCAATATGCAGCAAAAGTGGTCAAGTTCAATTTTTTACTACTGAATCGGCGGATGATTTTGACCAGAAGGCGACTATTTTCTGGGGCAGCCCGGTTGTCTCCCGTCACCTCGCGCTGTAGTTTTGATCGAACAAAAACCCTTGTCTGTCTATCAGGCTCCCGGAGGCGTGACCCAAAAATGGTTTCCAATGTTTAGCCATCTCACTTCGCTCCTTCCCACATTTTTACGTCCGCTCGTACAATGCTCACTGTCACCGACCTCACCAAACAATACCGTTCTGCCAACGGTCAATCCCTCACCGTATTGGACCACGTTTCGTTCGAGCTTGCTGCGGGCGATACTTTCTCTATCGTAGGTCCGTCAGGCTCCGGAAAAACCACCCTGCTCGGCCTCTGCGCAGGACTGGACCGTGCCACAAGTGGCTCAGTGTCATTGAACAACGTTGCTCTGGACAACCTTTCTGAAGACCAGCGTGCAGAGGTTCGCAACCGCTATGTGGGGTTTGTGTTCCAAAATTTCCAACTGATTCCCACCCTCACGGCCCTCGAGAATGTGATGGTGCCCCTTGAATTGCGGGGCGACTCCAGCGCTCAAGCCGTCGCTACCCAATTGCTCTCCAAGGTTGGCCTGGCCGAACGCCTGGATCACTATCCTTCCCAACTTTCCGGCGGCGAACAACAACGCGTGTGCATCGCCCGCGCCTTCTCGAACAGCCCCAAAATCCTTTTTGCCGACGAGCCTACCGGCAACCTGGATGCAGACAACGCCGCAGGCATCGTAGACTTGATTTTTGACCTCAATCGAACGGCCGGGACCACGCTTGTGCTGGTTACCCACGACATGGAACTGGCACGTCGCACCAGCCGGGTGTTGCGCCTGAAAGGAGGAAAAGCTGTGGACAGTGAGCAGGGAGCAATTCGGAGTGAGCAGTGAGTGGAGAATGGTTTTGTGGAAGCGCGTACCTTGTGCCGCTCACGGGTTGTTGTAGCGCGATCTCTGCTTTTGCAAAACCGCCACGGGCAACCAAGAACTGACAACCGCCGACTGTTTTGAACCGAGAGTTTCTACTCAACATCCTGTTTCTGCTGTTTATCAACCTGCTGATCAAACCAGCCTTTATTTTCGGTGTGGATCTGGCGGTGCAAAACCGTACGGGTGCGGATTATGGGCTCTATTTTGCGTTGCTCAACCTGACCTACATTTTTCAGATTCTCAACGACTTCGGCTTGCAGGGCTTCAACAACCGGCACATCAGCCGACACCCCCACCTGCTGCCCAAATATTTTCCCAATTTACTGGCGATCAAAATACTGCTGAGCCTGCTGTATGTTGGCTTATCGGCAGCGGCGGCTTTCGGGATGGGATATGGAAGACGGGCTTTGTTGCTGTTGCTCGTTCTGCTGGTCAATCAGGTGCTGGTACAACTCATCTTTTTTCTGCGCTCCAACGTTTCTGGTCTTGGCTATTACCGGACGGACAGTGTGCTGTCGTCGCTCGACAAATTTCTGATGCTCGGCACCTGCGGGGTGCTGTTGTGGGTCAATCCGCTGCATATTCCGTTCAGCATCGAGGCATTTGCGTTGGCGCAAACACTTGCGCTGGCACTGACAGCCCTGATCGCATACACCGTTTTACGCAGCAAAACTTCCTTTTCTGTACGGCCTACGTGGGCCTCTAACTGGCGATCCGGTTATCCGACCCTGGTGGTATTGTTCCGAAAGAGTTTGCCCTACGCGCTGGTGGTGTTTCTGATGTACGCTTATACCCGGCTCGACGGGGTGTTGCTGGAGCGCATGGTCGGGGCCGCTCATGCGGAAGTATATGCGGGTGCCTATCGCTTGCTTGATGCCTGTAACATGTTTGGCTACCTGTTCGCTTCGCTGTTGCTGCCGATGTTTGCGCGGATGGACAAAGAACGGGAACCAGTGCGTCCGCTGGTGTCCATGAGTTTCAAAATGATCTGGGCGGGAAGTGTGACACTGGCGGCTGCGATCTTTTTTGCCCGGGCCGATCTGGTACATTTGATGATGCCAGGACGGGTGTCCGTGTATCGCTGGGATACCCTGGGGATGCTGATCTGGGCATTTGTACCTGTGTGTATCATTCACATTTTCAGCACTTTGCTCACCGCGCATGAGCATCTGCGGCCCATGAATCGCTTTTTTGTAGCCGGTATTCTGCTGGATGTAGCACTCAATCTGCTGCTGATCCCGCGTTGGCATGCCTTTGGGTCGGCCGTAGCGGCCGTTGCGACGCAGACTTTTGTAGCCGTTTCTTTGGTTTGGCTGAGCCTGCAGACTTTTGGCTTTCGGCCCAGCGTCAAAGGTGTACTGCGGGTGCTTGGTTTTGCGCTGTTTGTCATAACAGCAGACCTTGTATTGTTCAATTTAATTGATTGGGTGTGGTGGGTGCAATTTGGCGCTGGACTCGGCGCCGGGTTGGTCGGGCTGTTTTTATTTAAAATGTTCGATTTCAAGCAGATAAGAAATTTAAGGACCTGAAATTACCCAAAAAATTACCCCCCTGAAAATTACTTCTTCAAAAAATTACCCTTCAAAAAAATTACTTCTTCAAAAAATTACCCTTCAGCAAAATGCCACTCATCACACCACTTCCGCCCGACCACAACTCCGAAGTAGCCGAACTCGCGCAGTTTTTCAACGAAACGCTCGGATTTTGCCCCAACAGCGTACTGACCATGCAACGCCGCCCCGCCATCGCCAAAGCGTTCATCGGCTTGAACAAGGCCGTGATGGACAATCAGGGCCGGGTTACCAGCGACCTCAAACGCCTCATCGGCTATCTGGCTTCGCTGACTGCCGGATGCCAGTATTGCCAGGCCCATACCATCCGCGCTGCCGAGCGCTACGGGGCTGCTGCCGACCAACTCGAACACATCTGGGACTATCGCACCCACCCTGCTTTTTCGGAAGCCGAACGCGCTGCGCTGGATTTTGCCGTGGCGGCTTCGTCGGTTCCAAACGGCGTGGATACAGCGATCTCCGATAACCTGCGCCTCCACTGGGATGACGGAGAAATTGTTGAAATACTGGGAGTTATCGCATTGTTCGGCTACCTAAACCGCTGGAACGACAGCATGGGAACCACACTCGAAGGACCCGCGCAGGAAAGTGGCAATGCCTTTCTGGGCACCCATGGATGGGTCGGCGGAAAGCACATTTGAGAGCCGATCAAAAGCCAACGGTCAAAAGTCAACGGTTGATAAAGGTTTATGAGGGTTGATAAAGGTTTATAAAGTCAACGGTCAAAAGTCAACGGTTGATAAAGGTTTATGAGGGTTGATAAAGGTTTATAAAGTCAACGGTCAAAAGTCAACGGTTGATAAAGGTTTATGAGGGTTGATAAAGGTTTATAAAGTCAACGGTCAAAAGTCAACGGTTGATAAAGGTTTATGAGGGTTGATAAAGGTTTATAAAGTCAACGGTCAACGGTCAACGGTCAACAATCATCCCCTCGCCAACTGCTGACTGTAAAATTCCACGACCCGTTCGTCCGTAATCACATCCTGCGGCCGGATGCGCTGGCGCAATACGATGCCTTCGAGGGTACGGCAGCGGCTGAGGGCGACGTAAAGTTGGCCGTGTTCAAACGCGCCGCCGCCCAGATCGAGGAGGACGCGATCGAACGTTTTACCCTGGCTTTTGTGAATGGTGATGGCCCAGGCCAGTTTGAGCGGATATTGCCGGAAAGTGCCGATGGTCTCGGTATCCAGTCCACCAGTGATGCCTGATTTGTAGCGAATGATCTCCCATTCTATTAGGGGAACCTCGATTTTTCGCTTTTTCCCGCCTGCATCCTCGGTCTCAACCACAATGTTTTTGGCGTCCAGATGCGTGATGGTGCCGATGGTGCCGTTTACGAACTGCCGCTCTTCCATATCGTTGCGGACAAACATTACCTGGGCGCCCTGGCGAAGCCGAAGTGCCGCTTCAGTGGGGTAGAGGGAGGGATCGAACTGGCCTTTAATGTCGGCCATAAACGCATGCTCCGAATGCTGGAGGTTGGCCAATTCGCGCCGGTTGATGCCGTCGGCAGTGGCGTTGCGGGCGCAGAGCGTGATATAACCATCGGTCGTCACGAAGCCGGGCTCATGACGCTCGTTCAGGTCTTCGAGGTCGTCGTGATCCAGGTTGTTGACCCGGATGGCTTCCAGCAAACGAAGGAATAGTCTCGACTCCTGGCGATACACTTTTCGGAGTTCGATCATATCCCACTGAAAATCAGGGTCTTGAAATATTTTGGCGGAAAAGAAATAAGGGCTCTCAAAATACTCCTTAAAATAAGCCCGCTCGACCGGATCATTGGTCACCACCGGAGGAAGTTGAAACAAGTCACCGAACAGCACGACCTGTACGCCTCCAAACGGCCGGAAATTCTCCCGATTGACCCGCAAGAATTTGTCAATCCCGTCGAGCATATCGGCTCGTACCATGGAAATTTCGTCAATGATCAGCACCTCCAGGTTTTTGTAGATCCTTTGCAAATCTTTGCGGGTCACCTTCCGACCCGCCTCGGAGGGGGAAATGATGCGCGGTGGAAACCCGAAAAACGAATGGAGCGTCTGGCCCTGTACATTGAGTGCGGCTACACCAGTAGGGGCCAGCACCACTACTTTTTTTTTCGTGGTGTTGCGAAACAGTTGGAGCAGGGTGCTTTTTCCCGTACCAGCCTTTCCAGTGATGAACAGGCTTCGATCTGTGTTTTCCAACACGTCAAGCACATATTTGAAATCATCGGAAAGAAGAATTGGTGGTGGGAGCATGGTGTCGAGTTTCGAGTTAATTTGGCAAATTGAACACAGAGGCACAGAGGCACAGAGATGCAAGGAACGCTCTGTGCCTCCGCGCCTCTGTACTTTAACTCAATACACTCCTATTTCATCTCCCGGATCCAGGCTTTCACCAATTCTACCCCTTCCCGGTGCATGAGTTGGCGCCCCAGTTCAGGCATCCGGACACCGGGATCGTCGTTCTCCATGCGATATACCAGGATGCTTTCGTTGGGCTTGCCCGGTACAATACCGTATTTGCGGTCGCCACTGCCGCGCCCGGCAGCCACAGGCGGTTTCCCCACGCCCAACCGCACCGGATCGGTTTGTTCAATACCGAGAAACATGCCGCTGGTGTTGGCCGGTCCATGCGGGTTGTGGCAGTGAGCGCAGTTGCTATCTAAGTAAGCGCGGGCAGCAGATTCGTGCGGATGGGGCATTTTGGGGTCTGACACTGTGGTTTGGTAGTCGGTGAGTTGCGGGGCAGTTGCCGGATCGAAGTCGGCAGGCAGTTCCAGGCGATCGTATTTTTGCCAGGCAATCAATTGGTTGTCCATCCCTTGCCCACGATTCAGTTGGCGGGTAGTAGTGCCAATGGGCACGAATTGACCATCGTAGGAGTGGCAACCCTTGCATTGGTTGACGTTTGGAGCCACGTATTCGACACTCACTTTTTTGCCTCCTGCATCGCGCCAACTGACAGGAAACGTCGCTCCCGCTACATCCAGCGTCGCATCGGTTTGTTCCTCATTCCAGAGGTATTCCAGGGCTTTCCATCCTTTTTCTTCCCGCAGCAGCAGGCGGGTCTCCAGGATTCGGCGACCTTGTTCAGGCTTGGAGGCATCGTTGTAGTAGTAGAAGTTTTTGATCAGCACCGCACCTGCGGGAAATTCAAACGCCGCGTCTGCGCTGTATTTCATTTTCTGTCCTGCGGGCAAATAAATGAACCGCGCCTTCTCCGCATAGTCACTGAACAGCGGGGCATTGACCTCGTAGGGGAACACGTTGGGCGCAGGCTTGAGGTCGGCGAGCGGCCCGGAGAAAAAGGCGTAGCCCGAAAGTTTGAGTTTCGGCGCAGGCGGACGCGCAACGTTCGGCACGACGAACGCCAGGACAGGTGCGAGTAAGATTGCAAGTGCTATGAGGCGCATGACTAAATCTCTTTGATATGGTTTTGCTAAAAATCTCCCTGTGATACGACAAACCGTGCCACTGCTATCGTCCCACCTGCAAATTTTGCGTGCAAAATGTACAGCCCTTCGGGTAAACGCTCCGCTGAATTAAGCCTAATCGCCTCATCGCCAACGAATAAGGATTCCAGTAGCATGACTTGCCCCTGAGCATTCAGCACCCGAATTTGTGCCTGTTGGCCGCGCCAGTCGCTCAAATCTGCAAACAGCACCCCACGGGTCGGATTCGGCCAGAACAATGCCGAATGCAGCGATTGGATGCTGGAGTCCGGAGTAGCGATTGCAGCACGGGGCTGATTTTGTACTTCCACTGCGGCTTGTTCCGGACAATCGAACGTACTCAGCAATGCCTGCGCATACAATCCATCGGCCAGGCGTACCCCGGCTCGGATATAAGTCGGCGCCGATTGTTGTGGCAGCGTGTACTCGAAAACATCAGATGCTCCATTTTTCAGATCGCTCGTAACTGCCTTGTAACGAATGGAGTAGAACGGCGATGCATTGGGGTTGCGCACCGTATAGAGTCTGCTGGTGAGTGGTGCGGCATAGGTTGCGTTCTGTTGGGGCGAAGCAGCCACCACCCCATTAGGCAGTTGGAAAACGGCATAAACGACCTCGCTCGCGCAGTCGTTCACCACCCGTACGCGGTAGCGGCGCTGACCGACCGAGTCCAGCCGGATGTTCAGCAATTCGTAGCGGATGCAACTGCCCGTTGATTTTATGTCACAGGGCGGGTCGGACGGCACAGGCGGCTGCAACACGTTCACCCAAAAACAGCAGGTGTCGCGAAGGTCGCACAGGTTGGTGGCCTCGTAGCATACCCGCGCGTCGCCCACCTGAAAAAAGTCACCCGATGGCAACCCTTCCAACAGCGTCAACCCGATATTTGGGTTGGCGCAGTCGGTGGTAGCAGTTGGCAAATCGTACTGCACAGTCGCGCCGTTGCTGCCCGTCGGGGCAGTCACAGTCACATCGGCGGGGCATTGAAGATTCAGTTGAGTGGCGGCAGGTAATACATTCACCGTGAAACAACAAGTGTCCCGAATGCCGCAATTGCTGAATGCCAGATAACAAACCTTCGTGCCGCCGAGCGGGAACGTGTCGCCCGTGTATCCGCCTTCGAGCAGCAGCAATGCTACGTCTTGGTCAGGACAGTCGGTGTTAAAGCCGGGCAGTGTGTAGTCCACGGCCACCTGGTCCTGGCCGGGTGGAACATTCACGATCAGGTCGCTGGGGCAGTGTGCCTGGACGCTGGTGATGATCCATTGCAGCGTGTACGTCACCACTGAGTCACAACCTTCTGTGGTCGCGAGCCGAAGGACGACCGTACTAGGCTGGGAGTAAACGTTGCCGCCAAGTTTGACCTTCTGGCCGGGGTAGAATCCGATGGTGTCCACGGCAGTTTTGGTGGTGCAAAGCAACAGAAAATAAGTCGTCAGCGTATCGCAACCGCCTGATTGGGAAGGTTCCAGGATCGTAACCGTATCAGGAGCGAAGTAGGTGGTGTTGCCGAGAAGTACCGTACTTCCGGAAGACAGCAGCAGCGAAACGGTCTTGGCGGGATTGGGCGCCACTGACACCGAGATGGTATCGATCTGTATCCTTCCGCAGATATCTTTCACTTCCACACTGTACAGGCCCGCAGCATTGACCGTCAGGCTGGAACCGCTGGAGCCGTTCTGCCAGAGATAGGACTTAAAGCCTGCCGTCGCTTTCAGTACGGCGGTTTTGTTGGCGCAAATGGTCAGGTCAGGGCCGAGTGTGAGCCGGGGCGTGGTTATGACAGGCGGACAAATCTGAGTCAACTCAAAATCGCTGGCCTGCCAGGCACCGTCGGCTTTGGCGGTGTTGAGCGGCGATACATACAATCCTTGCGGGATTTTGACTGCTATCGGGCCAAATACGCTGCCGGTGGTGATGGTCAGTGCGGAGAGCGCGTTGCAGGGCTCTTGTACGTCAAGATTGAGGTCGGTTTTCAGCAAAAAAGCGATGTCGCGTTCGGGGCCGCCATCGTGTAGAGAGAAGAAAAGATAGTCGCCGAGCAGTACGGCGCGGTGTTGGGTTTTTTCCAGGAAAATCCCGCCCGAAGCGGATGCGCTCAGGGTCAGTTTTTTGGAAACCAGCAAGTTGCCATTCAAGTCTGTTTTTAAAAAAAAGTACTGCGCAGCGGTAGTTTTCCCAAAAACAACATAGCCGCTGGGAATGGTCAGCACCTCCACATCGCCTTGCATGGCTATGTCGAAACGGCGCAGCCAAACTGGCACACCGAAGGCGGTCGTTTTTTGCAAAAACAAGGTCGTCGGCGTTGCAGTCGTGCTGGCAGGGTTGCCCGTGTAGGCCATGATGACGCTTTGCTGGTCAAAGACCACACTGGCGCCGCTGCCAACGGAAGCGGTCGCGCTGGTGTCCAAATGCCCCAATTGGAGCCATTTCAGACCGCCGAATGACGGAGTAAGGTTGGCGAGCAGCGCACGCTGCTGGCCCGACCCGAGGGTGCGCTGCCCGACGGTGTAAAGGTCGTCGGAACTCAGGACGGCAGCGGCGAATGTTTCATTGCCTTGCTCGAAATCGTAGCGTCGCCCGCTGAGCGGCACCATGCTCCCGGTGCTGCGGTTGAGTTGCACCGTTTCGGGTATTCGTCGGCCGTCGGGGAGCAGCAGGTTTTGATAGACCAGAAAGGGTTGGGACGTTCCACTCAATTCCACGATACCGCCGCCATGGGGCCGCTCGCTCTCAAGGTGTTGCAGCCAGAGCAGGGTGTCGGCGACCGGGTCGTAGCGGAATGCGAAGCCGCGTCGGATGTTCAGGGAGTCTCCTTGATGACCACAACCAGTCACCATACCGGAATGGTCTACAAGGAGGTCGGTGATCGTAAACGCTTCGATACTGGAGTTGGCAAACAGGGTTCTGACCCAGAGCATCGAACCGTCGGGCGCGGCTTTGGCGAGTGTGGCAGCACTGCCTTTTCTCCCGGCGAGGTAAAGATTGCCGTCGGGTGCGTCGCGCAGGCTGGTGACCCATTGCCGCTGGCCGGGCTGACCGAGCATTTTGAGGAAGGTACGCGGCTCGCAGGGATTCTGCGGCGCGGGTCCTTCGTTTTGGCAGACCACCTGGATATCCAGTTGGGCCGGGCTGGGCAGTTCAGTGGGCACATCCACCGATGCGGTAGACGCAGGTTTAGTTTTGAGGGCCCTCTTCTCCATGAACGGAGTGGCCAATGGCACTTGCAGTACGGTGAGCGGAGCCAGGCGGTTACAACCGGCAATGTTACCGTTTCGGTCTATTTTGGCAAAAATGGCCGCATTTTTTTGACTTTCGTAAGCACTTCCTATGAAATAGAGCGCGTCCCCGTCGGTGAGCAGTTGGTTTTGGGTACTGCTGTACGCGAGGGTGTAGTTGGAAGAAAATTGAAGTCGCTGCGCCCACAGCACATTGCCGTTTTTATCTGTTTTGAGGATAAAATCGCTGTCGGTGCCGCTGGCATTTCTACCCAAAATGACATACCCGTCTGACACTGCGACCATTTCTTTGCCTGTTTCGCTGGTCATGCTGGGTACGTTGTATTTTTTCATCCAGACGAGTTGGCCGCCGAGGGTGGTTTTTTGGAGAAATAAATTGGAAGACGAGCTGAGTTCTGATTGGTCGTTGCCGCTGCTGAGCGATACAATGGTGTCTTGTTCGATGAGTATATCCTGCCCGACCAGGGAGGACCGGGTAGTGACCGGCACATTGCCGAGTAGGTTCCAGACGGGGGACCCGGCAGAGTCGAGCCGCGCGATATTTTGCCGGAGGTACCTGTTGACAGTAATTCCGTATAAGTAACTCAGGTCGTTCTGGCCGGTGAGATAAAAATTGCCTTTGTGGTAGAGCGCGGCACGGATATCTTCACTGTTGCCGAGTTGGTAATCATTGGCGGAGCCTGCCACGACATTGCCCGTGTTGCGGTCTATCCGGAACATTTCACCGAGCGATGCAAACCCGTAGTTGAATCCGTAAGCCCAGAAGTCGCCGCCTGGTCCCTGCTCCACGATGCCTGCCAGGAAGAGATAACCGCTCGTCACTTTGCGGCTCCAGAGCAGTTGGCGGGCCGCCGGATCGTAGCGGAAAGCGAAACTGGATTCCGGGTCGTTGGGGTTGATGGGGGCTGAGGTGCCGACGCCGACCAGCATCCCGTCGGAGTCGGCGATGAGTTCAGTGAGGTAGTTGGCATTGCCCGCGCCGGTGCTGACCGGCACTTGCTCCAACAGGATACCGGCCCGCGATACCTTCAGGAGCAGCGGTTGTCCTCCCCGGGCACAGCCGAGCCAGAGGTTGCTGTCCGCGTCGAAGCACATCGTGTTGCCAAACTCGCAATTGAGTTTTTGAAAAAAATACTGCGGCGTCTGTGCGGTGAGGGTGCTGAGGGAAAGGGCAAAAGAGGCAAGAAGGAGATATTTTTTCATAAAATCACTTGCTTAAAGGTGGTAATTCGCAATCATACAGCCCAGCATTCCGACTGATCTGGCCTTTGAACAAACCCAGTTGGTCTGCCTGGATGTTGGCAAATGATCCGTTGTCGTTGTTGCGGATGCAGATGCGGTATGCCGGTTTTACGGTGCCGTCAGCAGTGAGGTATTCCGGATTCTGGATGCCGTCATAGAGGATATGTGGCACGTTTCGGCCGAATTTCCACCAAAAGATAAAGCCGAGTTTGCTTTTCCAGATGGGCATCCGTTTGCCCGGCGAATACACATTGTCGTGGATGTTGATGGCGGAAGGGTAGGGGTTATAGTCTTTGTCCTTGACGGGCGTTTCGGCGATGAAGTAACTTACAATGGCGGTCGAGGCGGTGCGGTTGTCCCAGATCCGGTTGTCGTGAATTTCTACGTGGTTGGTTGCCAGCACCATGATACCTGTACCGGGCGGCACCTTGCCAACGATATTCCCCTTCGGCGCGAAGTTTTTATAGTTATTCCGGGCGCAAAGGTTGTGGTGGACGCGCACGTTGCCGCCGCGTTTTTTGGGAAGATCGGGCAGGTCGAAAATGAGGATGCCGCCGGTATTGTCGAACGATTGGTTTCTCCAGACTTCTGCATTGGTCGTGTTTTCGATCTCGATGCCGGCCACGTTGTTTTTGGCTGTGCACTCTGTCACCCACACGCTGTCTGACTGTCCGACATAGATGCCGGCATCCGAGGCGCCGATTGCTGTGCAGCGCTCGATGCGCACTTGCTGGCACTGGACGGGGTATAGGGCGTAGGAGCCATTGGAGGCTTTGGGTTTGCCCGTCCAGCGGGCGGTTAGGTCGCGGAAAACAATGCCGCGCACCATTTGGGTTTTGATGAGGTCGCCTTTTGCGTCTTCTATGGTAAACTGTTCCAGGACAATGTTTTCGGAGTTGGTGACCTTGATGCCCTCTGCGCCTTGTTTTTGGTTTTTAAAAGACAAAATCGTCTTGTCCTGCCCGGCGCCCCGAATCGTGATATTCTTCTTGGCATCCATAGAGAGTGTATTAGACAGCGTAAAATTGCCCGCAGGCAGTTCGATGGTGGAGCCGTCTTCTGCCAAAATGAGTTGGGTTTGAAGGCTCTTTTCCACATCGGGTTGAGCCGTCAAAACACGGGAAACGAGCAGGAGCAGGCCAAACAGAGAAAGTTTTTGCACAGCGTTCTTTTTGCCCAAAAGTACAACTGCGCAGACAAACTTCCAGCCAATTTCAACACCAGAAACCTGGTCAACACAAGGCCCAATCAAATCACTTTATCGCACCACTGTTACATCCCCCGAAAATACCTCCCAGGAGCCGTTCAGGAACTCTACTTCTGCCACATAGATGAATACGCCGGGGTTTACATCGCTGCCTTTGGAGCGGCCATTCCAGCCCAATGTTGGTTCGCCGGGCACAAAGTTGCGATTCTCGAAGATCAGTGTGCCCCAACGGTCATAAATGCGGAGGGAACGCACTTTCGCCACCTCGACTCCTCCATAAACGGTGAGGTAATCGTTGAACAGGGAAGACTCCGGACGAATGATGTTCGGAACATACACCCGCTTTTCCGTGCGCACCGATATAGTGATTTCGTCTTCCGCCCGGCATCCCAGCGAATCCTGAATGACAACTTTATACGTCTGGGTTTCAGGAGGCATCGCCCACGTAAATGTTGAGTCCGGGCTGCTCAGGTAACTCTTAGGCGACCAACTGATGCTGTCCAGGACCGTTGCATTGGTTAGTAACGTGATGGGTACATTATCGCCAAGATTGATCGTCACATCAGGACCTAGGTCGAGGGTAAGGGCGGGAGGCATCGGAACGACGGTTGTTTTGGCGAGTTCACACCCATTGATATCGGTTACGACAAAATTGTAATCACCCGGAGCGAGCGGGCCGTAGACCGCCGGAAGTGGTCCGATCAATGCCGGTTGACCGTTGATGGTGATTGAATAGGGTGCTTCGCCGCCAGAGAGCGCAGTAATACTGATGGTACCGTTTGTTTCACCAAAACACTTCGGACCACGCGTATTCAAACTCATCTGAATGGCTTCCGGAGCGATGAGCAGGAAAGTGTCTACGAAGCGGCATCCGACGGCATCCGTCAGCGTCACGGTATAAGTGCCTGCTGCCAGGTCATTGATCTGCAATCCGGAAGCAGTCGGGCTCCACGATGCGGTAAACGGCTCAATACCACCCACGGGGGTGAGCGCGATGCTGCCGTCCGTCTCTCCGGGGCAACTGATGTTGGAACCTCCATAGTTGGACAACACGGCTGTAGCAGCCAGGGAAGTCACCGTTACAAGGACGGTGTTGCCAATTTCCGGCGGACAATTGTTGCCCGTCGCTACCATGCTCAGGATGGAGTAAGTGGTGGTAGTGATCGGTTTCACAGTCACCGTTGCTCCGTTGCTGACGCCGGTCAATTGAATGGGGGTAATGCCACCACCGATGGTTACGTTATAAGTGGTTGCTCCGCTCAGTTGCAGCGTCAGAACCGCAGAGTCGCCGACACAAATGGTTTTGTTACCACTGAGTGCGGCTTTGGGCGCTTGATCAATGTTCACCGTGACTGTGCCCGACACCGTACCGGGACAGAAAGCGTCTTCCACCGAGATAAGTGTGAAAGTTTGCGTCGCTTGTATATTGTTGGTAGAGATGAAAAACTGGTTGCTAGGCGACGTCAGTTGCGTTTGCGGTGTGCCGCCAATGGCATAGACAAATTTGAACGGCGCCGTGCCCGTGAACGTGATCGGGAAATTGTAGTTGCTGCCTGCGCACAAAGTGGCGTCGCCCGTGATGCTGGCTTGCGGTATGGGCCGGATGGTGACCGTGGCCGAGCCAGTGGTCGTACCGATGCACCCCCCTGCTCCGGTTACGGTAGTCAGCATGTAGGTCCTTGTAGTGGAAGGTGTTACTGTAATGGTCGCTGTATTGGTTGCTGAAGTTGCATTCACCGGTGTTGTTCCATCGGTATAGGTGTAATTAAACGGTCCGGTACCCGTAAAGGTGAATGTCAGCGTCGTACTACTTCCCGCACAAATGTCAGTGGTTCCATTTATAGATGCGGTTGGAGCCACCCGCCAGGTGACGGATGGGCCTGCTGCGACGCTGAGACAAGGATCTGTCAAGTCAACCCCGATGCCGGTGGGAGACTGGTTGGCTGCTACGGCTACGATGAAATACATCGTGCCGGGCGTCATGGTGCCGGCATTATAAGCAAATGTTGGTGTTGTGGCCCTTGCAATCACTGTCCAGGTACCGGGGTTGCCTGCCGGATTGCCGCTGATGAGCCAGTAAACGAGTGTATCCCCCGGTTCAAGCACAAAACCGCTGGCAGGCTGTATGCTGGCAGCATCGCCGACGCAAAGCGTCAGTGGTGTCTGCGACAAAGTGCCTGCTTTTGTCGGGCAAGGGCAGCCCGATACGCCGCTAATGGCATCCTGTCCGCAACTGTACAAAATGTCGAAGGCCGACATGGCATAACCCAGGGTACGCTCAATGGGGTCGCTGGTGAAATGCCCCGTTGTTTCGTTGTAAGTCCCTGTCACGTTGCCCGATACGTCTACTGCACCGGGTACCAAATCCACCTTGGTCACATCGAATTCAAGTATATAGGTCAGGTTGTCGGGTGAGCAGGTCACTTTTACGTTCTGGATATCGGGTGCCTGGTGCACAGTGACCTGCGCCCGTCCGGTGACGGTGCCGGGGCAGCCGGATGCGTCTTGCACGGAGATCAGGATGTAAGTTGCCGATTGTTGAAGCGTAGAAAAAATGCCAAAGTTATTGGACAACGCTGTCACGGTAACCGGTGAACCGTTGTTGGTATAACTCAGTGTAAACGGCGGTGTTCCCGTCAGGGTGATCGGAATCAGCAGAGACACCCCCGGACAAACATCGAAGGTATCCGTGATAAAAGCCGTCGGCGGCACGTTCCACACGACCGGAGTACCGGGAGCAATATCCAGGCATATGTCACTCAAGTCCACACCGCTCACGCCGTCGAAATTGCCAGCGATGGACGAAATGTAGTAGGTCTGCCCCAGTGTCATCGTGGTCGGGTTGAAGCCGAATTTGGGGGTCAGCCCGGTGGCGAACACAGTGCCCAAGGTAGTGTCCGCTTTGTCATGGAGAATAAAATTCAGGATATCGTCACCATCCAGCATCGCATCGTTGTTGAACGATACGACCGCCGAATCACCTGCGCAGAATGTCACCGGTGATAACAGCGTCATTGTACCTGCGTCTGTAAAACACGCACAAGTAAAGATCCCCTGAATGGTATCGCCGCCACAATCGTAATTGTCGTCGAGTACCCCTAAAAATGGCGTCCCCCAGGGGATCGGATCGCTTTCAAACAAAGTGTCCATAAATGTTCCGGTCAATAGACCGCTCACATTAAAAGGCGGGATACCGGAGGCCACCGTGAATTTGACCGTGTAAGTAGCATCGGCGAAGTTGCAGACTACCTCCAGGTCTTTCGCCGTAGCAGGTCCGTACACGCCGATGGTTGCTGATCCGATGGCTGTCCCGGTGTTGGTACAGAAATTATCCGACACACTATCGAGTCGAATGACTGCACTCTCTGTGGGCAGGAATGGATAGGTGTAAGTGTTGCCGATGATATTGGTGACGGGTGGCAGCAACACGCCGGCGCTGTCCAGCGTGAAAGAGAAGGGCCCCGCGCCTGTGAAATTCAAGGTCAAATTGATCTGGGTTCCTGTGCAAAGGGACGTGTCCACGCTGACCAACTGACCGGTCGGTTGTTTGTGAAAGACGACCGGTGTGCCCATGGCGATGCTCAAACATACGTCACCCGTGTCCACCAGACCGCTCGGCAGTTTGTTTCCGGCGATCGCCGAAATGTAGTAGGTCGTGTCTACCGACATGCCTGGCTGAAAACTGAAGGTCGGCATATTGCTCCAGGCAAAAATTTGTCCCGGCGGGTCGCCTGCAAATTGGTGCAGAATATAGAGCAGTGTATCGTTGGTCTCCGTGATCGGACCGATCGCTGAAGGCACTGATACCTGTTGTCCCACACAGACGATCTCTGGCGATTGACTCATGGTTCCGGCATCGGTCATGCAACTGCAATTCGCTATGCCCATGACAGTCGCCGTGTTGCAATTGCCTGCGTCTTTGTACACAATATTGTACGGTTGGGCCAGCGGAAAGGGGTTGCTTGTAAATGTATTTCCGGTAAATGTGCCACTGCCCGTTAGCAAAGTAAATGGCGCAGTACCGCTTGTATTGAACGAAACGGTATAGGCGGTCATCGTTGGGTCGCAAGCAATCGTCAGATTGGAAGCCATCGGTGAGTTGTTCACCGTAATAGTAGCCGATCCAAGGACGGTGCCGACACAGCCCGGCGATTGTACGCCGGTCAGCACGTAACTGTTGGAAACATTGGTGTTTGCCGGAATGAGGTAAGGATCATCAAAGGTCGTGTCGGGACCTTGCTGCACGCCGTCTTTTGTGTAAAAAATGGTAAACGGCCCCGTTCCGGTAAAATCTACGGAAATGTTGCCGACGAAGGTATCGCACACCGTAGTGGTCCCCGTCATTTCTGCGGTAGGCGGCGTAAATACGAAGATGACGGCCGTGCCGGAGGCCTGGCCAGTACATACGTTGTTTGTGACGCTCACCAGTTCATACACCTGTCCGTTCGCTGGATTCAGCCGAAAGGTGTAAGGATTGCTGTTGGTCGTGACGGGCGTCTGGAGGATGTTGTTCGCAGTATATTCAAACGTGTACGGTCCTGTTCCATCAAACGTGACGATCAAATCTGCGCCGGTGCCGTTCTGGCAAACCTGCGCTCCGCCGCTCAGCACAGCAGTCAGGCTGTCGGCCACCGTGACGGTAAACGGATCAGCCACCGAACCTTCGCAGCCATTGGAGACCACTTTGATAAGTGAATAAGTGGTTGTAATACTAGGTGTTACAACGAGGGTGTCCGGGTTGTTGGTGGCCAGGAACAAGGGCTGTGGGAGGCCATTGCCCAGGTAAGTAATTTCCCAGGGGCCTGCGCCGCCTGTCATGTTCAGGATCAGGTTGGCCGGACCGCTGCCGCAGATTGTAGTGTCCTGCCCGATAATTCTTGCTGTTGGGATGGGCTTGGGAATGGTGATGTGCTGACCGATGATGGTACTGTTGAGGCAGCCCGGGCTGGTGACACTCAAAAACCGGATGGTATCGGCAATGCCTCCCAATGGCGTACTGATGATCTGGTAGGTGGGGCCGTTGGTGACAACCGGAGCCTGCGCTACACCGTTGATGGAATAAGTGAGCGTATAAGGACTGCCGCCGCCGAGTGCAACCGTGATCGTATCGCTTTCTCCTGCGCAGAGTTCGACCGTCAGAGAATCTATAGTAGCCGAGGCACCGTTGCTGACCGTCATGATCACAGTATCCTGTATGGTGCTGGTGCAGCCATCGGAGGTCACATCCGTTAGGATATAAGTGGTGGTTGCAATGGGTGTGACCTGAATGGTATCCGGGTCTTCCGAAGTAACAAGTGGCGGTTGCGCTATGCCATCGGCTGTGTAGTTGGCTGTCCAGGGCGCTGTGCCTGTAAAGTTGAATAACAGGTTTCCGACGTTGCCAGCACAAACGCTCAGGTCCCCCGACAAGTCAGTATGTGGCGTTTGTTTCACGAGATAGATATGGGTGCCGCTCACACTGCCACCGGTGCAGGTGGGGCTGGTAACACTGACCAATTCAAATGTATCCCGTCCGGTAGGCGGCATCAAAGGCAAAAGGTAAACTGGATTGGGGGTGGTGATGGTGTCCTGGTTCACGCCGTTGAGGGCGTAAATGAAGGTGTATGGGCCAGGTGTACCGCCAAATGTAATGAGCAGGCTGTCATTCACGCCCGAACAAATTGTGTCATTGCCCGATTCCAGATCGGCCGTTGCACTGGGATTCACCATGACTAAAGCGGAACCGTTGAAGGTGCCCGCACAAACCCCAGCGTTGATGGCTGTGATGAGGTAATTGGTGACCGCCGTGGGACTTACGGAAAAATTAAACGGATTGGCCGTTGCGCTGATGGGCGGCTGCGCCAGGCCATTGGCGGTGTATTGAACCGTGAAGGGCGGGTTCGGACCTGTAAAGTTGAAAATCAGCGGGGTCATTTCTCCGGCACAAATCGTGGCATTGCCGCTCAGATTGGCCATCGGTGCCGACCCGACCGTAACACTGTAAGAGCCCGTAGCCGTCCCGATGCAGTTCCCGCTGGCTACGCTCGTCAGGGTATAAGTAGTGGTGCCGCTCGTAGGCGACACATTGAGGGTATATGGCGAAGTGTTGTTCGTGATAGGCGGCTGGTTCACACCATTGACGGTGTGGACAAAAGTAAAGGGTCCGGTACCAGCCAGGTTGATGGTTAGCGGCGCGCTTTGGCCGTTGCAGATGGTGGTGCTCCCTGCCGCCAACGTAGCGGTCGGTGCTGACAAAACGGTTACAATGGCCGTGCCATTGGTGACGCCCGGACAACTGTTGGAGGTAATACTTTCTACCTCAATCGTGGTGGTTGCGCTATAAGGACCGGTAATGGTATAGGTAGCCGCACTGGTCATGACCGAAGGTTGGCTGACTCCGTTGAACGAATAGATCAAAGTGAAAGGCGGCGTACCGCTCAGGTTAACGGTCACTGAGGCGTTTTGTCCGGCGCAGATGGTGGGTGAGCCGCTGATAGAGGCTGTCGGAGCGGGGGTGTTATTCACCGTGTAGGTCCCGCTTGCGCTGCCGGCACAACCATTTTGACTGACGCTGACCAGGCGGTAGGTGACGGCTCCCAATGGGGGCTCTACTGTGAAAGAGTAAGTCGGACCGCTTGTAGAAATGGCGGGTTGATTGGCATTGTTGACGCTGTAGACAAAGGTGTAATTGTCCGATCCATTAAAATTTACGGTCAAATCAATCATTTGCCCCTGGCACACATTGATCCCTCCGGGTGCCAGGGTTGCTACTGGCGTAGGCGTCACGGTCACATCTGCCGAGCCGCTGGCATTCACGGTGCAGCCGATGCCTGTCGTGAGGCTGACTGCACTGATGGTCGCGGAGGCGTTGAGCGTCACAGAGAAATTATAGGGATCGTTGTTGGTGGTCACTACCGGCTGATTGACTCCGTTGATGGCGTATGTGAACATGTAAGGAGCATTGCCACTGAAATTGACTGAAAACGTGGTGGGCTGTCCCGCACAAACGGTACTGGCGCCGGTCAAGGTCATGGCAGCCGAGGGCGCAGGGAAAGCGGATATCGTGAACGTTTTGGGCATGCCCGGGCAACCGTTTTCCGTGGGTGTCACGGTGATGGTGCCAGAAAGGGGGAAGGGGATGGGCGGCACTGTGCCGCTGATGTTGCCCGTGCCACTGGGAGAAAAAAACGGGATATTAGCCGTCCAGTTGTAGGTGGCGGTCGGGCTGTTGCCTGTGAAAACAATGTCCACCATGTCGCCTGCACAGACAGAAATATTGGGTGGCTGGTTGACGGTCGGCACCGGATTCACCGTGATGTCAAAACTCACGGGCTCGCCCGGACAACCGGCTGCCGTAGGGGTTACTGTAATGGTCGCGGTAGTAGGCGTACTGACGTTGGCTGCCGGGAAGTTCAGGTTTCCACTGCCGGAAGCATTAAGGCCGATGGCCGTGTTGTTGTTGGTCCAGTTGAAGGTTGGGCCGCCCGTGCCACTGAAATTCACTACGACGGACTGTGTTGCGCAAGCACTGACGTCTGCAACGGCATTTACGGTGGGAGCGGGAGTACCGGTCACCGTCACGTTATCAAACCAGTACGTTTCAGCCGCGGATTTATTGGCCGGCATAATGCGGATGCGGATTGTGTTGCCGCTCAGTCCGGTGATCGTGGCCGTGCCCGCCTGTCCACCGCATACATAATGAAACTGAACCCACGGGCCGCCGTTGAGGCTGTATTGAAATACGATCTGATCGTGGCCGTTGTCTGTGAAAGGATCGGCAGTGCAATTAAAAAAAGGCCCGCCCGCTGAACACTCAAACGTACCGATAAAACCATATTGCACCGAGATACCGACGTTGCAGGCGTTCTCGATATTAATTTCGTTGGTCACCCATTCATTGTTATTCCCCCCTCCGGTACTGGATCCGGCAGGGCAACAGGGAGAGCCTTCCATATCAATGATCTCGAAACGGCCACCTGTTACCATAGCGGAGCCCCCGCCATCACAATCGGTAAAGTTATCGGTCCAGCCCTGGTTAGCGCCACTAAAATTCTCCAACCAGATTTGAGCAAAAGAAATGTTGGAGTAAAAAAAAGCGCAGGCAAGTAAGGCGGTTTTGAAAAAGCGGGAAAACGACATACAAAACAGGATTGATTGTCAATGATTTAAAATTCGAATTGCAAAAAAATCGGTGCTGGAGCCAAACGACTGGCGAAGGTAGAGCAAAATGCCGCAACCCAAATGCGGCGGATGCGTTAAGGAACGGGGGTTAGCAAAAAAATTACGCAAAGTTTTGATTGTCGCTACTTTGCATCTTGCGCCTTTGCGAGATTTTTTTTCATTGCGCCGTTCCCCACCTTTGCCGCTTCAACCACATCGCTCATGTTATCCACGCTGCTCTCCCAACTCGCCCCCCGCCACGTCACCCTCGTCGCTGTTTCCAAAACCCAGCCAGTGGGACGGATCCAGGAATTGTACGATCAGGGGCAGCGCATTTTCGGAGAGAACCGGGTACAGGAGTTGCTTGAAAAAAAACCGCTGCTCCCTGCCGACATCGAATGGCACCTCATCGGGCATTTGCAGACCAATAAAGTGAAGCAAGTGGCGCCGTTCGTACGGATGATACATTCGGTGGACAGTTTGCGGCTTTTGCAGGAAATTGACCAGCAGGCCGGCAAACAGGGTAGCATCCTGGATGGCCTCTTGCAATTCCATATTGCGCAAGAAGAAACCAAGTACGGACTTGATGAAACGGAGGCTCGCGCCTTGCTCACGTCGGCTGATTTCGGCCAAATGCGCCATATCCGGATTTGCGGAGTAATGGGCATGGCTTCTTTCTCCGATGACATGGCGTTGGTGCGCTCGGAATTCAGAACTTTGCGCGGCATTTTCCAGCGACTTCAATCCGATTTTTTTGCTGACGCTTCGCATTTTCGCCATATCTCGATGGGAATGTCGGGCGATTGGCGCATCGCTGTAGAAGAAGGCAGTACGATGGTGCGGATTGGGAGTGCGCTATTTGCGCGGTAGGAATTTTTTAATCCAGCGAGCCACAGAAAACATAGGCCCAGACTTTCCGCATTCAGTCCAACACATGACAATCAAAATTTTGCAGGCGTCCGGCCAGGATACCAATCAAAGCACAGCCGCTGCAACTTCTAACTTCAAACTTCGAACCTCTAACTTCATCCTTTTTTTCCTGCTCGCATCTCTCGTGCAGAGCCAAACACTCTCCATCGCAACCGCCCGCTCTCAGGCAGAAGGCAGCACCGTCACCGTGCGCGGCATTGTCACCAATGGCGCCGAATTGGGAAAAATCCGTTATATGCAAGACGGATCGGCAGGCATTGCAGCATTTCCGGGCACAGGGTCAGCGACAGGATTCGAGGCCGGGGTAAAATTGGGCGACAGCATTGAAGTGACGGGTAAGTTATTGGTATTCAATCAATTACTGGAAATCAGCCCGATCCTGTCCTATAAAATCATCGCACCCAGTCAACCCCTTCCGGTACCTAAACCTGTCTCGCTGGGTGATCTGAATGAGTCGTTGGAAGGTCAGTTGCTAAGTGTTTCATGTACAGACTTCAACACGAACGGCACTTTTATCAACGCAGGTACTTTTGGCGTTACGGATGGAGGCGGTCATCTTTCAGACATTTACCTGCGCAGCGGCCATCCCTTACTTGGCACGACCATCCCGGTCGCTCCCGTTCGCCTGGTGGCAATTCTTTCCCAATATGATGACGACTTTCAACTGCTGCCGCGTACGACTGCGGATTTTGTTGCTGCGCCCTGCTTTTTTTATGAAAACCAGCCCGAACAAGGCGATATTCAGCAAAACAGTTTTCTGCTGAACTGGCGCACCAATGCTGCTTCCACGGCAAAAATCCGATACGGTACCACACCAGCACTCGGCAACGAAGTGAATGAATCGAGCCATGTTCCTTCGCATACGTTCCAACTCAACGGCCTGCAACCCGGCACGATTTATTGGGTGCAAATCGTGTCCGAGCGCGACGGCGAGCAGATTTTGTCCGAAAAACGACCCTTCGCTACCCGCTCTGCTTCATCGGGCCAGATCAAGGTTTTTTTCAACCACTCCATTGATTTGGCAGCCGCCAACGGCCTGCAACCCGACGGTCAAAGTTTTCAAGCCGTTCTGGCCGAAACGCTGGCGCGCATCAATGCCGCTCAGCAGACCATAGATGTGGCGATGTACAATGTCAACCGCAACGACCTGATCGCAGCGCTGAAATCCGCCCACCAGCGCGGGGTGCGCGTCCGCTATGTAGGCGCTTCCGCGACCGAGAATTATGCGCTCGATCCGCCGCCGCCGTTTGGATTTATCCTGGGCAACGCCAACTCGTTGATGCACGATAAATTCATGATAGTGGACGCTGCCCTGCCCGACAAGACCTGGGTGATGTCGGGTTCCATGAATTGGACCAACAGCAACATGACCGATGACTACAACAACACGCTGTTTATTCAGGATCAATCACTTGCCCGGACTTACACCTTGGAATTTGAAGAAATGTTTGGCAGTATGGGAAACCAGCCGGACCTTTCGAAAGCTCGTTTCGGCGCAGCCAAACACGACAACACGCCCCACCGGTTCGTCATCGGCGGCCGGCCGGTGGAGTCCTGGTTTTCTCCTTCCGATCAAGTGACCCGTCGCATCACGGATGCGCTGAAAACAGCCCAGAAGGAGGTGTTGTTTGCGCTGTTTGTTTTTACCAAAGAAGAACAAGCCGAAGCCATCGTGCAGGCCCATGTCAACGGCGCAAAAACACGCGGCATGATAGATGATACCAGTATTGGCAGCGAGTACGATTATCTGCTGGGCAATTTTGTGCAGGTACAACCGCATCCTGCTTCTGCCATTCTCCACCATAAATACGCGGTCGTAGATGCAGGCCAAAATCTGTCCGACCCGACCGTGGTGACCGGCTCGCATAACTGGACGTTCACCGCTGAAACCGCCAACGACGAGAACACGCTTGTTATTCACGACGCGAATATCGCCACGTTGTTCAAGGCGGAATTTGAAAAGCGCTGGTCCGAAAACACCACTTCGACCGTGCAGCCAAACAGAAACACAGGGGTGTATATCAGCCCAAATCCTGCTGGTAATGAAACATTTGTAAAAGGTCTTGTCCGCGGCTCGGTCAGTGTGCGCGACGTTTCGGGCAAGGAATGGCTTTATGAAATCATGCACAGCAGCGGCACTACACGGTTGGATGCAGGCATCCTTCCACCCGGTTCTTATTTCGCTTCGATCCAAACACCTGATGGCGTCGTCACCCTTCCGTTTCAAAAAATTTGAGGTCCAACAAGATGGAGCCGCTCATCTTGTTGGTACGGATGCTGTGTTGTTGGGCGCCTGGGCCGATGTAACAGGTGTACGGAGCGTGCTGGACATCGGGACGGGGACGGGTGTAGTGGCCCTGATGCTGGCACAAAGAAGCGACGATCCGGTTCATTTAACTGCCATAGAGATTCATCCCCCTTCGGCAGCCCTTGCACGACACAACTTTGCTGCCTCGCCGTGGAGTGAACGCTTGCAGGTGGTGGAAGTATCCGTTCAGAATTTTGCGCAAAACATAGATCAGCGGTTTGATCTGATCGTGAGCAATCCGCCGTTTTTCTCTGAACTTACATTTTCACCTGACCCTGCGCGTCAACTTGGTAGACATACCGCTTCCCTCTCACCAGGCGATTTGCTGGAGGCCGTGCAAAAGTTGTTGGCTCCAAAAGGCAGGTTTTGTGTAGTGCTGCCTGCCCTGGAGGCGCAGCGCATCTGCGAACTGGCCGTGCCGATGGGGTTGTACTGGACAAAAATAGTTCAGGTTCGGGGCCGCGCAGACAAACCGGTGGAGCGCTGGCTGGTCCAGTTTGAGCGGAATCCGTATCCCTTGCACATGGAGGAGTGGGTGATTTACGAACGGGAGCGGATATATACAGCAGCATTCCAAAGGTGGACAGCAGCGTATTATTTGGGATGAGGTCTATGGCTTCTGGCCTCAGAACATCCTGGGTCAGGTTGGACTGGCCGAGGTTCAAAGTGACCGAAGTATTGCTGGTCTGGTAGCCGAAATACTTCACTTCCAGGGTGTAAATCCCCTCTGGCACTGCACCAGTTAGGAACGCGGCACCAATAACTTGTAAGTTTCAGATAGATTGGTTTTTGCTCAGATGGGCTATCTTTTTGAGCGAATAGTGGGGCTATTTAATCAAAAAGATGGGTCATCTGGGTGAAAAGAAAGCATATCAAATTTACAAGTTATTATTTGCCCGTTCCTTAGCGTGGAGGCCCCGCGTTCATCAGTGTAAGTGCCCTGCCGGGCCTCCAACAGATAAACAGTGGCGCCTGTGACGGGCGACCCGGAATCATCGGTGATAGTGCCTTTGATGCTGTAATTGATGGACTGCGCCGACGCGATGGTGGGCAGCAAGGCAAGGAGCCAGACTGCCAGGTGTCGGCAGAAAATGGATAATTATTCCGTACGATGCAAAGGACATGAAAAGAAAAGCCGGTGGTTGGCTGGCTTTTCGTAAATCCGGTACTGCGCCCCGCCCTCAAAATTTTTTAACTTTGCCCTGTCCTTTGACAACTTGCCAATTCAACAACATTCAATATGCGTTTTCGAATCCATAAAGAAGGCAGACTACTTCTGATTGCTGCCGCCCTTATTCTTGCAGTTTTGAACATTGCCCTTTGGAATTATGCGTCCATCGCTTTCTGGCCGGTGCTGGTGTTGTCGGTCGTGCTGTACGCCATTATCCTCCAGTTTTTCCGCAACCCGGTGCGCGAGGTGATGGTGGCCGACAACAACGTCGTGTATGCCCCGGCAGACGGGCGCGTGTGCGTCATTGAAGAAGTGCTGGAGACCGAGTATTTTCATGAAAAACGCCTACAGGTGTCCATCTTCATGTCACCTTTCAACGTCCACGTCAACCGCAACCCCGTGAGCGGTATCGTCAACTATTTCCGGTACCATCCCGGAAAATATCTGGTGGCCTGGCACCCGAAAAGCAGTACTGAGAATGAGCGCACGACGGTCGTTTATGGTCTCGGAGAGACTGAAATCCTGATGCGCCAGATCGCAGGCGCGCTCGCCAAGCGGATCAAGTGGTATGTCAACGAAGGCGACGAAGTAGAGCAGGGACGCGATATGGGCTTTATCAAATTCGGTTCGCGGGTAGACTTGTACTTGCCACTCGACGCAAAAATTGAAGTGACCATGAATCAGCACGTGAAGGGCAATAAGACCGTAATCGCCCGGTTATGAGATTGTCGTGACTGGGTCATTTGCTGCTACCAGAAGCAACCGATCCAATCTTAACTTCGTTTTATGATTTGAGGTGCGAGACTTCTGCCACAGTTGGAAGTCTAATCCTTGTTCTTGTTTCAAAAAAGAATTCTCAACACAACATGAAAGTACAAATTTTGTCAAAATCCCTCCTGCTCGCCTTTGTAGCCAGCCTCTTCACCCTCTCTCTGAATGCCCAAACGGAGCCTGCTCCGGCAAAAAGGGCTCGTATGACGCCGCAGACCAAGGAATCTCCTGCTCCGAAAGCAGCGCCTTCTGCGGACCAGCCAGCGCCTGCACCGGGTACGGAGACCACTCCCATCAAACCTTCGAAGTCCAGTGCCAATGCCCGCCCGCAGCAGCGCCCGAATAATGACCTGGCCAAAGAACTCAATTTGACCGAGGAGCAGAAAGCCGCCTTCAAAAAGGCAGACGACGATTATACCGCTAAGAAAAAAGAAGCCAGAGAAGAGAAAAAAGGTAATCACCAGCAAATGCAGGCAGAACGGATTGCAGCCCACAAAGCCGCACTGACTGCCGAACAGGCCAAGAAATACGATGAGATTTTGGCGAAAAAAGAAGCCAAACGGACTGAAATGATGGAGAAAAAGAAAGCGATGAAAGCGGACAAATCAGCAAAACCTGCAAAGCCCGCCAAAACGCAGGAACCCCAACCGGCTGGTCGGGGCGGATCAACACCAGAACAGAAAAATCAGTAAGCCTTCACAAGGTTTACATGAATTCATACAACCGCCTTGTTTGCAACTGCAAGCAAGGCGGTTTTTTCATGCCGCATCCGGTGGAGTTGATAATTTCCAGCCCTGCAAAGTCAGCCATCCGAATCCTACAGCATTCAAAGTGCCATGCCAGATTTTCATGTTCGGGATGTTGACCCAGTAGATGGGTAAGGAGAACCGGAGCGCGTAGAGGGATGCCAGGGCAGCACCGGCCAGCAGGCATACAGCGCCAACTGCCCAGGCAAGGCGGGCAGCCGCATGTATTGGCGATTGAACGGCCAAGCGAAGATGTTGCACCAGCACACCGAGTGCAAACACGGCAAAAAATGCTGCCGATACCTGTTCTACCCAAGGTGAATAACCCAATTGAGTCAGTGTGATTCCGGTCGCAACCAAAGGCATGCCGATCAAAGCAGCCCCGCCCAGCAGCCGGTTGACCCGGTCGGGTTGGTAGGAGAACAGGCAATAAACCGCTACCGTCAGCACAAACCCTGCGACATGAAAATGCGCCGCTGTCAATCCCACGATCACGGCATCAAAACCCAGTGGGCGAATACCCGCCAGCCAGCACATCGCCCACGCAGCACCCGTCGTCCAGTATCCGGTTGCAACGGCGCGCAGCACTTTATTTAATGTAAACTTCCTGAAAACCAATAAATTGAGTACATCCTGTAGAAGCAGCCAGCTTGCCAGCAGCAGATACGGCAACGCAAAAAATACCGCCGAAGGATGTGGATACAATAGGTAGCCCACTGCCAGGCCTGCTGCCGCGAACCAATAACCGTATCCTGGAAAAACACCCAGCAACTGCAAACCCGTCGGCACCAATGCCAGGGCTGCAAATACCACCAGTGCCCCCTCCCAGTGTTGGAGCAGGAATTCGTGACCGGCCAGCAACAGGAACAGCAGCCACCCGGCCATCGGAGCGAGGTTCCTTGCGCTAAACATGGGAAACCGATTGAAGCATGGAGCACTTGGAGTCGTGCACAAATTTTCGCTGATAAGCCCGCGCCAGCCCATATCCCAACCGCGCCAGCCAGTGCCGGGGCCACGAAAATGCTTTGATGACATAGCGCACCGTTCCATCGGGCGTTTTTTCCACCATAAAAACTTCTTCCCCGCGCTCCGCATGACCTGGCAAGGTGCCATAAGCGAAGCCAAACTGCCGCTCATCGTCCAGCACGTACACGATTCGGCAGGAATTAAGCCACCACATGCCCGTCACCCGGGCAGCCATCGCGACCACCGTCCCGGCAGCAATCGGCGGCGTACCGGGCGCTATATAGGCCCAGCCTCCGGGAAACATGCGCCATTGCCGGATGGCCTCCTTCGCTGTCTCCCATATCGCATCACCCTTGCCTAACTCAATGAAATTGAAGTCGTTGTTGTAGCCTTTCAGCGCTTCGTCTGAGCGGGTGCCGCCCACTTCGGGGTAACTGTAGGGCAGGCTACGTTGCTGTTCCAGGAAGGAACGGATCTGTAATTCGGTAGGATGAAAGAGAGTGAACATCAGCGTTTTTTTATAGCAAAACGACGGATGAAGTACGATGTTCACTATTTTCAAAAATATTTGAAAGTAATGAACGGGCTTGCCTTAAAATTCTGTTGGGTCTGTAACGCTAAGGAACGCGGCACCAATAACTTAGTCATTTTAGGTCAACCATTTTTTCATCAGACAACACTATTTTTCTGCGAATAGTGGGGCTATTTAAAGAAAAATAGGGGCCGTATGATGGAACAAAGGGTGGCATCAAATGACTAAGTTATTGGTGCCGCGTTCCTAATTGCAGCAATCGCGCCGTTGCCCCGATCCTTGCTCAAGGGTCGTGCACAGAATTGACAACTTTAAAAAAGTGTCAATTCTCACAAAGCACTGGCTGTCCTTCGCGTCAGGTTATCGCAAGGATTCTCTGAGGTTCCTTCTGGTTAGGACGAAGTAAGTGAACTTACCCCCCTAGGTTTCCGCGCAACGTAATATTTTCATCTGCTGTGCCCGAACAGCGGCCATCCAGCACCAATAAAAGCCAAACTATATTTTCAAACGCATGGTTTTTGAATTCAAAAAGATACTGGTTAACTGTCGCTTTCCAAAAATTGCCCGACTTTGTATGTGTCTCTATAGCCTTATTAATCTGCCTTCGGAGCACTACCGTCTACTTTGGCGCAGTCGGTGTGAAGTACGATCCTGAAGGTGTATTTCTGCATTTTGGCGAAAATAGTGGCGTGGTGGTGGCGTGGTCGCGGGTGGGATTCACAAAAAACCTACCTGACTGCATTGACAGTCAGGTAGGTATAATATTTTTTCATCTATCGGTGGTCCCGACGGGAATCGAACCCATATCTAAGGTTTAGGAAACCTCTATTCTATCCGTTGAACTACGGGACCGGGGAGTTTTCGTTATTAGAGTCCTTTTGTCATTGTACTAATGACCCTCAATGACGAAACACCCGCGCAAAATTAGTACATTTTTTCATTGCCAGCCTGTATGCCCTTGCTGCCCAGTTCGATAATTTGCAAGTCGCCGATACGACCCGCCTCCAGCGTGAACCGGACCAAGGTTTTCACCTTGTGCCAGCCTTCATTGCCGCAGGCACCCGGGTTGATGTGGAGAAAATGCAGGGCTTTGTCGGGCATTACTTTCAGGATATGCGAGTGGCCGCTGATAAACAGGCCGTCTGTAGGCGGGTCGGTGCGCAGCAGGGTGCGGACGCGTGCATCATAGCGGCCCGGATACCCTCCGATATGCGTCATAAATACTGGAACGCCGGCACATTCAAAACGTAAATCGAGCGGCATTTCAGCGCGGATATTGGCACCGTCAATATTGCCGTACACGCCGCGCAGGGGTTTGAAAGCGCGAAGGGCATCCAGAATGGCGATGTTGCCAAAATCACCCGCATGCCATACTTCATCGCACTCGGCAAAATGTTGGAACACCCGCTCGTCCAGGAAAGAATGGGTATCAGAAAGCAATCCGATCCGCATGATTGATGGGCTGGTTTTGAATGCAAACAAAGAGCGCAAGCGTCCAGATGAACACTTGCGCTTTTTAACTTCAAACACTCGAACTTCGAACTTTCAAACGCTCAAGCTATTTAAAGTGAGAACTGGCATTTTTGCCCCCCCCTTTCACAAGTTCCAGCCGTTTTTTAAATTCCAAAGAGAGTTCGTCTTCTTTGCGGGCGTAGATTTCGTTGAGGGCGACCAGCGTGTTCAGGTCGTTGGCATCGAGGCTCTCCGACTTTTGGAAGTAGGGGAGGGCCAGATCGAAATAAGCCAGCATCTGGTCGTTCAGTTGCTTGTATCGTTTCAAACCGGCAGAAGAGTTGTCCGTATTGTTCATCTCGGTGGTCATGGCGGCGGCTTTGTTGTAGTACATCGCGCCCATCATATAGTGGCCGTCGGGAGATTTCGGGTCTCTTTCCGTGGCTTCCGTGTAGTATTTCCGCGCCAAGTCGAAGTACTCGGTTGCTTTAGCCTCGTTCTTTGCGGTGTGCTCGCGGTTTTGCAAGTCGTCATATACACGACCCAGGTTGAGGTAGAGGTTCGCATTGGTCGGCTCTTTCTCGATGGCTTTTTTCAGGCTGGCCACGAGTTCGTCCAGTTTGCCTTCCTGGAGATAGGTATTGATCTGGGCGAACAGCAGCCCCGTGTTTTCAGGAAATTTTTTGATGCCTTCCTGTAGGATGAGTTTGGCGCCTTCTTTATCGCCACTTTCCGTTTTAATCGCATACAGACCTTCGTAAATTTCAGCTTTGTCCGTGCCTTTTTTATAGAGCAGGTCATAGTATTTAATTGCTTCGGGTGTGCGTTTGGCATATTGGGCAGCCAGACCGGTGAAGTAAGTCTGGTCGTCTTGTTGTTTCGCTTCGTCCAGAAGGCTTTTTTGGCCGTTGGCTTTCAGCAACTCGTGGCTTTTGAGGGCCGCTTCGGAAGAAAGAAAAGATTTTTCATACTCGCTCTTCTCAAACTTGGTGACACCAATGTTGATCAGGTGGCCCTGCACTTCGCTGATGCCTTTGAGGGCATCGCTTTTTTCAAATTTTTTTGTGCTGAGTTCCAAGCCTTTGGCGTATCCGTTGAAGGCTTCCAGGGCATCATTGTCGCCGGTAAGTGCTGCATTGGGATCAATCATACGTTTCGCCATGTCGCGCTGCAACATGGTGTTGTAGATGTCTCCTTTGGTGATCCATGCCTGCGGAACGGCCTGCGCATCAGGAAGTTGAAGCGCTTCGTCAATTTTTTTCCTGGCCTCTTCCAACTTTGCAGCGTTGCCTGCCGGATCAATATTATAACTGGTCAGTGCCTTGCCTGCGCTTTTGGCGAGTTTGGCACCATCCTCCTGGGCCGTTGCGAGGCTCGTGAAGAGGAAAAAGCCCACAAGGGCGAAGAGCATTTTTTTCATTGCTTGCAACAAGAATTTAAACGGTTTTGAATAATGTTGATGGGTGAGTAGCGATCGGGCATTAAACCCCTTTACCACACGCCAGGAATTTTCTTTAAAATTCGTACCTATTGACGTGACTTAGAAGAAAAGATTTCAAACGAGTGGTTAAAGCCGCAGATTCGCAGCAAACGTACTGTGTTTTTGAAAAAAAACGTGCCAGAACCTACTTATGTGTTACACCAGTTCCACAATCGTCACCCCGTCGCCGCCGTTGTCCTGTTCAGGATGATAAACGCGGCCTACACTGCCGCCATATTCCCGGAGTTTTTGGCGCACGATCTTTCGAAGAATTCCATCGCCTTTGCCGTGCAGGATGCGCAACGAGGAAGCGTTGGAAAGCAAGGCATTGTCCACAAAACGCTCCAACACCATCATGGCTTCATCCTTGCTCATGCCGCGCAGGTCAATCTTTGCGTCGAATGCCGCCGAATATTGCAAATCCGTGGCCGTAATGGAAGCGACTTGTTTGATCGGTTCGACGGCCGGCAGCAGATCGCGGAGCGGGGCGGTGACGGTCAAACTGCCGAGCACTACTTCCGCTTTGTTGCCGCGCATGCGCTCAATGCGACCGACGGCGCCGCCTGCGCGGAGGCGCACATAGTCGCCTTCTGCCAACGGGCGGCTGCTGGCCGAAGGTGGATTAAGTTCTTCCAGTTTGACCAAAGCGGCATTCACTTCGTCCACCTGGCTCGCTTTTTCTGCACGTTCGGCACGCAGTTTTTCGCTCACCTCGCGGGCGCGGTCCAGGTTCTTCTCGTCTTTCAACTGCTTCACGAGTTTGTCCACCTCGCGGCTCGTATTGGCGCTTTGGCGCAGCTCAAACTCTTTTTGATCGAGTTTAAGGCGTTTGCGCTTTACTTCCAGGTCATGGTGCAGGCTGTCGTAGGTTTTGATGAGCCGTTCCAGCGACTGCTCTTTGTCGGTGACAGCGCGTAATTTTTCTTCGAGTTCCTGTTTCTCTCGCTGAAGTTCGATCAGGATATCATCCACGGCAGTCTCTGAGCCGGTGCGGTGGCGGGCGTAGCCGATCAGGTCTTTGGGCAAGCCGCTTTTTTCTGCGATCTCGAACGCATAACTGCTGCCGGGTCGGCCCACTTTCAATTCATAGGTCGGCGAAAGTGTGTCCTTATCAAAGTGCATGTTCCCGTTGAGGATGCCCTGGTTGCGGAAAGCAAACACTTTGAGGTTGGAATAGTGCGTCGTGATGACGGCGTACACGCCCTTGCGGTGAAGTTGGCGGAGAATGGCTTCCGCGATGGAGCCGCCGGGCTTGGGATCGGTGCCACTGCCCATTTCGTCAATCAGCACCAGCGTCTGCGGTGTGGCTTTTTCAAGAAAAATACGCGCGTTTTGAAGGCGGGAAGAATACGTAGAGAGATCGTCGTCGAGGCTTTGCTGGTCGCCGATGTCGGCAAACATCTGCTTGAAAACGCCGAACTCGCTCAATTCATGACAGGGCACCAGCAATCCGCTCTGCACCATGAGTTGCAGCAGGCCCACCGACTTCATCGCCACTGACTTACCGCCCGCGTTGGGACCGCTGAGGATGAGGATATGGTCTTCCGGGTGGAGCCGCAATTCGAACGGAACCGTTTTGCGGCCCAGGTTTTTGTTTTTCAAATAGAGCAGCGGGTGGTAGCCTTTCTTGATTCCAATAATTGGTTTTTCTTTCAAAACAGGCATTCCGGCGCGCATGGCAAGTGCCAGGCGGCCTTTGGCGTGGATGGTATCGAAACGAATCAGCGCGTTCAGGTAGCTGCGCATCAGCGGACTGTACGGACGCACGGTGGCGCTGAGGTCGCGAAGAATGCGGAATATTTCGCGCTTCTCCTCATGCTCCAGATCGAAGAGGTCGTTGTTGATCTCGATCACCCCTTCCGGTTCGATGAATACGGTGCGCCCGGTGTCGGATTCATCGTGGATGATGCCGCGGATTTTGCGCTTGTGCTCGGCAGGGACGGACAGGACGCGGCGGTTGTTGCGAAACGATTCCGGCGTGTCGGACAGCATGCCTTTGGAGCGGTAGTCTTGAATGATCTGGCGAAAACGGGTGTCCAATTCCCGGATCTTCTGCTGGATCTCGCGACGGATGCGCATCAGTTCGGGTGAAGCGTCCGGCCGGATGTCGCCTTTTTCATCAAATACGGCTGTGATGGCCTTGATGAGTCCTTCGTCGAACGAGAGCGGCCGCGTGATGTCGTAGAGTTTCGGGTAAATCTCCTTTTTTGCACCTCCGGCAAAAAATTTGAAGATATCGCGCATCAAAAACAAAATCCGCAAAATGCCTTGAAACGACTCCGCTTGCAAGGTGTATCCCTCAATGTCGAGCATTTTCAGGTCCGGGCGGATGTCGGCAAACGATTCAAGGGGAAAACGGTCGTTTTTCTCCAGGGCAAGTTTGAACTCGCGGGTCTCGCGGAGTTGCAAATCTATTTTTTGAAAATCTGTCTCCGGTGTGGTGTTCCTCAACTCCTCTGCAGCCATGGGCGTAAGCGCCTCTTTTTCAAGCAGGTCGAGCACTTTATCGAATTCTAACTTCCGAAAAACGTCTTTCGGTTCAAATAGCATGGTAGTATTGGTTGTTGGTTCCTGGCAAAATTACAGCGCGGAAACAAAAAGCCGGGAGGGAAGTTCCTGATGCAACTATTCTTATGAAAAAGGGTCGTTTGTCAAACAATGACAATGCAAGACATTTTTATCTAAAATGTAGCGCAACCCGGAACACTTTAATACATTTGCTGCTACATCACTAACTAAAAAATTGCTTACACTTATGTTTAAAAAGTTACTTTTCACAGCAATCGCCTTGGCGATGTTTGTCTCCGTTTGGGCACAAGGAACGCACCTGCGTCGCGTCATGGTAGAAGAGTTCACCAATGCCTCCTGCCCCCCTTGTGCAACCAACAACCCGGCCTTCAATGCTACGTTGGTCGCAAACGCTGACAAAGTCACCCCGCTAAAATATCAGGTGTGGTGGCCTGGTTTCGATCCTATGTACGAGCACAACAAGTCAGAAGTGGCGGTGCGCGTAGCCTATTACGAGGTGAGCGGTGTACCAAACGGTGTTGAAAACGGCTCTAACTTCGGTGTTCCGGGTGCTTATTCCGCCGACGACATTGATGCTGCTTACAACAATCTGACTCCTATTACGATGGAAGTGACCCATGAAGTTGCTCCCGATCTTTCCGGTATCAAAGTCACGGTGAAAATCAAATCGGACGATGCGATCAGCGGAAACCTCCGCTTGCACACCGCCATCACGGAAGAGGTTATCGGATTCGTTGCTGCTCCGGGCACCAATGGAGAGAAAGACTTCTCGAGCGTGATGAAAAAGATGCTGCCCAATGCAGAAGGCACTGAAATCACGTCTTTCACCGCTGGTGAAGAAAAAACCTACACATTTAACTGGACACCTGCCAATTACTACAACCTCAACGAGGTTGGTGTAGTGGCCTGGTTGCAGGATGTCGATTCCAAAGAAGTATGGCAGTCCAACCTGTCGAAACCAAACACACAGATTGTAGGCGGTAGCTACGGCAAAGTGCAGTTGACTGCTGCACAACTCAGCAAACTTACCTGCATGACCAATTTCCAGCCTGCGTTCACGCTGAAAAACGTTGCAGCTGTCGGTCTGAGCAGTGTTGATCTCGTTTACAACGTAGACGGTGGCGCATGGTTGCCTTACCAGTGGACCGGCGCACTCAACTCCAACTTCACCGCCGCTGTAACGCTGCCTGAAGTCGTGTTTGACAAGCCAGGTACGCACCAGATCAAGTTCCAGATCCTGAAAACCAGCGCTGGTCTTCAACTCAACCAGGTAGACGGCGCTAACACAGCGCTTGTACACGCTATGTACGGCAAGAAGCCAATCCCGTCCATCAACGACTTCGAAGGTGCGGCTTTCCCGCCAGCAGGTTTTGGTATTAAAAACGAAGGAAATTTCGGTTGGAAATACATCCCCCAGGCCAGCGGTGGTTTTGGTAACAGCGCGAAGTCCTTGGCTTGCGATTTTTACAACATTCCTACCGGAAAAACTGTGGAATTCTATTTCCCACGTATGGACCTGACGGGTGTGACCACTGCCAAACTGAAGTTCGACCATGCTAAAGCACACTACAGCGCTTCGGATATTGACGACCGCCTGCGTGTGGATGTTTCTGTAGACTGCGGTGCTGCCTGGACGACCGTGTTTGACAAAAAAGGCACATTGCTCTCTACGGCTGGTATCGTAACTGCACAATACCTGCCTACCGATGATGCATGGGTAGCCAATGAGATTGATTTCACCCCGTATGCCGGCCAGGCAGAAGTGCTGGTTCGTCTGCGCGGCACCAGCGACTTTGGCAACAACTTGTACATGGACAACATCAATGTACAAACCACTACTTCGGGTGTGAAAGACCTGAAATCGCTTACGACCTTTGCTATCCAGCCAAACCCGACGCAAAGTGCAGCAGAAGTTCGCTTCAGCCTCGACAAAACAGAGTCTATCAGCCTGATGGTCTACAACATGGATGGTTCGCTCGTACAGTCGCTGCACCTCGGCGATCTGCCATCTGGTGATCACGTGGCTCCGCTGGATGCCAGCCAACTGCCAACCGGCAGCTACCGCGTGGTGATGCAGGGCAAAGAAGGTTCTGCTCAAACGCAGTGGATCGTTCTGAAGTAATTCACTTCATTGAAATACTGGCGTTTGCTGGTATTACAATCATGTGAATGATAATAAACTACAAAAAATAGCGGTAAGTGCTCAGGCACTTGCCGCTATTTTTTTGTGCCATACAGGCGGAGTCCCCAAGGGGGCATTGAGGTTGTTGCTATGAATGCCATCCTACGTTATTCAGGCAAAAACAAATTAAACTCTACACGCCGGTTCAGGGTCTTTCCAGTGGCGGTTTTGTTATCTGCTACGGGCTTTGTTTCACCGAAACCGGCGGAGGCAATCCGATCTGCTTTCACCCCTTTTTTCACCAGAAAGTCGAGGCAGGCAAGCGCGCGGGCCTCCGAGAGTTTCTGGTTGGTTTCGTCTTTGCCTACATTGTCCGTGTGTCCTTCTATCCGCAGGTAGTAGCCTTCATATTTGACCAGAATATCGGCGATATCGGTCAGAATTTTACTGGATTCAGGTTTTAAAATAGCTTTGCCGGTCTCAAATTTGACGGCTTTCACAGCCAGGTCCAATTTTTTCTGATCCTTTTTCTCCACGACCGGACAACCCCGGTTTTCGGCTTTGCCGGGCATGTTGGGGCATAGATCGAGGCGGTCTTGCACACCGTCATGGTCTGTGTCGGGACAACCGAAAAATTTGGCAAGTCCAGCCACCAATGGGCAGGGGTCAAGCCGGTCTTCGATGCTGTCGCGGTCGGTATCGCGCCAGGCACAGCCGTCGTATTCCGGAATGCCTTTTTCAGTGGGGCATTGATCGAGTTTGTCTTCGATGCCGTCTTCGTCCGTGTCGGGACAACCCTTGAACTGGGCCAGACCCGCGACGGTCGGACAAGTGTCAAGTTTGTCTTCTACGCCGTCGCTGTCGGTGTCAGGACAGCCGTTGAATTGTGGCAGGCCGGCTACCGTTACGCAGGAGTCCAGTTTGTCTTCGACGTCGTCGTTGTCCGTGTCGGGACAACCCTTGAATTTGACTTTCCCCCACACTTTCGGGCAGAGGTCGTCCACGTCCGGCACACTATCATTGTCGGCATCTTTGAGTGGGCAGCCCGCGAGGGCGACAATGCCGGCGCGGTGCGGGCATTCGTCCTTGTCGTCTGCGATGCCGTCGTTGTCGGCATCGGGGCAGCCATGCGAACGACCGCGTCCCGGGATCTCGGGGCATTTGTCGCGGCTGTCGGCTACTCCGTCTCCATCGCGGTCGTGTTTTCCGATTCGGTAGGCAATATGGAGTGCCCCCAACCAGTACCAGTCGAATTTATCCGGATTTCCCGCCTGGCCGACCCCATCCAGATAATCTGAGTAGGTGGTGCGTGCGCTGCCTTCCAAACCCAGGATCCAGTTGCGCCCCAGGTCAAAATGCACCCCTGCACCAAACGATAACCCAAAGTTGTTGCGCCACCCCGCACCATCGCGCTGATCCTGTTCCACCCGTGCCATCAGATTGGATGCTTCCGAATAGACCCGATCAAAAGTAGTCTTGGCATTGGAGGATACCGCCGCGCCTCCAAGGAACAGATAGGGCGAGACCACCCGGCGGAATTTATTGATCATTGCAAACTGGTGGTAGCGATCGAGGACGTATTGACTCGTGTCTATATGCCGGAAACGTTGTTTGCCGAAGGGCTCCCATTCGGCTTGCAGGGAGAGTTCGCGCAGGGAAGTTTCGAAGGACGTATTGCGATCCGGATAGGCAAGGTCCTCAGACGATATTTTCCCACCCAAAAAACTGAATTTAAGTGCTAAAAAGGGCCACAGATGGCGGCGCAGGTATATCCCTCCGATCGTCGGCGTTGTGTTTTTGGCTGAAATATGGTCGTCGTTAGAAAGGTCGCCCCGGTAATATACGCCTCCGAACAGAAGTCCGAGTTCCAGGTTTTTTTCCCGACTTCGGGCGGTGTCGGCAAACCACAAAGTCTCATTGCGGATATGGAAAGCATTGTAAGGTGTTTTTTGGGCAATGACAGAGACCGCTGCGCAGCAGAGCGCAGCAGTAAGCAGGAACGTAGAGTGCCGCATGACCGATAAGGCGTTGTAAAATGAACAGGGATGCGATTATTAAAAAAACAAGGCAAATGTAGCAAGCCTGCGCACGGTTTCATTGAGAAAACGGAGGGAAGGGTAAAAGTGTCGTATAAACGGCATTACGCGGCGAGCGCTTTGGTTTTCAAAAATTTAATGTTTGTAATAAATACTTTTGCGTGACGGAAAATACCTTTTGGGGATATGTTCCTTTCAGCCGCCCCGGATTTTATATCGAAATCATTCGTAAATTGTCCTCACATTTTCAACATCAGCCATGCGCGTCACCTCCATACACACCGGTTCTTTTAAACTCGACGGCGGCGCCATGTTTGGCGTAGTGCCCCGCCGGATGTGGGCTAAACTCAATCCACCCGACGAAGAGAATATGTGTACCTGGGCCATGCGTGCACTGCTCGTGGAAACCGGCAGCCGGAATGTCCTGATTGATACGGGAATGGGCAACAAGCAGGACGAGAAATTTCGCTCCCACTTCCTGCCGCATGGCGAGGAGTCGCTGTTCGGGTCGCTGGCAGCGGCCGGCCTGCGCCGGGAAGACATCACCGATGTATTTCTGACCCACCTGCACTTCGACCATTGCGGCGGCGCGCTTTGGCGCAATGAGCAAACCGGGCAGGTAGAACTGGCTTTTCCAAATGCCACTTTTTGGAGCAATCGCCGTCATTTCGATTGGGCTATGCACCCCAACGACCGGGAAAAGGCTTCTTTTTTAAAGGAAAATTTCTTGCCGCTCCATGAACAAGGCCGCCTGCAATTCATCGAAGTGCGCCAGAACATTGAGTTCATGAAGGATTTCCGCGTCCGGTTTTTTTATGGACATACGGAGGCCATGATGGCACCCGTCCTGCGTACCGAGCAGGATGTCGTAATATACTGTGCAGATTTGCTGCCCTCGCGCTGGCATGTCCCAATGCCTTATGTCATGGCTTACGATGTGCGGCCTTTGCTGACTATGAAAGAAAAAGCAGCAACGCTGGAGGAAGCGATGCGGCTGCGACAAGTGCTTTTTTTCGAGCACGATCCCTCCATTGATTGCGGAACGGTGCGAAAAGATGATGCCGGGCGGATTGTGCTGGATCGGGTAGGGCGGCTGGACGAGGTGTTGCGGGGCGCATGAGGCTGCGGCCTTTACTTTCGTCTTGAAGATAAAACCCCAGTCCCCCTGTTTTGAAATAGGACATATTGGGAGCCAAAATCTTTTCTTCAAAACCCAGGTCCCGGTAAAAATTTCTGGACGCTTTATAGTTTTTAGCGCCGATGAAAGGGCGGATGGATTTGTTCTTGTGTTCCATTTTTAAATGTTACGATGTACTCCACGTCTTTCCACCCTCAATCCCTCAGCACCCGTTCGATTTTCTCTAAATCACTTTCGCTGAACGCCGCACTTTTTAAACACTCCAATGAATCGGCCAACTGTTCCGGGCGGCTGGCTCCGATGAGCACCGACGTGACACGCGGGTCTTTCAGCAACCAGGCCAGAGCCATTTGTGCGAGGGTCTGACCGCGTTGGAGCGCGAGGTCGTTGAGTTGGCGTATTTGTGAAATGCGCTCTTTCGTCACTGAATGTTCTTTCAAAAAACCGTGCGGCTTGTGCGCCCGTGAGTCTGCCGGAATCCCTTTCAAATAACGATCGGTGAGCAATCCCTGGGCCAACGGAGAGAACGGAATGCAGCCTACCCCTTCACTTCCCAGCACCTCGAGCAGCCCACCTTCCACCCAGCGCTCGAACATGGAGTATTTCGGCTGGTGGATGAGGCAGGGTGTCCCCAAATTTTTCAAAATAGCAATGGCTCGGGCCGCTTCTTCTGCGGGATAGTTGGAAATGCCGGCATACAGTGCTTTGCCTTGCCGCACGATCAAGTCGAGCGCACTCATCGTTTCTTCCAGCGGGGTATCGGGATCGGGCCGGTGGTGGTAAAAAATATCCACATAGTCGAGCCGCATGCGTCGAAGGCTTTGGTCGAGGCTCGACACCAGGTATTTCTTCGAACCCCATTCTCCGTAAGGCCCCGGCCACATCAGGTAGCCGGCTTTGCTGGAGATAATGAGTTCGTCGCGGTAAGCCGCAAAATCCTCTTTCAGCAGGCGGCCGAAGTTCTCTTCCGCCGAGCCGGGCGGCGGACCATAGTTGTTGGCAAGATCGAAGTGGGTGATACCTCTGTCGAACGCCAGGCGCAGAATAGCCCGGCAATTTTCCAGCACGTCCACGTCGCCGAAGTTGTGCCAAAGCCCCAGCGAAACAGCGGGCAGGTTGAGTCCGCTGCGCCCGCAGCGGCGATATTCCATGTGGTCGTAGCGACCGGTATTTGCGGTGTAGTGCATTCGTTAGCTGTTAGTTGCTCATTGTCAATTATGAGTTCTTAGTTCTTGGTTCTTAGTTCTTGGTCAGAACTCATAACAATTTACCGCTTCGGCCCCACGGAATCATACACGATCACTTTTTCCCAGAGGTGCGAATATTCTTCCACGAACTTCAGGTGAATCGGGTGTTTTTGATAAATTTCTTCGTCTTCCAGGTTTTTGAAGAAACAGAGCCACGAAACCGCATAACCGCGCTCGATGACGCTGCGGTTGGTTTCAGCAGGAGTTCCGATATGCACCATTTTGATGTTCGGCACGGCACTCAGTTTTTCCAAACCCTCCATGAGTTTGGCACGGTCGGCTTCATTGCCGGGTTTTTTCAACCAAAAATAAACGTGGTGCACGAAGAGCGATTCCTTCTGGCGTACTTCCAGATTGGGCAGTCCGGCACCGACAGCGGCAGTGGCGAGTGTTGTGTTCATGATGAAAGTGCGTCTGGATATTTTTTTCATTGTTGACTGTTGACCTTTGACCTCATAAACCTTTATCAACCCTCATAAACCTTTATCAACCCTCATAAACCATTATCAACCCTCATAAACCTTTATCAACCCTCATAAACCTTTATCAACCCTCATAAACCTTTATCAA
>Ga0209181_10001230_pt1 | contig 45396 bp, 41 predicted proteins | sample MAT05_FD_187208 | JGI IMG/M metagenome (GOLD analysis project Ga0209181, IMG submission 187208) | Freshwater microbial communities from Lake Fryxell liftoff mats and glacier meltwater in Antarctica - MAT-05 (SPAdes) (version 2) | ecosystem: Environmental > Aquatic > Freshwater > Ice > Liftoff... | reverse complement strand
CTCAGCTCAGGGCGAATCGGTTGTGACGGGCGCGGTGGATGCGCCGTGGCAAACCGCAGACGTGTATTTGAACGACACCGCTTACTGGAAAAACATTCCGTTGCCGGTGTGGGAGTTCACGATGGGCGGCTATCAGGTCATGAAGAAGTGGCTGAGTTATCGCGAACATCGCGTGCTCGGGCGCGCGCTCAAGCCGGAGGAATTGACCGAAGTGCAAAACATGGCCCGCCGCATCGCAGCGCTCATCCTGCTGCAACCAAAGCTCGACGCGAACTACGCTCTGGTGATCGCAGACATTTACCCGTTTCCGCGCGTCACAACGTTGCTGCCGGAGATTTGAATGAGGAAGGGGCAGCTCCGCATCAGGAACAGGCGGAACTCAATGCACGTAAGCCTGCACCTGATTTGCCAATGAAACAACTTTCGCGCATTGTTCGCGGTGTCGAGCAGGATCGTTGGCGATTGATGATCGGCGACGGGGCGTTACCACTCCCGTTTTCGCCAGAAAAACGCGAATCGATTACACAAATGACCAACAGCTTTTTGTCGGGATGCCCATTGAAATTGGGCTAAGCCCACTTTAAGTCGCTATATCGACAATCGGCATTTCTTAGCGGTAAGCCTAATATCAGTGGCGTTTTCCGCAGAAAGCACACACGCAGGGCAAGCGCCGAGATCGTTGCGGCATCGTGATCGCAACGGGTTCTACACCGCCGTCGGCGGAATCAAATCGCAGATCATTTTCGACAGCAATGTCATCGTCGCCTTCTGCGTCAGCGTCGTTGGACGCAGCGCGCTGGTAGCGATGGAGAGACGCGTCCGCAGCGGCGGGTCACAGACGGCACGCACGGCAAACGCTGACGGGTTGATCGAGCTGGCCACAGCGTTGCGCGAGAGCAGGGCGCTGCCGGCACCATCGGCGACCAGATCGAGAATGGCCGACACGCCGTCGATTTCCAGCGCGATGTTGGGGCGGCAACCGATGCACGCCATCGCCGCCTCCACATGCATGCGAATCGCGTTCGGGCGGCTTGGGATCACGAGGGGGAACGCTGCGAGGTCTTTAAGCGAGATGGGCCCCGGCGGCGGGTCTTCGGCGAGCCCCGGCGGTCGCGCGCTGACCAGCACCAGCTCTTCCTCAGTCAGCGGCAGCAGATCGATTTCGGTGGCTCGCTGCGCGTTGTAGAGCACCACCACATCAAGGCGACCGCTGATCAGGCCAGCCTGCAGTGTGGTCGACAGGCCCTCTGAGATCGAAATTGTTGCGTCGGGCATGCGGCTGCGAAACGCCCGCGTCAGCGGCACCGTCAGCACGCGGGCGAGACTGGTCGGCAGTCCAATCGCTACGCGGCCAGCCAAAGCGCCACGTACGCGACCCAGCTCCTCGCGGGCGAGCGCCACCTGATGCAGGATGCCTCGACCGTGTTCGAGCAGAACGCGGCCGGCGTCGGTGAGCGTGACGCCGCGACCATTGCGCAGCAGGAACGTCTGCCGTAGCTCAACTTCGAGCTGACGCACGTTGCGCGACAAAAGCGGCTGCGCAATGCCGAGCACGGCCGCCGCCCGGGTGAAACTGCCCAGCTCCGCGACGCGAACGAACGATTCGATTTGCTTCAGCTCCACAGGATGCTTCGATCAGGTTCCATGCGGCAATTTTGAAATAGTTCGGGCTATGTTATCTAAAATATATATATCAGATAGTCCTATAGCGAGAGACCAAGCCTGCTTCCTCTTCCTACAATTTCGCCATGACCAACGCTTCCGAAGTCGTCGCCAATACCCCCGGGCAGAAGGTCCACCTCACCGGCATCTCCTCAATGGCCACCCGACAGCTGCTGGCCGAATTGACGAGTTCGTTTACGGCGCGCTCCGGTCACACCGTCGCGATTGAATCGGTGGGGGGTGTTGATGCCGCCAAACGGGTGCAGGCAGGCGAGGCGTTTGATGTGGTGATTCTTGCTTCTGACGCCATAGACAAGCTGATCGTGGCGGGCGTCGTCGCGCCCGGCAGTCGCGTGGACTTGGTTCGTTCTGGCGTGGCGGTGGCGGTGCGTGCGGGTAAAGAATTGCCAGACATTGCCTCTGAGGCGGCGGTCAAACGCGCGGTGCTTGCAGCAAAAAGCATCAGCTATTCCACCGGCCCAAGTGGCGTGGCGCTGGCCAAACTGTTCGAGCGCTGGGGCATCGCTGAGGAGATCAAAAGCCGCATGGTGCAAGCGCCGACGGGCGTGCCGGTTGGCACGCTCGTCGCCAGCGGCGAAGTGGAGCTTGGGTTCCAGCAGTTGAGTGAGTTGCTGCACTTCGATGGAATCACCGTCGTTGGCCCGCTCCCCGCCGCGATTCAAATCACCACGATTTTTTCAGCAGGTTTGCCGGTGCGACACAACACGGACTCAGCGCGGGCAAAGGCCGTCAAGTCCCTGCTTGATTACATGATTTCACCCGAAGCCGCTGAAGCCAAGCGCCGCCAGGGTATGGAGCCCTGCCAATGAGCCAATTAATGAACCGAGGTACACCGTCATGATTATCGATTGCCACGGCCACTACACGACGGCCCCCAAAGCGCTGGAAGACTGGCGCAACCGACAAATCGCCGGGATCAAAGATCCGGCGATGATGCCCAAAGTCAGCGAGTTGAAAATCAGTGACGACGAGTTGCGCGAATCGATCATCGCAAACCAGTTGAAGCTCATGAATGAACGCGGCAGCGATCTCACGATCTTCTCGCCGCGCGCGAGCTTCATGGCGCATCACATTGGCGACTTTAACGTGTCGTCGACCTGGGCTGCGATCTGCAACGAGCTTTGCTATCGCGTGAGCCAACTGTTCCCGGACAATTTTATCGGTGCCGCGATGCTGCCGCAGTCACCGGGCGTCGATCCGAAAACCTGCATTCCCGAGCTGGAAAAATGCGTGAAGGAATTCGGCAACGTTGGTATCAATCTGAACCCTGATCCGTCGGGGGGGTGGTATCAATCTGAACCCTGATCCGTCGGGGGGGCACTGGACTTCGCCGCCTTTGACCGACAAGCACTGGTATCCGATTTACGAAAAAATGGTGGAGTACGATCTGCCCGCAATGGTGCATGTGAGCACCAGTTGCAACCCGTGTTTCCACACCACCGGCGCGCACTATCTCAACGCCGACACGACCGCCTTTATGCAGTTGCTCGAAGGCAATCTGTTCAAGGATTTTCCGACGCTTAAATTCCTCATCCCGCACGGTGGTGGCGCTGCGCCCTACCACTGGGGCCGCTTCCGGGGCCTGGCGGATATGATGAAGAAGCCGAGCTTGAACGATCACCTTCTCAACAATGTGTTCTTCGATACCTGCGTGTATCACCAGCCGGGCATTGATTTACTCACCACCGTAATCCCGGTCAAAAACATTTTGTTTGCCTCCGAGATGATTGGCGCAGTGCGCGGCATTGATCCGTACACGGGCCACTACTTTGACGACACCAAGCGCTATGTCGATAGCGCAAAAAACATTTCAGCAGATGATCGCCATGCAATTTTTGAAGGCAATGCGCGACGCGTTTTCTCGCGGCTCGATACCGCGCTGAAAGCAAAGGGCAAATGACCATGTCGCAACTTCCACTCAATCAATTGGGCGTTGTGAAACGCAACATCGTCCGCGCCGATAAAGCGGCGGTCGAAAAATTGTCACGCTTCGGTGTCGCAACGATTCACGAGGCGATGGGCCGAGTTGGACTCATGAAGAATTACATGCGTCCGATCTATCCCGGCGCGAAGATGTGCGGCACGGCAGTGACTGTGCTCTTGCAACCGGGCGACAACTGGATGATGCACGTTGCCGCTGAGCAATTGCAGTCGGGGGACGTTGCCGTTGCTGCGTGCACCACGGACAACGAAGACGGGTTCTTTGGTGACCTGCTCGCGACGTCATTCAAAGCACGCGGCGCGCGCGGACTCATCATCGACGGTGGCTGTCGCGACGTGAAAGATTTGAGCGAGATGCCGTTCCCGGTGTTCAGCCGTGCGATTAGCTCGAAGGGCACGGTCAAGGCGACGCTTGGTTCCGTGAATATTCCAGTCGTCTGCGCTGGCGCGCTGGTGAATCCGGGTGACGTCGTGATTGCCGACGTGGATGGCGTTGTCGTGGTGCCCGCCGCTGTCGCGCAGCAGGTTGCCGACGCTGCCGAAGCGCGCGAATCGTTTGAAGGGGAGAAGCGCGCCAAGCTGGCGGCTGGAGTGCTCGGGCTCGACATGTACAAGATGCGTGAGCCGCTTGAAAAAGCGGGTCTGAAATACATCGACTAAGTCACTAGGAAAGCGATATGGAATTCACTAAAACTCCCGGCTGGGTGGACTGGTATTCCGGCCCGTCGAAACCCAGATTCAGAGTGCCCGCCGGAGCAGTGGATGCGCATTGCCATGTGTTCGGCCCCGGCGATGAATTTCCGTTCGCACCGGAGCGCAAGTACACGCCCTGCGACGCGTCCAAAGCGCAGTTGTATGCGCTGCGTGATCATTTGGGATTTGCCCGCAATGTCGTCGTGCAGGCAACTTGCCACGGCGCTGACAACAGTGCGATGGTTGATGCGCTAGTTCACAGCAATAGCAAGGCGCGGGGTGTCGCAACTGTCAGACGCAGCGTGACCGATAAAGAGCTGCACGACATGCATGCCGCAGGCGTTCGCGGCGTGCGCTTCAATTTCGTCAAGCGCCTCGTCGACTTCACGCCGAAGGAAGAATTGCTCGAAATCGCCAGTCGTGTTGCGCCGCTCGGATGGCATGTCGTCATCTATTTCGAAGCGGTTGATCTGCCCGAGCTGTGGGACTTTTTTACGGCGCTGCCGACGACTGTCGTGGTTGATCACATGGGGCGTCCTGACGTGACAAAGCCCGTCGACGGCCCGGAGTTTGAGTTGTTCGTCAGGTTCATGCGCGAGCATGCGAACGTTTGGTCGAAGGTGAGTTGCCCTGAGCGTTTGTCGGTCACCGGGCCGAAAGCTCTGAATGGCGAACAGAACGCCTATGTTGACGTGATTCCGTTTGCGAAGCGCATCGTTGACAGCTTTCCGGATCGCGTGTTGTGGGGCACCGACTGGCCGCACCCGAACCTGAAAGATCACATGCCCGATGATGGCTTGCTGGTGGACTTCATTCCACATGTCGCGACGACGCCAGAGTTGCAGCGCAAATTACTTGTTACAAATCCAATGCGGTTGTACTGGCCGGAGGAAAAATAAATGGCACTCGAAAAACCTTATCTCGACGTACCCGGCACGACGATTTTTGATGCCGAGCAATCGCGCAAGGGCTACTGGTTGAACCAGTTTTGCATGTCGCTCATGAAGCACGAAAATCGCGAGCGCTTCAAGGCGAATGAGCGTGTGTATCTCGACGAATGGCCGATGAGCGAAGAGCAGAAACAGGCCGCGCTGGCCCGCAATCTGAACTGGTGCATCAGCCTCGGCGGCAACATTTATTTTCTGGCCAAACTCGGCGCGACGCATGGCAAAAGTTTTCAGCAAATGGCAGGCAGCATGACCGGCATGACTGAAGAGGAATATCGCAACATGATGATTGGTGGTGGCCGCTCGGTTGAGGGCAATCGATTTATCGGTGAAGACGGCAGCGCGCAGAAACACCGGCAGCCGCAAGGCAGCTCAACCGCGCAGGGAAGTCTCTGATCATGGAGGGCAAGCAAACGCATGCACGCATCACGGCCAGCGCATTCACCTCACACGTTCCCGCCATCGGCGCGGCGCTGGATCTCGGCAAGACAGGGGAGCCTTACTGGCAACCGGTGTTCGCAGGCTACGACTACTCAAAGCAGTGGATGAAGGACAACAAACCGGACGTCATTTTTCTGGTTTACAACGACCACGCCACAGCGTTCAGTCTGGAGATGATCCCGACGTTCGCCATCGGCTGTGCCGACGAATACCAGCCCGCCGACGAGGGCTGGGGGCCACGCCCGGTGCCGGTAGTGAAGGGGCATCCTGATCTGGCGTCACACATTGCACAGTCGGTCATCCAGGATGATTTTGATCTCACCATCGTTAACAAGATGGATGTCGATCATGGCCTAACGGTGCCGCTGTCGCTCATGTGTGGGCAGCCGCCAGCGGACAAGTTCGAATGGCCATGCCCGGTGATTCCGTTCGCGGTGAACGTGGTGCAGTATCCGGTGCCGTCCGGTCGTCGTTGCTACAACCTGGGCAAGGCGATTCGCAAGGCCGTGGAGTCCTACGATCAGCCGCTCAATGTTCACATTTGGGGCACTGGCGGTATGAGTCATCAACTGCAGGGGCCGCGCGCTGGGCTCATCAATCGCGAATGGGACAACGCATTTCTTGACCGGCTGATTGCTGACCCTGACGGGCTAGCGAGCGTGCCGCACATTGAGTACGTGCGTGAGGCGGGTTCGGAAGGGATTGAGCTTGTGATGTGGCTCGTTGCGCGTGGCGCGATGTCGGACAACGCTCCAGCCGTCAAGCACCGTTTCTACCATGTGCCCGCATCGAATACGGCTGTCGGCCACCTGATTCTGGAGAATAATTAAATGACCAAAACGATCAAAGTGGCGCTTGCTGGCGCTGGTGCATTCGGTACCAAACACCTCGACGCGATCAAGCTGATCGACGGCGTAGAAGTCATTTCTCTCGTCAGCCGTGATCTTGAAAAAACGAAGGAAACGGCCGCTAAATATGGCATCGGTCACGTCACCACGAATTTAGCCGACAGCCTTGCGCTGAAAGACGTTGACGCCGTCATTCTGTGTACGCCGACGCAGATGCATGCCGAGCAAAGTATCGCTTGTATGAAGGCTGGAAAACACGTGCAAGTGGAGATACCGTTGGCCGACTCGCTCGCGGGTGCCGAGGAGGTCGCCGCCTTGCAAAAGCAAACTGGACTGGTCGCCATGTGCGGCCACACCCGCCGCTTTAACCCGAGCCATCAGCTCGTTCACAACAAGATCAAAGCGGGTGAGTTCAATATTCAGCAGCTGGATGTGCAGACGTACTTCTTCCGTCGCACCAACATGAACGCGCTCGGTCAGGCGCGCAGCTGGACGGATCACTTGCTGTGGCACCACGCGGCGCACACGGTGGACTTGTTTGCCTACCAAACAGGCGGCGACATCATTCAAGCCAACGCAGTTCAGGGCCCGATTCATTCAACGCTCGGCATCGCCATGGATATGTCGATTCAGTTGAAGAGCAGCACGGGGGCAATCTGCACGTTGTCGCTGTCCTTCAACAACGATGGTCCGCTGGGTACCTTCTTCCGATATATCGGCGACACCGCGACCTACATCGCGCGCTACGACGATCTGTTCAACGGCAAGGAAGAAAAGATTGACGTGAGCAAGGTGGCGATTTCAATGAACGGCATCGAGCTGCAGGACCGTGAATTTTTCGCTGCGATTCGTGAAGGGCGCGAGCCGAATTCGAGTGTTGCCTCAGTGCTACCTTGCTACCGCGTTCTGCATCAACTAGAGCAACAATTAGCGTAGCCATTTCTTGCATAACTTTGAGATCTAAAGGCCGCTGCGCGGGGGCTAGCCGAGAAATAGCACGAATATCGATACGTGGTCAAATCCGGCACTAGCCCCAGTGGAATGTGGCTTTCAGCGAAAAGCTGTAGAAGAATTTTGGGGGGAATCTGGTCGGGGTGAGAGGATTCGAACCTCCGGCCTCTACGTCCCGAACGTAGCGCTCTACCAGGCTAAGCTACACCCCGATGCGGCACGTGAAGAACCGCTTAAACGTTGCGCTTCACCGCATATTCGCATAATTCTAGCATCCACTTTTTCGCCTCTGTTTCCGGCAAACTGGCAATTTCACTGACCGCACATTGAGCTTCTTTTTGCGCCCGTTGCAGACTCGCGTCGAGGGCTCCGCATTCCTCGAGCGCCGCCATGACTTGAGTGAATTGTTCCCGCTCAACGGCGTGCGGTTTCGCGATGACTTCACGCACCAGCGCCTTACCGCGTTCGCTGCCACGCTGCAACGTAATGATGATCGGCAGCGTGAGTTTGCCTTCGGCTAAATCATCACCCAGGCTCTTGCCCAACGAGTTGGCGTCGCCGCGGTAGTCGAGCACGTCGTCGGCGATCTGGAAAGCGACGCCGAGCCTGCGTGCGTATTCCGATAGCGCGCGCTCGACCTCGGGCGCAGCACCGGCGGCAATCGCCCCCAACGCGCCCGCAGCTTCAAACAGTTTGGCAGTTTTCGCCTCGATCACCTGCATGTAATCCGCTTCGGTCAAGTCAAGCTTGCCGAGCGCCATCAATTGCATGACTTCGCCCTCCGCGATGCGGTTGGTCGCTTCGGAGAGCAGCGCGAGCACGCGCATCTTGCCGGTACCGACCATCACCTGAAACGCGCGGCTGTAGAGAAAATCTCCCACCAGCACACTGGCGGCGTTGCCGAATTCCGCATTCGCGGTTGCCCGACCGCGACGCAAATCGGATTCGTCTACGACGTCGTCGTGGAGCAAGGTGGCGGTGTGAATCAACTCAACGGTGGCAGCCAGATCGACCACCAGAGCAGACTTCGAATCGGTTCCCAGCGCCTGTGCAGCGAGGAATACGAGCATCGGCCGCAGGCGCTTGCCCCCCGCCGAAACGATGTAATCGGAGATTGACCGAATCAGAACGACTTCTGAGTTCAATGTCTTCTTGAGTTGACAGTCGAGGGCAGAAAGTTCGTCTCGGAGATGGTGACGGAGGCTGTCGGACGTGCTCAAACCAGTAGAGATCATGTCAAGAATTCTAGGTGACGACGCGCGTGGACACAGCAAGAAGTTGGCACGAATGGACAGATGGGGCAGCAAATGTGCAATTTCCCACAAGGCGGGCTATAATTTTGGGCTCTTCGCGATGAATGTGCTTTTAAAGCGCTCAATCTCGTGGGGCAAATAAATCCATAAAAGGTAAGCTCACAAATGTATGCGGTCATAAAAACCGGCGGGAAACAGTATCGTGTTTCAGCCGGCGAAAAATTAAAGATAGAACAGATACCTGCAGACATCGGCGCCACCATCACTTTCAATGAAGTTCTCGCCGTCGGTGCGGGAGCGGACTTGGTGTTTGGCGCGCCTCTGGTCTCAGGGGCGAAAGTCGATGCAACAGTTGTCTCGCACGGTCGCGGCGATAAGGTCACCATCTTCAAGATGCGTCGCCGTAAGCACTACCAGCGTCATGGCGGTCATCGTCAAAACTACACCGAGGTTTTCTTCTCGGCAATCTTCGGTGCCGATGGCGCTGAATTGGCCAAGGCAGATATGCCTGTGGTCGTGCCCTACGTTGCCGGCCAGACAGCACCTGTGGCAGTTGCCGCATCGGCAGCCGTTGCAAAGGCCGCACCGGTCAAAAAGGCAGCCAAAGTGCGCGGCAAAAAGCGCGACGGCAGCGATGATCTGGAACTGATCGAAGGCGTTGGCCCGAAGATCGCCGGTCTGCTCGTTGATGCGGGCATCAACACGTTTGATGCGTTGGCAAAAGCCCCCGTTGAGTCCGTTCAAGCGGCGCTCGATGCAGGCGGCAGCAAATTCAACCTGGCGAAGCCGGAAACCTGGGCCGAGCAAGCATTGCTTGCCGCCAAGGGTGACTGGGCAGCTTTCGACAAGCTCACCGAAGAGCTCGTCGGCGGCGTTCGCAAGTAAGTCGAGGAGTTAAACCATGGCACATAAAAAAGGCGGCGGATCAACCAGAAACGGTCGCGATTCCGAATCGAAACGTCTTGGCGTCAAACGCTACGGCGGTCAACTGATTAACGCTGGCACCATCATCATGCGTCAGCGCGGCACCACGATTCATCCAGGCGTTAACGTCGGCATGGGCAAGGATCACACCCTGTTCGCCACGATGATGGGCACGGTTCAGTTCGTGGTCAAAGGCGAGAAAAATCGCACCTACGCGAACATTATCCCGTTCGTAGCGGCCGCTGAGTAATCTCAGTTCGCCTCGAGAAAAAAGCACCTTCGGGTGCTTTTTTTACGGCGCGTTTTTGTGGCGGTTCGAATGCTTTTGTGGGAGCGGCTTTTGCCGCGAAAGTACTTGCCACCGCTTTCGCGGCTAAAGCCGCTCCCACAATTCAGCGCCACGTACGCCCGCTACCGCCGCTCCAACCGATAAAGCATCACCGCCCCCGCTGACAAAAATATCAACCCCGGCAGCACCGCGCCGAGCACGGGCGGCCATTCGTGCAACAGCGCCAGATACGAGAACAGCCGGTTAAACACGATGAACACCAGGCCGAGCAAGATGCCGACGAAGATGCGCGTGCCAATGCCGCTCGCGCGCTGTTGAATTTGCGCAAACGGCATAGCCAAAAGCATCAATACGCAAGTCGCCAGCGGGTAGAAAAACTTCCCCCACAGCGCAACCTCAAACCGTCGCGAATCCTGATTGTTCGCGCGCAGATGCGAGATGTATTCCCAGAGCCCCGTGATCGACAAACGATCCGGTTCAAGTTGCAGCACCGACAACATATTGGGCGTCAGAACCGTGTTCCAGGCCATTTGCGGGTGTTGCTGCACGCTGACGCCGCCGTCTGCCGCAAACGCGGTTTCCGCGACGCGGTCGAGTCGCCACTGCTGGCCACTTTGAAAACTCGCGCCGTCCGCGATCAGTGTGCGCGCCAGAGTTGTCGAATCGGAGTATTGAAACACACGCACCGTCTTGACCGAACCGTCCGGCAGCACGCTGCCGATATTGATGAACGTGTTGCCATCCTTGAACCAGAAACCGGACTCAAACGCGCGCGCCACCATCGGGCGCGAACCAGAAAATGCGCGAACCCGCATCACCATTTGCTCCGCCCGTGGCACGACGTATTCACCAACCACAAATACGATGCCGGCGATCACGAGGCCCACGCTGAGCAACACGCCCGCGACCTGCAGCACCGAGACCCCCGACGTTCGCATGACACCGTATTCGCTGTTTGAGGCCAGCTGCGCAAGCGCAAACAGCGTGCCGATCAGCGCGGCGACTGGCAGCAACTCGTAGAGATGTCCGGGAATAGTCGCTGCCACCAGCACCAGTATCTGCGCGGTGTTGAGCGCCTTTAACGACCCGAGTTCCGCCAGCAAATCGTAGAACACCCACAGCATCAGAAGCGCCGCCAAAACGGAGAGCGTGGATAACGCTACTTCTTTGGCGATGTAGCGACTGAGCGTCTTCACACGGTTTCCTTCGCGGCATCCGCGTTGCGCGGTTGACGACTACGCGAGCCGAACACCGCGCCGCGAAAGCGACGATAGAACACGACCGCAACCACGAGCGCCAACGCGCCATGAAACACAAGAAGCGCTGCTGGTAAACCTATCGCCTGCTTGTCAATTTGTGCCTGCATGATGTTCAACAAATTGAGCGAAATCATCGCAAGCAAAATCGCAAGAATCATGTTGACTGATCGCCCAAGTCGCGGATTCACATACGCCAGCGGAATGGCGAGAAACACCAGCGACAGGCCGACCAGCGGAATCGACAGTCGATAAAACACCTGCCCGAGACCTGACGGGGAGCCTTCACGCAGGAGTGTGACGGTGTCCTTGGCGCGCTCCTCAAACGGGTCGTCCTTGATTTCGCTCGTGTTGGTACGAATGCCGTAGCGCTCAAAACTCGCCATTTCGTACTCATTCGGCCCTGCTGTGGCAGAAATGCGCTTTACGCGATGACCGTTCTCAAGAATGATGTAGCGATCGCCGTTTGTATCCGTATATAAAAGACCTTCTTTCGCGCGCGTCAGCGACTGGCCGTTCGGGTCGTCGGCAAATACGAAAACGTTTTTTATCTTGCCGCTGATCAGATCCACGCCTTCGACGAAGTAAACCTGTTTGTTTTTGCGCATCTCCTGAAACAGACCCGGTGCCAGCACCGAGAGCTCATCGCGCGCTTCCAGCACGCGACGGTACTCGATGGTGCGCCGTTCCGCCCACGGTGACAACGTCGTCGAAAGCGCCATTGCGATCACCAGGAGCGGCACGGCAAACGTCAGTACTGGACGAATCCACGACAAGAGGCTCTGCCCGCTACTCATCCAGATCGCCATTTCGCTGTCACGCCATGCGCGCGACAAGCTGAGAAGAACCGCAACAAACGACGCGATGACGATCAGCGGGGCCAGCAACGTGACGATGCGGAACCCAACCAACGGTACCAGCGCATCAATCGGCACCGAGCCCGCAGAGGCCGCGCCGATGAGCTTCACGAAGATTTGAGCCACAAAGATCGCAACCAGCACCACGAACACAAAGATCGCGTTGGTCGTGAGTTCGCGCAAGAGTGCGCGTCGAAAAATCATGTATTGGAGGCCACCCGCGAGCGGGCTTTAGCGATAATCAGAGAGTTTACCTACCTATATTGGCGAGATCGCACCATGATCGACTTTTCCCTGAAGACTGACCACCCATCCAACACTAAAACCGATGCGGTCGCAGTTGCCGTTCACGAGGGCCAGAAGCTCTCCTGGGCAGCCCTTGACATTGATAAAGCCAGCAAAGGCGCGCTCGCAGCGGCGCTCAAGGCGGCGGCGTTTTCCGGCCGTTGCGGCACGGTGTTGCCATTGTTTAACCTCGCTGGCGTCGCCGCCCCTCGCGTGCTCGTGTACGGTGCGGGCGAGACGAAGCACGAAAAAGCGGACGAAAATGCGGCGCTCGCCGCCAAAGACGCTCGCGCAACCGGCAAAGCGCTCGCAGGTTGCGCTGTGGATCAGAGCATTGCGGAATTGACGATTTTCCCGCTCTCTGAGGCTGCCGTCGACGCGATGCAGCAGATGGTGATGGGCGTCTCGGATGCGACTTACCGTTTTGACGAAACCAAGGGCACCAGCGCCAAGCCAAAACCGAGCTTGAAGCGCGTACGTTTTGGCATGCCTGAAGACGCAGCCAAAGCCGCGCCCGCTGCCCTGAAAGCGTCTGTCGCGACGATTCACGGCATGGAATACACAAAGTATCTCGGCAATCTGCCAGCTAATCATTGCACGCCAACCCGTCTCGGCGAGGAAGCGAAAAAGCTCGTGAAATCGCATGGCCTCAAGGTCACCGTGATGGATCGTAAGGCGATTGAAAAGCTTGGCATGGGCTCGTTCCTGTCAGTGACCAATGGCAGCGACGAACCACCGCGTTTCATTGTGTTTGAGTATGCGGGCGGCAAAAAGGGCGAGGCTCCGACCGTGTTTGTCGGCAAGGGCGTGACCTTTGACACCGGCGGCATATCGATCAAACCGGCACCGGATATGGATCACATGAAGTGGGACATGTCGGGTGCGGGCACTGTTTTCGGTGTCATGAAAGCGGTCGCCGAATTAAAGCCAAAGCAGAATATCGTGGGCCTCGTGGTCGCTTGCGAAAATCACATTAGCGGCAAAGCCACCAAACCGGGCGACGTGTTCACCAGCATGAGCGGCCAGACCATTGAAGTGCTCAACACCGACGCTGAAGGTCGTTTGATTTTGTGTGACGCGTTGACCTACGCCGAGCGCTTCAAGCCGAGGGCTGTGATCGACATCGCCACGCTGACCGGCGCATGCGTCGTGGCGCTCGGAAGCCACAACGCAGGCTTGTTCTCGACCAGTGACAAGCTCGCTGATGCCATCATCGCCTCGGGCAAAAAGATGAATGACCGCTTTTGGCGCATGCCGCTCGAAGAGGATTATCAGGAAGCGCTGAACTCCAATTTTGCGGACATGGCGAACGTCGCAGGACGCGAAGGCGGCGCGATCACTGCGGCCTGTTTCCTGTGGCGTTTCGCCAAGAAGTACGACTGGGCGCATCTGGATATTGCGGGTGTTGCGTACAAGGGTTCCGGCAAAGAGAAGGGCGCGTCAGGGCGGCCGGTAGCGGCGTTGGTTGACTACGTTTTAAGTAACGAGTAACACGTAGGGCGGACACCCGAAGGGGTTCCGCCATTACCCCGCCGTGACCGAAATCAGCTTCTACACCGCCGTCGCCAACCCGCTTAACGCGACGGCGCGTCTGGTGGCGAAAGCCTATGCGCAGGGCCGTCGCGTGCGCGTGATCACGCCGGACGCGGCTGCCACGCAACTGCTCAACAACATGCTCTGGGAGCACCCCGTCGAGGGCTTCCTGCCCCACGTCACGCTCTCGTCCCCCCACGCAGCGGCGACGCCTGTGATCGTCGATCATTCGATCACGCACGAGGGCAGCAATGACGTGCTGATCAATCTCTGCGCCGAACCGCCTGCTTTCTTCGCGCGCTTCGAGCGAATGTTCGAAATCGTGGGTCAGGACGAAGCGCTGGCCACCGCTGGGCGCGACCGCTGGAAGTTCTACAAAGCGCGCGGTTATCCGATGACCCACACGGTCATGAACAAGTCCTGATCCGTCGCCGCTCACTCATCAGAAAAATCGCAAATTCGAGCATAATCAGCGTATGAGTACGCCGACTGCCAAAGACCTGCTCGCCCAAGCTGATCGCCTGATGCGGCAACGCACGCCTGAGGAGCTTCCGGTGCTCACCGATCTGGTGATTGAAGAGATCGAACTGACGAGTCTTTCCGATCGTATGGACGAGGTGATTCCGACCCACGCTCGACCGTCGTGGATGCCTGCCCTGCCTGCAACGGCAAAGGCGTCGGTGCCCTCCCCAGTTGCACCGGCTGTCGCTGTGCCTGTAGCCGCCGCCGCTACGGCACCCGCTCCGGTACGGGCGGCCCTCGCCGCTGCTTCGATATCTGCCCCGGCGGTCGCCGCTTCGGCTGTTGCAGGTTCGCAGCCACTGGCAGATCTGTTTGCGAGACGCCCGCGCGTGCCACCGGATTCGTATGCTGCCGCAGTATCGTCGTCTGGACCAAACGCGCAGACCGCAACCGTCAGTGTGCGCGAGCAGTTCAACGAGCACCTGCTTGCCAAGCTCGAAGAGCTGCAACACAGCGTCTTCAGTCAGGTGATGCAAAAACTGGAACTTCATGCTGCCGGGTCTTTAAAAACGAATCTGCGCGAAACGCTGGAGCCGGCGCTAATTAGCATCGCGCGCGACCTCGCCGAGCAGGTCTCGGAGGACACATCAGCGCAGGTACGCGCCGTCGTTTCGGACGCGGTGGACGCTGAAATCGCTCGGCTACGGGAACAGCTCAACAAGAAGCGCCCCTAAAATTCCGCCAGCTCCGGATCGCGGAGCTCGGACGGGCTGCGTAAGGAGTACAGCTTTTTTGTGGGCGCCAGACTGCATTGCGGCTGAGCTCAACTTTTACGTCAAGTCGATATCTACGAAAATTGGTCGATAGCCCCGATGCGTTCTAGGGTTCCGAAGAAAGCTGTTTATTTCACTCGGTACAATTCAGGCTCCTTTTTAGATTGTTCAGCACCCTGCACTCAGATTGCCCGCCCTCCATCATGTCCGCCCAATCTCCTCAAGGCGCAACCAGCGCCCTCGACTCGCTCTCCAAGTCCTTCGAACCGAAAGAAATCGAGAAAAAGTGGTATCCGGTCTGGGAGCAGGCGGGCTACTTTAAACCGAGCGGCGATACCTCAAAGCCTAGCTACACGATTCAATTGCCGCCGCCCAACGTCACCGGCGTTTTGCACATGGGACACGCCTTCCAGCAAACGCTGATGGACTCGCTGGTCCGCTATCACCGCATGAAGGGCGACAACACGAACTGGGTCGTCGGCACCGATCACGCCGGTATCGCCACACAGATCGTGGTCGAGCAGCAACTGAAGGCCGAGGGCCAGACGCGCCACGACCTGGGTCGCGAAGAATTCAGCAAGCGCGTGTGGAAATGGAAGGAGTCGTCCGGCTCCACCATCACCCAGCAGATGCGTCGTCTCGGCGCGTCGGCCAACTGGGGCTTTGCTGACGACACCCACAGCAATCAGGGCTACTTCACGATGGATTCGCACATGTCGAAAGGCGTGGTCGAAACCTTCGTCACGCTGTTCGAACAGGGCCTGATTTATCGCGGCAAACGCCTCGTGCATTGGGATCCGGTACTGCAATCGGCGGTGTCCGATCTTGAGGTGGAATCGGTCGAGCGCGACGGTTTCATGTGGCACATCCTGTACCCGTTTTCCGATGGCCCGCAGCTCGATGTTGACGGCAAACCGATGGCGGGGATGCACATCGCCACCACCCGCCCGGAAACGATGCTCGCCGACGGCGCGCTCGCCGTGCATCCCGAAGACGAGCGCTACAAACATCTCATCGGCAAGATGGTTGATCTGCCGCTCTGTGATCGGAGAATCCCGATCATCGCGGATGATTTTGTGGATCGCGAATTCGGCTCCGGCTGCGTCAAGATCACCGGCGCGCACGACTTCAACGACTACGCCTGCGCGCTGCGTCACAACATCCCACTGATCACGATCTTCACGCTCGACGCCAAGATCAACGAGAACGGGCCGAAACAATACATCGGTCTGGATCGTTTCGACTGCCGCAAGGTCGTGCTGAAAGACCTCGAAACCCAGGGCTTTTTGCAGAAGGCCGTGCCGCACAAGAGCATGGTGCCGATGTGCGAACGCACCGGCCAAATTGTCGAGCCGATGCTCACCGATCAATGGTTCGTTGCCATGAGCAAAGCGACGCCGAAGCATTCGGGCGGCATCGCAGGGCGTGCGCTCGATGCGGTCAAAAACGGCGACGTCAAATTCTTCCCAGAACACTGGACGGCTACGTATAACCACTGGCTCGGCAACATTCAGGATTGGTGCGTTTCGCGTCAGCTTTGGTGGGGCCATCAGATTCCCGCGTGGTACGACGTCGATGGGAAAATCTATGTAGCACGTACCGAAGCGGAAGCGCTGACGCAGAGCGGCGGCAAACCGCTCACCCGCGATCCCGACGTGCTCGACACGTGGTTCTCCTCCGCGCTCGTGTGCCACACCACGCTTGGCTGGCCCGACCCAGTTCGCTTCGAAAAAGACAGCGTGTATTTGCCAAGCAACGTGCTCGTCACCGGCAACGACATCATCTTTTTCTGGGTAGCCCGAATGGTGATGATGACCTTGCATTTCACTGACAAAGTGCCGTTCAAAGACGTCTACATCAACGCGATGGTGCGCGACGCCGAAGGCACCAAAATGAGCAAATCAAAGGGAAACGTGCTTGACCCGATTGACTTGCTCGACGGCATCGCGCTCGAACCGCTGGTCGCGAAATCCACCAAAGGATTGATGCTCGCCAGCCATCGCGAAAAGGCCGAGAAATACGTTCGCAAAAACTTCGCCAACGGCATCACGCCTTACGGCGCAGACGCTGTGCGCTTCACGTTTGCATCGCTCTGTACGATGTCAATGACTCTCAATTTCGACTTGAGTCGCTGCGAGGGTTATCGCAACTTCTGCAACAAGCTGTGGAACGCCACCCGCTTCGTGTTGATGAATGTGGAGGGCAAGGACTGCGGCATCACCGGTGACGCGCCGATGACGCTCTCGTTCGTTGACAAATGGCTGCTCGGACGCCTGCAATTCGCCAAAAAGGACATCGCCGAAGGCTTCGACACCTACCGCTTCGACTTCGCTGCAAAAGCGCTCTACGAATTCGTGTGGGATGAGTATTGCGACTGGTATGTCGAATGCGCCAAAGTGCAAATCGCCGAAGCGGAAAAGGCAGGCGATCATGCGTCAGCGCGCGCCACGCGCAGCGTGCTCGTGCGTGAGCTGGAAGCCACGCTGCGCTTAGCCCACCCGATCATGCCGTTTGTGACTGAAGAGTTGTGGCAAACGGTTGCGCCTATTGCCGGAAAATCGGGCGCCTCGATCTGCACGCAACCTTTTCCGAAATTCGGCGCGGATCGTGTCAATGCTGAGGCCAACGCGAAGATGATTTTGCTCAAGCAAATCGTGACCTCATGCCGCACGCTGCGCAGTGAGATGAAGATTTCGCCGGCTGAACGTGTGCCGATGATTTGTACGGGCGATGCAGCAACGCTCAAGGAGTTTTCGCCGTACATCGTCGCGCTGGGCAAACTCTCCGAACTTCGCATCGTCGATACCCTGCCCGGCACCGATGCGCCCGTGCAAATCGTTGGCGACTTCAAGCTCATGCTCGAAGTGAAAATTGATCCCGTGCAGGAACGCGCGCGGCTTGATAAAGAGATTTTGCGATTGGCGGTTGAAGTGACCAAAGCCGAAGCGAAATTGGGTAATCCTGCGTTCGCGGATAAAGCGCCGACGGCGGTTGTTGCGCAGGAGCGAGAGCGCCTTGCGGGATTCGTTTCGAGGCTGGAAAAGGTCTCGGTGCAACGCAAGAATTTGGGGTAGTTGTTGCAATGAATAGAAGTGACAACAAACTCCCCTCGTCCCTTGAGGGAGAGGGGCTGAGGGAGAGGGGGCAGGTGGATCGGAGTGCGGCCTTTGCTGCTCGTTCCACCGTCCCCCTCTCCCCAACCCTCCCCCACCGGGGGGGAGGGGGCAGAACAGACGCATTGAAAATTCACGCACTCTCGCTCTCCGGCAGCGTTCTGCCACACCGCCTCGCAGCGGGCGCAGCCCGCCTGAGCGAACTAGGCGCAACCGTCACCTCCCCCGACACAGCTTCCGCAACCTGGCGCTACTTCGCTGGCACCGACAACGAACGTTTGGCAGCGCTCGATGCATCGCTAAGGAGCGACGCTGACGTCGTTATGTTCACGCGCGGAGGCTACGGTTTGTCGCGCCTGTTGCATCGAATCGATTGGCAAGCTGTCGCAGCATCAAAAAAACTGTTCTGCGGCTACAGCGACATCACCGCATTCAACCTCGCCGCGCTCGCGGAGGCCAACTTCGTCACTTTTTGCGGCCCGATGCTCGCCAGCGACTTTGCGCAAACCGATGACATTCCTGCCCGCGATTTCACCGAGGCAAATTTCTTCGGATTGCTGCGCGGTGAAACGTACACGTACCCCGAATGCGTTAGCGACATCGCAACCCCCGCACAAACGATCCAAGGAACCCTCTGGGGCACCAATCTCGCAATGATCGCGAACCTTGTCGGCACGCCGTACATGCCGCAAATTGATGACGGCATTCTGGTGGTCGAAGACGTGGCCGAAGCACCCTACCGCGTCGAGCGAATGTTCTGGCAATTAAAGCTTGCTGGCATTCTCGACAGGCAGCGCGCCATCATCCTGGCCGAGTTCTCCGACTGCGAACCGACCAACGGCATGCGCTATCCCTACAGCATGGCTGAAGCCATCGAGACGTTGCGTGAAATCGCGCCATGCCCGGTGCTCACGGGCTTTCCGTTCGGGCATGTTCCAGCGAAGGTTACGCTGCCGATTGGCGCTCCTGCGAGCGTCGCGATTGACGGTGCGCGTTACGTGGTCTCGGTTCGCGACTACTTAGGATGACCGCGCTTCGTTAGTTCGAAACAATCATCCACAGAATTTGAATTGAGTGCGGCTCGGCGTGAGTAGCGCGCCGTAGCATTAGGTGGGAATGGAGGCGACGTCGACCCGTCTGATCGACGCACTCCGCCATGGAGGAAATCAAATGTCAGTTTTTCATCGCATGCTGCGTTCACTGTGTCTCTTAGGCGCGAGCTTGATCGCGGTCGCAGCCTCGGCCCAGCCCGCAGGTTACCCTGCAAGACCGCTCACCTACGTCGTGCCCTACCCGGCAGGCGGCGCGGCCGACGTGTTCGCTCGTTCGCTCGCGGCAGAGCTGAGCAAACGTATCGGGCAGACCGTGATCGTGGAAAACCGCGCAGGTGCTAACGGCAATCTTGGCAGCGCCTACGTCGCGCGCACTGCCCCTGCGGACGGTTACACCTTCCTGCTTGGTTCGCTCTCGTCGCTTGCGATCAACCCGCACATTTATTCAAGCATGGGCTACGACCCGCTCAAGGATTTGCAGCCGGTCTCGCTCACTCACCAGATGGTGAACGTGCTGGTGGTCAACCCCGCAACGCCGTACAAAACGGTAGCGGACGTCATCGCTGCCGCGAAGGCGAAACCGGGTCTCTTGGCCTACGCATCCGCTGGCAACGGCAACACAATGCATATCGCGGGCGAGCAATTCAAATCGCAAAGTGGCGTCGACATCACGCATGTGCCGTACAAGGGCGGCGCGCCCGCGTTGAACGACGTGCTCGGCGGTCAGGTGCCGATGATGTTTAACAATCTTCCGGCCATTGTTGAGCTGGTCAATTCGGGCAAGCTGCGCGCGCTGGCGGTGGGCGATATGCGCCGCGCCAGGCAATTGCCGCAAGTGCCGACGATGGAAGAGGCGGGCCTCAAGGGCTACACGTCAATCGTCTGGAACGGCGTGCTCGTGCGCGCAGGAACGCCACCCGAGATCGTGCAATATCTGGCGAAACAAATAGCCGGTGCGCTCGAATCCCCCACGCTCAAAAAGCCGCTGGAAGAACAGGGCTACGAAGTGCTCTCGTCCACACCGGAAAAGTTCTCGGACTTGCTGAAATCAGAGTACGCCGCGATGCTGCCGGTGGTGAAGAAGTCCGGCGCGAAAGTTGACTGACGCCCGAGATTAATCGAGCGCAATGCGGTAACGCAACCCCGGCGCGCTGCTAAATTGTGCAGGCTTGGTGAAGTGCTCCATGAGCACGCCGCCGTTCGCCTCAATCACGCGCTGTGACGCCACGTTGTCGGGATCGGTCGTGATCTCGACGAACGGCAGGCCCACTTCACGCGCCTCGGGCAGCATCTGCTTCAACGCACTCGTCGCATAGCCCAACCGGCGCTTCGACGGCACCACCGCGTAGCCAATGTGACCGAGCACATGCGGCGGCAAATCGGTAGTTCCGGGCTTCCAGCGCAAGCTGATGCTGCCGCAGAATTCACCGTCCCACATCCATCGATGAAAGCCCGGAATGCGCTTCATCTGCGTGCCATCGGGCAGCGTTACCAGCGGGCCGTTCGCTTCGCGATCTTCAAGCGTGGCGAGGAAGGCATCGGCGTCGGCTTCAAGGCGAGCGAGCATCTCACGCGCCGCAACCGCACCGCGAAGATTGTCGGGTGACCAGCCTTGCTCCAGGGCGGCTTTGTAGCTGGGGAGTTCTTTGAGGGTAGGTCGGAGGATTTGCATTTCAACGTTTCGCCAACCCCACCAAAGCGTCCCCCGTCGCCCGCACAATCCGCCACTCCGGCATCACCTTCGCCCCCATCGCTTCGTAGAACTCAATCGATGGCGTGTTCCAGTCGAGCACGCTCCATTCGAATCTTCCGCAGTTGCGCTCTACCGCTAGCTTTGCGAGGTGGACTAGCAGCGCTTTGCCGTAGCCTTTGCCGCGAAATTCGGGTTTGACGTAGAGGTCTTCGAGGTACAAACCTTTGCGACCGAGGAAGGTGGAGAAGTTGTGGAAGAAGAGGGCGAAGCCGATGGCCTGTGCTCCTTCCTTCGCGACAACGCATTCGATCACTGCACCTGTGTCGAATAGCTCACGCTCGAAGTCAGCGGGCGTGCTGACCATCACGTGTTCAAGTTTTTCGTAAACGGCGAGTTCGCGCACGAGGGCGTGGATGGCGGGCGCGTCGGCGCGGGTGGCGGCGTGGATGGTGAATGTGGTCATGCGGGAGATTATCGCTGGCACGGAGAACTTTCCCCCTGCCGTGAGGGGGAGGGCTAGGGAGAGGGTGACGGTTGCTTCAGGCATGGTCGTTGCGAATTCGACCAACCCGTCACCCCGACCCTTTCCGGGAAGGGGCGAGGGGCAGGGTCGGTTACTCGCGAACCTGCTTTATGTCCGAGAGTTGTGCGCCGCTAATCCGAAGCAATTCATTCGGATCAATCGCGAACATCGCGTGTGGCGTGCCGCCAGCGGGGAAGACTTGATCGAATTTCAGCAGGTCAACGTCCAACAGGATCGCGCCGGGATTTGCATGCGCGAAGGGTGGCACGCCGCCGATGGCAAAGCCCGTTTGTTCACGCACGAATGCGGCGTCTGCTTTGGTGAGTTTGTCACCCAGAATCGCTGTGACTTTTTTCTCATCAACACGGTTGGCGCCGCTGGTGATGACGAGTACCGATTGGCCGGTGCTGGCGCTCTTGAAGATGATGCTTTTCGCGATTTGCGCGATGTCGCAGAGGAGAAGCAGGGCTGCTTCTGCTGCGGTGCGACCGGGGTGTTCGTGTTCGACGACGATGGCTTTGCTGCCCATCGCAACGAGCGCGTCCTGCACCTTTTGTGCAGATGACGACAGCGCCGACTGCTCGGGCACTATGGAGCGATTACGAGCATCGTTGCGGCCATCCCAGTCATCGTGGCTGATGATTGTGGGAGCGTGTTTGTCATCAGTTCAGTGTCCGCATCGTCCGCGTCATTTTGTTGTGCGACTGCGGCAGCGCGGGAAGCGGGCGATGCCTTAATTGGCGCGCGGAGCAACGCGCACACCTCGTGCATGGCGCGACGACCATTTGACCCGTGACGTGCACCACGAGCACCGCGTGCATTGGCGGCGACCGGTTGGTCGGGATTCATGTCGAAATGCGTTTTGTCACGGCCACCTGCGTAAGGTGCATTCATCGCGCCTTCGGACGGCGAGCGACGTGGCTCACGCATCGGCGGACGAACGTGGCTTCGTTCGCGCGATTCTTCGACCGCGCCGGGCGAGCGGCGTTGCCCAAATCGCTCGCCGTAACGCGACAAGTCTGGCATCGGCATTTCATCCAGCTTGCGCTTGATGAGTTTTTCGATTTCGACGAGCAGCTTGCCGTCGTCGGGCGCGACGAATGAAATCGCTGTGCCCGATGCACCTGCACGCCCCGTGCGACCGATGCGGTGGATGTAGTCTTCAGCGACGAACGGCAGCTCGTAGTTCACGACCGTTGGTAACTGATCAATGTCGAGCCCACGCGCAGCAACGTCAGTGGCAACGAGGATGCGAACGTCGCCATTCTTGAAGGCTTCCAGCGCTTTAATGCGCTCTTCCTGCGTTTTGTCGCCGTGAATCGCACCAGTGGTGAAACCGTCGCGTTCGAGTTCACGGGCCAGACGCGCGGTGTTCAACTTCGAGCGCGAAAAAACGAGCACCTGCTTCAAATCTTGCGACGTGACGAGGTGACCCAGCAGGCGACGTTTATCGTCGCCATGTACGCGATAAATTTGTTGCGCGACGTTGGCAGCGGATTCGTTGCGGCGTGCCACTTCGATCAGGACCGGAGCCTTCAACATGCGATCCGCGAGCTTCTTGATCTCGTCAGAGAACGTCGCGGAGAACAGGAGACTTTGACGCTTCTCGGGCAGCAAGCCGATGATGCGCACGATGTCGGGGATGAAACCCATGTCGAGCATGCGGTCGGCCTCATCTAGCACCAACACTTCAACCTGATTCAACGATAGATTTTTTTGCTCAAGGTGGTCGAGCAGGCGGCCCGGCGTGGCAACGAGGATTTCAACGCCAGCACGCACGGCAGCTTTTTGTTCCTTGATATCGACGCCGCCGAACACGACAGTGGAGCGAATGCCGGTATGTTTGGCGTAGGTCTCAACCGCTTCTTCGATCTGGATCGCGAGTTCACGCGTGGGTGCCAGCATTAGCGCGCGAATAGGGTGCCGCGCGGGTGATGGCGAGCTGTTCGCGTGCTTGAGGATTCGGTTCAGTATCGGCAGCGTGAAAGCGGCTGTTTTGCCGGTGCCGGTTTGCGCGCCGCCCATGACGTCGAGCCCGGACAGCACGATCGGAATCGCCTGCGCCTGAATCGGCGTGGGCTTGGTATAGCCGGAATCGGTGACGGCGCGGAGGATGGGTTCGGCGAGGTTTAGGTCGGCGAAGGTGATCTCAGCGGGGGCCGAGGGTACGGAGGCTTCGACAGCAACGGCAGGCGCGGCGGTGGTGGCTTCGGAGGCGGCGAACACATCAGCGTCCGCATATGTATTTTTAGGTGTTTCGTTAGTCATTGCCTAAATTTTACGCTTAACGGCGCGAAAACCCGCGTGAAATCTGGAAAGCTGGCACTCCAACTTTGCATTGAAACGTCCGCTGACTTGGGGCTAAATGCCGAAAAGTGTTTAAGTCGACTTTCGCAATATTTGGAGATGTGCCCCGATGCAGCGGTGTTTGTAGAAAAAAGATGATGGTCAATAAGTGATGCGAATGATTTGGCTTATTGGGGCCCGGTAGCCTTTGAGCGGAATAACCGATCAGGCTGAACGATATTGTTCGCCGCAAGCGATTGCCCACAGGCACATACTTCGCCTCATGCGTCGCGCGGTGTTGCGCTGCGTATCCACAAACAGGAGTGCATCGATGAACCTCAAAGGTACGAAGACCCACCAGAATCTGAAAGACGCGTTCGCTGGCGAGAGCCAGGCCAACCGTCGCTACCTCTATTTCGCGAACAAGGCGGACGTTGAAGGCCAGAACGACGTGGCTATGCTGTTCCGGTCCACCGCAGAGGGTGAAACCGGCCACGCACACGGCCATTTGGACTACCTGGCATTGGTAGGCGACCCGGCAACGGATATGCCGATCGGCTCCAGCCGTGACAATCTGAAGTCAGCGGTTGCCGGTGAGACACACGAGTACACCGACATGTACCCAGGCATGGCCAAATCGGCTCGCGAAGAAGGCTTCGACGAGATCGCCGACTGGTTCGAGACGCTGGCCAAAGCGGAGCGTTCACACGCGAACCGTTACGCCAAAGCGCTGGAAGCGTTGACCGACTAGTCAGTCACGGATTACGTTTCTATCCCCTCTCCCGTCGCGGGGGAGGGCTAGAGTGAGCGGGCGGTGGCGCTAAGAACACGGTCTCCTGACCCTAGCCGAGAATAATTTGGAGTGCAATCATGGCAGTAGAAGGCAATCTTCAGGCCCCGACGCGTCACGTCATCGACTGGAAAAATCCGGACTTTTGGGATGAGGAAAAGCTTAACCACGAGCTTGAGCGCGTCTACGACATTTGCCACGGTTGTCGCCGCTGCGTGAGTCTGTGCAACAGCTTCCCGACGCTGTTCGACCTGATCGACGAATCGAGCACGCTCGAAGTGGACGGCGTCGACAAAAAAGACTTCATGAAGGTCGTCGATCAGTGCTACCTGTGCGACGTCTGCTACATGACGAAGTGCCCGTACACCCCGCCGCATGCATGGAACGTAGACTTCCCCCATTTGATGCTTCGCGCGAAGGCCGTGAAGTACAAAAAGGGGGAAATTGGTATCGCCGAAAAGTTTCTCGCCTCGACCGATACGCAAGGCAAATTTGCGGGCATTCCCATCGTCGTGCAAACCGCCAACGCGATCAACAAAACCAAGTTTGCGCGCGGCGTGATGGAGAGCCAGCTTGGCGTTGACAAAGACGCCTGGATTCCGTCGCTGGCAACCAGGAAATTTCGCTCCCTGGCGAAAGGCGCAGCGCACGCCAGCGCACCTGTTAAAAACGGTGAACGGACTCCCGGAAAAGTGGTGATCTTTTCTACCTGCTACGTGAACTACAACGAGCCCGGCATCGGTATGGATTTGCTCGCTGTGCTCACGCATAACGACGTCACGTTCGAGGTCGTCAACAAGGAAAAGTGTTGCGGCATGCCGAAGCTCGAACTGGGCGATCTTGACGGTGTCGCCGAGCTGGCCAGTTTCAATCTGCCCGTGCTCGCCAAATACGCTCGTGACGGTTTTGCAATCCTCACATCGATCCCGTCGTGCACGCTGATGTTCAAACAGGAAATCCCGCTGCTGATGCCCGATCACCCCGATGCGAAAGTGGTTCAGGCCGCGATGTGGGACCCGTTCGAATACTTGATCGCGCGGCAAAAAGATGGCTTGCTGAAGACCGATTTCAAAGCGGAAATAGGCCACGTCAGTTATCACGTTCCGTGCCACAGTCGCGTGCAAAACATGGGCAAGAAGACCGAAGAAATGTTGAAGCTTGTACCGGGAACAACGGTCAACACGGTCGAGCGTTGCTCCGGTCACGCCGGCACTTACGGTGTGAAAAAAGCGCACCACGATATGGCCATGAAGATCGGTAAGCCAGTGTTCAAGGCGATGATGCTCGGGTTTGGCAACGTCGCGCCCGATTACATTTCATCCGACTGCCAGCTCGCGGGGCATCATATCGAGCAGGGCATTCGCGAAGCGGGTCTCTCGCCGGACAAAACGCCTCAACTTTCGCATCCGATCAGCCTGATCGCGAAAGCGTACGGCCTGTAACTCAACACGAAGTATTGACCATGACGCACTTAAAACACTCCGACCTCATGACCCTTGAGGCGTACAGCAAATTCCTCACATCCAACAAGCCGCAGCTGATCGCGCATCGCAAATTGCGCAAGGTGCTGCTGGGTGAACACTTCATGATTCAGTTTGAAGACGAGCAAACGGTTCGTTATCAGATTCAGGAAATGTTGCGTGTTGAAAAAGTGTTTGAAGAGCAGGGCATACAGGATGAGCTGGATGCTTACAACCCGCTCATTCCAGACGGCACGAACTGGAAGGCGACGATGCTGATCGAGTACGGCGACGTTAATGAGCGCAAGCGCGAACTCGGTCGGCTGATTGACTGCGAAGATCGCATGTTTGTCGAAGTCGAAGGGCAAGCGCGGGTGTACGCGATTGCCGATGAAGACCTGGATCGCGAGACCGATGAGAAGACCTCAGCAGTGCATTTTCTGCGCTTCGAATTCACGGCGCCGATGCGCGCGGTCCTGCTCGCGGGCGCGAGCGTGAAACTGGGCTGCGATCACACGAACTACCCGCAACACTGTGAAATCAATCCTGAGACGCTGGCGTCTCTCGTGAAGGACATCCGCCCTTAAGCGGCGAGGACTAGCGGCTGAAACTAATCTCGGCCAATGTTGTGAACGCCTCTCCCGTGGGCTCATAGCGCCACTGCTGCAGGGCGGTGCGCACCGTGCGCTCAAACACGCGAGGCGGATTTGCCTCAATGATTTCGACCCCAGTGACGTTACCTCGAGCATCGACCTGCAGACGCGCGCGAACGGTGCCCTTGTCGTTGTCGGAGCCGCGCGGAAACGTCGGTTCGACGCGATTGATCAATTTGATTTCGCGTCTGGGCGCGGGCGCCGGTGCCGCGCGTACAGGCGCTGCGGCTGTTGGCGCGGCGGCAGCCACGACGGCTGGTGTAGTAACCGCAGGGGCGGGCGCAGGCGCAGCGGCCGTCGTCGTCGCTGTTGCTGCCGTCGTTGGCGTTGCTGCTGCTGTGGTTGTTACGGGGGCTGGCACATTGGCAGGCGCTGACACAACAGCGGTAGCTGGTGCGGAGGTATTCGCCGGTTGAGTTGTCGACGTGAGCGGCGCAGTGGTGGGGAGCTTCGCCGGCGTCGCGCTGGCAGACTTTGATGGGGGCGACGCCACTGCCGCCGCAGCAGCGGTGCGCGCCGCTGCGGCGATGTTTGGCGGCGCCGCAGCAGGTACGGGTGTGGCAGCAGCAGGGGCCGCTGCGGGCGCAACCGTGGGAGTAGAAGGTGTCGGTACTACGGCAGCACTCTTCGGCAACGCGGTATCCGCAGAGTCCGGAGAACCAATCGCAGTCGGCGCTTTCGCCGCTGTCGATACTGCGTTAGAGGCGACCTGTGTTTGCGCAGGCAAGGTGCTTGACGAGCCTCCGCGCAACATCCACGCCAATGCCGCAACCAGTGCAAGCGCCGCGACGGCAATACCGATCATCATGGGCATTCTTGATGGGGACTCGTTCGACGCAGCATTCGCGGTTGATGTTGACCGCAATTGCATTGGGTCAAACGGCGCAGGCTCGCCGGACTGCGCCAGGCCGAGTTTGGCAAAGCGATCCAGCGCAGTATTTACTTCTTCAATCGGAAGCGCGATGCTGCTGGCGAGTTGTGACACTGACATCGGCTGCGAAAGCAGGGTCAGGAGTTTTCTCTGGCGGACGGAGAGCCCAGCGGCCCCGATTTTGTTTGGGTCAGTCGCGAGCGCGGTAGCACTCCACAAAGTAGTGGTTTCAAATGTAGTTGACATGAATGGCTCGACGTGAAGCGCATGTGGCGCGATTTATCGTTGCGTGCAACGCCACTCCCAACCCGCGCGGCACGAAAAAAACCCCAAATGTCGCGCGGTCAGCGAACGTCGTTATCCAGCAATGCTTTGACTTGTGATCAGGTACCTGACGAACAGTGAATTTCTATCAGATGTTTCGCGGACGAGACGTTGTCCCGCAAATTTATTATTGTGAAATCGACTAATCCGGGCTGTGGCTTTTAGCTGTGAGCCCTGCTAAACATGGGCTGGCGAGTGAATTTGCATAAAGTCGACTTGTCGCATTTTTGCCATGCACACCCTGTAGAGACTCGTGATCAGCCTCTAGCTTCACCTTTAGGAGGCATCCTTGGCCAGAACCGTCGCCAGCTCCGCCGCCAGAAAATCGTACACCCGCCGAATGCGCGGATTGCCGTGAATTTCGCGGTGCGTAGTCAGCCAGATGGGCAAATCAGGAATTTGAAAATCGGGCAACACCCGCGCTACCGTACGATCTGTTTTCGCAAGATAGTCGGCGACAAAACCGATACCGAGCCCGGCGCGCACCGCCTCCCACTGCACGACGTTGTCGTCGGTGCGAAAAGCAAAATTCTCGCGAGACACGGTCTCACCAAACGCGCGAAAGCCTTTGAGGATGGTCATGACCTGGTCATAGCCAATCAGCTGGTGATTGAGCAGATCCATGGCGTCGGTCGGCGCGCCGTGGGCTTTCAAGTATTTTTTGCTGGCGTAGGTGCCGAGCGCGAGGGACGCTACTTTGCGGGCGATCAGACTCTCCTGCTCGGGGCGCACCATGCGCAGCGCGATGTCCGCCTCACGTCGGAGCAAGTTTTTCACCTCGTCGCTGGCGACTAGCTCGATCTGGATTTCCGGCGTCTCTTTCCGCAGTTTTGCAATGAGCGGCGGTAGTAAATACGTCGCAACCGTCTGGCTCGCAGTGAGCCGAACGGTGCCCGTCAAATCGCCGCTGCTGCGTGAAAGTTCGCGCTGCAATGCGACTGCTGCATCCTGCATCGCGCGGGCATGCTCAGCGATTTCTCGGGCGGCAACCGTGGGCGTCAAGCCGCGCCCGGTGCGCTCGAACAGCGCGGTGCCGAGCTGCGTCTCAAGCACCTGAATGTGTCGCCCCAGCGTTGGCTGCGACTGATGCAGCTGGCGCGCCGCGCCCAGCAGGCTGCCTGCGTCGAGTACTGCAAGGAAGGAGCGCATCAGCGTCCAGTCGAAATCGATGGCGGGTTTTACTTTGTCCATTTTGGGTCTTTATATTCAAAAATGCATAGCTGATAGCTAATGCTATGGAATTGTTTTATTTCTGGCAAGCGCAAACAATTCACTCCATCGCGGTTCACCGCATTTGTTCTGGAGTGTTTGCAATGGAAAATCAAGCGAAATCGACCGTTCTGATTCTGGGTGCGAGGGGAAGACTGGGCTCCGCACTCGCTGACGCTTTCGGCGCGGCGGGGTGGCGTGTACTGAAGCAGGCAAGAGCCACACCCGGTCGTGATCTGGCCAACGTCATTGCGGCTGATGCACGCGACGTGGCTACCGTCGTCAGTGCCGCTAAAGCCAGCGCCGGTCGAGTGGACGTGGTGATCAATGCGACCAATCCGGTCTACACACGCTGGGCCACAGAGGCGGAAGCGTTGAACCGCGCCGCCATCGAAATCACCCAAGCGCTCGGCGCAACGCTCATGTTCCCCGGCAATGTTTACAACTACCCTACAGAGATGCCCGAGGCACTGCGCAGCGACACGCAGCAACACGCAGAAACGCGCAAAGGCCGCATTCGCATCAACATGGAACAGGCAATCGAAGTCGCAACGAAGTCGGGCATGCAGGGCATCGTGATTCGCGCCGGGGATTTCTTCGGATGCAACACCGGCAGCTGGTTTGACATGACGATTGCTAAAGATTTGCCCAAAGGCAAATTGACCTATCCCGGTCCGCTCGATTTGCCGCATGCATGGGCCTATATGCCGGATCTCGCGCAGACCTTTGTGCGCGTGGCCGAAGCGCGTGCCGAGCTGCAGCGCTTTGAGCGCGTTCACTTCGCCGGACACACCGTGACCGGGCGTGAAGTGATCGCATCGTTAGAGCGGTTGATGGGACGTGCGCTCAAGGTAGGCGCATTGCCGTGGCCGCTGATTCGCGCAGTAGGCATGGTCAGACCGCTGTGGCGCGAGCTCGCCGAAATGGCTTATCTGTGGCAGCACCCTCATCGACTGCTGACAGACGCTGCCCACGCCCCGCTACTCGCGGCAACTACGCCGTTTGACGACGCGATACGCGCGAGCATTGTTGCCTTGCATCCGCAGCTGGTGACTGGCCTGAACCGCCAGATGCTTGCGCATTCGGCAGTTGCCACCTGATCTTCATCGCATCATCCATTTCGGAAAGTAAATCGTCATGTCAAACTCAATTTCCTTCGTACGGTCAGGTCCAGAAAATGCTGTCAGCGATCACGGGACACAGGCAAAGTCTGGTGCAGCAATTTCATTCAAACTGCGTTTCGGAATAGCGCTTTTTCTCATTGTTGAGGCGTTGCTCGCGTTCGCCCCGCTCGCCATTCTCGGGCCCGCCATCGGATGGCCCGCGTCGCTGCGCGATCCTGCAGGGCAGCAGTTGGCAGCGATCGCCGCAGCTCCTTTAGCCCTCACCTTGGGATACAGTGTTTACCTGCTGTATTCGCTGGCCATCCTGCCGGTCGCTGTCATCGTTGCGTGGCGGGTGACCGGCCTGACTGGAAAGCTCTCGGCGTTGATCGTTGCCCTCGGTGCGCTCTCGGCGCTGTCACGGGTGATTGGTATTCTGCGGTGGCTGACGGTGATGCCGATTCTCGCTTCCGGCTACGCCTCTGCCGATCCGGAAACGCGGGCCGCCATTGAGCTGACGTTTAGCGCGATCAATAGTTACGGCGGTGGAATTGGCGAAGTGCTCGGCGTCGCTTTGTTCGGCGGGCTGTGGCTCTTGGTGGCGATGGCCGCAGCGCTCCGGTCGCGCAGCTTGCCGCTATGGCTGATTGTGTTTGGCGTTGTGGCGGCGGTGCTGCAGCTTGCATTGGCGGCGCCAACGCTCGGCATCGCCGTACAGGTTCCGGTGGCGGTCGCTGTGACGGTATTTGTACTGTGGCTGGTTGCCTTTGCGGTTCAGCTGCTGTTCGCGTCAGCGCCAAAAACGCCGAAGTGAAGCGCGTACTTGGGCAAAGTGCAACCGACTCTGTGCCTTTACGGGAGTCGCGAAAGCCGCGAACAGGAGATAACCTTCAGGCGGGTTCGCGACTCGCGCGGCTCCTACGCCCCGCTCTTTCGCGCCGCTCGATACGACAACGCCAAAGCAGCCATTAACACCGTCGCCCCCACCAACGGCAACCATCGATACCCGGCACCCGCAATCACCGCGCCGCCGACTGAAGTGCCGATCGCCTGGCCCAGGTAAATCATGCTCGTGTTGAGCGCAATGCTGGCCCCTGCCAGCTCTGGGGACGCCATGACGAGGCGCGCCTGTTGTGACGAATTGTTGGCGAATACGCCTGCTCCCCAGGCAATTGCGCCGACTATAGATCCTGCCCACCACGAACCAATGATTGCCAGCGTAACCATGCCGAGACTCATCGAAATCAACGACACATTTACGTTCGATGCCGCGCCGGTTGCCGCGATGCGGCGCGTTGCCCACAGATTGCCAACGACACCCGCGCCTCCGAACAACATCAGCGCCAGCGACAGGGTGTTGGGCGATGCGGAGAGCGTGTTCGCCACAAACGGCGCGATGTAGGCGAAGGTCGTAAATTGCCCCGATGCCGACACTGCCGTCACCAGCAAAATTGCAATCAATGCAGGATGCCTGATCACGCGAAACCATGCCTCGCGCGACAACGGCACGCCACGCAAACCGCGCGGCACGACGCGATAAATCCAGACAATGCCGATGAGGCAAAGCAAAGAGAATCCTGCAAACGTCCAGCGCCAACCGATATGGGCACCCAGCCACGCCGAGGCCGGGGTGCCCGCCACCGAGGCGACCGACCAGCCCAAAAAAACCGCCGTGATTGCTGCTGCGCGGCGCTCGGGGGCAATCACTAAACCCAGCGTGGCTGCGGCTTGTGGCGTGAACACGGCCGCTCCGAGCAGGGTCACGGTACGGACAGCAATCAGCACCGTGAGGTTGGGCGCGAGTGCACACAATGCGTGGCCGACGGCGTAAAGCGCCAGCGATCCGGCGAGCACGGTGCGGCGGTCAATGTCGGAGGTGAGTGTGGCGAGAATCGGCGAGCCGAAGCACATCGCAATCGCCGCGATAGTGATGAGCAGCGCCGTCTGCGGCACGCTTGCCCCCAAATCGTTCGACAACACGATCAACAATCCCGGTGCCAGCATGACACCGGTGCCGATCAGAAAGTTGCCGAAGGTAAAAGCGTTGACGTACGAGCGTTCGCGTTGGGTACGGTTAGCGTCAGGCCGACTGCTGTTTGACAAAACGTCCCACCCCAAGTCCGATCAGCATCGAGATCAGCATGGCCGCACCGGCACCGATGAAGATCGAGCGGGGCAAGTCATGATCCATCAGCCAGCCGAAGATTGGTGCCGACACGGCCAGCCCGGCATCAAGCCCTGAATAGACCATGCCATAAACGCGACCCGTTGCGCCCGCAGGCGTTGCGCGTTTGATCAGCAAATCGCGCGACGGCCCAGCTACACCCGTGCCCAACCCGGCCAGCATGACCAGCAGCAAGGTCGCCGTGCCACCGGCGATACCCGAAGCGGCGAGGAAAAAGAGAAGGGCCGAGCCGGTCAGCGCACCCGCGATGATGCGCTCGGGATCGGCCGACTGGCGACTGATCGCGAAGCCGCCGGCCAATTGCCCGACGGCACTAAACAAAAGGTATCCGGTGAGCGCCGTGGCGGCGACGGTCAGCTTCAAGCCCGCGATGGCTTGCAATGCCGGGGTCGAGAAATTCTGAATCGCTGAATTGCTGAAGGTAATGACGAAAAAAAACAGGAAACAGAGCCACACCACGGGCTGACGCATAAACGCGAGGCTTGATTCGGGCGGTTGTCCGGACGCGCGGGTGTGCCTTGCGGTGTGCGCACTGGCCAATGCGCGGGTGTCGATGGCATCACGAAAGATCACGGCAACTACGAGCACGCACAGCGCAAATCCCGCAGCCGCTGCAAGCGCGGTGCGCCAGCCAAATTGCTGCGCCATCAGCACCATGACGAGGGTTGCCGAGGCGTATCCCAGTGTGCCACTCAAGCCGTGCGCGCTGTAGGCATGACCAATGCGCCGGGCGGAAACGCGCTGGTTGATGATGCTGTAATCAACGGGATGAAAGGACGAATTGCCGATGCCCGCCAGCGCAGAGGCGGCGACCAGCATCGCATAACCATTGGCCAGTGCGCCAACCACAGCCGCCGCCGCGAACAAAACCAGTCCGCCGAACATCACGGCGCGTGCGCCTACCTTATCGACGACGAAGCCCGCAGCAGCCTGGCCCAGCGCCGAAACCAGGTAAAAAAGGCTCGCCAGCGTGCCCAGTTCTGCGAACGACAGCGAGAACTCGGTCGCCAGCCACGGAAATAGCGGGGGCAGCAGGAGCTGGAAGAAGTGGGAGGTGGCGTGGGCGAGGCCGACGACGCCGATGGTCGTGGCGTCGGCCCGAAAAGCCGATGGTGAATTTCCGTCGGACGCGGCGGTACTACTAATCATTCGCTAAGCTTACACGTATGAATAGTACAAACCCTTCCCCCGTTTCAAAGTCAACCACCCCGCGTACGGGTGGACATCTCATTGCCGACGCATTGATCACCCACGGCGTCGACACAGCGTTTGGTGTGCCCGGAGAGAGCTATCTCGCCGTGCTCGATGGCCTATATGAGCATCGCAATGACTTCCGTTTTGTGATTTGTCGGCAGGAAGGCGGCGCCGCGTTCATGGCCGAGTCGTACGCGAAATTAACCGGCAAACCCGGTGTGTGTCTGGTCACACGCGGCCCCGGCGCGACGAATGCAGCGATTGGCGTGCACACCGCGTTTCAGGATTCGTCGCCGATGATTTTGCTGGTCGGTCAGGTCGGCAACGATTTCGTGGAGCGCGAAGCATTTCAGGAACTCGACTACCGCCGCATGTTTGGTCCAATGGCCAAGTGGGTCGCCCAGATTGACGATGCGGCGCGGGTGCCGGAATACATGGCCCATGCGTTTCAGATCGCGACCAGCGGGCGTCCGGGGCCGGTCGTGCTGGCGCTGCCGGAGGACATGCTGAGCGCGAAGGCCGTTGTGGGTGAGGCACGGCCCTTCCAGTCGGTGCAGTCGTATCCAGGCGCGGCGGATATGGCGCGTATGACGGAGTTGCTCGCCAATGCCGAGCGACCCTTCGTGATCGCCGGTGGCTACGGCTGGACGCGCGATGCAGCGCGGCAATTGCGTCTATTCGCCGAGGCCAATGATTTGCCGGTGGGCTGCGCGTTCCGCTTTCAGGATTGCATGGACAACTCGCACCCGAACTTCGCGGGTGATGTGGGCATCGGCATTAATCCGAAGCTCGCGGCTCGTGTGAAAAATGCGGACGTAGTGCTGTGCATTGGCGCGCGTCTCGGTGAAATGACGACATCGGGTTACACGTTGTTTGACGTGCCGGTGCCGAAACAGAGGCTCATTCACGTGCATGGCGATCCCGCAGAGTTGGGGCGCGTGTATCAGGGCGAGGTGATGATCGCCTCGGGTAACGCGCAATTTGCGCTCGCGATTGCGGGGATCAAACTGGGCGACGCGCATGCCGCGCAGCGCCAATCCGCGCTCACAGAAGTTCGCGCCGATCTGGCCGGTTGGCGCGGCTTGCCGCCGCTCTACAAGAATCGCGTCGAACCCGCAAAGCTCAACTTGTGGGAGGTTGTGCAAACGCTGAAGCGTCTCGCCCCCGCAGATTCCATCGTCACTAACGGTGCGGGCAACTTCGCGACCTGGGCGCATCGTTTCTGGCCTTACGCGGGCATCGAGACCTGCGGCAAATCACAACTCGCGCCAACCAGTGGCGCGATGGGTTACGGCGTGCCTGCGGCAGTCATGGCGTCCATTGTTGCGCCGGAGCGCACGACGATCAACTTTGCCGGCGACGGCGATTTCATGATGACTTCGCAGGAGCTGGCGACCGCCGTGCAGTATGGTGGCGCGCCGATCTGCATCGTGTTCAACAACGGCATGTACGGCACGATCCGCATGCATCAGGAGCGCGAACATCCGTCGCGCGTGTACGGCACGCAGCTCGTCAATCCTGACTTTGCCCAGTATGCTGAGAGCTTCGGTGGCAAAGGCTTTACGGTCACCACCAATGCTGAATTCGAAGCGGCATTTGCCGATGCACTCGCCTTCACGCGCACCGCGAGGAAACCCGCTGTCATTGAGTTGAAGGTCGATCCGCAAGACCTCACACCGGGCGCGACGCTTGACGCGATTTCTGAAACAGCGCGTAAGGCCAAAGGCCTTTAGGCTCTTTTCACTTCGTTGAACTGCCCGTCATGACTACCCTATTTGTCGCTGCTTTTTTTCTGGGGCTGGTGTTCAACGCCGCGCCCGGCGCGGTGTTTGCTGAGACGATTCGTCAGGGCGTTCGCGGTGGTTACCGGCCTGCGCTCGCGGTGCAACTGGGGTCGCTCGTGGGTGACGCGCTGTGGGCGATTTTGGGGCTCGTAGGCATCGGGCTTTTGCTGCAGCTTGACGGGTTGCGTTGGCCGATTGGAATTTTTGGTGTGGCTTATTTGTTGTGGCTCGCGCGCGACTCGTGGCAGGCGGCAGATCAGGAATTCTCGATTGCCAGGTCTGACGGTGACCGCGGCTTGGTCACGCCGAAAACGGCACTGCGCTCGGGGATGCTGCTGTCGATTTCCAATCCACAGAACGTGGCTTACGTGGCTGCGCTCGGCACCGCGATGGGGAGCATTGGTTTGCATAAGCCCACTGCGGCGGACTACGGGATTTTTTTCGCCGGCTTGATGGCGGCATCGGTAGCGTGGGCGTTTATCTGCGCGGCACTCGTGGACCGCCTGTTCGCTCGAGCCGGCAACGGTTGGGCCAGGGTGACGTATCGATTGTGCGCATTGGCATTTGTCGCGCTCGCGCTGGGAACGCTGCGTGATTTGCTGAACGCGCCGGAGCCGGAGGACGTGACGAAGCGTCCTGCGATCAGCGCGCCAACAAAAGGCTCTTAAGCGCTTTCGATTTCCCTAATAACCTTTTGACGAAATGACGTTTCTATATGGGCTACAAGCTATTTTCATGTAAAGTCGACTGTCGCGAAAAAGTGACGTCAGCCCCAATAAAATGGCGTTCGTAGAGAAAAGCTGTTCGGCGCAACCGGGCTATTTCAAGCCGCGAACGTCAAGGCTGAAACTGTCCCGGAAACACGTAGAGCAGCGCGGTGGTCATCACCAGATAGCGCAAAAACTTTCCGAGCGCGCCATACAAGAAACATTGCCAAAATGGCAGTTTGAGCCACCCGGCGAGCGTCGCCAGAGGATCGCCGACCACCGGTAAAAACGCAAAGAAACAGGCTCGCGGGCCAAGGCGCTCCAGCCAGGCCAAAGCTTTTGCCTGAACCGCCGACTGTTTGTAGCCTTCATACGCACGCTTCGCGCCGAAGCCCATCCACCAATTGATGGCGCCCCCCAGTGCGTTGCCTGCGGTCGCGACACAAATCGTTGGCCAAAACAGTTCGGGATTTAACTTGATCAGGCCGAACACGGCAGGTTCGGAGCCCAGCGGCAAGAGCGTTGCCGATACCAGACTGATGATGAATACGGTTGACAGCCCGTACTGCGGCAACGCCAACGCTTGAAGGAGACTCGCAAACCATGCTTCCATGTGAGGCATTTTGCAGCATGGGCCGCGATGTCAAGCGTCAATCGTGCAAAGCCCCGATTGCGGAGAGCGCAGAAGCGAAACGAGTCGGGCCGTGCCCGCTGATTTTTGCTGTTGGCACGTTCAAGGCCATGAGTTCGGTGGTGATCATGTCGGTGATCGGCTGTCGCACATGCGCGCCGTCGCGCTGAGGGTCTGCAACCCACGCGATGTCGGGCTCAAGCATGAGCGTTAACGCATAGCGGCTTTGCAGCTCGCGCGCACGCGGGAAGAGCGATTGATCGCCGAAAACGAATTCGCTATAGATAGCGGTTAGTAGCGGCGCGGTGTCGCAGAAAACGTACGGCGCGTTGGCGATTTGAGCACTTACCAACGCAGCCGATTCGTGAATGACCTGTGTTTCCAGAATCAATGATTGCTCGCCGCGTGTAGGCGTACGTCCGCGCGACTCACAGAATTCACGCAGATATTCCGGCACCCACGGACAACTGAAATGCGCTGCGAGCGACTGCGCGAGCGTGGTCTTTCCGGTGCTCTCAGCTCCGATCAGGCAGATGAGTTTGGGGCGCGCACTCACAAGGTTTTTAGACGCTTCGTCCATCCGATCCAGCCCCAGATCGCGAGCAGGAAAAAGACAACGTACAACACAACGGTCAGATGCAAGCCTTTGTAGACAAACAAGGCGATGCTCGCCGCGTTGACAACGAGCCACAGCGGCCAGTTTTCAATGAATTTGCGTCCGAGCAATACGGTGCCAACGATACTACCTGCCGTGACAAAACCATCAGCAAATGGCACATCGGAATCGGTGACCGCGCGCAGCAACAGCGCGCAGGCAATCCACAAAATTGCCCATGCGCCTATGGTTAAGGCAAAGCTTTTGCCGTCCAGTCGCGCAATCCTTAGCGGCGCGTTGGAGTCCGCTCGATGGCCGCGTAACCATTGCCACCAGCCCCAGACCGCTGTGACCGCGAAAAACACATTCACACCTGCCTCGCCGTACAGTTTGCTCTCGTAAAACAGCCACACGTAGAGCGCGCTCGCCACAATCGTCAGTGGCCAAGCCCAGTGAATCTCGAACACGTTGCACGCGATGTTTGCCAGAGCGAGAACGAAGGCAATCACTTCAAGCCAGGTGACTGCGGTGCCGAGGAGGGTGAAGGCGGTTTCAAGCATAGGGACCATTTGTTAGGGCTTGATTCCTCCCCCTTCAAGGGGGAGGTTAGGTGGGGGATGGTTCATTGCCGGCCACGTTGACGCCGCAAATGAGCGGAAAACCATCCCCTCCCCAACCCTCCCCTTGAAGGGGAGGGGGAAGATTCAGCACTTAAAAATCCACGGTAACACTACCACGCACCGTGCGTGGCGTCGAAGGGAAAAGGTAGATACCGCCCCAGTATTGCGTCGGTGCCTCGCGCCAGTAAATGCGGTTGCTGAGATTCTCCACGTTGAGTCGAAACAGCGTCGATTTGCCCATCAGTTTGGTCTGATAGCGCAGTCCGGCATCGAGCTGCCATGCGTTTGGCAAGCTGACGCTGCCGTCCGCTGTCACGTTCTTGCCGCTTTCAAAAACAGCCAGGGCGTTCAGCGCAAAGCCTGGAAGCGCGCCAATCTTGTAATCGGCAAACAGTGACGTTTTTAAGCGCGGCACATTGGTGACGCGCTGGCCGACGAGCGTCGGGTCGACGGCCCTGGTGAACCTTGCGTCGAGCACCGTCACGCTCGCCTGCACCGAAAGCGCTTGATCGACGCGACCGGTCGCCGCCAACTCAAGGCCGCGATGGCGCGCCTCTTTGCCGCCCGCTACGCGAATGGGTACGCCGCTCGCCGTTGCTACGTCGTCGGCGTCAGGCTTGTCTATGCTGAACAACGCCGCAGTGACCAGCAGGCGACTACTTGCCTGCCACTTCGCACCAATCTCGGTTTGCTTACTTTTCAACGCGGGCAGCGCCTCGCCGTAGTTCACAAAACGCGATGCGCGATTGGGTACGACTTCAAGTTCCACGCCCTGTCCCCACGACGCATAAAGCAGGGTGCTGGCGGAGGGTGACCACGCGAGGCCTGCCCACGTTGTGGTGACGGTTTGCTCGTAGTTGACTGCGCGCGACCCGTCGCTCCTTTCGCTGGCCCGATTGAGCTGCGACACACGGACACCAGCGAACGATTGCGCGGTCGCGGTCAAGTTGGAGCGCAGGCTCGCATAGCCCTCAATCGCGCGCTCACGGCTGTTGGTGTTGAGCTCCGATAGCGTTGGATCGGCGGGCACAGCCACTGGCGTATAAATGTTGGTGCTGCCCGCGTAGTTGTAGGCCTGCATCGGCGGCAAATCAGCGCGGATGCTGCGACCCGCCAACCCGAAACGCGTGTTGTGCTGCACGCCAAATGCGCCGAATTTGCCGTCGAGATAAGCGTCCCAGCTCGACACTTTGCGCTTTTCGCCTTCGCTGCGGTAGTCGTAAATATCGACGTCACCATTCGCACAGAGACCGGGATATACGTAGTTTGTCGCGTTGCTGCAGCCATCAGGGAAAGCCAGACGGTCGTTCAATTTGCTCGTTTGCAAATTGGCCGCGATGCGAGCCTGCCAGTCTGCGTTGAAGCGATGATTGAGCGCGACCTGTGCCGTGGTGGTGGTCGTCTGAAACGGTAACGACCAGGATTGATTGTTGAGATTGAGACGCGGGTTGATACGCGTCGGCAAGGTGTCGCCAACGCCGTCGCCGCTGATGTCAAGCAGGCCAAGACCCGGCACGTCCGGTTGCGAACGACGGTGGTACTCGAAATCAGCGGAAACTGACGTCTGCGAATTTAGCTGAGTTGCCATCGCCAGGCTTGCAAACTGCCGATCGCCGTTGGTGCCATCAAACTGCGAGCGCAGACGCTCTGCGGCTACGTTCAGCCGTATACCGACGTTGCCAAGCGACGTGTTGGCATCAATGTGGGCTTTGGCGGTGCCGTATTGATCACCGCTGACGGTGGCCGTGGTGAAAGCTTCTTTCATCGGCACTTTGGTGATGTAGTTCACCAGCCCGCCGGGCGCGGAAACGCCCGACTGCATGCCAGCAACGCCCTTCAGGATCTCGATACGCTCCTTGTTCTCAAACGCAATCGGGGCGTAGTTCGTCATCGCCAGACCATTGCGTCGGAAATTGCTGGTCTGATCGAGCAGAAAGCCGCGGATTGACAGGCTTTCGATGTAGCCGAGCGTGTTGTACGAATCGGCAAGCGATGAGTCGAGCTTTAGCGCATGCGAGAGCGTTTGCGCGCCGGTACTGGCGAGCAAATCCGCGCCGATGACGGTAATGCTTTGCGGCGTTTTGGCGAGTGGGGCGTCAAAGCCGCCGACGTCGGCGTTTTCAGCATCGAGCACGGGTGCGGACTTGCCGGTCACCGTGATTGCGTCGATCTTTTGCGGGGGTGGAGTCTGCGCGAAGGCAGCACAGGAAAGGGCAGCAGCGAATGCTGAAGCCAAGGGTCTTTGTACAGTTTTTAGACAATAAGCCATCGAATACCTTTATCGACGGCAGGGCAGAAGTACACGAACTACTCCGGAGAAACCGGATGAATCGGCGACGCTTCCCTGCGCAAGAATTACCTTGATCAAGTTCCAGGGTGTCATCTCAGCCGACTTCCGCAAAATCCTTGCGAAAGTCAGCACCCCTAGCGTGTGTGGGCATGCAATCTGCATATCCGCCCGTCATTGTAGACGCGCGCGAATCTGACAACTCTTTTACACTCGCGCCTGAGAAAAAATCTGGTGCAGCGGATGCTATTGCCTCCCGCACCCAAAATCGCCAAAACCGACGAGGATTGACTGATGCTGCTGGGCTTTGTATTTCTCTATTTGCTGGTCACGATTGCTATCGGCCTGTGGGCTGCGCGCCGCGTGAAAAACACAGCCGACTATGCGATTGCGGGACGCAGTCTGCCGCTCTTTATGATCATCACCACCACCTTTGCGACGTGGTTCGGCAGCGAAACGGTGCTGGGCATTGGCGCGAAATTCGTGCAGGGCAATCTTGGAACCGTCGTGGAAGACCCGTTCGGTGCAGCGTTCTGCCTGATCTTCGTCGGTATGTTTTTCGCAGGCAAGCTCTACAAATTAACGCTTCTGACGATCAGCGATTACTACCGTCAGCGTTTCGGTAAATCGGTGGAAATTTTGTGTTCCATCATCATCATGCTCTCGTATCTGGGCTGGGTGGCGGCACAGGTCACCGCGCTCGGCCTCGTGTTCAACGTACTGTCGGCGGGCAGCATCACGTTCGAATGGGGCATGGTCATCGGCGTCATCTCCATCCTGATTTACACGCTGTTCGGCGGCATGTGGAGCGTCGCCGTGACTGACTTTGTCCAGATGATTGTGCTGGTCATTGGCCTCTCGATTATCGCGTTCATCGCCAGCGATCTGGCAGGCGGGGCGGACAAAGTGATCGCTTACGCGCAGAGCAAGGATATGTTCCGCTTCTTCCCGGAGCCGTCGCTTAAGGACATGCTGTTCTTCCTCGCTGCCGCGATCACCATCATGTTGGGTTCGATCCCGCAGCAGGATGTCTTTCAGCGGGTGATGTCGGCGAAGGACATCAAAGCAGCGACGCGCGGCCCGGTAATTGGCGGGGTTTGCTACTTGCTGTTTGCATTCGTGCCGATGTTTCTGGTGGTCGCGGCGCTGGTGATCATGCCTGAGCAAACGGCCGAACTTTTGAAGGGCGACACGCAAAAAATTCTGCCGATGTTGATTCTGGAAAAGATGCCGCTGATTGCGCAAATCATCTTCTTCGGTGCGCTGCTCTCCGCGATCAAATCCACGGCGTCGGCGACGCTCCTGGCACCGAGCGTCACCTTCGTTGAAAACATCTACAAGCATTTCAATAAGCACATGAACGATCAGCAGACCCTCAAAGCGATGCGCGTCACGGTGCTGCTGTTCTCGGTGTTCGTGCTCGGCTACGCGATGGCCTCGCGCGGCACCAAAATTTACGACATGGTGTCCGGTGCGTATCAGGTCACGCTGGTCGGCGCATTCGTGCCGCTGGTGTTCGGTTTGTACTGGAAGCGCGCGACAACGCAGGGCGCGCTCTCCTCCATCATTCTGGGTATCGGGACGTGGTTGTTGTTTATGTTTGTACCGGGTTGGGGCGAAGCATTTCCGCAGCAGCTGGCGGGCATTCTCGCTGCCTTCGCCGGCATGTTGGTGGGTTCACTCGCGCCGCAGAAAATTGCCAATCACACGGGGCATGTTCATCACTTTTTAGGATCGGCAGCGAAGGCGTGATTGTCCCGGGCGCGGCGCATTTTTTGCAAAACATGGCGCTCGTTACGGTGAATCACTTTTCTGTTAACAGCATTTTCGTGAAACGCTTTACGGACAGGGGCTAGCTCCAATACCGGTCACTTAACGGTAGGCGCGACCCCGGTCGCGCTTGTCCACCGTGGGGCGCGACCGGGGTCGCGCCTACAGAGTCGACAAATTGGCGCTTACGTGACGGGCATTGGGGCTAGCTCTGAATATGTGCAAAAACCGACAAATTCACTTTATCGCGCTTAGCCCCGACGAAATAAGGCTTTAGCGGAAAAGCTGTTAGAACTTCAGCCGCTTGAAGACGCCCTCTGGCACATGCGTAATGATCAGCATAATCAAGCGCCAGAAACCGGGTAGATAAACGACATCGCGCTTTTTGTCGATGGCGTTGACGGTGCCCCTCGCGATGGTTTCCGGCGTTGCCCAGAGTGCGCCTTTGTTTGCGATATGTGCCGTCATCGGTGAGTCGATGAAACCGGGTTTGATGGTAACCACATGCACGCGGCGAGCGGCCATGCGCGCGCGCAGGCCGGAGCAAAATGCGGTGAGGCCTGCTTTGGCGGCACCGTACGCATGATTGCTGCCGCGACCACGGTCACCGGCGACTGACGAAATCACAGCGATGGTGCCGCCGTTTGCGCTGTCGGCGGCCATGCGCTCGGCGAGGCATTGTGCCCACAAGGCGGGGCTGGTGAAGTTCGCGTTTAGTTCGCTAGCCAGATAGGCGGGGTCGTTTTCGGCGCTCGCTGAATCGCTGAGGCTGCCGTAAGCCACGAGCGCAACGCGCGGGACGTTCATCGCGCTCACGGTTTCTGTGATGAAGGCTGTCTTCGTCAAATCGCCGATGAATGGCGTGACCACCGAAGCGCCGCGCACCCGGGCGTCGGCGGCGACGCGTTCAAGCTCGCCAGCATTGCGCGCGATCAGTGTAAGTTCCACGCCGCGTTGCGCCCAGATGCGAATCGCTGCCTGCGCGACAGCGGAAGTTGCGCCCACCACGACTACGTTAGTTTTATTCACGGTGTTGAATCCTGTGAGGCGGTGACGCGCCGCCAGAAAGACGACGAAATCGCGGGATCGCGCGCTGCCTCCAATCCGCGCCACTGTGGAAAAAATCGTTGAAACATAGCGGCGGACACGCGGGCGTCTTTCGCCGGATAGACGCGACCACCGGCGTCAGCCACCATCGCGTCAGCGCGGTCAAGCGCCCGACGATCCTTCTCATCGGGCGCGGGAATATCGAGCGCAACGGTGGTTCCTGCCATGGGAAAACTCATCAGTCCCGGCGACGGCATGGCACCAAAAGTTTTGATCACGGCGAGATAACTGGCGACGTGCGCTTCGCGCAAATGCGAGAGAATTTTTGGCACGGTTTCTCGCGCGGCAGCGGTCGGAACGACGAATTGATATTGCACAAAACCGCCCTTACCATACGCGCGATTCCAGGCGTTCACAGCGTCGAGTGGAAAGAAGAATTGCCATAGCGGAATCGTCTCGCGTGTCGCTGTGTGCATTGCTTGGGCTCGGTAGTACAGCGCGTTGAACGTCTTTGCGCTCCACGCGCCGAGCAGCCAACGCGGCGCATCCATTGGCATCGCCAGGCGAGCCGGTTGCGGTACTAGCCATTCATCGGGGCCGTCGCAATGCCGGCCGCGAAAAAAAACGCCGCGCAGATTCGGGTCGAGTGTGTCGATCCAGCCGACGGTGTACTCCCACTCTTTGCTGGCTTCATCGAGTTCGAGATAGCCGTCAATTGTGCCGTCACCACCGAATAGTTTGGTGTCTTGCTCAATGCCGGGGCCGGGCACGCGCTTGAGTTGTAGCTGGACTTCATGCATCAAGCCGGTCAGCCCGAGCCCGCTGATCGTTGCGCCAAACAACGCGTCTGCCGGCGACAAAGACTGTGTGGCCCGCCAGTCGGAGCGCGCGAGCTTCATTTCGCGAATGAAGCGCCCGAACGTGCCGTTGACGTGATGATTTTTACCGTGCACGTCGTTGGCAATTGCGCCACCGACGGTAACGAAGCGTGTGCCCGGAACGACAGGCAGAAACCAGCCACGCGGCAGCATGGCTTCTGCGATGTCGGCGACCGATGCGCCAGCCTCGCAAGTCAGTATGCCCTGCGCGTCATCAAACGCCAACAGTCGATCACGTCGAAATGTGTGTAGTAATGTGCCGCCGTCGTTGACGCACACGTCGCCGTAGCTGCGACCGAGACCTCGCGGGAGGAAGTGTTTTGACGCATCCGCAACGAGCGCGCTGCCATCGGCAAACGCGTGGGTCTGTTTCGCGCTGTAACCGCGACCCCACGGTTGATCGAGCGAAAGCGGATTCACGTTAGCACTCTACTCCAGCAGCAACGGAATCCACAAGGTCCCCAGTATTGCCAGCAAACACATCGCAATAATCGCCAGCCAGACATTCGTCCAGCCCGTGCTCGTCTGCACTACGACGGGAGCAGGCGGAGTGTTCCTCTGCTCCAGCGCCTGATGAATCAAGCGCGGGACTTGCGGTAGCGCCGTTGAGAGATACGGTGCCTGTTCAATCAGGCGCTGCCACATCGCTTCGGGCCCGACCTGATCGCGCATCCATTTTTCTAAAAACGGTTGGGCGGTAGCCCATAGGTCAAGGTACGGATCGAGCTGACGGCCGAGGCCTTCGACGTTGAGCAGCGTCTTCTGCAACAAGACCAGTTGCGGCTGAATCTCCACGTTAAATCGTCGCGACACCTGAAACAGTCGCAGCAGCACTTTGCCAAACGAAATATCTGCCAGCGGGCGATCAAAAATCGGCTCGCACACGCTGCGCACAGCGCTTTCCAGCTCATCAACACGCGTGCCCGGCGGCACCCAGCCGGACTCGATGTGCGCGGTGGCGACGCGGCGGTAATCACGGCGAAAGAAGGCTAAAAAGTTCTCGGCCAGATAGCGACGGTCATTGTCATTCAAGGTGCCAACGATGCCGAAATCCATGCCGACGTATTGGCCCAGATTTTCTGGATTGGTGCGCACGGCAATGTTGCCCGGGTGCATGTCGGCATGAAAAAAGCCATCACGAAATACTTGCGTGAAGAAAATCTCAACACCTTCGCGCGCAAGCTTTTTGATGTCAACACCCGCAGCCTTGAGTTTGTCGATCTGATTGACTGGCGTGGCATACAGCCGCTCCATGACCATCACGGTCTGCTCACACCAGTCCCAATGCACTTCCGGCATGTAGAGCAGAGGCGAACCTGTAAAGTTTCGGCGCAGTTGCGAGCAGTTACCGGCCTCGCGCACGAGATCCAGTTCGTCATGCAAATACTTGTCGAATTCGGCGACGACTTCGCGCGGTTTCAGGCGGCGGCCATCGGCACTGAACCGCTCCACCCAGCCCGCAAGTACGCGCAGAATCGCCAGATC